>Ga0184637_10001081_pt1 | contig 18941 bp, 10 predicted proteins | sample PLM3_127_b2_FD_133143 | JGI IMG/M metagenome (GOLD analysis project Ga0184637, IMG submission 133143) | Groundwater sediment microbial communities from an aquifer in East River, Colorado, USA - PLM3_127_b2 | ecosystem: Environmental > Terrestrial > Soil > Riparian zone | place: USA: East River...
CAGCGCCTTGAAATCCCGTTTGTACCGTATCGTCGCCATGTGCGTCCCTCGAAGTGTACCCACTTCGAATAACGCACGACGGGATCAAACGGTTGTCATCCATTTACGTAATTCTCAGTAGGTGATTAGGTGATTAGGTGATTAGGTGATTGAGTGATTCGGCGGAAGCTGGCGCGATGCCTGCATGGCCAACCTCCCGGACCCTCGTCCGCGGCCTTAACCCTTCACCATTCACGACATTCACGACATTCACGACATTCACGATATTCACGATATTCACGCTATTCACGGCTTCACCAGTTTGTTATATCCGCCGCCTCGTCCGCGCCGCCGAGCTTGCCGTCCTTGCCGTAGGAAAACAGATCGTACTCCCCATGCTCGCCGGGTGCGCGGTATACATACTTGTTGCCCCAAGGGTCGTCGGGAACCGCCTTTTTGAGATACGGCCCAGCCCACTTCGGTTCGTTCTCGGGCCGGGCATTCAATGCGGCCAGACCCTGCTCACTGGTCGGGTAACGTCCGGTATCGAGCCGATACTGGTCCAGTGCCTTGTCGAAGGCGTCGATCTGCGCCCGCGTCGTCTTCACTTCCGACTTGCCGATCTGGGCGAAGTAGCGCGGTCCGACGTAGCCGGCCAGCAGGCCGATGATGACCATCACCACCAGCAGTTCGAGGAGCGTAAATCCCCGGGAACGCGTGCGCACTTGGGAAACCACGGACCAACGCGACAATTGCACAGGCTTTACCCCTCCAGGTGCGGGGCACCCGCCCCGTCTCGTTTTCCAGCTTCCACTGCGCAGCCGCGCGGACTGTACGTCGGAGACATGACAGCACGATTAAGAAACCGTCACGCCACTTTCACCCGACTGTCACAGGGATGTTAGTCAACGGCCCCTATAGGCCTGACCCCTTAGTTTGCCCTAGGCCTGACCCCTTAGTTTGCCCGATCCTCACCGTCGTCGTCGACGAGGCGATCGATGAGGGCTTCAGCCCGGGGGATCAAGTCCCTGGCGGCGGTATCGGAGATTCTCTTTCCCCGCTGCTCTTCGATCTGATCGACAAAGGCTTCCAACCGATTGGCCGCGGCACGCTCTCGGCCGTGTTGAAAATGGTCGCGTGCGGTCTGCAGCTTCGCCAGCAGGCTCAGTGCGAGCAGCTCGCCGATTTCCCTGTCTTCCGCGTACTTTTTGACATCTACGATCAGATCGTCGAGCGCCGCCAGCATGGTTGGAGGGGGGGTGATGGGCGGGGTGCTGTCGACCTCAAAACCCAGTACCTCGCCTTGGGTGACATTACCGGTGAAGGTTCCTAGCGTGGTCAGGCCGTCTGGGCCCAAGCGGAGGGCGGATAGCAGGTACTCGCCATCGCCGAAAGCCGTCGCGGTGAATTGATACTTCCCTTGCTCAAAGGAAGGCAGGACGATGAACTGGCCTTGCGTGCCAGGGGCGGCATAAATCGCCCCCTGGATCTCCTGCAGGGAGCCCCCGGTTGCCGGATCGAATCCCACCTGGCGACCCAGTGGGTCGGTCACCGTCAGATTGACCGGGCACTGGGCGACGAAAACCAGCAGATCCCCTAAACTCGGGAGGGGGAAGTATTGTGTGGCAGGGATGCCGACTGTGCCTGTAAGGAAATTGGGGATGTACCACGTTTGAACAAGAGGGTGGTACATGATTTCCTTATGGCGAGCCTCGGGCCCGGAGAGTGCGACCACGTTTTGTGCCGGAATATCCGGCATGAGCAGACTGAGGTTGGCACTGTAGGTTGGGACCAGGCCGTCTCCATCACCGGGAATCGGCTCAATCGGCTCCCCGTGGGCCCAGAGCGGGGGCCCGCCCGGTCCTACGAAGTAGCCAACGTCCGTTGGGCTCTCGCTTCCGAAAATCACGGAGATATTCTGCGAGCCCCCCAGCCTATCCGCCAGTGTCCGGAGGCGATGTGGTGCGTTCAGCCCGTCGGGGCCGTCGAGCAGGGGGTTCGTCTCCCGTCCGAAGGGATAGGCGGACGAGGGTGTGCACGCGATGCCGGTGGGATCCCCACACACGAGATATGGATCCACCGCCTCGTCGGGAAGCATCTCGAGCAGCGAGAAGATGCCCTTGACAGGATCGTGGGACCAGTTGTAATGGGCGGCGCGCGGGCAAGAGAGATACGCCGAACTTAGGCATTCGGCGGCGTGCATCTCCGTGGCCGAGGGCACATACCGTTTGCCGATCATGATCGGCCAGAGGATCTTGTCCATGGCGGTGCCTAACGCCTTCTGGTACAGGTTCTCGCGGAAGAAGGAATCCCATGTAAGGCCTTCCCAGGTTCGGTAGTCCGCCGGGAAGCCGCGGTGCGGCGAGGCGATGAACACGACCTTGCCGACGTCGTCGTGATAATTGTCCCCTTCCACGTACGAGCGGGTGATCAGCCCGCCCATACTGTGCACCACGAGGTCGGCCTTCGTGGCGGGTGCGCCCGAAGCGGGCTCCCCGACGTAGCCCAACTGGTTGGCGGTCTGCAAAAACCCAGGGAGGGAATCGGAGAGACGCCCAGCCACGACTGTAATGCTGTCACGCCAATCGACCGGGAAGGGAAAGAGGCTCTTATTTAGCTCATACCCACGCATCTGCAGGTTGGTCAACAAGGGGTCGTAGATGCGCAGGATCGGGTCCATGGCCCCCGTAGCTTCATAGGTCGGCGGCATGGTCCCCAAGATGCCGGGGATGAACACGAGCGGGTGGATGCGCATCTGCTCCATGACTACCGTTTGACGATTGGTCCCAAACCACGTCAGCTCGGAAATGATGGTCGAGGCCGGAGACGGCTGATACCATACATCCCACTGAAGCAACCGTTGTGTGCCTGCGGGCACGTGCACGGCATTAGAGGTGGCCGTGTAGCTGCTCATGGAGTACGGGCCGCTTTCCTGGAAGGCCTCGACACAGCCGCAATCCGGTTCATGGGGTCCGTCATACATCCAGAAGCGGCCGCCATCGTTGGAGTAGTGCTTGAAGGTCAGGGGGGCCACGCAGTCCGCGCCTCCTGCAGGACATGTCAAGGTTGCTGTCCAAATGATCGGATTGAAATTTGGCCAGCCGTTCTCGTTGGGGGAGAGCCTGAGAGCGACAGCATCCGCTCGACCCTCCACCAACGACGGGACGCCAAGCGGTATCTCACCCGAGGGCGAACTGACCTGCAAAGCGACGCTCGCCAGCGGGTCTGATCCGGGAGTTGGAGTGCTGGTCTGGACTGGCTGCGCAGCTGAGACGAGTCCGCCGGCGAGAAACAGGGAAATAAGTGAGCAGGCGATGGTCGCCCTCAAGACAGAAAACCTGTTCATGACTTCTCCCTAGTGTATTGAGTTGTTAATTCGTTGAACATTCTTTCTTCCCGCCGTAGATGACGTCCTTGCCGTTGCCGCCGGAGATGGTGTCGGTGTCGTTGCCGCCGTCAATGATGTCGTTGCTGTTGCTGCCGGTGATTGTGTCGGAGAAATTGGTGCCGATGACGCCTTCGATTTCGTAACGATCATCCCGTTCGCATTGCCGTCGAGATCGCCACCGTCATCGGCCGTGCCGAGCACGCCGTCAGTGACGGTCCACGGCTCGTGGCCCTCGCCCGCGGCGTTGGCCGCCCCGGCGATTGTGTCGTCAAGGGTGCCGTACACGCGATCTGCGCCGGCGTCGAGGACGTGGAAAACCTGGAATTTGATGGTGGAGCCGACGATAAAACCGCTCGCGGTTATCGTGGCCGTGCTGCACGGAAGGTAGTCGAGAAAACCGGTGGAAACAGACGACGTGGCGCCGTCCAACGGCAGTTGGTCGAGTTCCATTGCTAATGCCTCCCTTGAATGACTGTGACGCCCGTCATTCGCGCAGCCTAATCGCTTACGGCCGCCTCGCATCCCCTGATGCTTTTCCGACCCCGCATTTCTGATTTCTGCGAGTGTGGCTTTGCCGGGAACGTGCAATAAGCTTAGTCCATTGCAAGACAAAGTCAAGCAAGAATGAGTTCGATCATGCAAATTTCATTATGGGGGATATGCGTAGAGGGTATCGGTGTCGCAATTGCAAACATGACAACATGACAGGGTCAGGCCTATACTTTATAGCTGATAGGGCGTAGCCTCTGGCAGTGGCCCGACCGTTACGTCTCGAGTGTGCCGGGGCGCTCTACCACCTCACCGCCCGGGGTGATCGCCAGGAACCGATCTTTGAGGGCGACCAAGACCGTCTCGTCTTTCTCGATCTGCTCGCCAGAGACTATAAACTATAGGCTTGGCCCCTCGGTCTTGTGTGACCCCTCGGTCTTGTGTGGTCCTCAACCTGGCGAGAAGGGTGCAAATGATGACATTGAGCCCGGTATTGAGGGCTTGGTTCGTGGGAGTCGCTGTGCTCTTCGTTGCGAACGGAGGATGGTTGATCTCACTCCAAACCCACAGGTTCTCTGAGACGCTAGTTTTGTTGCTGTGGATTTCGCCGCTTATTGCGGCATTCGTATCAGCCTACCTTTCGCCACGTAAAAAAGTTCTCCTGGGGACCTCCTTGGCGATACCTTCAGCGGCTTTAGTTGCTGTGCTGAATTTTATTTACGAGCTATTTGGCAATGCTGTGGACTTCCCTGGGGTTCGAGGTGGGGCGATCCTTTTCATAGTCACCCTGGGATATAGCGTCTTACTGTGCGCACTAGGCGGAGTCGCGGGATATTATCTAACCAGGAATCGCGCACAAAGCGTAACGGCGCGGTAAGCCGGGTTGAACGAGTGTAGTAAAAAGAGGTCTACATATGGCGTCATTAAATAATGTCGCATAATCTCCGAAGAACTCGATTCGGCCTGCGCCACCAATCGAAGCACGACTCGACCGCGGTGAGAGCAAAACTAATGGGTGACCCCTCTTAGCGCGTGCGTTGCGCCTGTGCCGTTGGACCTACGGATACATCATCGTTATGGCGCCGCGGTGAACGGCGTTTCCTTGCCAGAATAGGGTGTGCGTCCCCTTTTTCCTTATCAGGGTGTGCGTCCCCTTTTTCCTTATCAGCACCTGAGGAGAAGCCCCCTCCGGTTATTAGGGCAGCACGCAGCAGCGCACCACATAGCCAAACTCCTCCGCCTCGCTGCAGCCCTGGCTTACCCATGGGCCGAGTGTCCCCGGTCCGTTCTCACTGAGACGGTCGTGGTTGTAGGCGCTGATTTGTTTCAGCCTGTTCGTTCGGCACTGTGCGATGTCGTGAAAAATCGAGCCTTCCCACGGTTGATTCCAGATGGTGAATGTATCCCCGGGCAGCACTGTGGCCGTCCCCGACAAGTCGCCGAACGAATAGAAGTAGGAGAGATTGATCCTGTCCGACCCCCGGGCAAGCTGCACCTCGCCGCTCCGTCGAACAACCACAGGCGGCTGGCCGCTGGTGCTCCTGGCGGTTAACCGAAACGTGTACAGGCCCACGGGGGCAACGGTTCCGTTGCGACTGCGTCCATTCCAACGAACGGAATGTCTTCCGCGGCCCTGCACCGGTGGCCGCACTTCAAGCCGTTGCACCAAGTTGCCACCTGAATCCAGAATCTCGGCTGAGATCGCGACCCTGTTTTCCTGGGGAGGCAGAGCCAAGGTGTACGCGATCCTGGTGACATCATCCACGCCGTCCCCGTCTGGAGTGAAGGGGTTGGGCACCACCTGTACGTTGTCGAAAAGCACCAAGCGGGCGCTGGCTTCTCCGGAAGGGGGACTGCTGTTCCCGCCCGCATCAACTGCTGTGACAACGTAGAAGTAGGCAGTCTCCCAACTTACGCTACGGTCCCGATAGCGCCTCGATTGCAGGGCGCTTGCGATTCGGTGCGCGTTGTCGGTCGGCACTGGGCTGGTTTGGCTGCGATAGACGTTGTAGGTGACAGTTCCCTGCACCCGCTCCCACTGCAGCTGAATCCACCGGTCTCTCAGCGTGTTGGCGTCAGCCGTAGCCGTCAGATGGGTGGGAGTTTCTGGCGTCGGCGCCGTGAAGAAGACGTCATCTGAGCCGAGATTGAATTGATCCGCAAATGCACCTGGCGTTCTCACGTCGTGCGAGAAACCCCACACGACGGCTTGATAGCGGGCCCCGGGCAGGAGTGACAAACCGCTGAGCGCCGCCCTTCGCGAGCCCCCCGACACCACCCTCTCGCCGGTGATGGTGCCCGTGAATGGGTCTGGATTAACACGAACCAAAAAGGATTTCGCCGCGGAGGACGCGGACCACTCGAAGGTTACCTGACCTGGACTCACCTTTAGGTCTGTGATTTCCGGGGGGCTAAGCCGCTGGGAGGCATCGATGGAGAGGGTCGTTTTCAACCACTCCCCACCAACGAACGCTCGAGCTGTGTACTCCCCGTTCACCGGCAGGATAGCGTCCCAGCACATTGCCCGGTGCGCCGCTGTTCCCGGATGCTGGAACCCACCGCATGTAAAGGGACTCCCTCCGTTCCAACCTTCCGGTCCCTGTATCTGAATCTCGGGAATCCTGCCGGCGGGTAGAATAGGATTGAAGACAAACCCTGTACCTATCAGTCCGGGCTCCCGGTCCACCCAGGTCCCTCCGGAAATCATCAATCCCGGCCTGGGCATGAAATTCCCCGAAGGGTTCTGCCGCATGACGTCCCAGTCTGGCAGGTTGATGTGATGCTGCCAGATGACGGTCCTCATGCTCCCGAGACCCGCCGCCTCCGCCGCATGAAAATCTTCCTCCACTTCGTCCGGAGGTCGAGGTTTACCGTGCGTCGGGTTGTCTGTGGTGTTGAAACCTGTGAGCCAGAGGACGAAAGGGATGGGCTTTCCTGATCCATCGGTCGGAATGTAGTTTTTCCCAAAAAATTCATTCCATCGCTCTGCTCCGGTGTAGACGCCGGGAGTCAAGCCCCGCTCAGCAACTCCCTTGAGAAAACCTTCTAGGACTGCTCGGTTGTCTTTGCAAGCATTGGGAGACTCGGGCTCACACGGCGCCCAGCCACTGCTGTCCTCGCCCGCGGGGCAACTGATGCACCGCTCGACATCCGCAAAGATGGTCCGCCCTCCCACTACGTGGTTATAGGTTCGGAATTGAGAATTGGCCCGCAACGCTTGCTCCCACCCGAAGCCCGACAGATCCCTTCCCGGTCGTTTGAAGGGACGAGCGTCATCGTGGTCCGGGCCGGCCATCCACCAGAAGCCGTAGGTCCGCTCCGGGCGGGCGATCAAGGCCGCCTCATAGATGAACGCCTGACATCCATAGGAGACGGGCTCGCCCGTAATTACGTCGTTGCCCGCGTAGTCAGCAATCCTACAAGCGGGTAAGCGCCCCCCTCCTTCAAGCCAGCGTCCAAGCCTGCCGCCGTAGAAGTCGTAGCCGAGCTCCTCATCGCTGAAGCGGTCTCCGTCTTCCGGATGGACAGAGCTGTCCGAGCCGAAGTAAAGCGGTTCGTCTTGGCTGGCAAGCTTCCTCACTTCGTCCGCAGTGAAGACAGCGTCGTACAAGGCTACTTCGTCGATTTTGCCCCGGAAGGCATTCCAGCTCGAGTTGCTGCCCATCACCACCGGTCGGGTGCTTGGCTGCAGGGGTGGCTGTTCGGTGAAAGCTTGCTCGCTGTGCTCGTCGCCGTTGATGTAGATCTTTATGCTTTTCGCTGCTCCATCGTAGACACCGGTGACGTGGCTCCACTGCCCAACGGGAGCCGGGGCGAAGACATGGTGAGTGACTTCTCCGGGGAAGGCGACAGAGAACATAAAGCTGCCTCCGACGATGAACAGCCCGTAAGAACCTGGGGTGCTCCCTTCGCGGACGATGGCTTGGGTGCCCGAAACGCGTTCGTGGAAAACCCAAGCCGAGATGGTGAGCCGGTCAGTGAAACTGGGCGCGTCCCCCTCGGTCTCCGCCATGGAATTCGCTCCGTCGAGGCCGAGCCCTTGGCCGTACTTGCCGGGGACACAAAGGGCACCCTTAAGGGCAAGCTTGTTCCGTCCCGGAGAGCTGTCGAGCACATCTTGTCCGGCCCGGCAGTCGTTGAAGCTCCAAAACGCCTCCGGGGTTAGGCGCTTGAACTCCTCCGGCGTCAGGCGCACTTGGTCTCCCTGCGCGCGCGGTTCAGAGGGAAAGGTGGCGAGTAAGACGAGGCCGATCCACAGGACAGATAGCTTTCTTATGGTCGTTTCCTCCCATGGATGAAAGCTGGTTGAGAAGGTCCAGGCGAGGTGAGAGCTTTCCCACTAGAGCCGACTCCCCTGTGAGCGGCCACGATCCAGCCCCTAAGGGGTCAGGCCTATACTTTATAGCTGATGGAGCGTAGCCTCACGCTATGAGCCGACCGCTACGTTGGAGTTTGCCGGGGCGCTCTACCACCTCACCGCCTGCGGCGACCGCCAGGAACCGATCTTCGACGGGAGCGAAGCGTCATGTCGTTGCTATGGCTTAGCCTGCTGCCATTGCCCGCCCCCTGGGCAGATTCGTGTTGAGATCGAGTCCGCTTCTCTCCACAGAACGCTGGGGAAGGTCGTCGCAAGCTATAAAGTATAGGCCTGACCCCATGCACTCTTGCATGCACTCTTGCAAAAAACATTCTGGGCGTCCGTTGATCACAATACAAGCCCCGTACCGGCAGGGGGACGTAACGGCAGCTTTGTCTGGGTCCTCGCCACGGTAACTTGCTGTGGGGGAGCCATTCGCATTCAGGTCGGAACTGTCTTTCAACATATAGTTGTTGCGGTGAGTTCATGTGTTATCTGCAGAATCGGGTCAACTCAACACGTTGTTTGAAATTGCGACACCGACACCCTCTACGCATGTCCCCCGTATGAATTTTGCATAATCGAACTCATTCTTGCTTGACTTTGTCTTGCAATGGACTAAGCTTTTTGCACGTTCCCAGCAAAGCCACACCCGCAGAAATCAGAAATGCGGGGTCGGAAAAGCATCAGGGGATGCGAGGCGGCCGTAAGCGATGAGGTTGCGCGAATGACGGGCGTCACAGTTGTTCAAGGGAGGAAGTGTCATGGACGTCAACCAACTGTCGTTGGGCGGCACCGAGCCGTCTGTTTCTACCGATCTTCTCGACTACCTTCCCGGAAGCACAGCCACGATAACCGCGAGCGGTTTTATCGTCGGCTCCACCATCGAATTCCAGGTTTTCCACGTCCTCGACGCCGGCGCAGATGGTGTGTACGGCACCCTTGACGACACAATCACAGGCAGCAACAGCAACGACATCATTGACGGCGGCAGCGATACCGACACCGCCTCCGGCGGCAACGGCAAGGACGTCATCTACGGCGGATCCGGGAGGGAGTAGTCATGAACAGGGCTGCTGTCTTGAGGGCGTCCATCGCCTGCTCACTTATCTCCCTGTTTCTCGCCGGCGGACTCGTCTCAGCTGCGCAGGCTGCCTGTGCGAACTCCCCCCTGCCGACTCCAAGCGATCAGTGGAAGCTGGAGATCTGGAACAATAGGGACCTGGCTGGGGCGCCGGTGGAGCAGCGCTACGAAGCCCCGGCGCCGGGCGGGGGCGGCCTCGGCTTCGGCTTCATCTGGGGCAACTCCGGTACGCCCAGCAGTTGCGTCGGCACCGAAAACTATTCGGTGCGGTTCACCCGCAATATGTTCTTCTCCAAGGCGGCCAACTACGAATTCACACTCTTCGTGGACGACGGCGTTCGCTTCTGGATAGACGGCGTGAACGTCCTCGATGAGTGGCGAGACCCGCAGCATTTGGACTTCATCCGCTCCATACCCTTGACCGAGGGCTTCCACACGCTGCAAGTGGACTACTACCAAGCCCTTGGCAACTCCCACGCATTTCTGGACTGGAAGGAGGTGGCGCCGACTGCCTGTGCGAACTCCCCGCTGCCGACTAACGATCAGTGGAAGCTGGAGATCTGGAACAATAAGGACCTGGCTGGGGCGCCGGCGGAGCAGCGCTACCACCCGGGGGCGGACAGCTTCTACTTCCAGTGGGGCGACAGTAGTAAGCCCAGCAGTTGTGTCGGCACCGAAAACTATTCGGTGCGGTTCACCCGCAATGCGTACGTCTCCAAGGCGGCCACCTACACCTTCACAGTCCAAGTGGACGACGGCGCTCGCCTCTGGATAGACGGCGTGAACCTCCTCGATGAGTGGCGAGACCCGCAGGTTGGCATCTTCACGCGCTCCATACCCTTGACCGCGGGCTTCCACACGGTGCAAGTGGACTACTACCAAGCCTTGGGCGACTCCCACGCAGGGCTGAGCTGGACGGAGGACACGGGCCCGCCGACTGCGCCGCCGCTTCAGATCGACATTCTTGGCCCCGCCGGCAACTCACTCCCGGATGGGTACAGCCTCGGCCTTAACGGCGACGGGTGGCCGAGCCCGAACCCCCTCAGCGTCCGGGTGATCCTAACTTGTCCGGCTGATCAGCCGGGTGGCTGCCATGGCACTGGCTTCTTCTTGACCGTCAGCTCGAGCGACGAGCGCGCCCGCTTCTACATGGAGACGAGCAATCCCGGTACGTGCACCCAGCCTGTATTGCCTCGCCTTTATTCGTACAAGCTGTTGCCGTGGCGTTGCAGCGACGGGCTCTTGGGGATCGAGGGGATCAATCTCGGTCCGGGGGAGAGCCGAACCTTTAACTGGAGCATGGTCGTGCAGCCGTCGGAGGCGTCCACCTTGAACATCGCGGGGACTTGGGGCGCGGCCTCCGTCAACGCCTCACTGGGTATCCCCTTGGCCCAGGTCCACCCCGTCATTCTCATCCCTGGCATCCTGGGCACGTTGCCCCCCTCCGAGAGGATCGGCCAGATCGACCCGATCCTCGGGGTCTACGATCCTCTGCTCATCCAACTGCAGAAGATGGGGTACGTCAGCGCGTCGACGCTGCAGCCGATGCCCTACGACTGGCGCAATGCAAACCGGGTTTCGGCGCACCACTTGACGGAGGTGATCGATACAGTCCTGGGGAACGTGGCAAACCTGCCCTACGTCAACCACGACGGCAAGGTGGACGTGTTCGGGCACAGCATGGGCGGGCTGATCACCCGCGCCTATATCCAGGGCTTTGCTCAGGATGACCTGAACCCCGGGGTGGCGGTCCCGTACCGGAACGACATCCGTAAAGTCATCTTTACCGCTACGCCGCATCGGGGCTTCCCGGAGACCTATCGGACTTACGAGGGACTCACCTGGGAAATGTATCTCTATGGCTACCCGGTGCTTGGCGTACCGTTGCTTCCGTTGGCGTTCGACTCACTCCTCTGGCCAGGGTATATCGAGAAGCGGTGGCGGGCGGTGCATACGCCCGGTGTTGATTACTCCGTCTCTTGCATCCGTACTCCGGACGGTTCGTACGTATGCGATAGACAGAGTGTCCTCTACGGCATGTCCCACGATGCAGTGGGCGGCATCGATTCCTTGCGGGAAATGCTGCCCACTGATGATTCGGATAACTACTGGCCGTATCTCTGCGAAACCGTGGCCGGTGGAGTGTGCCAGAATCCCTATCCCTTCGGACGGCAGGGGAATCCCTTTCTCAATACGTTGAACGATCCGGCCAGTCTCGGCCTTTTGGCCGGCAGTCTCGGCGTGGAGAACATCTATGTGATCTATGGGCGGGACCCCGGCCCGGACAACTACACGGACGTCCAATATGACGTGGGCCCTCCGCCCATTAATCAGTACGGGAAGGTGACCAGTTATCAAAATGGCGCCGTGGAGCAACGGTTGGTGCGGCCCGAAGGGGACGACCTGATTCCCGAATACAGCATGAACCTCAGGTTGCTGCTGCCAGGAATCCCCGAGGAGAACGTCGCCCATGGCCTTTTCGGCAATGGAGCTCGTCACAAAGAGATCATGTATCACACCCAGGTCCAGAATACCTACGTGCCACGGTACCTGGCGGGGCTTGCTCCCCTGCCCTTCACCACGCCCTACGTGGGCCTCGCCTTGCATCCCACCACCCAGTGGTGGGTCCTGGCGGCACTCTGCCCGGTGAACCTGACGATCACAGATCCACAGGACCGTCGGATCGGCTACAACCCGGAGACCGGCGGCGTGTTCCAGGAGATCCCCGGCGCAGTCTATGCCGCCCCCGGGAGCGAGAACCAGTTCATTATCCTCCCGGACCCGCAAGGCGGGGACTATAGGATTACCGCCAACGCGTTTGCGAGCGGCACCTATTCGTTATCTCTTTCTCAGCTCGGCGGTGCCGGGCCGCTGCGCCGCTGGGAAGTGGGCGGCACCGTTCAGCAGGGCGAGACGGTCAACTTCACCGCGTTCGTGGACCCGACCCTGCCGCTCGAGCTACATCCGCCCGTGGCCCACGCGGGGTCGGACCAGATTGTCTTGGCAGGGCCAAACTGCCAGGCGACCGTGCCCCTGGACGGCACGGGCTCGAGCGATCCTGATGGGGAAGTCCTCCGGTACGCGTGGACCGGCCCCTTTGGGGCGGCCGCCGGCCCCACCCCAAGCGTGATGCTACCGATCGGGGCCCATACCCTCACGATCAACGTCACGGATGGCCAAGGCGCAACAGCGCAAGATACCGTGATGGTGACCGTGGTCGACGCTACACCACCGAACATCGGCGCTCTGAGGGCCAGACCAAACGTCCTCCGGCCACCGAACCACAAGATGGTGCCGGTGACCCTGGAGGCCTCGGCAGCAGACATCTGCGACACAACGCCCAGGTGCCGAATCATCTCGGTGACGAGCAACGAGCCGGTCACTCGCTCGGAGAACGAGGACAAGGACGGCGACACCCACGCTCCGGACTGGGTGATCACTGGGGCCCTCACGGTGGACCTAAGGGCGGAGCGCGGCGGTGAGGAAGGTGGGCGCGTGTATACCATTACGGTTCGGTGCACCGACGATTCGGGAAATCGCTCAACGAAGACGGTGAGGGTCACCGTGCCTCACGATGATTAAGAGGAAAAACCGAGCCAAAGGCCGGTGACGAGGAGGGGCGGCGGGATGAGAAACACTAAGGGGTCAGGCCTATACTTTATAGCGGATCGGGCGTAGCCTCACGCAATGACCCGACCGCTACGTCTGGAGTTTGCCGGGGCGCTCTACCACCTCACCGCCCGCGGCGACCGCAAGGAGCCGATCTTCGTGAGATAGAGTCCGCTTTTCTCCACAGAACGCTGGGGAAGGTCGTCGAAAGCTATAAAGTATAGGCCTGACCCCTTGCACATAGACCTGACCCCATGCACATGCAAAAACCACCCACGCGACTTCCTGAAGAGTCAATAAAATAAGCGGCGACCGGTTCAGGGTGTCGGGCCACTACAGCGCGACTCTTCGCCAATAACCGGTGAGTTCGAGATAGCCCCGGCCGGCCGGCTTGCCGCCAGCCAAGGCGCGCACGGCACCTTCCCAGTAGATCGTTCCGGTTGACGCGCGCGTGTCGTGCTCCTGGTCGTCCATCAGTGGCTCGAGGACGAGCTCCAGCGCTCCCGCCTTCACCAGCCATGACACCGGGTAGCTCGTGCCGGTACGCGCCGAGCGCCATTCGCGGCGCGGGGTGAAGCGCACATCGGAAGGTGAGAACACCTGGACGCTGCCGTCTGAGCGGCGGTGCGCGCCGCCCGCCCAGAAGCTTCCGCCCTGTTTGTCGCGCATGCGGAACGCCATCAGCGCGCCGCCCTTCTCGAGGTTGATGCCGATCCAGTCCCAGCCCACGGCGTCCCGCGCCAGATAGCTCGACGACCATTCGTGGTCGAGCCAGGCGGTTCCACCCACCTTCTGAGCCTTACCGTCGCGGAAGAGGCTGCCGGTGACGTTCAAGTGGGGCAGGCTGTAGTAGTAGCTCGCCGATTCCGCAGCGGGTCCCTTGCGGCTCAGGCCACGCTCGCCTTGCAGGAGCGGCCGTTGGGTCGAGGTGAAAGTGAGATCGAACCGGAACTCCGGGGTGAAGATGCGCGAGCGGTAGGCGCGCGATTCCTGTTCGAGGGTCCAGTCGTCGAGCCACACCCGCGTGCGCCCTTGTTCGGCGCCGGCCAGCTCGAAGCCCGCGCGCGCGGCGCGCTGGGCGTGAATGAGCCGGCCGTGCGCGGGGTCGGAAAGCGCGGCGTGGGCGATCATGATCTGGCGCGGAGTGAAAGCGCTAGGATTGTCGTGTTTCAGTTCCGGCCGCGCGCGGAAGAACGTGATCTGGAAGCCGAGCGGATTTCTGCCTGCCTCGTCGAGCCAGCCGGTTACATACCACCACTCGACACGGAACTCCGGGTGGCTGCCTTCGTCGTGCCGGAAGCGCAGGCGATAGCCCGGGACAACAGGGGCGAAAGGCGGGACTCGGGACTCGGGACCCGGGACTCGGGCAACGACTCCCGGTGCGGCAATCAGGCCGGCCAGCCACGCCAACGTCCGCCGCCTCTTCAGGATTTTGATGTTATCGGCGTTCATCGGCGTTTATCGGCGGTTCATTGCCTTCACCAATCCTCGCGCACGGCGCGAACGACGTCGTCGTCCATCGCCGCGCGTCCGCTCAAAACCGCCGTTGCCGCCGCCGCCGCGATAATCAGCAGCGCAAGCCCCGCGAGCGCGACCCACGGCATGGCAAGATCCATGCTCCAGTGAAAGGACTGGCGGTTGACGACGTGGATCAGGATGAGGCCCACCAGCCAGCCCACCGCGAGCCCGAGCGCGGCTCCGAGCGCGGCGGTGATCGTGCCCTCGCAGCCCAGCATCGCGGCGATCTCGCGGCGCGTCATCCCCAGGTGGCGAAGCACCCCGAACTCGCGGCGGCGGGCGAAGGCCTGCGCGCTGAAGCTCACGCTCACCCCGAACAGCCCGATCAGCACCGCGGCCACTTCGAGCGCGTAGGTAATGGCGAAGGTGCGGTCGAAAAGGGCCAGCGAAACCGCGCGCACTTCGCGCGTGGTGGCGATCTCGATAACGGCGCCTGGAGGCAGCCGCTCGCGCAGCGCGCGCTGCGCCTCGGTGAGGGATGTGCCGCTCGCGAGCCAGATGGCCGCGTCGTTGGCGAGGCGGTCGCCGGTGAGCTGGATATACAGTTCCCGCTCCATCGCGATCGCGCCGCTTTGACGCGCGTAGTCCCGCCATACGCCGGCCACGGTGTAGGGAAGTGGGGTGTCGCCGATCGGCAGGCGCACCTTGTCCCCGACGCGCAACCGGTAGAGGTCGGACGCAACCTCCGACACCCAAACCGGCGGCGGTTCGGTCGCGCGCGGCGTGACGGACGGGCCAACCAGCGGCAGTATCCTGGCGGCATCAGCCGGTCCGGCGAGCAGGATTACCGGCGCGCGCTCCGGACTCAGCAGCAGGTTCTGGCTGCGCAGGAATTCCACGCGTTCGATGCCGGGTGTTGCGGCGATGCGCGCCTGCTCGTCGGGCGTGAGGAAACCGGTCTCGCCGCTGCGCACCGCGCGCAGGTACAGGTCCGCTGGCAGCATGCGCCCGAGCCACGCTTCGAGCGAGACGCGGAACGAGGACACCATGATGAGCATGGAGACCATGAGGCTGAAGCTGATGACGATGGCGGCGATGCTGATTGCGGCCTGGCGCGGGGTTGCCTTGAGCTGCGCGATCGCGATCGCCGCCGGCGCGCGCGAGGGCAGGGGCAGGCGTTCGAGGCCCGCTTCGGCCAGGCGCGGCATGAGGAGCACCGCGCCCAGCAGGATGAGCGCGATCGCCACATAGCCGGCGATGGGCAGCCCGTTGATGGCGGGCGCCAGCGCGAGCAGCAGTCCTGCAACAACAGCCGCGATGCCCCACCACACCGTGTGTAATTTTCCGAGCGATTCTTCCTCGTCGCCGGCACGCAACGCCTGTGCCGGCGGACGGCGCGCGGCTTCCCATGCCGGCGCGGCGGCCCCCAGCACCGCAAACAGAACGCCGAGCGCAAAAAACAGGGCGAGCGCCCCGGGATCGGCATCCAGGCTCGCGGCTATGGTACGGAAGTATCCCGCGCCGAGATCGGCGCCGACCAGCGCGAGCGCGTAATGCGCGAGCCCGTAGCCGAGCATTACGCCGAGCGCGGCGCCGAGGACGCCGATCGTTGCGCCCTCGAGAACGAGCAGGGTGGCAAGCGTGCCACGCGTCACGCCGATCGTGCGCAGCAGCGCGAACTGCGTGCGGCGGCGCAGAGCCGCCAGCACCTGCGAGGAGAACACCAGGAACGCGCCGGTGAAAAGCGCGATCAGCGCCAGCATGTCGAGGTTGAGCCGGTAGGCGCGGGTCAGACTCGCGCCGCGCTCGCCTTCGGTTTCCGGCGCGACCGCGTGCACGCCGGCGGGGAGCATGGCTTGCAGCTCCCGGCGGAAGGACGCGACGTCCACGCCGGGTTTCAGCCGCAGGTCTATGCGATTGAGCCGCCCGAGACGCGCCAGCCGCCATTGCGCGCTCGCTACGTCCATCACGCCGAGGCGCTGGCGGTAGGCGTCTTCCGGGAGGAGCCCGACGACGTTGAGGGCAAACGTGGCGGTGCCGACGTTGATCCTGAGTTCATCGCCGGTTTTCAGTCCCAGCCATTCCGCCGCGGCGCGCGAAAGCAGTATCGCGTCGGCGTCGAACAGATCGAGCACCATGTTGGAGCGTTCCGGCAGCAGCGCGGGCTGCACCTGCGCCGCGCGCAGCGGATCGAAGCCGATGATCCTGAGGTGGTCCTGGCGACCGGCGAGCGGCACGTCCGCTTCCACCGCGGGATTCGCCGCCTCCACCTGCGGCAGGCGCGCCAGCCGCGGATAAAGCGATTCGTCGAAGCCCGCGCGCGGCCCGCGTACCACGACGTCGGCCTCGCCGGCAAGATGCCGCGCCGCCAGCTCGAATTCGTTCAGCGCGCTGGAATTGACGAGATGCACCGCGACACCGAGCGCAACGCCCAACGCAATGGCGGCGAGAGCAAGCACGGTACGCGCCGGATTCTCGCGCAACGGCCCGAGAACGAGCGCGTAAATTAGGAGAAAGCGGCTGGCCATGATCGGATGTGCAACGGCAGTCATCCGGCGTCCCGTGCGGAGTGATCAGATGTTTGAGGGATCACGGGGCAGTCTCAAAAAATCGAAACCAGTCAGCAGTCACCAGTCACCGGTTTCATCGGCGGGCGCAGCCCGTCCGACGTCAGGACGAGGACACGATCGGCGCTCGCGGCGGCGGCCGCTGAATGCGTGACGAGAATGCCGGCGCCGCTCTCGTGCTTTACCTGCTCGCGCAGGAGCGCAAGCACCTGTGCCGCCGCGTCGGGGTCGATATTGCCGGTGGGCTCGTCGGCGAGCAGCAGCAGCGGGCGGTGCCCGAGCGCGCGCGCGATCGCCACGCGCTGCATCTCGCCGCCCGAGAGCTCGCGGGGATAGGCGCCGGCCGCATCCGCCAGCCCCACCGCCTGAAGCATTTCAGCGACACGGGCCGCGCTTTCGGCGGGGGAGACGCTGTTCAGCGACAGCGGCAGCGCAATGTTCTGTGCAACGGTGAGGTGCGGGAGGAGGTGAAACGCCTGGAACACGAAGCCGATGCGGGCGCGCCGCAAGAGAGTGCGCGCAGCATCGTCGAGCGCGGTAACTTCCACGCCGTCGAGCATGATGCTGCCACGGTCGGGCGCGTCCAGACCGGCGATGAGATTGAGCAGCGTCGACTTGCCGACACCGGATTCGCCCATGATGGCGACGTACTCGCCGCGGGCGACTTCCAGACCTATGCCGCGCAGCACCTCCCGCGGCCGCGCGCCGCCGTACGACTTGGACAGGTCGTGGATTTTCAGCACAGCGCCATTTTAGGCGCTGGCCGGGTTATCCCGCGAGCCGTGTCGGTATCCAGGTCTCCGAGTTCAGCGTGCGGTGCACCGGGCACTTGTTGGCGATGTCGAGCAGCCGGGCGCGTTGCGCGTCGTCCAGGATTCCTTCGAGCTCGATCTCGCGCTCGATGCGGTCGATCTTGCCTTCCCGGGTCTCGCATTCGGTGCAATCGGTGGCGTGCATCTTGTCGTGCTTGAGACGCACCGTGACCCTCTCCAGCGGCAGCTGCTTGCGGTCCGCGTAGTTGCGGAGGGTCATTGAGGTGCAGGCGCCGAGCTTGAGCATGAAGTAGATGTTCAGTCCCGCATGGATCAGCCCGCCGAAGTCGCGGCTCCGCACGAGCGCTTTCTCCTCCGCGGTGAGGCCGAACCGCGTCATGTACGCCTCCTCGTCCGCCTTGGAGGCGGCGCGGGTCTCCGGTGTGATGAGCGAACCGCACAGCTTGTTCAGACGGTAGCCGCGCCGCGACATGCGGCCGTCGAAGACGGTCGTGTCGGGAATCGGGTTGGAGCGATCGAGTTGCTTGCTCATGGCCGCGATATTACCGCCCGATCGACCTGACCCAGAACCCAAGTTGGTTCCCACCTTGAGGTAGAACCAGTGACCGCCGCTGCGATGACCTCCCAGGACAGCTCGGCCGAGGCGAGGCCCGCGTTCTCGTAGTACTCCATCCGCAGGGTGTGGTTGCCGGCAGCGAGTACGACGTCCACCGCGTCGGGGACCGGGGGCACGGCCCGGTCGACCCACTTGTCGATCCGCAGGACGTCGTCGATGTAGAGCCGCACGCCATCGTCGGTCCTGGTCCTGAAGCGGTAGGTGCCGGCAGCGAAGTTGACGGTGCGGGTCCAGCGGGCGGAGAAGTTGTCGGTGCCGATGCCGCAGGCGGAGCCGGGGCTCGCCGTGGCCCAGTTAAAGCTCAGCGCGGCGGCGCCATCGTCGCGCACCATGGCGGGGGTGCCGGAGAGGACGCGATTGGCGAAGTACTCCCCCTTCCAACTCGAGGGCGGGACGCCTGCAATGCAGGCCGACGCGCTCCCTTTGCGCGCGATGTGGTCGCCGAGTGCGGGCAGGGCATCCTGAAAGTTGGCGCCCGCCCAGTTGCCGAGGGTGAAGATCGTCGCGCCGAGGACGTAGTCGTCCTTGATCAGCTCATCGTCGTACCACCGGAAGTCCTGCATGAACGTCTCCAGCCCCGGGTACTCGTAGCCGCCGTTTTGCGCGGTCTCGGTGATGACG
>Ga0184637_10001082_pt1 | contig 18935 bp, 15 predicted proteins | sample PLM3_127_b2_FD_133143 | JGI IMG/M metagenome (GOLD analysis project Ga0184637, IMG submission 133143) | Groundwater sediment microbial communities from an aquifer in East River, Colorado, USA - PLM3_127_b2 | ecosystem: Environmental > Terrestrial > Soil > Riparian zone | place: USA: East River...
AAGTCGGGCCGTGGCGTCGCCGGGCCCGGCTGGTGGGAGCTGGTGCGCCGCCTCTATCGGCGCGCGGCCAGCGATGTCGGCCCCGCGTCCTTGATCCGCGAGGGTCCGGTACTTGCCGCGCTCAACTCCGGCGCGAGCGAGATCGGCCACCTCACCCACACACCACTCGTGGTCACAGCAGCGATCACCGCCCCCACCGCCGGGTGGCTGGTGTTGCTCGATCAGGACTTTCCGGGCTGGGAGGTGCGGGTGGACGGGCGCCCGGCGCTGCCGCGCCGCGCGTTCGGGCTCTTCCGCGCGGTCCCGGTGCCGGCGGGTGCGCACACCGTCGTCTGGCGCTACCGGCCGGCGAGCTTCGCCACCGGCCTGGCGTTGGCCTTCGGCGCGCTGGCTGCGATCGTGGTCGGGTTAGCGGTCAGTGAACCGTCGCGGATCGAGCGACAGCGGCCGCCGGCTCGGCCGCCGTGGGCTCGTCAGTCGTAGTTCGCAAGACCAGCCCCACCGCATTGCCCTCTCTCGCGAGTGATGCTACTTTGAATACGTGCTTGGAGGGTTCCAACCATGAAGATGCTTCCCCTTCTGCTCATGCTTACCGTTCCATGCACGGTCGTGCCGCCCGCAGACTCCTCGGAAGGCCCACCCTTACCCTTTTCTGAGCGAGTCCCACTCCTCGGTCCGGACGCAATTTCCGTTCTAAAGGGAGCGGAACGAGTCGAAGTCTTTCGCCTCGACCAATCGATGATGCCGCCAGGGCCGGAGGACAAGATTGAGAAGATCGTCTCCGGTTACCGTGTCATCTCGACAGGCAAGGTGCAAGGCAAGAAGTTCGCCGCCCGGCTCGCGGCCGTCCTCCTGGACGAGAAGACCTACAGCGGAGAGCACAAGGCCTGCGAACCCACCCCTGGTGTCGCCTTCCGATTGTGGAAGGGCAAGCAGCACGTGGACGTTACTCTTTGCTTCGAATGCAACATGCTGAGCGTGAATTCGGTTGGTGGGGATTTCGATCTTGTTCGCCCAGCGCTGGTGAGCCTGGCGAAAGAGGCGTTTCCGGACGATGCTAGGATCCAGAAGCTTCGGGAGCGCCCTCCGTTCCCACAGTGTGAGTGAGACACCCATCCGTTACTTTAAGACTATGAAGATTCTGCTTCTCATGCTCGTGCTCGCCGGCCCGGGCATCATCGCGTCGCGGACAGACGGCTCGGAAGACCCACCCTTACCACCCTCTGAACGAGTCTTGCAGTTCCTCGGTCGCGACGCAGTCTCCGTCATCACGGAGGCCAAGCGAGTCGAGGTCTTTCGTCTCGACCCATCGGAGAGGCCGCTCGAACCCGGTGAGCCAGAAGTCTCCGGTTACCGGGTCATCGCGACCGGCCGAGCCAAGGGCAAGGATTTCGCCGCTCGGGTTCGAACTCTGCTCTTGGATGAGAGGAACTATTGGTTCAAGGGCCCGTCCAAGATCTGCAAGCCCGCTCCCACGGTCGCCTTCCGGCTGTGGCACGAGCGCAAACATGCGGATGTGGTTCTGTGCTTCGAATGCACCATGCTGCAGGTGAATCCGGAGGTGTATTTCGAAGATTTCGATCCCATTCGCCCCGATCTGGTGAGACTGGCGAAGGAGGCGTTTCCCCGCGATCCAGTGATCCAGAAGCTCGGAGATGCTTCTCCTTTCCCTACCGACTCTTCTCCCCTTCTACCACCACCCGCGACAGATCCCAAGTCCCGGTGAAGAGCTCGCGCACCTCGGCGAGCAGGGCGAGGCGGCGGCCTCGCACCTCCCGATCCTCGACCATCACCATGACGTCGTCGAAGAAGCGATCGATGGGTCCTCGTAGAGCCAGGAGCTCGGCCAGGGCGTTGCCGAATCGGCGCCGAGTTGCGTGCTCGCGAATCCGGCCGGCGGCGGCGGCAGCCGCAGCATGCAGCTCGCGCTCGGCGGGCTCGGTGAGACTCGCGGGAACCAGCCGCGGAATGGCTGCGGCTTCGGGACCGCGCAGGATGTTGGCGACCCGTTTGTAGCCGACCACCAGAGGCGCGAAGTCCGGCGAGCTCGAGTACTCAGCCAGTGCCTCGGCGCGATGACGGACGTCGGCCGGGTCGTCCATCGAGCCGTGCACGGTGGCGTCGGCGAGGTCGTAGCGGATCCCACGCTCGGCGAGGAAAGCGTCGATGCGCTGGCCAAAGAACTCGATGAGCTCCTCCTGAACTTGCGCCGGATTGCGCTCGCCCAGGAACGGGGCGAAGAGCCCGAGCGCCCGACCGATGAGGGCGGTGAGGCTCACGTGGCGGTCGGTCTCGATGAGGATACGCAGGAGACCGTTGGCCGCCCGGCGGACCGCAAAGGGATCCTCGGAGCCGGTGGGAGCCTTGTCGGCGACGAAGGCCGCGGTCACATGATCGAGCTTGTCGGCCACCGCCAGCGCCGCCCCGGCCAACGATGCCGGCAGCCGGTCGTCGGCGCCGCGGGGCAGGTACTGGTCGGCGATGGCCGCGCAAATCTCCGCCGCCTCGCCGGCGGCCCGGGCGTACTCGGCCCCGATCACGCCTTCGAGGGCGGTGAACTCCTTGCCGTCGCGCACCATCTCGGAGACTTGATCGACCTTGGCGAGGAGCGCGGCGCGGCGCACCACCGGCTCGAGGCCCGGGTCCCAACCGTGCGTAATCGCGACTCCGAGGTCGGCGAGACGGCGGGTCTTGTCGGCCAGAGTGCCGAGCCCTTCCTGCCACACCACTCCGGCCAGCTCACCCTCCCGGTCTTTGACCCCGCGCGCGACGTCGCGCTGCCAGTAGAAGCGCGCATCCGCCAGACGGGCGCGCAGCACGCGCTCGTGCCCCCCTCGCACCCGTTCGAGATCGAGCCCGCCCGGGCGCACCGGTCCGTTCACCACGCACAGGAAGGTGTTCCGGAGGGCCGGTGCTCCTTCGGGCTCCTCGACCGCGAAGTACCGCTGGTGGGCGCGCATGGCCATGATGACCACGTCGCGAGGCAGATCCAGAAAGGCGCGGTCGAAGGTGCCCCGCACCACCGCCGGGCACTCGACCAGGCAGGCCACTTCCTCGAGCAACTTCGGATCTTCGACCAATCGCCCACCCGCCTCCCGGGCTCCCGCCAGGAGCCCGGTCCGAATGGCGAGCTCGCGGTCGGCCGGATCCAGCATCACGCCGTTTTCTGCGAGAATGCGCAAATAATCGCCGGCATCGCGCACACTGAAAGGACCGGGCTGATGGAAGCGCAGTCCCCAGGTGGCGCGTCCGGCGGCGATCCCGTCAAGGGAAATCGGGAGCACGTCCCCGCCGAGGAGAGCCACGAGCCAGCGGATCGGCCGTGCGAAGCGCAGCTCGGCCGAGCTCCAGCGCATGGCGCGCGGAAAGCTCATCGCGCGGGTGGCCTCGACCAACACCGCCGGCAGCACCTCGATCGCTGGCTGGCCAGGCCGGTGCACGCGGGCCACCACGTACTCACCCTTCTCGGTCGCCGTCCGCTCGAGGCTCTCGACCTTGACCCCCTGACTGCGAGCGAAGCCTTGGGCGGCGGCGGTGGGGCGGCCCTCGGCGTCGAAGGCGACGGTCACCGCCGGGCCGGTGGCCGCGCGCTCGAGGTCGCGCTGGCGCGCGGCCAGGCCGCGCACGATGAGGGTGAAGCGCCGCGGAGTGGCGAAGCTCTCGACCTCGGCGTGATCGAGCCGCTCCTCCACCAGACGGCGAGCCACCCCTTCCCGCAACCCGGCGAGCGCCGGGGCCAGGTAGGAGGCCGGGATCTCTTCGGTGCCGATCTCGTAGAGGAGATCGTGGCCGCCGCTCCCGCGGCCGCCGCTCCCGCCCTTCATTCGACCTCCGAGGCCGCGGCCGGAGCTGCAGGCTTGGGCCCCGGGCGCGCGGCGGATTTGGCCCCCCGGCGCGTGCCCGCCGTCTCGGACGCGGTCTTGGACGCCGAGCTCGAGGCCGCAGTCTTCGGCGCCGAGCTCGGGGCCGGGGCTTCTGCCGCCGCCGATTCGCCGAGCAACGCTTGCCGAGCCGCCTGGTCGAGGAGCGGAAACCCGAGGTCCCGCCGCTGGTCGAGATAGGCACGCGCCGCCCGGCGAGCCAGCTTGCGCACCCGTGCGATGAAAGTCACCCGTTCGGCCGGGCTCACCGCGCCGCGCGCGTCGAGCAGATTGAACAGGTGCGAGCACTTGATGCAGTAGTCGTAACCGGGAAGGACCAGGCCGGCGTTGAGCAACCGGAGCGACTCGGCCTCAAAGCGACCAAAGAGATCGCGGTTCAGCTCGGCATTCGAATGTTCGAAGTTGTAGCTCGACCACTCCCGCTCGCTGTCGACGTGCAGCTCCTCCCACCGCACCTTGTCCGACCACTGGAGGTCATGGAAGCGCTGGACGCCTTGCAGGTACATGGCGATTCGCTCGGCCCCGTAGGTGATCTCGGCGGTGATTGGATCGAGGTCGAACCCGCCGCACTGCTGGAAGTAGGTGAACTGGGTGATCTCCATCCCGTCGAGCCATACCTCCCAGCCCAGGCCCCAGGCGCCGAGGGTGGGCGATTCCCAGTCGTCCTCGACCAGACGCACGTCGTGGCGGGCGAGGTCGAGGCCGAGGGCGCCAAGGGAGCCGAAGTAGAGGTCGAGGACGTCGGACGGGGCCGGCTTGAGGACCACCTGATACTGGTAGAACTGCTGCACGCGGTTCGGGCTCTCGCCGTAGCGCCCATCCTTGGGCCGGCGCGACGGTTCGACGTAGGCAGCCGCCCAGGGCTCGGGACCCAGCGAACGCAAAAAGGTGGCCGGGTTGAAGGTGCCCGCCCCGACCTCGCTGGGATAGGGCTGCAGGAGGACGCAGCCCTGGGCGGACCAATAGCCGGCGAGGTTCTGGAGCATGGTCTGGACGGTCATGCTCATGGCTTCGCCTGGTTCATTCGTTTCACTCGTCGTCTCTCAACCCACCACACTAACCCACCACACTGACTTCATGCGCCATCTTGAGCGAGCGAAGCCCGCGGTAGCGCGGCAAGTGAGCGCGCAAGAAGGCATCGAGCCCGCGTGCCAGATCGTCGGCGGCGGCGCGCGACAGATCGACCAGCGCGCCCCCGGCAAAGAGCCGCTTGAGCCCGGCGAGGGCTTCCGCCGACAGCCTGAGCGCCTCGGTTCCGGCGCAAGCCCGGCAGACCACGCCTCCCCGCGCAGCGGCGAAGGCAGCGCTGTCGCCCGGGTCGCGACCGCAAACCACGCAACGCCCGAGCTCAGGGCGGTAGCCAAGAAGGCCCATCAAGGTGAAGGCATAGGTCATGAACACGCCCTTGAGCTCCTCTTCCGGCACCCGCTCGAGCGACTCCAGACTCGAGTCCACCAGAGCGAAGAGGCCCTGGGCCGGCTCCTCGCCGGCAAGCGCCTGATCGAGGAGCTCGATGACCGCGCTGGCGTAGGCGAAGCGGGCCAGCGAGCTCCCGAGCACGTCACGCCGGGTGAGGATCTCGGCCTGACTCAGGAACTGAAGATCGCGTTCTGCGCGGTAATAGATCACGGCGCCGATCCGGGTGAACGGCTCGAGGGCGGCGCCGAAACGGCCACGCGGCCCTCGCACTCCCTTGGCCACCACATGCACCCGCCCGCGCTCGGCGGAAAGCAGGTGCACGATGCGGCTGGTATCCCCGAGCGGGAAGGAGCGCATGACGAGCGCCTGGATCTTCTCGATGCCCATGGATCAGGATGGCGCGATTAGCCGACCCCCGTCTTCCAGCAGGCGAAAGAACGCGTGAACCCCGGGTGAGAGACGCGGCCACCCAACGGCGTCACGCGCGTCCCGCGTCCATGGTATTCACCGGCAAGCCCGGGCGTCAATCGCTACTCGGCAAGGAAGCCAATCTTCGCACCCGCCGGACCATGAGCGGCGGCCGCCGCACCAGCCGCACCGATCGGATCCGGCGCGAATCGGCGGCCAGGATCTCGAACTCGCCCTCTCGCCAGCGCAGCCGTTCGTGTGGCAACGGAATCCGCCGCATCTGGGAGAGGAGGAAACCGGCCAGGGTCTGATAGTCGCCTTCCGGGATGGCGAGCCCGGTGAGCTCGTTGACCCGTTCGACCCGAATCAACGGATTGAAAACCCAGGTATGCTGGTCGAGGCGCCGGAACTCGAACTCGGACCGCTCCTCGTCCTCGGTGATCTGGCCCACCAATCCGCCGATCAGGTCGTGGAGATTCGCCAGTCCCTTGACGGTGCCGAACTCATCGACCACGAGCACCATCCTCATGCCCGCCGCACGCATCTCCTGCGCCAGATCGAACACCCGCTTCGATTGGGGCACGACCACCACTTCGCGGCTGTAGCGATCGACCGGAGCCGCGTCATCGACGACTCCGAGCAGATCGGCCAGGTTGATCCAGCCGACCAGCTGGTCAAGGCTCGTGCGATAGATCGGATAGCATCCCCTCCGGGTGCTGCGCACCACCTGGACCAGATCGGCGATCGAGGACCCGCTCTCGATCGCCGCGATCTCGGCGCGCGGCGTCATCACCTGATCGACGGTGGCGCGGTGGAAGGCGAGGACCCGCCGCAAGCCGCTCGCGGTCGGATCGGGGGGAGGCGGGACCGGCGGCGGAATCGAAGCCGGTTCTGGGGCCGACCGCTTCGCCCCGCCGGCGAACCGTCCAGAGCCGCTGGCGAGACCATCGATCGCGACCGCGACCAGCTGTTGCAACACGGCCAGCGGATGGAGCACTGCGGCCAGGAGCAGAACCGCGGGGACGGCGCGGCCGAGGAGCGCCGCCTCGCGCCCGGTCGCCAGGCGGTCGGGCAGGACCACCAGGAGCAGGGTCGCTAACGCCGCGCCCGTCACCACCACCACCGCGAGACCCACCGGCTGCGCCAACGCCGGTGCGGCCACCAAGGCGGCGAGGACCAGAGCGACCAACGCGCCGGCATCGAGATCCTGCGCCGCGCGCACGAAGCGCTCGACGACCTCGACAATCGGCCCGCTGGCCGGTGCCTGAGATCCGCCGCCCAGCGTCCCGTTCTCACCCGACTCGAGGCGGTGGTTGCTCGCCGTGGCCTGGCGGTGCGCGGGCAGCGCCAGGGTCCCGGGGTCGAGGCCGCGGATGGCAGCCGCAAGCGCCCGCAACCCCCCGGCCAGGACCAGAGTCGCGAACAGCAGAATGATTCGCAGAGTGAAGAAATCGGACATCGGCCGACTCAACCGGCGGACGGCGCCGGAGCCGAAGCCGGCACCTGAGCCGGGCTGCGGGCCGGCAACAGCCACTCGAGGACGTCGCTCAAGGTGACCAGCCCCACCACCCGGCCGGTCGGATCGCGCACGATCGCCATCGTCCCACCATGGTGCCGCCAGCTGCGGAGGAGCACGGTGAGCGGCATTTCTCCGTTCACGAACACCGGTTCCCGGCCGATGGCCCCGATCGTCGCCTCCGGCGGCGAGCGGTGCAGGGCGAGGAAGACATCTTTCATGTGCAGGACCCCGATCACGTCGTCGAGCTCGCGGCCGCATACCAGAATGCGGCTGTGGGCGGACTCGCGCATGACCAGCGCCGCGGCGGACGGGCGTTCGCGGTGACCGATCCACACGATCTCGGAACGGGGACGCATGATGCTTCCCACGGTGGTCTCGCGGAGGTGGAGCACCCGGCCCAAGAGGTGGCGGACGAGCGCCGCCTCACCTTCCTGGCTCGCTTCAGCTCCCGCGCCGGCTTCGAGGAGCCGCTGCAAGAGCTTCTCCTCGTCGGCGGCGGCGGGTTCCACTTGCGGGCGAGCGGCGCTCCGGCGGATGAGATGAGAGGCGAACGGGCGCAGCAGCCCACCCAGGACTCCGAGCGGCCGGCCAGCGCGCGGCCTGGCCCCGGAGGCGCGGGAGCGCTCGCCGAGCCGGGCCGGCAGCGCATCGGCCAGGACGAGAGCAGCGAAGGCGAGGGCGGCAAAGGCACCGACGGGTCCGGCACCGGGGAAGAGCCGGGGAAGAGCATACGCGCCAAGAAGCAACGACGTGGCAAGGAGCGCGGCCCACGCCAGCTCGGCGGTGAGGATCTCCGCCCGCCGATCGAGACTCGTCTCGGGCCGTGCGGCTCCCGCGCGGGCGCCATGGCGGGCGGCAGCCGCGCGGGCGAACCCGGCCAGGGCCAGGAGGGCGGCGGCGACCGCGACCAGGGACCACAGGGAGATCGTGCCGGTCATCGGGGCCGCCGGGCCGCGGACGGCCTCCGGGGGGCCAGGACCAGCCGACCGACCGCGGGCGCGAGGGCGTTCAGCAGGCGGCGCTCGAACGCCCGCATCCGCCGCCGCTCGGCCATCCGTTGGTGATCCAATCCTCTCAGGTGGAGGAGACCATGCACCGCCAGGCGCGCGAGCTCGCGCGCGGGAGTCGCCCGATAGCGCCGCGCTTGCGCGAGGACGCGATCGGTGGAGATGACGACTTCTCCCGTCCTGGGTTCCACTTGAGTGCGGGCGCCGCGGAGATCGAAGGCGAGGACGTCGGTCGTGCGACCGAGACTCCGGAAGGTCCGATTCAGCGCGCGCATGGCCGCATCGGTGACGAGCGTGATGCCGACCTCGTCATATCCCGCCTCGTCATATCCCGCGTCGTCATATCCCGCGTCGTCATGCCCGGCGTCTTCGGGCTCATGAGCCGCGAGCGCCACCCTGGCGATCGTCCTGAGCGCGCTCTTCTGCACCCGAAGCCGTCGCTGGCGGTCCACCACCCGAATCCGCATCGTCTCCTTCCTCACGCTTGGGGCTCACGACCGACTCGGTGCCATCCGACAGCGGCACGCCCCGGCGCACGGGACGGCGATTCTCGCGTTTCCCCTCACTCCCGCGCCCCGGCACCTCTTCCCCCTGCGGCCCAGAGCCGCCGCCGCCATTCTCCGGCCGGCGCATCCTGAGAGCCGCCTCCGGATAAGCAATCCGCCCGTGGAAGAAACGGTCGAGCACCGAGGAGAAAGTCTCCCGCACCTTGCCCAGGTCGGCCAGGGTGAGGCTGGATTCGTCGAGCTGTCCCTCCGCCGCTCGCAGGTCGATGATCCGCTTCACCACCGAACGGACCTGCCCGGGGGTGGGGTCATCGAGCGAGCGGGCGGTCGCTTCGACCGAGTCGGCGAGCATGACGATCGCCGTCTCCTTGCGCACCGGCGCCGGCCCGGGGTAGCGGAAATCCTGCTCCTCGACGTTCGGGTCGCGCTCCATCGCCTTGTGGTAGAAGTAAGACATGAGATTGGTGCCGTGATGCTGGGGAATGAACTCGATTATCTCTCGCGGCAACCGAGCCTCGCGCCCCATTTGAATGCCATCGCGCACGTGCGAGCCCAGGATCAGGCAGCTCATGGTCGGGGTCAAACTATCGTGGCGGTTCCTGCCCGTCTGGTTCTCGATGAAGTACTCCGGCATCGCCATCTTGCCGATGTCGTGATAGTAGGCCCCGACCTGGGCTAATAGCGGGTTCCCTCCCACCGCCTCCGCCGCCTCTCGCGCCAGCTCCGACACCAGCATCGAGTGATGGAAGGTGCCCGGCGCCTCGATCGCCATCCGCTTGAGCAGGGGATGATTGCGATCGAGGAGCTCGATCAACGTGAAGTTGGTGGTGATGCGGAAGAGATGTTCGAAAATGGGCAGGAGCCCGATGGCCACCACTCCGGCCAGCATGGCGCCGAGGATCCCTTGCACGCCCCGTTCGAGGATTTCGTCCCCGGGGACCCGGTGCGACAGACCCAGGGTGACTGTGGCCAGAAGGTTGATCCCCGCCACCACGATCACCGGCAAATAGAGCTCGTGCCGTCGCTTCAGATTTTCCGAGGCCAAGACCGCCGCCACCCCGGACACCGATGAGGCGACCAGGAAATCGGCCCCGAATCCTTTGAGCCCGACGAGCAACACCGGCCCCATAAAGGCGAGGAAGAGGCCGACTCCGCGACCGATGAGAATCGCCGCCAGAAGGGGGATCATGGCGATGGGAATCAAGAGCTCCGACTGGTGGAAGTGATCGACGATCAGATAGGTCGCAATGAGCCCGATGGCCCCGAGCGTGGTGAGCAGCGCCAGCGAGCGCATCTCGCCATAGACTCGCGGATGGAGGAGTCGGAGATAGGTGACCAGGGCGAAGATGAGGAGGCAGATGGCGCCGATGCGGCCGAGCGCGGCGAAGGCGCCGCCCCCGGTCCGGCCGCCGATCTCCATCTCGCGCTGGTGGGCCGCCATGGACTCGAGCTTCCGCACGTGCTCAGCGGCGATTCGCTCGTTGGAATCCAGGATCCGCTCTCCCCGCTGCACCAGGCCGCTGAACTCCGGGACCGCCTCGCGGGCGGCGGCGATCCGGCGCTCAGTCTCAGCCCGGTTGTAGATGGCGTTGGGAACCAGTAAAGGGCGGACCAGCTCGCGGAAGGTCTGGCGCGCCTGCGGAGTGTCCGGCAACACCTGGGCGGCCGCGGCTTCCACCGCCGCCTCCAGGGCGCTCTCGGTCAGAATCTCGGAGGACGGACGATAGTAGTCGCTGGTTGCGCGGCGAGCGTTGATCACATCGTGCGCGCCGAGAATCGCAGCCGCATCATCGCTGACGATCGCGGTGGAGAGCCCTTGCTCGAGGAACTGAGTCGCTTGGTCGAGGACCGCCTTTCCCTCAGGGGTGCGGAGGAATGCGATCGACTCCGGGGAAAGCTGGATGCCGAACAGGCGCGCGATCGAGGCCCGGAGCTCCTCCGCCGGCAAACCCTCAGACGGTGGACGAACCAGCTCCCGCCCCAGGCGATGGAGTTTCTGCACCGCCTCGGTCGCCAGGGCCACATCGACATCGAATACCGGCGGCACGGCGCGCGCCGCTTCAGCCCGCGCTCGATCGAGCTCACCCGCATCCCGCCGCACCGGAAAGTCGAAAGGCGCGACGACCTCCTCGTCGGAGATCTCGCCCTCGCGGACCGCGACCTTCACCTCATCGCTGGTCAGGGGGAAGAGGATATGGGCCAGGAGGGGGATGGCAAGAAAGAACCCAATCCGCCCGGCGAGGATCAGCCATGGTGGCGCAGTCCTCCCTTCGAGCGGGCGGCGGCGAAGGGACCGCTCCTTCCGGCGCGGGCGATGCATGGGCACGGGAAACGGCACGGTCTTTACTCCGGCGGCGGGCCGATGCCCCTGTGGGTCGGCGGTGTCGACGGCTCGGCTTCTTCGTTCGTTTGGCGCTCGAAAGCGAGGATGATGTCGCGCACGAGGCGATGGCGCACGACGTCCTCCTCCCCGAAGTAGACGAACTTGACCCCGGCGACGTCGGCGAGAATGGGCTGGATCCGCTTGAGCCCCGACTTCTCCGGATTCGACAGATCCACCTGGGTGATGTCGCCGGTGATGACCGCTTGGGAGCCGGGGCCGAGACGGGTCAAAAACATCTTCATCTGGCCCACGGTCGTGTTCTGACCTTCATCGAGGATGACAAAAGCTCGGTTCAGGCTGCGACCGCGCATGTAGGCGAGCGGCGCGATCTCGATCACCCCGAGATCGATCAGTTTGCGCATCCGCTCGAGCGGCATGAGCTCACCGAGCGCGTCGTAGAGCGGGCGCAAATAGGGATCCACCTTCTCGCGGTAGTCACCGGGGAGGAAACCGAGGCTCTCCCCCGCTTCGACCGCCGGCCGCACCAATAAGATCCGCTCGACTTCGCGCTCGCGCAGCGCTCGCACCGCCATCGCCACGGCCAGGAAAGTCTTGCCGGTGCCCGCGGGTCCGATCGCAATCACGATGTCGAAGCTTCGAATCGCCTCGACGTAGGCTGCTTGTCCGGCGCTGCGCGCCCGAACCGTGGTCGAATCGAGGCCGATCGTTCGCGGCGACGGCCCTGTTCCGCCCGCTTTCCACTGGAGGACATCCGCCTCCTCGACCGCCTGCCCCTGTCTCGCCTTGGTCACCATCTTGCCCAGGATCCTTGTCGCATCCGCGACTGGAGCCGAGTCCCCGAGGACGGTCAGCGCCCCGTTTCGAAGCACCACTCGCACCGGGAAGAGCTGTTGGATCAGGCGCAGGTTGGCGTCTCCACTCCCGAATACGAGTAGTGGATCCACGGCCCCGAGATCGAGTTTCTCCTGCTGTTCCGCCAAACCTTTGCTCAGTGTTTCAGCAGCCCAATGGAGGCCCACAAAGAAAAAGGAAAACCCTTAGCCGCGCCGCCTGGCGCGCCAAGAGTTTTCCGTCTTTCGGGCTAGTCACCCGTGGGCGATTGTTTCTTGTCCAGATCCATGACCAGCGGCTGGGACGTTGCTGGGAGCAACGGCCGGTGGCCGCCTCTTTCACCCTCCGCATTGATCGGCTGCGGGCGGCTGTCCCTTTTGCTGGCTCTGACCCTAGCACCGGCAGATGGTGGTGTCAATCCGCCGCCACCGCCCTCGCCAAGCTATAACTGATTATCTACCAAACGGATATGAAGCTCTTTGAGCTCCTCGGGGGGTATCGGAGAGGGTGCCCCATCCATCAGCGAGCTGGCCTTCTGGGTCTTCGGGAAGGCGATCGTCTCCCGGATCGAGCTTCGTCCGGCGAGGATCATCACCAGCCGGTCGATGCCGAGGGCGATTCCGCCATGGGGCGGCGCCCCATGGTCGAAGGCGCCCAGCAGGAAGCCGAAGCGCAGCTCGATCTCCTCCGGGCTCATCCCGATCACCCGCATGATTCGCTCCTGGATGTCGCGGCGATGGACTCGAATCGACCCCGAGCCCAGCTCGACACCGTTCAGCACCAGATCGTAGAGCGATGCATGCACCGACCCCGGGTCCGCCTCGAGACGGTCGAGGTCCCCGGCCGCCGGCATGGTGAACAGGTGATGCGAAGGCCGGAAGCCGCCGGTCGACGGATCCCGCTCGAACAGCGGGAACCGGTGAATCCAATGGAACCGGTAGATCACCGGAGCCGCGGCCGCCAACCGCCGGACGACCTCCCCGCGGACCGCGCCCAGGGCGACCTGAGCCGCTCGCCGCTCGCCGGCGACGAAGAGGAGAAGATCTCCGTTTCCGGCGCCGGTCGCGGCGGCCAGGGCTGGGGCGACCGAGACCAGGAACTTGCCGATGCCACCTGCCGTTGCCACGCCTTCGAACCGGGTCCAGCCCAGTCCGCCCGCCCCCGCCCGCTCGGCCACCTGGGCGAGCTCCTCTTCGATGACCCGCCGCGACGCCCACTCGAGTGCCGGCAATCGCAGGCACTGGACAGCGCCCGCCGGCGCCTCGGCGGCGGCGCGGAAGGGACGGAAGTCGAGACCCGCCACGATCGGAGTCACGTCGGCCATGGGCAGGTCGTGGCGCAAGTCGGGCTTGTCCGAGCCGTAACGGGCCATCGCCTCGCCATAGGCGAGACGCGGGAAAGGGCGCGCCACTTCCATGCCCATCGCCTCGGTCAGGGCGTGAGCGAGCATCTCCTCGACCACAGCGAACACATCCTCTTCGCCGACGAAGCTCATCTCGAGATCGATCTGACTGAACTCAGGCTGGCGGTCGGCGCGCGGGTCCTCGTCCCGCAAGCAACGCGCGATCTGGTAATAGCGGTCGCACCCGGCCACCATCAGAATCTGCTTGTAGAGCTGCGGGGATTGGGGCAAGGCGAAGAACTTGCCGGGATGGAGACGGCTCGGCACGACGTAGTCCCGCGCTCCCTCCGGGGTCGGCTTTACGAGGAGCGGGGTCTCGATCTCGAGGAATCCCTGCCGGTCAAGCGACCGCCGCACGGCCGCGATGAGCCCATGCCTGAGCCCGAGGATCGACTGCAGGCGGGCGCTGCGGAGCTCGAGGTAGCGATAGCGAAGGCGCAGGTCCTCGGCCACCAACATATCGTCTTCGGCGACGGCGAACGGCAGGGGGAGCGACCGGTTGAGGAGGACCCACTCGCGCACCGGCACCTCGATCCCGCCGGTTGGCATTTCGGGGTTCTCGGCTCCAGCCGGGCGGGCGGCCACCTCGCCGCGCACCCCGATCACGTACTCGGGGCGGAGCTGGGCGGCGAGCTCCATCCGCTCCGGGGCCAGGTGCTCGGGGCGGAAGATCACCTGGGTCACCCCGTAGCGGTCCCTGAGATCGACGAACATCACCCCGCCATGGTCGCGGAATCGGTGGACCCAGCCGAGGAGCGTCACCGTCTGCCCCACCGCCGAGTCTCGGAGCGCCCCGCACGTGTGGCTCCGGCGCCAATCCCCGAGGGGCTCGATCTCCGGCATCGCCAGCTCTGGCTCGGCCATCGCCTCGTCCATGCTCACTTCCCTTTCAGGGCCCGAGCCACCGCCCCGGCCAGCTCCGGCCGCGGGACGCCGCTCTCCTGTTCGCCGGTCCGGAGATCTTTGACCGCCACCGTGCCGGTGGCGAACTCCTCCTCGCCGGCGATCACCACCAACGGGATGCCCTTGCGATTGGCGTACTGGAGCTGGCGGTCGAGCCGCCGCTCCTCCAAGTAAAGCTCGGCGGGGATTCCCTGGCCGCGGATTTCCTCGGCCATTCGCAAATATTCGAGCCAGCGCGCCGGCTCCAGCACCGCCACGAGAACCTGCGCCGTGGCGCCACGATTGGTGGAAAGACCCAGGCGCTGCAGAGAGTCGAGCAGCCGGTCGAGCCCCAGCGAGGCTCCCACTCCCGGCAGCTGATCGCGGGTGTAGAGCGAAGCCAAGTTGTCGTAGCGGCCGCCGGAGCAGATGCTCCCCACCTCCGGCTCGTCGTCGAGCACGGTCTCAAAGATCGTGCCGGTGTAGTAGTCGAGCCCGCGAGCGAGCCCCAGATCGAGCCGGTAGCGCTGAGCCGGGACTCCGACGGCACTCAACCCGGCGACCACCGCCGCCAAGCGCTCGATGCCCGCTTGAGCGCCGGCGTGGGCGGCGAAGCGCCGCCGCAGCCGGCCGAGCACTTCCTCCGGGTCTCCGGTCTCCGCGGCGAAGGCGAAGATGGCTTCAACCGCCGCCGCCGGCACCCCTCCCTCTCTTTCCAATTCTCGCCTCACCGTCTCCGGCCCGAGTTTGTCCAGCTTGTCGAGCGAGCGCAGGATGGGAGTCGCCTGTCCGGCAAGCCCGAGCTCATCCAGGAGTCCGCCGAGCACCGCGCGGTCCGAGAACCGGATCTGGAAGCGAGTGATGCCCAACGCCACCAGCAGATGGTCGATGACGAGGGCGGTCTCCAGGTCGGCGATCGGCGAGCGGGTTCCGATGGTATCGAAGTCGCACTGCCAGAACTCGCGGAAACGGCCGCGCGCCGTGTTCTCTCCCCGCCATACCGGTCCCATGTGATAGCGCTTGAATGGGACTCCGAGCGTGCGCACGTGCTGAGCGGCGAAGCGCGCGAAGGGCACGGTCAAGTCGAAGCGAAGCGCGACATCACGTCCGCCCTGATCGGTGAAGCGGTACACCTGCTTGTCGCTCTCACCTCCCGCCTTGCCGAGGAGAATCTCGGCATACTCGAGCGCCGGAGTGTCGATGGGGACAAAGCCGAAGGAACGGAGGACGGCGCGGATCGTATCGACCATCGCCTCCTTGGCGATCATCACCTCGGGGGTGAAGTCGCGGAATCCTTTGAGAGTGCGCGGCTCGACGCGCGGGCGCTCGCTTTCGCTCATGGCCCTCAGGCGCACCGGGATCGGGAGGTGCGCTTCGCCCGGTCGCCCCCGCCCACCACCCAGGCCAGGCCGAGCCCGACCAGGTCGGCCAGGATATCGAAGGCGCTCGAATCGCGCCCCGGCGTGTGCCCCTGGATCGACTCGTCCACCATCGCTACCACCAGACCGGCGGCGACGACCAGGGCGAGCCCCCGCCAACCGCGGCCCCGGCCCCCCGCAGCCCACAAGATGAGAAGGCCCAGGATACCGTACTCCACCGTGTGCTCGAGCTTGTCGAAATGAGGCACTTCCGGGCCGGAAGGCGGGTGCTTCCAGGTGGACAGGGTGAAGATGAGACCGACATAGGCGACGACCGCCAAGATGCGCATGCTTAAGCTCCGGTCTTGGCCGCCGCGCTCGGGGGCCAGGCGGCGCTCGGGGGCCAGGCGGCGCTCGGGGTCCCCAGCGGCGCTCACCCGCGAAGCTTGGCCTCCTCGGCGGCGATGATGGCGATGACCTCTTCCGGAGTCCGGGCGCGGCGCAAGCTCAACTGCAACTCACCGGAGTAGAGGAGGCGCGAGATGCGCGCGAGAATGCGCACGAAGCCACCCGGTCCGTCGGGGGCCACGATCAGGAAGAAGAGCCCGACCAGTTTGCCGTCGAGGCTCTTGAAATCGATGTCCTGGCGCGTGCGGCCGAAGGCCATGGCCAGGCGCGCGGCGCCGCTCGACTGGGCATGGGGGATGGCCACTCCCGACCCGACCCCGGTTGACATGAGGCGCTCTCGCTCGAGGATGTCATTCACCACCGCCTGGGCGTCGCGGACCTGCCCGGAGTGCGCCAGCAACCCGACCAGCGACTCGATCACCGCCGGCTTGTCCGCTGCGGGAAGATCGAGAGCGATGGTCTCCTTGGAAAGCAGCTCGAGCAAGTTCATCACGGCGGGCAGATGCGGCGAGCCAGTGGAGGCTCACTCGGGACAAAAAAGCGCCCGGTCGCCGGGCCCCGGGAACGGCAAAACCTGACCGGAAACCGAGACCATAAGGGGGCAAGGCCGCAGGTGTCAAGCGCCCGGCGGCGCCGAACGCCCGCCGGTGTCGAGCGCCCTCACCGCGGACCGGCGGTGCGCTCGAAATCGAGTCGCCGGGTGGCCGTCGCGCCCGATTCGATATCGGTGACCTCGAGCTCGAGCGCGTAGTGATTGGGCTTGAGCGCTCCCACATCGATCGTCAGATGCCGGCTCACCCTCGATTGAAAGCCCTCCTCGATCAGATGCGACTCGATGAAGGTGCGGGTGCGGAAGGCATCGCCCATCCGGGCGAAGATTGACCGTCCGGGCCGGACTCCCGGCGCGATCCGATAGCGGAGCTCATACCGGCTATGACCTTCAATCAAGGTCAGGTTGTAGATCTCGAAATAGAGGACGAGCAGCTCGCCTCCCCTCACCTCGCCCGTGGCATTGGGGAGCACACTCAGGTCGCCCTTCCGGAACCGCTCGGAACCGGGTTCCTGGGCCACGGCGAAGGCCAGCTCGGGGGTGGAGAGCTCGAGGGTGGGGCCGCCGAAGCCCTCGATTTGGACCTCGCGGGTGAGGGTTCCGACCACCGCCCCCGCCTCGCCTTCCACCTGGGCGGCAACAATGTAGTCCCCGGGCTTCAAGTCAAGGTTGATCTCGTGGATCAGGACGCGGCCGGCCTCGCCGGCAACCTGCACCGTGTCGAGATCGAGCACCTCCTCCCGGCGGGCCATTTCGTTCCACTCCCGGTCGAAGATGACGGTACCCACCTCGAGGCTCGAGCCGGAATAGGCGGCGAGCGAATCCACCGGCACCGCGAGATAGACCTCGGCCCGCGTCCTCTCCTCGGCGGTCGAGAACGCCGCCACCTGCACGGCGGGATCGAGCCAGCGACCACCGAAGTGGTGCTCATAGCCCTCGGGCATGGTGTAGGCGGCCAAGTCGGCGGCGTTCTTGCTGAACGGCAGGTAGAAGAGCCCGTTCAGGACGGTGTCGAAGAAAGTGACCCCGAGCTTGCGTCCGTTCACCCGGTAGATGTGATACCAGGCGGATGCGGGGAAGAGAAGACCGCTGCCCCCGGGGAGATACTCTTCGTAGACGGCGGGGCCGTAGCGGATGTAGAGCTCGCCGCGCGCAGTGTCCCAGCCGCGGACCCCCATGCGGCGATGGGCGTAAAGGAGATCGGCCATCACCACCCGCCGCCAGTGCTCGACCTGCCGCTCGATCACCCGGGTGACCGGCAGCGGGTCTTTCGAGCGCCAGAAGATCCGCAGAAAATCCTCGCGCTCGTCGGGCGCCAGGAGCTCGTAGCGGCTTTTGGAGTAGGGGTCGGTGATCAGGTGCATGTTTTCGAATGGCGCGCGCTCGGCCGGGGATATCCGGTCGAAGGCGCGCTCGAATGCGTCCGCCGCATCGGCATAGGTGCCCGGCCGGGCGAGACAGGCGCCGGCCAGCGCCCAGAGCCATCCCTCCCCCGGCCAGCGCTCGCGCAGGCGCTCGAGCTCGAGGAGCGCGCTCTCCCACTGCCCGTCGAGCATGAAGGTCTCGACCTGCTTCTTGTGCGCCTCGTAGAGATCGGGGTCGAGATCGGCGGCCCGCGAGAAGTAGCCGAGCATCTCCCTGAGCGCTTCCGGATCCTTGTACCGGCGGTAGAGAGCCTCGTGGTGGTAGCCCAGCGCGAGGTGGGCCTGGGCGTGGTCGGGCTCGCGCGCGAGGACCCGCTCGAGCTGCCGGCTCGCATCCAGATCGAACCCGCGGGCCATCAGGATTTCGGCCAGCTCGAAGCGGACCTGGGGATTCTCAGGCTCGAGGACGATGAGCTCGCGGAGGGCGGTTTCCGCCATCCGGCGGCTCTCGATCGAATTGACCGCGCGACAGGCGTCGACGAGAAGACGTCGCACCGCTACCGAGTTGCGCCGGCGCCAGGCGAGTTGCTCGAGCCGAAGGAGGGTCGATTGGGGGTCGCCGGCCGCGATCGCCGCCTGGGCTAGGGCCAGCTCCGAAGCGAGCTTGCGGTCGTCGAGGGAGAACCACGAGCATCCCCCCATCCCTATGAGGACCGTGGCTAGGAGAGCGACCCGAGAGACCCGGAAGAGCGAAAGCAGATGCCTAAAAGCCCCGCCCCCCTGCCCGGGCCCGCCCCCCGGAACCTGTTGCCGTTCCAGCGGTATCATCGTTCAATTCAGGGGCTGATGCCCCTGGCCACGCCCGTTTTTCCTCGAGCCGCGATCGCGCCGGCTACCGTTCAGGCTAGGTAGGGCGAGTGAGGCTGTCAAGGCCGACCCGCCTCGCAAGCACCCTTCATGCTAGAATTTAGGCGGTTGCCGGAGCATTGGTCTTCTCCCTAGAAAACATGGAATGATGAGCGCTCGAGCGATCGTCCTCGCCTTGCTCGCCCTGGC
>Ga0184637_10001083_pt1 | contig 18927 bp, 28 predicted proteins | sample PLM3_127_b2_FD_133143 | JGI IMG/M metagenome (GOLD analysis project Ga0184637, IMG submission 133143) | Groundwater sediment microbial communities from an aquifer in East River, Colorado, USA - PLM3_127_b2 | ecosystem: Environmental > Terrestrial > Soil > Riparian zone | place: USA: East River...
TAATTGACTGTTTAGACAGCCAGCGCAGGGACTAAAACAGCGCGCGCTGTTTGTCGTCTACTTTCTTAATCTTCGCTCTGGGTTTCTTGCCTGCGATGTTCGCTTTGTGCTGCTGCCAGAACGCCAGGCGTTTCTCCGCCAGTTCAACGTATTCCGCTTCCATCTCAATACCGTCCACATGCTCCCAGCCCGCCAGCATCGCGCCAATCATTTCACTGCCGGTGCCACAAAATGGGGTGAAGAGTCGGCGCGGGGCGTATTCCGCTGGAGGCAAAAGCAGCGAGGCGAGGTGTTGGACTAATGCCAGAGGCTTTACACATGGGTGGACGTTGTACCGGTCTTTGATGACGTTTAAGCCAATGTGTTCCTGCAGATACTCAGCCTCAGAGCGGCGTAACGCAGTCGGCGCTACGTCGCTCTGCCCGAACTTCTGTAGCGGTAAATCATGCAATCCAGCTTCACGTTCAGCGGTACTGGCTTTAGCCGCGTAAATGAATGGGTCGGCATCTTCCAAACGCTCCAGCACGTAATCGGCATTGAAGAAATAACGGCTACCGCCGCCCTCATCACCCTGCGCCTCATAGCCTGTTCTGATAACTGTGCCATTTCGAAAATTTACAGGTGTTTCTTTGACCGGCACGCGACCAACACTGCCGCCAGCAGACAGTTCGCCCGTCTGTTCGTCCATGTGACGCACCGGGCAATCCTCGGTGCATTCACCCTCGGCGCAATCAGGCGAGTGCGACAGGATAAAGTTTTTGGGCCATCTGCCGGATGACTGTGCTATGCCGGGGGATTTCCATCCTCCGGCATAACCGCTGCTGGAATTACCCCCCCATCCCCCACCAGACTCACCAAGACGTGCCGCCTCAATATTCAATGCTCCGGCACCCGTTTGTACAATGCTGTCTACAGTCCGCCCACCGTAGGGTTTCTGGAACACCAGAATAGGCTCCAGGCTGGGAACAAGCGCCTGCCCGCCATAACGATGTCCAGCCCATGTCTTTGCCAGCGCCGTCACTGGCTGGCTTATATCAGTCATTCCCGTTGCACCCAATGCGATTGTACCCGCCTGTTCGGGTAGATTGCCTCGTTTAGTTGGCACAAGCTGCGGTATGCGCGTTGCGCCTGCCGCCCGGTCAATCTGTGTATCAATACGGGTCGCTTTGCAGAATCCACTGCTAAATGTCCAGCAAATCATGGGGTGGATAATAAAGCCAGCGTCCTCACAGGCGACAGCCATGCGGTGATAACCGCGCGTACTTGCAAACGCCATGCCGAACGCGCCGTCATACAGCACACTGGCGATTTTCTCCCATGTCTCCGACTCGTACATCAGCCGCCCGCCATCCCAGGTAGAGTTCATGAATCCGCGAGAAGCGCGAGCAAATGCCCCGTCTTTGCCGTATTGAGCGGGCGCAGCGCCGTCTTTGCTAAAGCGTTTAGTGATGGAGGTCAGGTGATAGGGCGGGTCGAACAGGGCTGTGTGGAATAGTTCACCCTCGTATTCATCTATCCATCTCAGGACATCAGCATTATGAACGTTGTGCGGCATAGCCTGTCTCCTGCGCCAGTAGTAAAGCACTATTATACCGCAAGTGAGTCCACCTGTATATTCAGAATGTCGATTGAATTTTTGATGTGTTGGTAATGATCGTTATTCAGCGAAGAACGGACTGAGGTCAGTAGGCATGTTGACCCATTCAAATTTAACGCAGCGCAGCGGTTTGAACACAGCAGCACGATTGATACACGTTTCGCAATGTTCAGCATGTCCCATCAAATACCAGGCTTCTGCCGAGCCAGTTTCACGGTCAACGTTACGCCACTCCCACCGGCACTTGCAGTTGCTTTTACAGAGGGTTTTTTTCTTCGGGTAAAACGGCAAATCAGGAAATTCCCGAAACTGGACTTTATCCATCGTCTCCTGCGCCATTGAGCCGGCCGCGCCGCCATACATCCGCGCCCGCATCTGCATCTGCGCTACGCTGCGTTTTTCGACAGATTGGCGCTCGACTTGCGCGATCCAGTTATCGAGATACGCCGCCTGATGACGCACCTCGGCATCAATGCGCTGGAAATCAGGCGGGTTCAAGTAGCCGATGCCGCCCGCCCCGGATGCTGCTGCCATCAGTAGATAGAAACGGATTTCCCGCAGCATGTCACCCCGAAACTGCGCACCGGTCAGTTTGCCCTCAGCGAACTGCTGCGCTGCATCGTTGACCCGCCCATCGAACTCCGCTTTGTATTTTGCCACTTTCGCCAGAGACGCTTCCTGCGCTGCGCGTGATTCGTCTGGCTGCTGCTGCGGGGCAGTGGGAGGCTGCCTGCCCTCGCGCAGATAATAGCGCGGGTCGTTGACCACGCTCGCCGCATTGCCAACGCCCTGGAGCAGATTGCGAAATACGTCACGGAGACTTTTCTGAGCGTCGGTCATGCATCGCGCCTCTGTTTCATCTGCCGGACATAGGATTTCAGCACGGAACGTTCGCGTTGAAATTGACTGGCGATTTTCTGTCCGAGTCGCCCGATGATCCGGGCTGCCTGAATGCGCCGCCCCACATCCTGTGGCTCAAACGTCAGCAGGATAAATGGATTGAGTGCCTGAAACGCCCTGTCCCTGGCGAACTCGCGTTTATAGACTACCTCAAGCGCGTTATAGCGCCGCTGCATTTCACGCTCAAATGCCTCCAATCGTGCCTGAGACAGTTCTTTCGGTAAGTCCAGCAGTCCCTGGACAAACGCCCGGCAAAAAACAAGCAAGTCACCTCGTGGATTGTGTGCCATATCACCCCTATAACTGATTCTGTCGTGCGCGGTCAACGTGTCGGAACATATCCGTAACATGCTCGCGCATGGATTTCAGAATCCCGGAGATGTCCGTCTCCGGTCTCTTTCGAAGAATCGAGAAACCCAACTGTCCGTAGCGCTGGATGGACTCGACGCTATCTTTGATGGCGCGCACCCATCCCCTGCGCTTATCTTCGGGGATATTCTGGACGATATTCAGCAGTCCTCGCGCCGCTTTCATAATGGAATACATTCCCTCCCTGTCGGGCTTCGCCCTCCCTGCGATGGCGCGAAGTTTGTTGATTTCCCCGTACAGGTCGCGTAGTCCTGCTTTTTGCGCCCCGTATTTCATTGCCAGTTTGATTGTCCTGCGTTCGTGTGTGTTCATGTTCATCTCCCTGCCATTTTCAGCAGATAATCCTCCATTGTTTCAAGACCGCTGATAATTTGTTCTACCCATGAAACAATCCCCTGATAATCTCGTGCTGCCGCCCTGCGATTCATCAGCCCGAAAATCAGCAGCGAACGGGCAAATTTTTGCAGATCGGGGTATACGGTCAACAGTCGGTTCCAATCGACCACGATGCCAGAGACTCCGAACTTCCAGTTTTCCGGGTCACGCCGCTCTGTGTCGTCCAGCTTCTTTAGCCCCGCCAGATAGACCATGACTTTAAAACGGCGAAATGCCCGCACCGCACCATACATCTCGTTCGGTGAACGATTGCTCCGCATGGCACCATGCCGCTGTGCCAGTCGGATAACTGTTTTTTCTGCTGTATTCATGAGTCAGTCCTTGTGAACTTATCAAAATCGTCCAGGAGATAACGCGCCCATTTCGCTGTCTCACGCCAGTTCCATTCACGGAGGCTGGCGCGAATGAATTTGAGGGATACCAGCACAGCCTGAAACGCTTTACCCTCGGCTGTAGACATATCCCTGTCCAACGTCTTGATGCTGGACGTGATTATTTCCACCATCTGACTGATGCGTTTTGGATTATGCTGCACCTCTGGGTCACTGGCAGCCTTGAAAATTGCCTGCTTAAGACGGACAATCTGAGAGCGCACCTGCTCTGGCGATGCTTTAACTCCGCGTTTCTTTGCCGCGCTGATGACCGCTCGTTCCATCGTATTGAGCGCTGATTTGATGATTTGCTTTTCAAGATTGTTCATTCTGTTCTTCTCTACCAGTTAATGAGTTTGCTGATCCGCACCGCCAGTCCGACTAACCGCCTGTCGTCCCGACTGTTACCATCGCGTAGCAGTTCAATCGCTACCCTGGCGATTTTTTGAATCGTTTTACCGTATGCTCCAGCAGGTTGACCCATCCGCTCCAACTGCCCAACTGCTGTAAACACATGTCGCCACATCGTTTCTGTGACCATTGTTGGACGAGATCGCATTCGCGCGGCAATCTGTGATAGTTGATGCAGCAGTTCTTTCTCAAAGATTTTCCGCGCGCCATGTTCTTGCGCCGATTTGATAATGATGCGTTCCACTTTGTCCATTGTCTGTGTCCTCTGTATCTATCGTTTGACAGTTTGACATGTCGCGTTATGCCGAAAAAACAGGTGGTTGTACCTGTAAATAGTATAGCATGGAAGTTACTCGGATTGCAAGTTGTTTTCTTCGGATTCGTCACTTTCTTTCGGCAGCAAGTCATCCAGCCCCGCCTCTTTCATGCGTTCGGCCCACTCCGCCAGTATGTCCTCATTCATATCGGCGACATCCGTCTGGTCGGCAAGCGTTTTGCGCGCGTCAATGAACACGCGCTTAATCCGCCCCCTGTCATCAGCAGCATCGAGCAGCGCCGTTTTAACTGTGGTCTCGATATTCAATGGCAGGCTGTTGATTTCAAAGCGCGTAGTTGCTTTTGTAACACCGTTTTTCAGGGTGAAGCGTTCCCACGCGACCAGTTCATCAGCAGGTGTTTTCTGAGCGGATTTTGCCACGAGCGGATTCTCCTCTTTGTGCGCCTGATCGTCAAATAAGCCCGACTCTACTGCCTGGAGCGCGCTGGCAAATACCGTCTGTTTATCCTGTCCGCCTGCCAGTGCGGAGGTAATCGCCTCAACTACGCCGCCTGTTGTTTCTGGCGCGATGCCGGTTTCAGCCCACGCTTTGACCAGCGCCCGCATTTTGAAACGGGCGGCATAGGTATCGACCAACAGCGTTTCAATCGCCGCGTCGTCATCGGGCAGTGTGACCGACTGGACAGGCTGTTCCTCAGCGCTTTCGTCGGGCAGAACAGGTCGTCCAAACGGCACTTCGTAGACAATCTCATATTCAGGACGCGAGACAATCAGACGGGACGGCTCCACGATACAGGTCGCATCCAGCGGCAGCACATAACTGCCCGCCGGCAGATGCCCCAGCGTGATATGCGGCGTAAATGCCCCCGGCTTTGAGAATTCGTCAACGCCGCCGCCCTGCGCTTCGAATGCTTTACAGACAGCGGATTGCAACTGTGCGAGCGACTCGTCATCGTCAATAGCCAGCGCCACGCACGTCCCCTCCGGCGTGTCAAATGTTACCGTTGACGTAACGCGCAACGGCAGCCGTGATAACATCTCCGGCAGCAGCAGCAGCGCCGCTTGCAGTTTGTCCTCGCTCACATCAGACAGATGCGTCAGCGTCACATGCCAGCGTTCCGGCACCTCCCACTGCATGGGCGCATCACCGAGTAACTCAGCTACACCATCGCGCATCAGATACAGCAGACTGTCATCAGCAACATCCAGCACCACATAGACCGAATTGGGAACAATCGTCCCCGTTTGCGGAGGCGCAGGCGTTTCCGATAGCTCCGTGATTGCCGTTCCCTGCGGAAATTCAAACGCTGGCGGTTTCGGCTCTGATTCCTCAGCTTCCGTTTCAATCGTCAATTCTGCCTGCTTATCGGCAGGCTGTTCTGACTGTGGAGAACTGGCAACGTTTACAGTTGTCGGCTCATCTGAAGCATCTGCTTCGTCAGCTTCCGCTGCCAGTGCGCTGTCCGTGCCGGGGATTTGCCGCGCGTCATCCGTGCTGGCGGGAGGCGGGGTAGTCGGCGCTGGCGGGGGCAGCGCTGGCGGTGTGTTCCCACCAGGAGCGCCGCCGCCGCCGAATGGGGAGCCGCCGCCTGTGTCCATGCCCTGAGTCGTGACTTCAGTCTTGAAGCCATCGTGCATTTTGATTGGTGTTTTCAGTCCCAGGAACGAACGGTATTCGCTGCGCAGGATACCGTCGCTGTCCCACGCCTGCTGCGCCATTGTCAGGATTTTGTCGGATACAAATTTATCTTCCCGCAGCACGCGCTCTATCGACTTCAGTTCATTATTGAACATGATGAAGTTTTCGAGTTCAGGGATGGCTTCCAGATTCAGACGGGATTGCAGTTCGGCGTGCTTCATGCCGCCCGTCTGGAAAATCGAAACTTCGGTCTGCGCCGCTTCCTGTCGTCCGGCTTCGAGCGCCTGAATTGCGTCCTCGTCAATGACTAATCGCACGTTCGTGCCGATAAAACCAAAGTCCTCATTCAGCGCTGTTAGCAGTTGTTTGCCGAGCGGGATGACGGCTGTTCGGTAAGCGTCTTCAATCAGTTCTTTGTGGCGCGACTGGCTGCCGCCCTCTGGCGGCACAATCAAATCCGGCGCAAGCTGGAACACGCTGGCAATTGCCCGTAGCGCGTCAGCGTTAATCTCCGGTGCCTGCACTTTGTCAGCATCAATCCCCGCTTCTTGCACCGACAGCTTGCGGTCAGTCCAGACGGCGCGCAGAGAGAAGCGTCCGAACATCCCCTGCCAGGCGCGTTCCACGAAACTTTTGTACTTCTCATTATCAGTCGGAGCCATCACGTTCGGCGTGTCTTCCGTACTGATTAAGAGTAGCGGCATCGCCCCGGACATGAAATAATGCGCCGCCCAACGCGCGATGGCAGCGTTTGAAATAGCGTTGTTGATAGCCAGACTCGCCATCGACACCGCGCCGTTGATATAACGCGGGTCAAAGTCATGCCAGAATACGACCTCCCCGCGCTCCAACGTGCGCCGGTCTCCGACTGCCACATCGAGCACATTCAGGTCAAAGCCCAAAACCTCGCCCGTGTAGGTATCTTCGCGCATCGTCCAATTAGCATTCGGGATGACGTGAACACCCGCAATCGCGCCCTGGAGAAAATTAAAGATGGGACTGCCCTGATGCCAGGCATAAATCGCCCGGCGCGTCTTGCGTTTGTAGATGAGCGTCTGTCCGTACAGCATGTAAAACATCATCAATTCGAAATTAAACTTCGCGCCCGCTTCATCGAAAACGCGATTGAGCGCATTGCCCTCCGGCAGCCGCTCCCATTCGGTATCCTGTTTAAATTCACCGACAATCTTCAAATCCGAAAACAGATTGGCAACACGGCGCATAGTCGCAAACAAATAGACGGACGTTTTGTAGGCCGCCTCGACCTGTTCTTCAGTGTAGAGTGGATTCGCGCCACCGCCGTTATTGATAAAGTCCTGCACCATCTGCGAGTATGAGATGGATTTGGTCGCCCGCTGCAATTCGTCGCTAACCAGCAGACGCGCGTTATCACGCACAGGCGGGATATAGCGCTGCGGCGCGAATGGCTTGCTGCCGGAGGTCGCCGGGAGAAAACGCGAAAATGGATTCAATCGTTGGAGCATGGGCTATGCCTCTTTGTTGGGCGTGACCCTGTGGATTTTTGATTTACCCGCCAGTGCATTCTTGACCTGTTCACCCAGTGGTGTTAACGCAATGGCGTGGCGTTCGTCTTCCAGTATGAGCGCAGTCGTCTTGACGAGGCCATTTTTTATCAATCTGTTCCCCGCAGCAGCACCGGCGACAGATAACACCCCCGCTCTTTTCTGTGAAGTGCCATACATACCGGCAGGGATGCGCTTCAACACAGCCATTTCGCCGGGCGATAGTTGCCCCGCGAGTTCTTCTGGCGATGCTTTCCGCGCGCTGTACCGCAGTGCCAGTTTGACGACAGATTTTTCAGCGGACTTGCCCATTGATTTATTACCCAATGCTCCCGTGACGACCTGTCGCACAATATCCTGCGGTCTCATCGACTGAAGTTGAAATCCTGCCAGCAGTCCCGACTGATACGCCAGTTTTGTCACGGCAATTTTTAAATTGCTCTGCGCCCGTTCAGCATCCGTGCGCCCTGTGTAACGACTCAATGAATTTGAGAGCGCTGCCCTTATTTCAGACTGAATACGTCCAGCATCCACCGCAGGAATACGCTTTCCCCCATTCAGTCCAGGATCTTCCTGTCCGAGTTTTGAAGTCGCGTACTGGTGTCCCTGCTTATATTGCCTGGCAGCCACGCGCAACAAATCACTGGTCAACGATTTCTTTGCTTTCACTTCCCCATCTCCTGTCCGGCATTCACGCCGCGTGGCGCATACTTCGCATTCAGAAACGCTGGCAAATCCGCCTGTTTGACGGACAGTGTGGCAATTTTCGCAATTAGCCTGCATCCCTCCTGCGCTTTCATCCGGCGCAGCGTTTTCTCCGTCTCACCACTCAACATCCCACTCCGGCGCGCATTGCGAATGGCCCGCGCTGCTTTCTGGCATCTATCCGGCATCTGCTTGATGACATCGTTTTCCAGCAGCGCCGGAAACGACTTCCGTTTATACCGCAGTCCCAGCGCCTTGATGAGCGTCTTTGTCAGCGCTGTTGCGCTCTTGATGGATTTGACTTCCACCTGCTGCTGCGAGATGTCCGGGTAATCGACCAGCACATCGGCTGGCACGTCCTCTCCCTTCTGACACGCCATTTTGACCATGCTGCGATGCATGGAGGGCGATAGACATTCGAAACGGACACAGAGTGCATCCGTCTCCTCATCAGAGAGCGCTTTCCAGTCGTCGCCCGCTTTAATCTGCATACACTTATCGGCAATACGAATGTTCTCCGGGTCAGTGACCGTTATCCCGCTCACGGCGACAGGCTGTCCATCAGCCAGCGTTGCCTGGACTTCGGTGAGCGCATCATGTAAAACAGCCTCTTTCGTCTTCTGCCAGAGGGGAACAGGCGCATCCTCTTTAGTCGATGCTACCCGCGTGCGCGACAGGACAATTTCGCGCACCACCCGCGCCGCTTCATTCAACCGGTGTGACAGCAGCGAAGCCAGGACTCGACGCTCTTTATCCGGTGTGTTGAGATGAATCTGCCGAAAGATGGTCATCGCCGCCCGCAGGCGTTCATCAACAACGTTTTCACCACGCGCGCCAGTGCGAAGTTTTTGCCAGAGCGTTTGCAGGTCGTTGATATCATTCAGGACAATCGACAGCGTAAATTTGTTAGGCGGCGTGTCCATCAACATCTTCCTGATATAGATCGCCAGTCCCAGCATACGCTTGTTGACGTAATCCGCCACGCGCGGCGTGTTGGGCGTTTTCTTTGCGTCCTCTTTCACCCGCGCTTTACCGGCATACACCAGGTCATCAGCAGCGCAGACTGCAATTCCGCCCGATTTTAGCGTGACACGATAAATAACTCCGCCTGATTTCTGCCGTGCCAGTGACACAATGATGCCGGGCGCATTGAGTGACTTCACCAGCACCTCGTCGTCTTTCGCGTACTTCGTGTCTGCTGTTTGCAGAGGCGCTTTGTCATCGGGATTAACCGCAAAGCCCGCGCTGCCCGCATCGCCTGTGTTGAGTGTTTTCTCTGTTTCGCTCATTGCTTTTTCTTTCGCATCGGAGACATTAGCTTCCAAAGCCCGCAGGTGACTGACCGCCTCTACATGCGAGTTGTGCGCGCCGCCAGGGACAATCGCGCCCGCTGTCCCATCGGAATTTCTATAATGCACCGTATCGCCCTGCATCATGTACGGCATGTCGTCCATTTCTGAATCAAAAACGCCCACTCCGAGATTAGAGTGGGCGGATAATGTGCGCCGTTTAAGTTGTCAATGTGTCAGAGTAACGGATGCAGTGCGTTCCATCGGGTAATCCGACACACCGGATGCGTTTGTTTTCTGACTGCAAATGCTCTGCGAGACTCGTCGCCGTGTCCGGCAGGCATCCCCGCTGTTATTATATCATGAAATGCGGCAGGGAAATAAGCGCCGAACTGCTACAGACAATCGGACGTGAAGTTGCTCTCTCCGAAACGCCACTCAGACAGGTTCGTAATCTTCCCTGTGACTTCAAACATACGTCCATCATCCGTTATGCACGGGAAATATTCCCACCAATTATTGACGTTGTGGGCAGTGGGCAGACACCGCCTGTCGCTGCCGTTGTGTGTCACAGCCACGCGGTCTATGACCTCTGCCAGCAGGACAGCAGTGCTGTTCGGTACTATGGTGATACACGGATATGCATCGTGACTCAGGGTAAATTTGAACTCGTCCGGTATTCCTGCATCCACAATCCAACGGCGGAGGACAATCAGGACGTGCGACGACTGGATGGACTTACTGACATTCGGTACAGCCAGCACACAAACGCCTCTCCACTTGCCCACGAAATACTCTGGCAGCGGGTCGCTCATAAGCCCCTGCTCCAGTCTACCCATCGAAGAAATTCGGCAGTTGTTCATTCATAGTCCACCGTAGTCTCGCGTAGTTTCGCGTCTCTCTCAAAAGTTATCCGAGCGACAATCTCACCGTTCCCTCTGGTAATCGCGGCGTGTTTCATCAGTCCTCCTACCCGCTGCGCATCCGCCGCTGTTCCGCGAATTGAAAGCGCCAGGGTGACTTCGCCATCTTCAAGTGATCGGGTAAATCTAACAATGTGTTCCTCCCTCATAGTCCTCTGCTCCAGTCTACCCATCGAGTATGTGTTTTACACAGAATGTCAGGCATTGCTTTGCTCCCACGCCTGCTCCAGTTCAGCAATATCGGTTGGCGATTCATTCAAGCACCAGGTGGGAGATGAAAACGTACCTATTTCCAGCCATATCCATACCCCATTGTTCAGTCGCATGTGCAGCGTTCCCCTGCGCATCAGCAGCGTGGTCACGCGAAATGTGCCTGTATGCAATGCTTTTCGAATATCATCCATCGGCTGCCTCCACAATTACATCTGTTTCCCAGTTATCCAGCGTGTTATCTATTTCAACAGAAATACCCAGAACATGGGTAATTTCACCTCTCTGTCCGAGCGTTTTATTAATCAGGTCGTGCGTCCATTGATTGAATGCCACTGCTGCTACTCGCAGCCCATCACGGCGACAATCAGCAATGTCGGCGCATAGCTGTTTGACCAGCGCATCAACGATGAGCGTATCAGTCTCCATCGGCATCCATCCCGTACTGGTGCAGCAGCCATCCGGCAATATCCTGCGCGATCAGCACATCTGCCAGACTGTCGTCCTCCGCTGCAATGCGTTCTGATACCTGAATATCAATGCCGTGCGTATAGGCATATTTCTTCCAGGGCGCATCACTGACCAGCAGTTGCAGAAATTCAAACAACGGTGCAGCATCCAGCGTACCTGTCACCTGCACTCTGTGGATGTGGATGCTGCTGCCGTTCAGGTCGTTGCGATAAGCGCCCGTATACCCGATTTGTGTCAGGAACGTGTCCAGATCGTCCTGTGTTGCGTCGTCCAGTTTGATTAATCGCATAGCACCTCACCATATTTTCAACGGCTTCGGATGAAACAACGCGGCGAACAGCGCCAGCGCTACGGCATCGGCTTTGTCCGGCGAGCGTCCCAATCGTTCGCGCATAGCGTCTTTGCTTTCTATATAAATTCTACCATCACTGCGGTAGCCATAAGTCGGCGCTGTCAAATCACCTGTTAAATCGTCGTCAGGCGGCAGGGCAATCGGGTCATCACCCTCCGGGTCAAGCGCCTCGCGCATCATCCACCACAGATAGGCGCGCAGATTGATAAACAACTGCTGCCCGGATTTGTCAGTCAATGGCTTGCCGCGCCAGTCTACCGCTCTCTCCGAAACATTAACTCCCAGCGCAGCGTACTTCAGTTCTCGCAGACGAGAATAAATGCCCGCCCCAATGCCGATGCTGTCTACTGCTACAGGTGTATTCGGCGTTACGCGGGCGGCGATGCGTCCGGCTGTCTGCATCGGCTCCTGTTTCTCATAGACTTCCAGCAGTTCGATGACACGCCCCACCAGCTTTGCCAGCGCCGTCATATCCTCGCCTTTCCACGCCGGGTCAACACCCCACGACTCCAGTCCCTCGCCCCTACCGCCCAGCACGTGCCAGCGTTCCTGCGCTTTCTCTACAGCAGCCAGTGAAATGACATTATCCTCTCCGCTGGCATCAAACTCACCGAGAACGCGATTCTGGTAGATAGCTGATTTTTCACCCCACTGCTTCTTACGCGCGTTGACCCATTCCTGCGAGATGCGTCGGGCTGCAATCGCCTCGGCGAGCGTGATATGCCGTGATTTCCAGTCCTCGAAGCCGGGACGATGCGTGCAGATGTTGTAAAAGCGGCCTGATGTATCGCCCGGCGTTGAAATAGCCAGCGCGAATGCCCGCCCGCCCGTATCCGTTCCGGCTGTTGAGAACGCGCCCTCAGCCGCGTCCCAAATTGGATCGGGAATAGCTTTCGCTTCATCAAAGATATAAATCAGATTGGTCGCGTGCGCGCCCTCGATAAACGATGGATTATCGCTGGCCACCGCAAACGCCGTTTTGGTATCGGATAGTTTGATTGCCAGGTCTAAGAGTTCTTTACCGCGCCGGAGCGGAGCGCCGACCAGCGACCAGTTAGCGCGACTGGCGAGCAGATGAACTTCGGGCCATAGATATTTCTCCACCTGCCGCCAGTTGGAGGCTGTCGTAATAATCTTCGTGTCCTCCGGGAACGCATACATCCCCCACAGGATAACAATCGCAGCGCACCTCGTCTTGCCAGACCCGTGCGGCGCGCGGGCGGCAATACGGCGATACGTGACAATCATGCGCAGAATGTCTTCCTGGTAATCTGCCAGTGTGACATTCAGCGCCTCTGTCGCAAAGCGGACTATGCCATCCGGTGTTGACCAGTCTACCGAGGAAACAGGTGCGCTGGCATCCGGGTCAAGTTCATTCGCCAGGTGACGCAGTGATAAGCCGAGCAAGCTGCCCTGAGATTGTCCGAAGTGTTTCTTTGTCATGTATGCTGCTTTTTATCACGTCCGTGACGGCTGCCAGAAACACCATCACCTGCTCAGCTGTCATGTAGTTGTTTAACGCAATGCGCCGCTTCTGTTCTGATTCGGATAAACGGCGCATCCGTTCGAATACATCCCATAGTTCACGCCCGCGAGCGGACTGCGAAACACCCGTGCGAATCAATTCCGCCTGCCTGTTCATCCAGTACGCCATCTCAATACCCATCTTCAACGGGTCAGGGATAGTGCGCGCCTCCTCCAGTTTGTCCTGATTATTCTGAAGTTCCAGCCACAGTTGATAGGTATCCCCGTTCTTTTCAAGCTGCTCCATCAGTCGCGCCGCCTGCGCCTGGAGGACGGCAATCTCGTCAGACAGCGCCAGCAAGTCGGGGTCGGCGAGCGCCGTATGATATTTCTCCATCAGAGCAGCGGGTAGATACTTACTGTAGCGCCCGGTCTTGAAGTTAGTCGTCTCAATGCCTCGCAGCGTCTTGCCGCCATGCAACCGACAGCGATTGCGCCCCACAATGACCGGCTGATGGCAAACATGACCGTTTTTTGCATTCGCGCCGCAGATGGACGAGCGCGCGCCGTCAGCCCTGATGACATACGTCCACGTCAATCCATCGTGCTGTTCCCGAAAAATCTGGTCAGAAAGTGTGCTTTTGGGCATGAGATACCTGGCGCGGCGAGAGTTAACTGTTTTCTAATATAGGTGTCAATCCCATCAGCGACAGACGTTCGAGGGCAACAGCACAGTATTTCTCGCTGATTTCCATACCATATCCACGTCGTTTTAGCTGCTCACAGGCGACCAGCGTTGTGCCAGAACCGCAGAAGAAATCGGCGACTATCTCGTCTGGCACGCTGCTGTTTCGGATAGCGCGTGCTGGTAACTCGACGGGTTTCTGCGTGGGATGTTCATAATCGCCAGAATGGTCACGGTCAATTTGCCAGACTGTCGTCTCGTTTTTGGGCCCATACCAGCGTGATTTACCGCCTGTTGGCTTGCTCCCCTCACCGCCATAGAAAATATATTCGTGTTGCGGATGATACCTGTCCCAGGATAAAGAGAAGTGCTGTTTCACCCACACCAGCGGCACGGCATAATGCAGATTAAGTCGCTCCGCCGCCATGATGAGATGGTGTGCGGTGCGATTCGCACCGCACACATAGAAAGAAGCGTTCTTGACAGCAAACGGAATCACCGCACCAAGCCAGACGACGTTGAAGTTCTGGAAAGCGTCACCTGTTAAATCATCGTTCTCGATTTTATCAAACTGTCGTTTGGAGCGTCCGGTAGCTGTTGAGTCGTAATTGACACCATAGAGCGGATCGGTAAACACCATGCCGTATTTTCCACCCGCCATCAGTCGTGCCACGTCCTCCGCGCTGGTGCAGTCGCCACACATCAGGCGACACTTACCGATTGTCCATATCTGCCCGCGCTGGCACTGCCACTTCTGCTGTAATTCATCAGCGCGGTCTGGCTGCGCGTCGGGGGCTTCGGTGTCTTGCGCCTGTTCATTGACCCCCTGCTGGACAAGCGCCTGCATTTCTTCTGCCGTGAACACCTCGTTCAGCGGCACGCCTGCTTTCATGTGAGCGATCACCTGCGCAGGCAGGAAATTGATACTGGCGCGCGCCGCCTGATTATCCAGATAAGTGTACATACGGGCGCGATGTTCCGGGTCATTCGTCAAATCGAGGTCAATTCGTTTGACAATCACCAGCGTAGTACCGTCTGTCTCGATCTCGACTGCACCATCAAAGCCCTGCTCGATGGCGACTTCGGTCACGCCGTTGCCAGCCAGAATATTGCCGTGTTTATCGGTGACGATGCTGCGCCCCAGTCCGACTGTTTCCAGCGACTTTGCAATCAACGCCATACCCCGTTCGGTGTGGGCGTTGGGATTCTCAGTGTCCGGTATTAAATCTTTGAGTTTGAGACGCTTTGTTTTAACGTCACTCATCTTTTACCCATCCACAACTGGCAACCGTTGCCAGTTCTTTTCTCTGCCATATTATATCACAACGGGCAGCCGCCATTTTCAGATGTCACCTGTCGCCATCGTCGCCGGGATATTCTGGCGCATAAACTGTCTCATAACAGATGGTCGTGTATACCTGCGGTGTCCCATCAGGGAGGTCAGGGAGGTCGTATTCCAGCCAATAAGCGAGCATTTTTAGGCGCTTAACTGTCGGGATGATTGGAACACCCTCTTCCGTCTCGGCAATCAACTGCCCATGTTTGGCTTTTTCCCCATTCTGCACCAAAGCGTACAAACGTTTCATGAGTCCCCCATTGGGTCTAATGGCTGTTTCAACGCTTCCTCCACACAGGCGATATAACTGGCGCTCTCTGACAGTTTGATGATATAGCCATAGCGTGCCTGCCCGCCGAAATGACACAATATAAATATCCCTGGACGACGTTCAGCGATAGACAAACAGCGCGAACGGAACAGGTAGCCAGACAGCACCGATTTGATTTCATGCCAGTGCGCCGAATCCTGAATCAGTGTTCGCGTCGCTTCCTCCGCCGTCAGTCCGGCGGCAAAAACAGGCGTTGTCTGCATGTGGTCGGTCATTTTAGCTGCCTCTGCATCTTTCTGGACTCGTGCTTTTCCAGATTGTCGAGACGCGCCAGCGCCGCTTCCAGTTTTTCTGTGACTGTTTCGCCCGGATACTCCGCCAGCATACTCTCAATAACAATCAATGTATCCTCATCCGCCTGTAAACTGGTGATGTGCGCCAGCATCTCGGCTCGCTCTTTGCGAACGCCCGCGCTGTTCGTCCGCAGGGCAACTTCCCACCCGTCAGTTGTCATGTAGGACATCGGCTACTCCTCTCGTTTCTTTTCACGCTTCGGCATCTTTTTGTTGCGCCACTCGAACTCCAGCCACGTGAACAGGCATTGCATCCCTAAAAACAGCAGCACCAGAATACCCAGCAAGATACGAGTAATATCATTAGCGTGAATCGCGTCCATCGCGGCGTTAAACAGAGCGAGCAGGGCTATGGCTACCGCAATGATGCCCATCATGACTGTTATCACAGCGCTGGCAGTAAATAGCGCTGTTCCGATGCTGAGTAACAACACCACCAGCGAACGCGGCAGCCAGTCGAGCATCACCAGTTGCCATTTCGGTATGTCATTCATCGTCAGTCTCCTGTACCCCGTCTGTTTAATTGACTTTTCAACAACCAGTAACACAATGCAGGCAGCACCAGCAGTGCGAATGCCAGCAGTGCCACGCTTACCATGACTAACACTGCTGCCACATACAACCAGCCTAACAATCGCCAGCGATGGGCATCGAATGGAACAACGCTCACCTCTGACTGTGGTGTCGGTATCCATTTGAACGTAAATTTGCCGGAGGTAAAATCAACAAGTTCCTCCATTGACCGTAGCGGCACATGCGCAAGTGGGGCATCGCCAACAAGCCGCCATTCGCGTAGCGCTGCTTCAACAACTTCCTGTTCAGACGGACGGACTTCGTAGCCATTTGACATATCACACTCCTCACCGAATAATCTGATAACCGAACGATTTCAGACAATCCCGGTACTTTGCCGGAGAAAAACGCGAGCCGAGCGTCAGCGAGTCCTGCGCGTAATCGTTGCACCAGCGCATGACCGTATTCATTGAAGCGGACGAACCCGGACGGGCGGACGTGTCCACTGACCACAACAGAAACAGAAACGCCAGCGCCAGCGCTGTTACCACGACTAACGCCAGCAGTGCCAGCGATTCCAGCCATTTCATCGGCTAATCCTGTATTCGTACCGTTGCAGGCAGACGCGGAATTTATCCGAGTCATAATGCGTGGTCGTGATTTTGTTGATTGTGCGCGTGTAAGCTGACTGTCCATCGCAGTAATGCACGATGTCCATCATGGGCGCGTCCACTGCGGGCGGTGTTTGATTGCGCGGGCCAATCAGCGCTAAAATGACACAGACTATCACTGCGGCCAGCACCAGGATAAACGCATACTCGACAACCCACTCGCCACGTTCTCTATTCATACCTCACCCCTGTCGGTCTGTAGTCTCTGCGCGCGGCGGGGGATGAGTTTGTAGACATCCTCTGTGCGGTATTTGTCGTCATAGTAGCTAAAAAACAGCCTGTGCAGTTCTTTAGGCTGCTGATGCACCCACAGCGCTAACTCTTTGCGCGTACTGAAACTATCCCGCCGCTCTGGTGTCAGTCCGTCCCGCACGCTCAGGTCGGTCTTGGTCACGAACGATGCGATTTCCAGCGCGTAACCATCTATTTCGTCCAGGAACTCTTCCGGGACAGCCGTGCGATAGGTGTCATACGCGCCTGCCGCCATTGCATCCAGCACAGCATTGAATGAAATACGCGAGATGATTTTGTGTAGCTGGCGATATTTCTCACCCTTCACTTTCCAGCGCGAGCCGTCGCTGAACTCGACTACATAGCCCTCATGGTCAATGACCGGAGTCATGAACAGCAGTTTATCTATGTCTTCATAGCTGTAGACTTTGGGCAAATCAAAGCCATACGCCCCCGCTGAAAACGCAACATCGTGATGCGATAGATATTCCCCGCTAAAACGATTTCGTATCGCCAGCAGCACGAGCGCCTCGCGTTGCCCGTAGTCAATTACAACGCGATTCTGTGGGTAGATGATTTCAAACAACAGCGTTGCGAAATCAGGGATGAGTGTCAGGTCAAATCGCCCGCTGTTCAGAAAGTCCGTCGCCCACTGCGCCTGGTCGCCGTCGAATGACCCGCGCGTTGCAATGCGATACTGTCCCTGATGACGCAGCAAAATTCCCAGGCTGCCGTCGAGCTTCTCTGTCACACTGACAATCTGGCTGCCCGGCTCCGGCATCCGTCCGCCCTCCAGCCAGTTAAAGAATTTTTCGAATGGCCGCGCCACAATCTCACCTGTATTCACATTCAGGATGAGACCGCGACTGATACGCTCCAGAAACGTCCAGTTGTTAGCGAATATGGCTTCGGGCGTGTAGTTGAATAGAATCAAGTCGTCCATGCGCTTCGTATAAACTGCGCCGAACTGTTTCCAATCGATAAATCCGCTCACCACGAGCGCCTGGAGATCGGACATCGTTTCGAGTTTCACTGGCGTATCAATCATGAGGAATCTCCCCCGGCGGCACTTGCAGTGTAGATGGTTTCAACGTCGTATCACGGACGAGTTTTTGCCAGGCGCGAATATGCCTGGCGTCCCGTTCACTGACATCCTGCAACTGCGTCAGCATCTCGTCGCCCTCCTGCGTCAGCCATTGCCACAGTGCCGATGTTTCCAGCAGTTCGAGACGTTCTTTTTTCCAGCGGGCTGTATCAGCATCATGATTGGCTGTTGCCATGACAACGATAATCAGCCCGCCCAGAAACACGCCGAGTATCAACGCGCCCACACCACAACTGACAATCACAACTAGATATTCAGGCGGCATCAGTTCGTCTCCTGTTCATCCTGCAGTCGTTGCGCCTCATGAATCAAACTGGCTATTACGCCGTCTTCGCCCGGCACCGACCTGGCGGATATACCGTCCGATGCCAGAATCACCCGCCGCAGTGCTTTGCGGATGTCTTTCCGCAGTTGCTTAAACTGTTTTTTAGTGAGGATGGATGTATCGTTCTGCGCTGCTGTCAGTTCCGTTTCCAATTTTTTCACCACATCCATCAGAACAGATTTCTGAAAACGCAGGTCTTCCAGTTCTTTTTGCTGTGCCTCATAGTCCGAAGTATGCACCACCGTGTAGTTGCTCTCTATGGTCGTTGACAGGGGTACCGTGTCATCTTTGTGCCATGCCAGCTTTGCATAGCAGGACGCACATAATTGACGATCCATGTAAAAGAAATGAAACGAGTCGGTCACCTTCCCGCAGTTTTCGCAGTAGCGTTTCCATCCAGTGAGAGCGCTAAATCCAATTGAGTTAGCCATTGTCAATTTCTCCGTCTTTCAATCTTGCCAGTTTCACTGTTGATGACATACGTGACGGGTGTTTTGTAGCCGTTCTTTTTCACCACACTGTCAACAGCCAGCGCCAGCA
>Ga0184637_10001084_pt1 | contig 18924 bp, 14 predicted proteins | sample PLM3_127_b2_FD_133143 | JGI IMG/M metagenome (GOLD analysis project Ga0184637, IMG submission 133143) | Groundwater sediment microbial communities from an aquifer in East River, Colorado, USA - PLM3_127_b2 | ecosystem: Environmental > Terrestrial > Soil > Riparian zone | place: USA: East River...
CCCTGCACGTTGCGCGCGGCGAAGCGGGCGATCGCGTCGCGGGTGGCGTCATCGACCGGCTCCCCGGCCCATTCGAGCAGCCGGGTCGCGGTTGCGACGTCGTCCTTCATGAACTCGTGGAAGCGGACGTCGAGCAGCCGGCCGGCCGGCAACGCCGCTCGGTCGTCGATCGAGTGATGCAGCCAGCGCTCGATCCGCTGCGACCAGTGGCGCCCGATCCGGTGCGGGTCGAGCGACGCCTTCTCCTGCTGGAAGCGGTTGCCGTAGCTGATCATCGTCGCGAGCGACGCGACGATCCGCACCGGGTCGCGGTGCGTCTGCACCACGTACGCGTCCGGGAAGGTCGCGAACAGCACCTTCAGGTTCTCGAGATGCTGTGGGCTCTTCAGGATCCAGCGGCGCCCACCGCGCAGGTGCTGGCACACCTGGAGCATCCGCTTCATGTACGCGTAGTGCGGGGTCTGGTCGGTCTCGGCGTACCAGCGCGAATAGCTCGCCGGAGCGCCGAGCGACGCCTCGTAGAGCTGCGTCGCGAACTCCATCATCTGGAGCTGCACCTCCTCGTGCGGCACCTCGGGCTCGAACTCGTGCATCGCCGGGAACAGCGGCATCACCCGGTTCATGAACGAGAGCGCCCGCGCGCAGCGCGCGATCCGCGGGTCGGGCTGGCCGGGCTTCGGATCGTCGTGCTCGCCGGGGATCGGCTCGAGGCTCTCCCAGTACGGCAGGCTGCGCAGGCCCGGATGCTGCGACACCAGGTTGAAGAGATGGGTCGTGCCGGTGCGCGGGAGACCGGCGATCACGATCGGCCGCGCGATCTCCTCGGCGAGGATCGCCGGCACCGCGCGGATCAGCGCCTCCACGCGCAACCGCTGCTTCAGCAGATTCAGCAGCATCATCCGCTGCGAGATCCGCCCGAAAGCATTGAGCTCGACTTCCTCGTTCACGCAGCGCACGAGCACGCGGAACGGCTGCTGGAACGAATCCGGGCCGAAGTCGTCGAGCCCCGTCTGGCGGCAGGCCAGCGCGATCAGCGCGTCGGCGTCGAAGCGCACCAGGCGCGCGGCAAATGCGCGCGCGACGGCGTTGAACGCCGCGAACCACCACGGCAGGCGCGGCCTGGCCAGGTCGTCGATGTGGATCGACGAGCTCACCTAACGCATCAGCTCGCCGGTATTCACCAGCAGGTGCTGGCCGGTGATCGCCTTCGCGCGGTCGGAGCAGAAGAAGATCGCCGCCTCGGCGACCTCGCCGTCCTCGGTCATCCGCCGCAGCGCGAAGTCGCCGGTGATCTCGCCGACGACTTCGTCGAGCGTGCGCTTCTCGTTCTTCGCCCGGGCCGAGAGGAAGCCCTCGACCGGCGGGCCCCACATCCAGCTCGGCACCACCATGTTGACGCGCACGTTGTCGGCGCCGAGCTCCTGGGCCAGGTAGTACATCGCGGTCAGCAGCGCGCCCTTCGACGCGGCATAGCCGGCCTGCGGCAGCGACGGCAGGAACATCGACTGCGAGCCGATCAGCACGATCGAGCCACCTCCTGCCTGCTTCATCGCCGGATGCACCGCGCGCAACAGCGTCAGCGTGCCGAGCACGTTCGTCTCGAAGCAGCGACGCCAGTTATCGAAGTCGGTGTCGTGCAGGCCGCCGAAGCAGAGCTCGTAGGCGGCCACCTGCACCAGCGCATCGACTGCGCCGAAGCGCTCGATGCCGTGCGCGACCAGCGCCTCGCAGTCGCCCGGGTCAGCGATGTCGGTGCGGCGGTACGCGACCCGCTTCCCGCTCGGATCCAGCTCTTTGGCAGTCTGCTCGAGCGTGGCCTCGGTGCGCGCGGCGAGCAGCAGGTTCGCGCCGTCGCGCAGCGCGGCCTCCACCACGTGGCGGCCGAGGCCGGCACCGACGCCGGCCACGAGAACGGTCTTGCCTTCGAGAATCATCGGGAGGTCCTCCGTTTCGACTTCGCTCGCCTACGGCTCGCTGCGCGCAAGTTGCGGCCGCTCGAGTCCGAGGTGCATGTTGTGATGGCCGGGGATCAGCGGGAGATCGAGCGCCGAGAGCAGGCCCGGCTTCGCCGCGCACACCGCAGGGATCGCGTTCACCGCGCGCATGCCCGTCGCCAGGCAGCCGCCGGCGTTCGCGTCGCCGCCGGCGCCGCGGAACGCGGTCTCCTGCACGATGTTCGGGCTGCCCTCGACGACGATGCGATAGGCGTCGTTCGCGTCGATCTTCGCGCGCGGCCAGTCGGGCGCTGCCGCGTTCGTGATGCGGTTGGTGTGCTCGACGACGATCCGCGGCTCGCCTGCCACCCAGCCGCGGATTTCGAAGCGCACCGCGCCGCAGCAGCCGGGCTCGATCACGCCGTGCGGAAACACGATCCGCTCGCTGGCCTCCCACTTCTCGTAGATCGTGTCGATCTTCTCCAGCTCGGCGCCGATCGCGTCGGCGATCATCGGAATCGTGTGGCCCCACGCGAAGATCAGCACCTGCGGGTTCTCGAGCAGCGCTTTCTTTTCGATCGGGTCGCCGAGACCCATCGGCGAGTAGTCGCCGGTGTAGGTGGAGTAGTCGAGGATCTCCTGGATTCGCACGCGGTCGACGCGGCCGCACAGGCCCATCAGCGTCATCGGGAGCAGATCGTTGGCGAAGCCCGGGTCGATGCCGGTGGTGAAGCAGCTGGTGCCGCCTTCCTGGCACGCCTTCTCGAGCGGCAGGAGCATGCTCGGCGGGCACGACTTCGGATACACGAACGGCGTCATCGCGGTCGACACCACGTTCTTGCCCGCGCGCAGCGCGCGCGCCATGTGGTCGATGTTCTGCGCGGCGAGTGCTGCCGTCGGGCCGAAGTGGGCGAGCGCGTCGGCCGGGACCGCGAGTGCCGCGTCGATATCGGTCGTCGCGATCACCCCGATCGGGCCGATCCCGGCGATCAGGCCGGCGTCGCGGCCGTGCTTCGCCGGGTTGCTGACGATGCAACCGACGATCTCGAAGTCGGGGTGCGCGGCGAGCTCGCGGATCACCATCTTTCCGACGAAGCCGGTTCCCTGAACGATCACCTGGTAGGGCATGAGTTTTCCTCGGTGGGCGGCGATGATAAGACAGCCCCGCGCTAGGATCCTGCGCCATGCTGCCGTGCCCCTCGCTGCGCATCCCCGCTCTCGTCGCGCTCGCTCTCGCTTTTGGCGCATGTCGCACGGACCCGCTCGCGATCGGCACGCGCACCGACCCGACCCGCGATGCGGTGGACGTTGTTCCCGCCGAGGCGTTCCTCCGCAACCCGGCGGTGTCGCGCGTCCTGCTGTCGCCCGACGGGAGGCAGATCGCGGGTCTCGCGTCGAACGACGGCGTCCAGGTGGTCTTCGAGACGTCGCGGGTCGGTCGCAAGGTCAACTATCTCGCCAAGATCGACGCCGGGACGTTCGTTCACACGCTCGGCTGGTCCGGGGACGGCGCGGTCGTGGTCGGCTTCGAGCAACCTGCGCCAGAGCACGACCGCGAGCGCGAGAGCCGGATGCTGGCCGTGAAGGTCGACTCCTGGCGGCCGCGCCCGCTGGGCCCGAGCTGGCCGCTCCGCGCGCATCCGTCGTTTCCAGATGCGGTCGTCCACTGGCCGCCGTCCGACCCGGAGCACGTGCTGGTCAATTGGTGGGAGTCGAGCGAGGCCGGCGCGAGCGTGCGCCGCGCGCGGATCCGCGACGGCCTTCCGTCCACGGTGGTTCCGGCGCAGCCGGGCGTGAACGTCTGGTACGCGGATCACCTCGGGCAGGTGCGCGCGGGCAGCGGCCGCAGCCAGGATGGGATCACCGGGATCGTGGTCGCGCGCGAGACGGACGACGCGGCCTTCGAAGAGCTCGTCGACGCCGACGCGGTGGCGCAGACCGACTTCGAGTTCGCGGGCTTCAGCCCCGATCCGAAGACGCTCTATCTGCGCGCAATCGGCGAGACCGGACGCAAAGCGCTGTACGAATACGACCTCGAGGGCCGGCGCCGGAGCGCTCCGGTGTTCGCGCACCCGCGCTTCGACGTCGGCGCGCTCGTCCACTCTCCGATCGACGGCGAGCTGTGGGCGGTCGAGGTCGACGGAGACCGGCCGGCGCTGCATTTCTTCGACCGGGAAGCCCTGCGCGAGCAGGCATCGATCGACCAGGCGCTCCCGGGCACCACGAACCGGATCGTCAGCCAGAGCCGCGCCGGCGGAATCGGGATCGTCCAGGTGAGCGGCGACACGACTCCGCCGGAGTACTACCGCTACGACCGCGCTCGCAAGGAGATGGTGTTCCTGTTCACCGCCTATCCCACTCTCGATCGCGCGCAGCTCGCTCCGATGCAGCCGGTCCGCTACCCGGCGCGCGACGGTCTGGAGGTTCCCGGATATCTGACGGTGCCGCGCGGTGCTACGCCGGTGAGCCTGCCGGTGATCGTGATCGTCCACGACGGTCCGAGCGAACGCGACCACTGGGGCTGGAACCCGACCGTGCAGTTTCTCGCCAGCCGCGGCTTCGCGGTGTTCCAGCCGAACTACCGCGGATCGAGCGGCTACGGCCGGGAGCACGAGCGCATGGGCTACCGGCAGTGGGGTCTCGCGATGCAGGACGACCTCGCCGACGGCGTGCGCTGGCTGGTGGCCGAGGGCATCGCGGACCCCCGCCGCGTCGGGATCTACGGCACCGGCTACGGCGGCTACGCCGCGCTGATCGGCCTCGTGAAGACGCCCGAGCTGTTCCGCGCGGCAGCGAGCTTCGGCGGCGTCACCGATCTGGTGGACCTGCTGGAGAACGGCGTGCACTACCGCAGCGCGGACCTGAACCAGCCGGTGGAGGGTGCGCTGATCGGAGATCGCGCTTCGCTCGAGGCCAGGTCGCCGGCGCGCCAGGCCGCGCAGATCCGCGCGCCGGTGCTGATCGGGCACGGAACCGCGGACCCTATCGTGCACGTCGACCAGGCGCGCGCGATGGTGAGCGCGCTCGAGGCGGCCGGTGGCGCGGTCGAGAGCCACTTCTACCGCGACGAGCTGCACGGGCTCGTCGAAGAGCGCAACCGGATCGACTTCCACGAGCGGCTCGCGGCGTTCTTCGAGCGCAACCTCGCAGCGATCGAAGCGCTGTGAAACGGCCGTTGCCTCGGCGGCACGCGGGCGCGTAGGATCCCGGCATGCCCCCGTCGCTTCATTCCGTTCGCCTCCGGTTCGCGCTCATGCTGCTCATCGCGCTGGCCGCGATCGCCGGTTGCCGCGCGAGGATCGTGCCGACCGGGGATCGGCCCGCGACCGAGGTCCAACCCGGCGGTGTGATTCCCGCGGCCGCGTTCTTCTCGGATCCGCTGCTCTCGCACGTCGCGCTGTCGCCGGATGGCCGGCAAGTCGCCGGTGTCTTCAAGCGCGCAGGGCGCTCGGTGTTGATGGCGCGACCCACGTCGGGCGGCGAGATCCGGACGCTCGCCAAGCTCGATGAGCCGGGGATGGCGCTGAGCACGGTCGGCTGGGCCAGCAACAAGACGCTGCTCGTCGGCGTCGAGATGCCGCACCAGACGGCGGTCGGAGTGCGCGCGCGGCAGAGCCGCCTGTTGGCGGTCGACATCGACGGCTCGCGCCCGCGCTACCTGGGCGAAGCCTGGCGTCATCACCTGTACTCCCAGTTCCCGGACCAGGTGATCGACTGGTTGCCCGACGATCCGCGGCACGTCCTGATCAACTGGTGGCAGCCCGGCGATCAAGGCGCGAGCGCGCAGCGAGTCAACGTGGAGACCGGTGCGATGCGCGTGGTCGTGAACTCGAAGCCGTGGGTGGCCAGGTGGTTCTCCGATCACGAGGGCCGCGTGCGCGCGGGGGAGGGCTCCCGACGCGCCGGCACGTCCTGGATCGTCTATGGGCGCGCGTCGGACGACGAAGCGTTCGAGAAGCTCGTCGATTTCGACCTGTTCCGGGAGGACGGCTTCACGTTCGCCGGCTTCGACTCCGACCCGCAAAAGCTCTACGTCTACGCGCCGGCGGCGAACGACCGGATCGGCCTCTACGAGTACGACCTCGAGCGGCGCGCGCTCGGCGCGCTCATCTACGCCGATCCCGAATTCGACGTCGGCCCGTTGGTGCGCTCTCCGCGCAGCGGGCGCGTGCTCGGCGTCGAGGTCGTACGCGAGCGCCCCGCAATCCACTTCGTCGACGAGGTGGCCGGCCGCGAGCAGGCTTCGCTCGATCACGCGCTTCCCGGCACCACGAATCGCATCGTGAGCCTCGACCGCAAGGAGCGGATCGCGATCGTCTCGGTCAGCGCAGACGTGAAGCCGCCCGAATACTACGTCTTCGATCGCGAGAAGAAGGAGCTGGACTTCCTGTTCGCCGCCTATCCGGACGTCGATGCGAAGTCGCTCGCGCCGATGAAGGCGGTCCGCTACGCGGGGCGCGATGGCGTGGAGATTCACGGCTATCTCACGCTGCCGGTCGGCAAGGAGGCGCAAGTCGCGCGCAGCGAGCCGCAGGCGAGCGAAGACCAGCCGCAAGTCGCGCGCAGCGAGCCGGAGGCGAGCGAAGACCAGCAGGCCGGCCTGCCGGTGATCGTCTTCCCGCACGGCGGGCCGACGTTGCGCGACGTCTGGGGCTGGGAGCCCACCGTGCAATTCCTCGCGAGCCGCGGCTTCGCGGTGTTCCAGCCGAACTTCCGCGGCTCCCGCGGCTACGGCCGCGCGCACGAGCGCAGCGGCTACCGGCAGTGGGGGCTCGCGATGCAGGACGACATCACCGACGGGGTGAAATGGCTGGTCGCGGAGGGGATCGCCGATCCGGATCGAATCGGAATCTACGGCGCGAGCTATGGTGGCTATGCGGCGCTGATGGGCCTGGTAAAGACGCCGGAGCTCTACCGCGCCGGCGCGAGCCTTGCGGGGGTCACGGATCTGATCGCGTGGCTCGAGGACAGCGAGAATTACCTGTTCAGCGACTTCAACAAACCGGTGCATGGCGACGCGTCCGACGATCGCGACCAGCTCGCCGCTACCTCGCCCGCGCGCCACGCCGAGCAGATCCGGGCGCCGGTGCTGATCGCGCACGGCACCGAAGACCCGATCGTCTCGGTCGCGCAGGCGCACGCGATGGCGGACGCGCTCGAGGCCGCGGGCGCCGAGGTCGAGACGCTGATCTACCGCGACGAAGTGCACGGCTTCCTCGACGAGCGCAACCGGATCGCCTTCCACGAGAAGCTCGCGGCGTTCTTCACCCGTCACTTGACACCGCGCGCGGCGCCGCAGCCGGTTCCCACCGCGGAGAATCCGTGACGTCGCTCGCCGGCAGGGTCGCGCTGGTCACCGGCGCGAGCCGCGGGATCGGCAAGGCGATCGCGCGGCGGCTCTGCGCGGAGGGGGCGTCGGTGGTGCTCTCGGCGTCGCGCCTCGGCGCGCATGGCGAGCAGCGTGGCACGCTCGACGGGGCGGTCGCCGAGATCGAGGCAGCGGGCGGCCGGGCGGTGGCGGTGACCGCGAACCTCGCGGTCGCGGACGAGCGCGCCGATCTGGTCGCGCGCGCCGAGCAGGCGTTCGGACCGCTCGACATCCTGATCAACAACGCGGCGATGAGCCGCTGGGCGATGCCCTCCGCGTCGACGCTCGCCGACCGGCGCAAGATGCTCGAGGTGAACCTGCACGCGCCGGTCGACCTCGCGCAGCAGGCGCTGCCCGGGATGCGCGAGCGCCGCCGCGGCTGGATCCTCAACATCGGCAGCGACTCGTCGCGCCAGCCGCCGGTGCCGTATCGCGACACGCCCGAGGCGGCGCACGCGATCGTCGCGTACGGCGCCACCAAGGCCGCGCTGAACCGCTACAGCGAGGGACTCGCCGCGGAGGTGGCCGCGGACGGCGTGTTCGTGAACGTGCTGGCTCCCGTGTCGATCGTGCTCACCCAGGAGGCGGCGCGCTTCGCCGGGCACATCGCGAAGAACCACCCCGACATGGCCGAGCCGGTCGAGGTGATGGTCGAGGCGGCGCTCGAGCTGGTCAGCGGGCGCCACGTCGGGCGCGTCGTCTACAGCCGCGAGATCCTGCACGCGGTTGCGCGCCCCGTGCGCAGCCTCGACGGCCGGCGCGTGCTCGGCGACGCGTTCCTCGCCGCCGACCTCGAGGCGGTGATCGCCTGACGATCCGGCCGCGGCGCTAGCCACCTTCGCTCCAGCGCGGCTTGCGCTTCTCGAAGAACGCGCGCGCGGCTTCCGCGGTCTCGCCCGACGCGGCGGTCATGATCTGGTTGCGGTTCTCCAGCTGGATCGCGGCCTCCAGATTCGGGATGTCGAGGTTCGCCCACATTACCTGCTTGGTGGCGAACACACCGAACGGCGTGAAGTCGCACAGCTCGTCGGCGAGCGCGAGCGCGGCGCTCACCACCTCGCCGTCGGGCACGACGCGCGTCACCACGCCGTAGTGCAGGGCCTCCTCCGCGTCGATCACGCGCGCGGAGAGGATCAGATCGTGCGCGCGCGACGCGCCGATCAGCCGCGGCAGGAGGTAGCTGGTGCCGATGTCGCAGCCCGACACCCCGACGCGAATGAACTGCACGCACAGCCGCGCCGACCGGGCGGCGATCCGCACGTCGCAGCCGAGCGCGAGCGCGAGGCCGCCGCCGTACGCCGGCCCGTTGATCGCCGCGACGAGCGGCTGCTGGATCCGCCGCAGGTGCGGGATCAGGCTCGCGATCCGGTTCTGCGCGAGCAGGCCCGCGCGTGGGCCGGGCGCGAGTCCCGCGACGATCGCGCCGGGCTCGCCCTGCTCGCGCAGGTCGAGGCCGGCGCAGAAGCCGCGGCCCGCTCCGGTCAGCACGACCACGCGGCAGCTGTTGTCGCGGTCGAGCGCGTCGAGCGCCGCGTGCAGGTCCTCGACCAGCTGCCACGAGAGCGCGTTCAGGCTCTTCGGCCGGTTGAGGCGCAGGATCGCGACCTCGGGTCGCGGGTGCTCGATCTCGACGGTGTCCATCCCGATTCCCTCCGGAACCCATTGCCGACGGCGATCTTTAGTGCAAAACTTTCACAAATTAGGTGCCAGCGCGATCGACGTCAACCCGACGTCCGCCGGTGGTGGCCGATGAGGTGGCCGATGATCATCGACATCGACTCCCACTTCGAGCCGGGCCGGGACTGGCTCGAGCCCTATCCCGACCTCGCGAAGCGGTTGCCGAAGGCGGACCCCGCCCTGCTGGCGGTGCACACGATCGTCGGCGACCTGCTGCGCGACGTTCCGGAGGCCCTGCGGCCGCCGCTCGCCGAATTGCTGCCGCCGGGCCTCTTGACGCTATTCGGCGAGGAGAAGGCGGGCGAAGCGACGCGGCGCGCGGAGTTCGCCGGGAAGCAGCAGTTCCAGAAGGCGAACGCGACCGCGCGCGTCCGCTGGCTCGACCAGCAGGGCATCGCGATCCAGAGCGTGATCTGTCTCTCCGGCATCGCGCAGACGCTGTTCGTCGAAGACCGCGCGCTGCGCCAGGAGACGCTCGCCGCCAGCAACACCTGGCTCGCCGACACCTGCGACGAGGCGAACGGGCGCCTGCTGCCGGTGACGGTGCTCGAGTTCGAGGAGATCGGCTGGATGGTGGCCGAGCTCACCCGGATGCGCGGCCGCGGCAGCCGGATCTTCTTGATTCCCGGCTATCCGGTGAACGGCGTGCCGCCGAGCCATCCGAGCTGGGATCGCGTGTGGTCCGCCGCGACCGACCTCGGGATGGCGCCGATGCTCCACACCGGCTTCGAGCACATCCGCCTCGATCCGGGCTGGGCGAACATGGGCGGCGACGTGACGCTGCTCCGCCAGTTCGGGAGCAGCCACCGCCACGTGGCGCCGATGACGCTGCTCTACTCGATGATCTACAGCGGCGTGTTCGAGCGGCACCCGGTGCTTACGCTGCTGCTCGCCGAGGTCGGCGTCGGCTGGCTTCCATACCTGTACCGCGAGATCGACGACCGCATCTCGCCGACCGCCGATCTCTTCCTCGGGCAGTGGAAGTTCCCGCTGAAGCCCTCCGAGTACCTCGCGCGCAACGTGCGCGGCACGCCGCTCTCCGGCGGAAACGATACGCCGCTGTTGAAGATCCTCGAGGAGCTGCCCGAGGACATGATCGTGTTCTCGTCGGACTTCCCGCACTTCGAGGGCTTCACCGACCCGATCGGCCACTACGCCACCGCGCTCGAGGAGCTGAAGCCGGAGCGGCGCGAGCGCTTCTTCGGCGGATCGATCGCCGACGTCTTCGCCCGGATGGGCGACCCGATCGCGTGAAGGCGGGCCGATGAATCGCGAGAAGCTGCGCCAGCTCTTCGACATGACCGGCCGCGTGGTGATCGTGACCGGCGGAACGCGCGGGATCGGGCGCGCGCTCGCCGAGGGCTACACGGCCGCCGGCGCGAAGGTGGTCGTCACCAGCCGCAAGGCCGCGGCCTGCGACGAGACGGCCAAGCACCTGCGCGCGATCGGCGGCGAGGCGCTGGCGGTGCCGTGCCACGTCGGCGACCTCGATGCGCTCTCCGAGCTGGTGGAGCGCACCGTCGAATCGTTCGGCGCCATTGACGTGGTGGTGAACAACGCCGCGAACGCGCTCGCGCAGTCCCACGGCGAGTACACCCCCGAAGCGTGGGCGAAGTCGCTCGACGTGAACCTGCGCGGCCCAGTGTTCCTGGTGCAGGAGGCGCTGCCGCACCTGAAGCGGAGCCAGCATGCCGCGGTGCTCAACGTGCTCTCCGGCGCCGCGTTCCTGTTCTCGGCGACGGTCTCGCTGTACGCGATCGGCAAGGCGGGCCTCTTGGCGGCGACCCGCTCGATGGCCGCCGAGTTCGCGCCGCACGGCATCCGCGTCAACGCACTCTCCCCGGGCACGGTCGACACCGACATGGTGCGCAGGAACAGCCCCGAGGCGCAGGCCGAGATGACGAAGCTCCAGCTCTTGCCGCGGATGGCGCACCCCGACGAGATGGTCGGCCCGGCGCTGCTGCTCACGTCCGACGCCGGGAGCTTCATCACCGGCCAGGTGGTGTTCGCCGACGGCGGCATGGTGCCGCGCTGAGGAGGTGCTTCCGATGACCGAGCCGCGACCGTCGACCTTCTCGTTCACCAAGCTCGTGGTCGACGATCTGGAGAAGATGGCCGCCTTCTACACGCAGGTCTACGACCTGAAGCAGATCACGCGCGTCCGGGACCAGATCGGCTCCGAGGCGATCGACGAGATCATCCTGGGGACCGGCAGCGAGATGTCCCCCGGCTCGCTGATCCTGCTCCGGTTCGTGGACCGGCCGCGCCCGCAGAACGGCGAGGTGCTGCTCGGCTTCACCACCGGCGACCTGCCCGCGCTGCTCGAGCGGATTCGCGCCGCGGGCGGCGGCGTTCACGCCGGGATCAAGGAGGTACCGGAGATGAAGCTGCGCGTCGCGTTCGCGACCGATCCCGAGGGCCATCTCGCCGAGCTCGTCGAGATGCGCGCGTAGGTCCTCTGGTGATGGTCGATGCAAAGGGGGTCGAGGGACCGTGATGGCGCGAGCCGCTGCGAAGACCGCGAGGGCGACGACGGTCCGACGGGGACGCGGTCGTCCGCCCCGCCTCTCGCGCGTCGCGATTCTCGAGGCGGGCCTCGCGCTGCTCGAGCAGGCGCCCGAGGAGCCCCTCACCCTCTCGCGGGTCGCCGAAGAGGTGGAGGCCGTCCCGGCGGCGCTCTATCGCTACATCGGGAGCCACGACGAGCTGATCGACGGTGTGCTCGGTCTCGTGTTGGACGGGATCCGCTTCGAGATCCGGCGCCGCGCCGGTTGGCGGTCGCAGGTCCGCGACTGGATGACGTGCATGCGCACCCATCTGCTCCGCTACCCGGCGGTCGTATCGCTGATCGGCCGCCGCGGGCGGACCTCGCCGGCCTGGTTCGACGCGACGAGCGTCCTGGTCGAGATCCTCGAGCGCGCGGGCTTGCGTGACGCGCTGCTGGCTCGCGCGTATCTGTGGATCGCGGAGACGACGATGGGCGCCGTGGTCACGGAGGCCAGCGTCCCGTTCTCCGCGCAGATCGACGCGGCCCGGAACGCGCTGGGCGAGATGTCCGACGAGGCGCGGCGGCGTCACGCCCCGATGATGTCCCACCTCTCCGCGATCGACGCGGACGAGTTCTTCGAGCTTGTGGTCGATCGGACAATCGCGGCGGTCGTCGATCTCGTCGGCGACTCCGGCGCGCGCAAGAGGGGCTGATCGGAGCCGATGCTCTTCCACTTCGACTTCGCCAACTACTTCAAGATGGTGCGGCTCGCGTGGGGCGAGGAGAACCGCCGCGCGCGGCGCCACTTCCTGACGGTGCTGCTGTTGTGGGTGCCGCCGGTCGCGACGCTGCACGCGATCTGCTTCTTCCTCGACGGGATCCTGTTCCCGGGCCTGCACCGCACCGCGATCCGCACACCGGTGTTCGTGATCGGCCACGCGCGCAGTGGCACGACGCTCGTGCACCGGCTGATGAGCGCCGACGCGGGGCGCTTCAGTTCGTTCCGGCTCTACGAGATGTACTTCCCGTCGCTCTTGCAGAAGAAGTTGATCCGTTGGCTCGCGGACCTCGATCAGCGCCGGCTCGGCGGCTTCTTCCTGAAGCGGGCGCGCGCCTGGGAGGAGAAACGCTACGGCCCGATGCGCGACGTGCACCCGACGGGGCTCACCGAGCCCGAAGAGGACGACCAGGTCCTCTACTACTCGTGCGCGTCGGGCTTCTGGATCACGAAGATGCCCTACATGGGCGATCTCGACTTCTACTACGTCGACCGCTGGCCCGAGCGCAAACGGCGGCGCGTGATGCGCTTCTACGCCGATTGCATCCGCCGCCAGCTCTACCTGAACGGGCAGGGCCGCATCCACCTGAGCAAGAACCCGGTGTTTCCGGGACGCACCGAGGCGCTGATCGAGACGTTTCCCGACGCGCGGTTCGTGATCCCGATGCGCAACCCGTACGAGACGATTCCCTCGCTGCTGAAGCTCGTGCGCTCGGGTTGGAAGGGGCTCGGATGGGACGAGCCGCGTCAGAAGCGCTGTCTGAAGGTCCTCGCCGACCAGTCGTTCGACACCTACTTGTATCCGCTCGAGGTGCTCGCCCGCCATCCCGAGACGCCGCACGCGGTGATCGACTATCGCGATGTCGTCGCGGATCCGGCCGCGGCGATCGAGCAGATCTACCGGGAGCTGGGCTTCCCGATCTCACCCGAATACCGCGAGGTACTGCTCGCAGAGGGCAAGCGCGCGCGCACACACCGCTCGGGGCACACCTACAGTCTCGCGGAGTTCGGGCTCGAGGCCGACGCGATCCGAACCGGCCTCGCCGAGCTGTTCGAGCGCTACGGTTGGGATTGACGAGGAGGAACGTGATGCCGTCGGGAGACGCCCAGAAGGACCTGCGCGCCGCGTGGGACGACCTGATCGCCGGGCTCGAGCGCGCGCGCGACGCGATCGATCAGCCCGAGCTGATGCCGGCGCCGCCGAACGACCGCAACCTCGCCGAGGGCTACCGCTATCTCGCGGGCTTCGTGCACAGCGCGATCGAGCGCGTGTTCCACGGCGATCCGCAGTTCCCGGCGTTCCGGCACGCGCTCTCGATCGTGAACAAGGCGACGATCGACAATTCCGACGCGATCTACTTCATGGCGCCGATCGACGGCCGCGAGCGCTACGTCGTGCGCGGCCAGGTGGCCGACCACCGCCACTGGCGCGGCGACGCGCCGGCGGCGAGCGGCCGCAAGGCACCCCAGTACCTGATCTTCGAGCTCTCCGACGGCCCGCTCGCCGGCGACACCGGCAGCCTGGCCGAGCTGCGCCCGGGCATCAAGGTGCAGACGGGCCGGCTCGACTCGTCGGACCTCCAGGTTGCGCCCGACGGCCGCTTCGAGATCCTGCTCGCGCCGGAGCGGCCCGCCGGCCACACCGGCAACTTCATCGATTCACACAAGCGCGTGTCGAGACCTCCGCCGGACGATCCGGCCGGCTCACTCGACCGCTATGCGTGCTGGATCAGCGGCCGGCAGCTCTTCTACGACTGGGAGCGCGAGGACCCGACGCCGCTCACCCTCACGCGCATCGGAGCGGAAGGCGCGCACCCCCCGGCCTACACGCCCGAGCTCGCCGCCGCGCAGCTTCGCCAGATGGGCGCGCTGGTGCGCGGCCCGATGCACTTCTGGAATGAGTTCTACACGGTGCTGCTCGAGGTGTACGGCAAGCGCGATGGCAAGGAGGGCCCGCGCTTCATGCCGCGCAACGCGTTCAACCCACCGAACGCGGCGTCGGGTGCGACCGGAGGCGGCCAGAGCACCAACATCTACGCCGGCGGCGTGTTCGACCTCGCGCCTGATGAGGCGCTGATCGTCGAGTCGCGCATCCCCGTGCCGCCGCAATACATCGGCTTCCACCTCGCGAACCTGTGGGGCGAGTCGCTCGACTTCGCGAACCACCAGACGAGCCTGAACGGCTGCCAGGTCGAGCCCGATGCCGACGGCGTGCTGCGCTACGTGGTGGCGCATCGCGACCCAGGCGTGCCGAACTGGCTCGACACCACCGGCCAGCGCGAGGGCTTCCTGACCCCGCGCTGGGCCTACTCGGTGCAGCCGCCGCCGGACCGCTGGCCTAGCATCCGCGCGCTGAAGGTGCGCTTCGACGAGATCCGGCAGCATTTGCCCGCCGGCGTCCGCACCGTCTCCGCTGCGGAGCGCGCCGAGCGGATCCGCGTGCGGCAGGAGCACGTCCAGCGGCGCTATCGGGTGTTCTGACGCTGCGTCGAGCCATCCGCGCGTGGGCGATGCCGGCGCTCCTCGCGCTGCCGATCGCCGCCGCCGAGCGGCCGGCCGATCTCGTGCTCTTCGACGGCGCGGTTTACACCCTCGACGCGGCGCGCAGCTGGGCCAGCGCGGTGGCGGTGCGCGACGGGCGCGTCGTCTACGTGGGCGATGACGGCGGCGCGCGCGCGCTGGCCGGGCCGGGAACCTCGGTCGTCGACCTCGACGGCAAGATGCTGCTGCCGGGTTTCGTCGACGCACACGTCCATCCGATCTCGGGCGGCCTCGAGCTGCTCCAGTGCGACTTGCACGACCAGCGGAGCGTCGAGGCGCTGCTCGCCGTGGTGAGGAAGTGCGCCGATGCGCGACCCGCCGATCCGTGGATCCTCGGCGGCGGCTGGGAGCTGCCGCTGTTTCCGGACGGCAATCCGGATCGCCGCCTGCTCGACGCGATTGTCGCCGATCGGCCCGTGGCGCTCTCGGCCAGTGACGGTCACTCGCTCTGGGTCAACTCGAAGGCGCTCGCGCTCGCCGGAATCAACCGGTCGACCCCGGACCCACCGAGCGGGCGGATCGAGCGCGACCGCGAGACCGGCGAGCCGTCGGGCACGCTGCGCGAGAGTGCCAGCCGCCTGGTGTGGAATCGGATCCCGCGCCCGCGCGGTGCGGAGCTTGCGGCGGGGCTCGCGCTCGCGGTGGAGCGCGCGCACCGGTTCGGCATTACCACCTGGGTCGAAGCCTCCGCCGGCGCCGAGGAGCTCGCGACCTACCGCGATTTCGACCGCGAGGTCGGGCTCGGGCTCTTCGTGCGCGCGGCGCTCCGCGTCGACCCGGATCGCGGCGTCGAACAGGTCGCCGATCTCGTCGCGCTGCGCGCGCGCGACTGGGGGCCGCGGGTCGTCGCGGGTGCCGCGAAGCTCTACGCCGACGGCGTGATCGAGTCGGGCACCGCCGCGCTGCTCGCGCCCTACCGCAATCGCAACGGCAGCCGCGGCGAGCTCTTCTGGAGCGAAGAGCGCCTGCGCGCGATCGCGCTCGCCCTCGACGCCGCCGGCTTTCAGCTCCACGTCCACGCGATTGGTGATCGCGCGGTTCGCGCCACGCTCGACGCGATCGAGCGGGTCGAACGCGAGCGCGGCCGGCGCGATCGGCGCCCGACGCTCGCGCACATCCAGCTGATCGACCCGGTCGACATCGCGCGCTTCCGGCGCTTGGACGCCGCGGCGAACTTTCAGCCACTCTGGGCGTTCGAAGACCGCTACATCCGCGAGCTGACCGTGCCGTTCCTCGGGCCCGAGCGCTCGCGCTGGCTGTATCCGATCGCGTCGGTCGCGAAGAGTGGCGCTCCGCTCGCCGCGGGCTCGGACTGGTCGGTGTCGTCGATGAATCCGCTCGAGGCGATCGAGGTGGCGCTGACGCGGCGCGATCCCAGCGCCGGCCCCGGCCCGGGATGGATCCCGGAGGAGCGCTCGGATCTCCCGACGCTGCTCGCCGCGTACACGATCGGCGGCGCGTGGACGGCGTTTCGCGAGCGGGAGTCGGGCTCGATCGAGGTCGGGAAGAGGAGCGATCTGATCGTCCTGGAGAAGAACCTGTTCGATCTCCCGGCGCACGAGATCTCGGAGGTCCGGGTCCTACGGACCTACTTCGAGGGACGCGAGGTCTACCGCGATCCCTCTACACCGGGCGCGCGCTCGGCCTGCGCGCCGAGACCGCTGCGCAGCACGCTGGCCTCGGCTGCGCGCTCGTGGAGAATCCTCTCGCCCGGCCCGTAGGTCGCGAGCGGAAGCTCGAAGCGGAGCCCGTCAGGCGCACGGCCGCGGATCCGAATGCGCCCGATCCCCTCGTGCACGCTGCGCTGATGGTGCGCCGCGCACAGCGCCGTCCGATTCCAGAGATCGTCCGGGCCGCCGCGCGAGCGGAACCGGATGTGATGGTTGTGCAGGTTCCGGTAGGACGAGCAGCCCGGCACCGTGCAGCGCCAGCCATCGCGCTCGAAGACGCGATGGTCGCGCCGGACCTTCGCGTTCGGCAACGCCCAGGTCTCGAAGCAGTGCTCCAGCATCGCGTCGAGCGCCTCACTCTCGCTCGCCGTGCGACCGTTGTGCCGCTCGATTCGCCGTTGCACCGTCGCGAGGACCGCCTTGAACAGGCGAGCCACGTCGGCCGGTGCCGCGAAGAACAGGGTGGCCGTTCCGACTTGGCTCTCGAGGCACTCATCCTCTGATTTTTCGGCCGTGGGGTGCGCACCCGTTTGCACGTCCTCGGAAAGTGAGCGGGGGTCGAGCCGGCCCGTCACGAGCGCACGCTCCACGTCCTCCTCGAGGCGGCGCACCGAGACGGTCTCGGCGTGAGCCACCCACGCCAATCGCCACGGCTCCGCGTGCTCCAGCACGAGGACGGGGATGAGTTCGTGCGCCTGCACCCCCGTGAGGCGGCCGGTGCGGTAGGCCTCGCCGAGCGCCGGGCAGATCCCGCTGGCTCGTTCGAGGCGCAGCAGCGCCTGCGCCTTGCGCGGAGACATCCCGAGCCACTCGCGTGCGAACGCACCCAGACTCGAACAGCCTCGGGACCGGTAGCCCCGCGAGCGCGCGACCTCCAGCAGCACTGGCGCCAGATCGGCCAGCCACCGCTGCTCGATCCGCAGCGCGCGGAGCAGCCGCGCGTCGAGCTCGACCGCGTCGGCGGACTCGAGGCCGTCGACGAGTTCGTAGGGCGGGAGAGCGCAGCGCATCCCGCCTTCGGTCTTACCTGAGTCGCTCGAGGCGGGATGCTCCCGCCCTACGCGTTGCTCGTGCAGTCCCTGCTCCGCGCACCCGTTTGCAGCTCGCGGGAGGTGGAACGGCGCGGTGAGCCCGGGATCCACGTCGAGGCCGATCGCCGATATCACCTCCGCGGCCACTACCTCGGCCACCGCCGCCTGGGACAGCGCCTCACCGGCCACCCGGCGAGCGAGCAGCCGCGCCCGACTCCAGCGCGCGCGGACGCGCGGCGTCACGCGCAGCCACACCGTTTCGCGCGGCGCCTCCTCGACCCCGTCCTCGTCGGTCTCGGGCACGCCGCCCGCCTCGAGCGAACGCGCATCCACTGCTCGCACCTCGCGCGCGAGCGCGCGGGCGGTCAGGCGCTGCGCCAGATCCAGCCAGCGCGCCTCGTCCTCGGGCGTCGCGACCCGGCAGAGCAGCCTCGCCTTCGTCCATGTGATGCTGCCGGCGACGAAAGCCGCGTCGATGCAGGGCAGGCGGCGGAGCTCCCGATCGACGTGCGCGAGATCCTGCACCTGGCGAGCGGAAAGGCCGAGCCTCTCGACGGCGTAGTCGCGCAGCCGCACATAGCCGAGCCGATCCCACGCGCGCGTGGCGACGAGCCGCCCGGCCAGCGCGGCAAGCACCCTTCGCAGCGGCGCGCCCGAGCGTGCCAGCCGCGCGAGCCGGGTCTCCGCGCCGGGCGCCTCCAGCGCCCGGACCACCGCGAGAGCTTCCACACCAACCTCGTCGGGACCGAGAAGGGGAGAGCGCCCGATCGCGAGGATCGCACGCGAGTGTGACAGATGCGGTCATTGCGCCAGCAATGTTTGGAGAACCTGGTTGGCGCCCGTCCCGTGAACGGCTGGCTTCACGCGCTCGTAAACGCGCGGGCTCGAGAGCCGTCGGGAGCGCTTCACCGCGCGCAAGAACGCGGCACGCGGGTCGCATCTCTCGATGGGTTCGATGCCGGAGGATCGTTCGTCCCATCCGTCTGCCGTCGGGACCACGCGGCTCGACTCCTCGCACACTGCAATGTACTCGGTTGGCGAGGAGCCCGAGGACCGCTACACACCGCGATCGCCGGAGCAGACGCTGCTGCACCGCGTCGTTCGCGAGCAGATCGAGCCCTTCCTCGCCCGCGCACGGACTCGAGAGCAGCCGGCGCCGCACTTCATCGAGCAGGAGCTTCGGGCCTTCCTGCGCTGCGGCGTCCTCGCCCACGGCTTCCTGCGCCTGCATTGCGACGACTGTGGTCACGATCGCCTCGTGCCCTTCTCATGCAAGCGCCGTGGTTCCCGCTGTCGCTCTTGGCGGTGCTCGAGGACACGCAGAGCGCGTTCTTCGGGCTGTGCGTGGACGCGGGCCAGCAGGTGCTCGGGGCGCTGATGGAAGCCGACCGCACGGCGCTGCGGGCCAACGGGTCGACAGGATGCGGACCGCACCCA
>Ga0184637_10001085_pt1 | contig 18905 bp, 13 predicted proteins | sample PLM3_127_b2_FD_133143 | JGI IMG/M metagenome (GOLD analysis project Ga0184637, IMG submission 133143) | Groundwater sediment microbial communities from an aquifer in East River, Colorado, USA - PLM3_127_b2 | ecosystem: Environmental > Terrestrial > Soil > Riparian zone | place: USA: East River...
GAGCGCCGGCTCGGAGAGGAGTCTCTGCAAGAGAACGAAAGCCGTCTCCTCGCCGACCCATCCGCCCGACTCGTGCCCCTTTACGATGAAGCCGTCGACACCGATCTCGGCGCCGGCTCTCGCCTGCCGGCCGTCCGTAACTTCGAGCATGACCTGCCGGCCACGGCTCCTGAGCTCGTGAATCGTTTTCGCGAGATTTTCCGGATGGTCGGCCGAGCCGGCTGAGAACGAGACGATGACGATATCAATGGCCTCGGGAAGCGACTCCGCGACCTTCGCCAGCAGGCCGCGATTCACGTCGCTCAGACGAACGCCCGCGCTCCGTCGCGCAAAACGGGCGAGACTATGGACGGCCTCCATGGCCGACGCGCCATCCCTCGAATGCCCCAAATCAAGAATCCCGATCTCTCCGGCGCGGCACGCCGCGATGGCGATGGCCGGATCGTCGAGCCCCGAGGGCGTGAGGGCTATGAGCCTGAACGATTCCATTCGAAGATTACCTATGGGGTCGCGGCTAATATGTAATGCCCGGAAGCGGGCTCAGCAAATCTGCGCCGCCGCGATTCCCACTCGAAAGTACACGACTTCTACAATGCCTTCGTTACGCGCTGTTGAAATTCTCGCCGCTGGGCGATGGCTGGGGGAACCCCGCCCGCTGGTTAACGACCGCGAACGTTCGAAAGCTGGGGGACGTTTCGTTCGGAAGCGGTGGCGACCTGGTTTCTATCCGCCTAGAAAATCGCTCGCAGTGCCTAGTGGTTCTCCAAGTTGCGACTTGTTCCCCCCATCGATCCACGACTTTCTCAAACCCGAACCTACGCGCTCCATCCACGCACCGACAGCTGACAGCTGTTCCGCACGCCGACAGACCCCGCTAATCTTTGGCTGGTTGGGAGCCATCCAAGGCGACATTATTTGACTCTAGGGGTCCCGCCATTGTCAAGGGCAAAGTCGGCGAGCCGCGGCCCCCACCTACCGGCAGCGAGACACTTTTCTGGATGGCAGGGCCGATTTCACGATCGGCCGCCACAGGAGCGAGATCTGCAACCTCCCTTCGTCAACATTATTAATGACGGTTCCGCCGCATAGACCGGTCACGACTCCACGGGCTCGATGACGTTCCCGGAGCCCGCGAGAAGCCTCCCGGCATCCTCCACCTCCGTGGGTGAGCCGATGACGGCGACACGGTCGCCGGGAGCGAGCCGCTCCGAAGGACCGGGATTGCTGACGACCGCGCGATCGCGATTGATGGCCACGATTGAAGCGCCCGTTCTCGGACGCAGGTTGGAGCCGGATATCGTCTGACCCGCGACCGCGCTCGCGTCGGAGACGGTGAACCAGGAGACCTCGAGCCCCCCCATGGCGTGCGTCAAATCCTCGAGAACGTGGGCGCGGTCGTCCCGCACCGGGAGTGCTTCGAGTCCCTCGCTCCGCACGGCGTCGGCGTACCTCTGGATCTCCTGCGCGGGAAACTCCAGACCGAGCATGGTGCGACGCATGATCTCGAGGCCGCCTTCGAGCTCGGGCCGCACGATGTCCGTCGCCCCCGCGTCCTTCAGATGCAGAGCACCCTCCCAGGTGGACGCCCGGGTGATGATGTGAAGCGAAGGCGACGGCACGCGGCGCCGAGCCGCCGCCACCACCATCAGAGCCGCGGCGTCGTCGGGCACGGTCACCACCAGGGCGCGAGCGCGGTCGAGTGCGGTCGTGCCGAGGATCTCCGAGTTCGCGGCATCCCCGAAGATGACCGGGGTCCCGCTCTCCTGGAGTCGCCGCGCCCGGCTCGCATCGGCCTCCACGACGAGATGGGGCACGCCGATCTGGCCCAGCACGTCGGCGATGTGCCGCCCGACCCGGCCGCAGCCCACGATGACGATGTGACGATCGAGGGTCTCCGCGGGCCGCGGTGTCAGCGGCCCATGCCGATTGAGGTGTTCCCACAGACGAGGCCTCCCCTTCAGGAACCTCTCGATGGGATCGATGAGCCGGAACATCCAGGGGTTGACGGTGATGGAGACGATGGCTCCCGCCAGGATCAGCGAGTATTGCGTGTCGTCCAGGACCCCGAGCGCAAGGCCCGCCTGGCCGACGATGAACGAGAACTCGCCGATCTGACTCAGGCCTGCGCCGACGACGAGCGCGGTCCGCGCCGGATAGGGGAAGGCGAACCCGATGAACGCAGCGAGTGCGGACTTCCCGGCCACGACGAGCGCACTCAGCGCCAGGACCTGGCGCCAGTTCGCGAGGAGGTAGTCAGGATTCACCAGCATTCCTACGGAGACGAAGAAGAGCACGGCGAAGGCCTCGCGGAAGGGAAGAAGATCGGCGCCCACCTGATGGCTGAGCGGCGACTCGCTGACGACGACCCCGGCCACGAATGCGCCGAGAGCGAGCGAGACGCCGAAGAGGTACGCGGACGCGAGCGCGGTCCCGAGTGCCGCGGTAAGGGCGACCAGCACGAAGAGCTCGCGCGACTGCGTGTCGGCGATGGCGCCTAGAATGGCGGGAACGACCCGCTTGCCGATGAGCAGCATCAGCCCGATGAACAGGAGCGCCTTCCCGATCGCGAGCGCCGGCACATACCAGCCGGAGGGACGACCCGGCGACAGGAGCGCGGGCAGCAGTACGAGAATCGCGACGGTAGCGAGGTCTTCGAGGACGAGCCAGCCGACGGCGACGCGCCCGTGAGGGGTATCGAGGGCGCCGATGTCCATCAGGCCGCGAAGCAGCACCACGGTGCTGGCGACCGAGATGGCGACCCCGAGCACCAGCGCCGACTCGGAAGTCCATCCCCATCCGAGCGCCATCCAGTATCCGGCGCCGGCCGCTATCGCCATCTGGAGAACGGCGCCCGGAATCGCGATGTCACGCACCTCCCAGAGATCGCGCAAGGAGAAATGGAGCCCGATCCCGAACATCAGGAGGATGACCCCGAGCTCGGCCAGCTGCCGTATCGACTCGACGTCTCCCGTGAGACCGGGAGTGAACGGACCGAGGGCGACCCCGGCGAGGAGGTATCCCACGATCGTTGGCAGCCGCAGCCGCCGCGCGACGAGACCTCCGATGAGCGCGTACGCGAGCGCGAGAGCGATGTCCACGAGGAGCGACACGTCGTGCATACTGAAAACCACTGTACACCGGCTTCGGACGAGAGCGGAGCGTGCTCGAAAACCGCGGCCAGCGGCGGTATAGTTTCCTCCCATGAGGACTACCAGTGCCGGACTCGTCGCAATCCTCTTCTCGAGCCTCACCGCCGCCGAGCCTTCGGAGCGCTACACCATCGCGCTCACCGGCGATTCAATCATCACCCGGAAGCTGTCCGTCTACGAGGAGCCGGAGTTCCTCTCGATGATCGAGCGTATCCGCGGGGCGGATGCCGCCTTCACCAACATCGAGATGCTGTTCCACGACTATGAGTCGTACCCCATGGCGTCGGGCGGCGGGACCTACATGCGGGCCCAGCCGGAGCTTTCGAAGGAGCTCGCCTGGGCGGGATTCGATCTGGGCGGCCTCGCGAACAACCACTCCGGCGACTACGGACCGAACGCGATGCTGCTGACGGAAAAGTACGTGCGCGAGGCGGGGATCACCGCCTCGGGCGTCGGGAAGAGTCTCGCCGAAGCGCGCGAGGCGAAGTTCCTCGAGACGGGAAAGGCCCGCATCGCGCTGGTATCGCTGGCGTCGACGTTTTCCGACCACTCCATGGCCGGGAAGTCTCGCGACGACATCCCCGCCCGCCCCGGACTGAGCCCGCTTCGGCACAAAGTCACGTACCGCGTGAGCCGCGACCAGCTCGACGCGCTCCGCGGCATTATGAAGAGCCTTTCGATGAACGTTCCTGAGACCGGTGACAGCCTCGCCTTCCGGGGCGCGCAGTTCGTGGTGGGCGAGCCGGCGGGGGTCAAGACCGAGCCCCACCCCGAGGACATGGAAGAGATCGCGGCCATCGTCAGGAACGCGGAAAGCCTTTCGGATTACACCATCGTCTCCATCCACGCTCACGAGGGAGACGGCGATCGATCGGTGCCGGCTCGATTCGTGGTCGATTTCGCGCGGCGAATGATCGACGAGGGCGCCGACATCTTCGTCGGCCACGGTCCTCACGTGCTGCGGGGAATCGAGATCTACAAGGGAAAACCGATCTTCTACAGCCTCGGCGATTTCATCTTCCAGAACGAGACCTTGCAGCGGCTGCCGCACGAGAACTACGCCCCCCTCGGGCTCGGCGACGACAAGGGTCTCTCGGATTTCAACGACGCCCGCTACGATCGCGACCGCACCGGATTTCCCGCGTCTCCGGAGATCTGGGAGTCGGTCGTGGCGGAGGCGGTCTTCGAGGGAAAGGAGCTTTCGGAGGTGAAGCTCCATCCCATCTCGCTCGGCTTCGGAAAGCCCCGGTACGTCCGTGGACGCCCTCTCGCCGCGGACGAGGCGCTCTCGCGGAAGATCATTTCCGACCTCACGCGTCTCTCGAAACCCTTCGGAACCGACGTCCAGTACGTGGACGGCGTCGGCATCGTGAGGCTCAAGGCTCCCACGACCAATTGAGGTAAGTCATGAAGTCTACCCTCCTGTTCCTTACCGCACTCGTCGCTACCCCGACGTTCGCGGAAGCTCCCGACACCTATGCGGTGGTGGCCGACCTCGTCGAGGCGGCCCGCGAGGAGTGGCGCGCTCCGGGAATGTCGCTCGCGGTCGTCGTCGACGGCCGGATCGCCTGGGCGCGGGGCTTTGGCCTTGCCGACGTCGAGAACGAGGTCGAAGCGGGTCCCGGCACGGTGTACCGCATCGCGTCGATCTCGAAGCCCCTCTCCGCGACCGCAATCCTGCAGCTCATGGAGAAGGGGAAGCTCTCGCTCGACGATCCGGTGACGAAGCACGTCCCGAGCTTTCCCGACCGGGGACTCGGGATCACGCTCAGACATCTGTTGACGCATACCTCGGGGATTCGCCACTACAAGGAAGGGGAGATGAATCTCAGGGAGCACTTCGATTCCATCGAGGCGGCTCTCGAGATCTTCAAGGACGACCCGCTTCTGTTCACTCCCGGCTCGAAGTATTCCTACTCGAGCTACGCCTACAACCTCCTCGCGGCGGTGGTGGAGAGTGCTTCCGGTCTCACCTTCGAGGCCTTCATGAGGGAAAAGGTCTGGGGCCCGGCGGGGATGACGGCGACGAGACTCGAGCAGCAGGGAGAGATCGTTCTCCACCGCTCTCGTCAGTACGTGGTCACGGGAGGGGGCGGTCGCGTCGCGAATGCGCCGTTCGCCGATCTGAGCGTGAAGTGGGCGGGAGGCGGGATGATCTCGACCGTCGAGGATCTGGCGCGTTTCGCCATCGCCCTCGATCAGGGCGTTCTCTTGAAGCCCGCAACGCTCGAGACGATGTACGAGCCAATGACCCTCACCGACGGCACGCGCACGGACTACGGTCTCGGCTGGGACTCTCAGGCCGACGAGAAAGGCCGGCGGTGGATCGCTCACGGGGGCGGAGCCACTGGCGGGAGCACCTACATCCTCCGCCTTCCCGAGAAACGCTTCGCGGTCACGATCGCCGCGAACGTCTCCGGCGTCCCGGACCGCCGCGCCCTGGGAATGAAGATCGCGGAGTTAGTTCTCGCTCGGTAAATTCATGGACGTAGCGGTCGAACGCGACGCAGGCGTCAGCGCTTCGCGGGAGCGCAAGTGGGGCCTCATCGGCGGCCTCGTGGGCACGGCGGTCGGCGTCGGCTCGGCCGCCGTCGCAGTTGGGATCGATGGGGCGTCGTTCTACGAGACCGGGCTCTACCCTCCCATCTTCCGGAGCCAGGAGATCCTCGCCATGGATCTCTACATGCTCGCGGTGCTCATCGCGGGCGCGGGATTTTCCGCCGCCGCTCTCGTCTTCGCCCGCAGGAGCCCCTATCCCAGGACGCAATGCTTGGGCGCCGGCCTCATGGGACTCATCCTCTCGTTGCTCGCCGGCGTCCTCCTCTTCATTCGGCTGATGGCGCTTCTGGCCGCGTGAGCGCGACGTTTTCTACCGGTGGTCGTCGCCCGGATGCGTGCATCCGGGAAGGCTCGGCCAGGCCATGCGCCCGGTGAAGCCAAGCTCCTTCATGCCGGGCTCGGTCGCATAGTACGCCCGAGCGACGACATCGCGAAGGCGATCGAAATGATCGCGCAGGTTCGCGGGCGGAGGCGCGCCTTCAGGATCGCGCTCCACAGGTTCTCCCTTCGTCCACGCCCGTGGCATTGGCTGTGCCGGCGCGAGGGTCGAGGCCGCGCGGAGAATCTCTTGCTGCTGGGACTCGTCGATCTCGAGCCAGCCTCTGGCATGCCGGTCGCGCGCTTCCCGCTCGAAGGCGCCGAGCGCGCTCAAGAAGTGCCTTTGGTCCTCGATCGGCTCGACAGCCATTACACGATCGAGGATCTCGGCAACGCCTGCGGCGCCGGAGCCGGGAACGATTTGTTCGGTGATGCGGGCGAGCATCGCCAGACGGTGGTCATCGAGAAGGCGCGGGAATTCCTGTTGCTGCCCGCCCGCGTCCTGCGGCGCGTGCACGGAAGCCGCGGCGCCCGGGGCCGCCACCGCTCCCGCGAGCCCGGTAGCCAGGCTCTGCAAAACATCACGGCGTGCAATCCGGGCGGATGGCTCACTCGGTTTCCGGTTTACTGCCAACGCCGTCGGCTCCCAAAAAAGTAGCGCCACTCTACCATAGGTGCCATAGATGATGGGTTGACCGGTCGAGCTCCGTCTGCTAGCGTTCGCCCCGTTCGCATTCAAGGCGAGGTGCGCGTGGCGAAACAGGGCGACGGGCTGTTCGATGTCGTGGTCGTGGGCTCAGGCGCTTCCGGCGGGTGGGCGGCGAAACGACTCGCGGAAGCCGGCGTCAAGGTAGCGCTGGTCGAAGCGGGACGCGCTCATGGGAAAAACGAGACCTACGAGCACAAGCGGCCGTTCGACCTTCCCTACGCGAATCTCTCCCGAGAGCTTTTGCGCCGGACCCGCCCCCGCCAAACCGATTGCTACGCCTGTACCGAGTACAACGCTCATTGGTTCGTCAACGACCTGGACGAGCCGTACACGACACCGAGCGACAAGCCCTTCAGCTGGCAGGGGCGGACGCGGCTCGTCGGGGGCCGGACCAACGTATGGGGCCGGCAGAGCTATCGAATGAGCCAGCAGGACCTCAAGGGCCGATCCTTCGACGGCGCCGGCGCAGATTGGCCGCTTTCTTACGACGACCTCGCTCCCTACTACGACCTCGTCGAGCGTTACATCGGCGTGAGCGGTCAGGCCGAGGGGACCCCCGAGCTTCCCGATGGCCAGTTCCTTCCACCGATGGCGATGACCTGCGGGGAAAAGCGCCTGCGCGATGCGGCAAAAACCGCGTTTGGCCGGACGATCACCATCGGGCGCACGGCGATTCTGACCACACCTCTCAACGGCCGGGCTGCCTGTCACTATTGCGGACCGTGCGAGCGGGGCTGTGCCACGCACTCTTACTTCAACGCCGCCTTCACCACCGTGGCCGACGCGCTCGCGACGGGCAACTGCACGCTCGTGACCGACGCCATGGTTTACCAGGTGCTGATGGACTCCGACCATCGTCGTGCCACCGGCGTTCGCTACGTCGATCGGGGGAGTCGCGAGACGAAGGAGTTGCGCGGTCGCGTCGTCGTCCTCTGCGCTCAGGCCCTCGAATCGGTGAGAATCCTCTTCAACTCGAAGACCCGACAGCAGCCCCAGGGCCTCGCGAACTCGAGCGGTGTGCTCGGACGCTACTTGATGGATCACCTGTGGGTCGCCGGCGGGGCAGGCGGTGAGTTCCCCGACCTCGAGGACAAGGCCACTCTCGATCGTCCCCGGCGCCCTAACGGGCTCTACGGAATCCGCTTCCGGAACACCATGAAGGGTCCCAGGAGCAAACGTTTCCTCAGGGGATTCGGATACCAGGGCGGCGGCAGCACCGATTTCAACTTTGCCGCGCCGGGGTTTGGAGATGCCTGGAAGACGTCGCTCCGCGATCCCATCGTCTCGGTCCGGCTGAGCGGGTTCGGCGAGTGCCTCCCCTACCCCACGAACTTCCTGGAGCTCGATCCGGAAACCGTCGACGTCTTCGGCATCCCGGTGCTGCGCATCCACATGACGTGGGGCCAGAACGAATTGGCGATGATCCCCGACATGGCGGAGTCAGCCGCCGAGATGCTCGACGCCGCCGGCGCCAGGAATATACGGCCGTTCATGGTGCCCGACCGCGTGCCCGGCTTTGGCATTCACGAGATGGGCGGCGCTCGAATGGGCATCGATCCGAAGGCGTCGGTGCTCAATTCGTTCCAGCAGACGCACGACGTCTCGAATCTGTTCGTCATGGACGCTTCTGGATTTCCCTCGGGCGGCTGCCAGAACCCCACGCTCACCATCATGGCACTCGCCATACGCTCCACGGACCATCTGCTGGAGGAGATGAAGCGCGGCAATCTGTAGACGGCTCAGTTCTTCGCCGGCATCTTCCGCTTCAGCTCCTCGAACCAGTTGAGAACGACTTCGAGCCGAAGGGGCGTGATCGTCTCACCTCCCATGGGTTGGACCATGAGGAAACCCGAGCCGTCCGGAGCCACGTCGTAGTTTCGCGCGTCGAGCGAGAAGGGATCGACTTCGAATCGGCCTTCGAACAGGAGGGCAGGTCTCCCGGGGTGAAACTCCGGCTCGGTTTCAACCTCGACCCCCATCATCGCGTCCTCGCTTCGGTAGAAGATCTCATCGCCGCTCGGCGACCACGATGGCTCGTCACCACCGTCCGTCGAGACTTGCCACCGCCGATCCTCGCCGCGGAAGGGACGCACGTACACTTCGCGCCGGCCGGACTCATCCGAAACGTAGGCAAGGAAGCGCCCATTCGGCGACAGGCTCGGCTCGATTTCGCGGAACGGGCTCCCCAGGAGGATCTCACTGGAATGATCGCCCAAGGAAATCACGCCGATGTCGTCCGATGACCCGATTCGATGAAAGACGAGAAGGGTACCGTCCGGTGAGAATTCCCGCGCGAACTGCAGCAGCCCATCGCTTCCGCTCGTCAAACGCGCCGGCTCACCGGCGCCATCGGCGGACCTCATGAAGATATCGAGACCGGAGTCTCCGGCGGGTGCCGAAAAGGCGATCGACTTCCCGTCCGGTGACCAGGCGGGATCTGTCGAGGTGCCCTCGCCGACCGTGAGACGGGCGAGCCCGTCCCTCGCTCGGTCGTATACCCAAACGTCGCGCTTCACGCTGGCCTCGTCAAAGATGGTCACGGCGATACGCTCGCCGTCGGGCGAGAAGCGTGGACTGAGATACGACCGAGGCTCGTCGCGAATCGGCCGCACTCCGCCGCCGCGATCGACGAGCACCAGCCGGCTCCGTTCGAGGTCGAGCCAGTTGGGCGCGTAGACGAGCGTCCCCTCACGAGAGACGTCTAGCCGGGCACCTCCGCGCAGGTCCTGAGCAACGCTCTGGAGCACCGGAAAAGCGCTGCCGCTGGTCTCCATCCTTTGGGGGTCGAAGGCGATGGCGAAGACGCTACCCCGTCTCGCGAACAAGAGGTGCCCCGTCTCGATGTAACAAATCGAGGTCCCATGCTCCAGTACCGAATCGGGCGTGTCGGAAGTAAGGGAATGGGATTTGATCTGGCCATTCGAAGTGTAAACGAGGCCCCCCTCACCAGGCAGCAGGAGCGGATAGCTCGCCGGAGGAGGCACGAGCACCTCCGTCGGTCCGCCGGTGTCTCGGACCTGAAGAAGCCCTTTCCCGGCTTCCGCGAAGACGATACGGCCGACCTCTCCCCAACTGGTCCCGGCAGGCGCCCTTATCCCGTCAGCGAGCGTCAGCGGCGCGCCGCCATCGAGCGGTACTTTCTTCAGACTCCCCTCGGAAAAGAAACCCACCCAGCGCCCGTCGGGTGAGAAAAATGGCTGTACAGCGCCTTCCGTCCCGGCGATTGGCTCCGCATAGAGATTCTCCATCGAACGCCGAAAGAGCATCGTCCTTCCCGATGACGGGCCGACGAAAAGAATATCCCTGCCATCCGGGGAGATCGCGATTTGATCGAACCCGATGACCCGCCAAGAAGCCAGAGAATCCCGCGTGCTTCCGAGACGCGGCAGCTCCAGGGAGAAGTGCGTGATGGGACGAGGAGTCGAGGGCCTGGTGGAGTAGGCGATCGCGAATGCAACGGCCGCAGAAACGGCTCCAACGCCCGCGAATGCTATCCACGATGTTCGGCCACGCACCGAGCCTTCGGCAACAGGGTGGGACGGAGTCTCCGCGAGAGCTTCGTCGATCTCGAGCCGAACGTCGGCGACGTCGTGATAACGCTTCTTGGTGTCGCGCTCGAGGCAGCGCCGAAGAAGACGCTTCACCGCCGTCGGTGTAGCGGGCGGCAGGGCGCTCCAGTCAATCTCCGATCGCAAGACCGAGGCCATGATGTCGGAAGCCGTCTGACCCTCGAATAGCGGCCGCCCCGAAAGCGACTCGTAGAGAATCACTCCGAAGGACCAGATGTCCGTTTTCTTGTCGACGCTCTTGCCCCTCGCCTGCTCCGGCGACATATAGGCCGCCGTGCCCAGAATCACGCCCATGGCCGTCGCTTGCCGGGTCAACGTAGGCGACCGGGACAACTCCGAGGACACCGTGTCCTCGCCGCCGAACGCTTTCGCCAGCCCGAAGTCCAGGACTTTGACGCGGCCGTCGTCCGAGATCTTCACATTGGCCGGTTTCAGATCGCGATGGACGACACCCTTCTCGTGCGCCGCTTCGAGAGCCTCCGCGAGCTGGCGACCATAGGACAACGCTTCGTCGAGCGCGAGAGGACCCGAGGACAGAATCTCCGCGAGAGTCCTTCCCGTCGCGAGCTCCATCACGAGGAAGTGAACGTCACCCTCTCGCTCGAAGCTATGGATGGCGGCGATGTTGGGGTGATTGAGCGAAGCGAGAAGCCTGGCCTCTCGTTCGAAGCGTGCGAGCCGCTCCGGATCCCGGGCGAAATCGTTGGCAATCACTTTGAGCGCGACGTCCCGGGCGAGCGTCTTGTCGCGAGCCTGGTACACTTCGCCCATCCCGCCGGAGCCGAGGAGTGAGCCCACTTCGTAGTGGGTCAATCGAACACCAGGGGCGACCGCCATCGTGATGCGGCATCGTAACTCAGGCCGCGGCGCAGATCGACCGGATCGACCGGTTCGTCGTCTACTCGCTCCGAAGGGCAATCGCTGGATGGAGAGACGCCGCCCTTCGCGCGGGAACGTAGCAGGCGAGAAACGCCACGACGAAAAGGCCCGCGCCGATCACCACAACGGTCGATGTGGCGAAGGGCGAGATCCCCGAGAGGGCGGCCGCGATGGCCCGGCTCACCAGAAAGATCCCCGGAATCCCGATGGCGAATCCGATCGCGACCAGGACCAGCCCCTCGCGCACCACGAGATTCAATACGTCGACCCGCCGGGCGCCCAGGGCCATCCGGAGCCCGATCTCGTGGGTGCGTCTCGAGACGGAAAAGGCGATGACCCCGTAGATCCCGATTGCCGCGAGAAAGAGCGCGAGACCGCCGAAGCCGGAAAGAATGCGGTTCAGGAGCCTCATCCCGACGAAGAACTGGGCGATGAAATCCTCCATGGTCTTGAACTCCGCCGCGGAGAGCTTGGGGTCGATTCGAAGGATCGCCTCACGCGCGGGGCCGGTGAGCGCCAGCGGATCCGATTCGGTACGAAGCGCGACACCGACCTGCCTCGCGGGCGACTGCGCCTGGGGGACGTAGATGATGGGCTGCGACACGTCCGCATCGAAGCGGAAGATATCCTCCCGAACGTTGGCGACGATTCCTACGATCTCCCGGCTCGTCTCCTGGAGCCGGACCCTCTCTGCCAGCGGACTCCCGCCGGAGAAATAGGCGCGGGCCATCGCGTCGTTCACCAGAGCCACCGGCGGCGCCTCGAGCCGATCCGAGGGCTGAAACGGCCGGCCCTGGAACAGGGCGACACCGAACACGTCGAGGTACCCCGGGTCGATGGTGATGACGGTTGCGGTCGGTCTCTCTTCTTCCGCGGTGACGCCTTCGATCGCGAACGTCATGGTCGGCGGAAGCGGGCTCCGCGGCAGATGATCCACGGCGGTCGACGCGGCGACGCCCGGAAGCGCACCCAGCTCTCGCTGAAGCTCTTCGAGGAAGCGGCTTCTCTGGGCGGGCTCGCCGTAGCGTTCCGCGGGAAGGTCCAGCTGGAACACGAGAACGTTGTCGGTGCGGACGCCGGCCTCGAGATTCTGGGCGGCGGCGAAGGTTCGGACCAGAACACCCGCCCCCGCGAGCATCACGAGCGCCAGCGTCACTTCGGCGACGACGAGACTCTTGGTGAGAAGCCTCCGTCCCGCGCCCGTTCCCGCGCGGCCTCCTTCGTGAAGGGTTCCCATCAAGTTGGCTCGAGCGGTCGAAAGCGCAGGCGCGATTCCGAACGCGAGCCCGGCGAGAATCGACACGGCGATCGAGAACAGGAAGACGCGCCCGTCGAGCCGGGGCGTGAAGGCCGCTGACATCTGGTCGCCGAAAACGCCCGCCAGAAGACGAATCCCCCAATAGGAGAGAGTCGTTCCGAGGGCGCCGGCAACGAAGGCCAGAACGAAGGCCTCGAGAAGGAGCTGCCGGAGGATGCGTCCCCGAGAAGCGCCCATCGCGGTTCGGACCGCGAACTCCCTTTGCCGATCCACACCGCGAGCCAGGTACAGGTTCGCGATATTGGCGGCGGCAATAAGGAGCACGAAGAGAAGAGCGCCCTGCAGAAGGGACATGAGCTCCTTGTTTCCACCGGAGGAGAGCTGTTCGCGCATCGTTCGAAGAAGGGCGGTGAGCTCGTGATTGGCATCCGGGTAGTCCCGGGCGAGACGCGCGGCGACGACTCCCACCTCCTCCCGAGCCCTCTCGAGGGAGACGTCCTCCCTCAGACGACCGATGACGGTGATGTTCTTGAGATCTCGAGGCGTCTCTCCCCTCCGCAAGACCAGGGGTTTCCAGAGATCGATTCTAGGATCGAGGAACTCGAATCCCCGGTCCATGACCCCTCTGACCAGACGAGGCTCACCGTCAATGTCGATCGTCCGTCCGACGAGCGTCCGATCGGAGGCAAAGCGGGTTTGCCAGAAGTCGTAGCTCAGGACCACGACCCGTTCGCTCCCCGGCTGAAAGTCCGACGGCTGCAGCGTCTGCCCGAGCCCCGCCCCTTCCCCGAAGATCTCGAAGAACCCGGAGCTCGCCGAGATCGCGATGAGAGGCTCCGGCAGGTCCCCCTCCGTCAAGCTCAGAGCCGCAGGCTGGAGCGCGCTCAGGTGCTCGAACGCGTCGGTCCCCTCGTGAAAATCCAGGAAGTTGTCGGCGGAGGTGAGGTTGAACCCGATGATCGGATTCGACGGATTCGCTTCCCACAGCATGACCAGCCGGTCGGGATCGCGGAACGGAAGAGGGCGGAGAAGAATGGCGTCCACCATGCTGAAGACGGTGGTATTGCCGGCGATGGCGATCCCGATAGAGAGGACCGCGAGGACACTCACGATGGGGGTTTTGGAAAGAGTTCGGAGACCGAGACGAACGTCCTGGAACAGGTCACGCATGGCATTCCCCTCGAAAATGCTCCTTTTACCTCACAAAGGGCGATACCGGCAACGGACCGCCCCCGGGGTTCCGGGCGGGGCGCCTCGAACGCCTACTCTCTCCTTTCGGATGCGACCGATTCCTGCGAGCGGCCGCCGAAGAGGCGTCTGAGCGCGGCGACGAGCGCGATCAACCCCACCACGATGACTTTCTTGAACGCGAGGATCCCGACCCAGAGCACCTTGAAGAATCCGGCCTTCGCCGCGGCGGCGCCCGCGATGAGGCCGGCGACGCCGTAGGTGGCGGCCTTGTCCTTGCCCGGCAGATAGTCGGTGTAACGATGCCCCTCGTTGAAGTCGACGGCCGACAGGATGCCGCGGGACTCGTCGCGAATCGAAGAGAGCTGGTTCATGCTCGCAACGGCGTTGAGCACGAGAACTCCCCGCCGTCCGAGAATGCGAATGTTGTAGTTGAGCGTGTGCTCGCTCTCGGCGCTTTCGCCGAAGACGAGCTCCTTCGCCCAGTAGAGCTTATGGGCAGCGGGATCGTACGAAGGCGGCTCAGCCCAACCGACCAGCGTTACCGCGTCGAAGCCCTGTTTTTCGCGCTCCTCGTTGGCAGCGACGGTGTCGTCCTGCATTTGTTTCAGAAGCTTTTCGTAGTCGGTTCCCGCGGCGTCGTCATCGTTGACGTACCCATCTTCCTCGTAGGTGATGACGATCCCCCAGCCCTCGGGGGAAAATGGACTGTGCGCGACGGGTATCAACATGCCCAGCACGCCGTCGGCGGCGCCGGCAGGATTGCCCCACCCCTCAGTGAGGAGACGACGACTCCCTTCCGAGTCCAGAAAACGGAAGGACTCCGGCAATCGGATGGTGGCGGTGCCTCCCGGGAGGCTGACGATGCCCGTCTGGTAGCCGAGCTGAGCCTCGAGCTCCTCCGGGGTGACCGAAGGACTGTCGGGCACCTGGGCCTCGAGACGTCCGGATACAGAGGCCCATGCGAAAAGCACGACGGCGGTCCATGAATGATGCGTCATCGTTCCCTCCAGTGTTGGCAATGTTGGCGATGCTCCCCGAGGCTCGGGCAGGTCTACCTGGGTGTCGCGCCGCCGGAAGCAGGCTTACTCCCGATTGTACAGGTCGGAGGTCGAAAGGAAAAGCTCAAATTAGCGGAGCGGGGAGTCTCGAATTTCAGGGCGCCTTCTGTGCTAGATTCATGACGCGCTGAAGGAAGTCGCCCTCTAAGAAATGCTCGGCGAGAAAGTCTCTCACTACCAGATCCGGGAGAAGCTCGGAGGCGGCGGGATGGGAGTCGTCTACCGGGCGGAAGATACGCGCCTCGGGAGGCAGGTCGCCCTCAAGTTTCTTCCCGAAGAGCTTTCAAGAAATCCCTCCGCCGTCGAGAGGTTCGAGCGGGAGGCGCGGGCCGCGTCGGCGCTTGGGGTGCGGAGCCTCGAAGGTCTTTACGTTGATTTCGATGTGTCGCCTGCGGGCACGCTCGTCTACAAGCCGGCCGCAGACATCCGGAACCGCCTGGTTTGGGTCGACCGCAGCGGGAAAACAACGCCGCCTGCAGAGAGCGAGCCGGGGCGGCAGTTCTCTTTTGGCCCTCGCCTTTCTCCAGATGGCAGCCGGGTTGCGGTACCGAAACGAGGCAACGGCGGCCGTGACGTATGGGTGCTCGAAATCGCCCGGGGCACTCTGAGCCGGGTCACATTCGAGGGCGGCAACACTAGACCGCTTTGGTCTCCCGATGGGAAGAATCTCTTTTTCAGCTCGAACCGCGCTGGAGGGGTTGGCCTCTTTTCCGCGCCCGCCGACGGGCGAGGAACGGCAAAACAGCATACGAAGGGCGCTCTTCGTGCCCCGACCTCCATCACGTCGGATGGCCGCATCCTTCTGTTTCGGCAGATCGGAGAGGGCTTGGACATTGGAATGATCCGCCTGGACGGAAACGGCGAGCCGGAGCTTCTGCTGAAGAGCCGCTTCAACGAGCACTCGGCCATGCTTTCTCCCGACGACCGCTGGCTCGCTTATGTCTCCGACGAGTCCGGGCGAGACGAAGTCTACGTAATCTCTTTCCCGGATCTCGGCTTGCGAGAGCAGGTATCGAACGAAGGAGGGACGGAGGCGTTGTGGTCGCGCGACGGCAGGGAGCTTTATTACCGGAAGGACGACAAGGTCCTCGCGGTCTCGGTCCAGACGAATCCCCGCCTCGTCATCTTGGTGCAGCCCATCCTCTCGCGCCTGGGCCGCAGTGAAGTATCCTGCCTGCTCCTCGGCGAGTTCATAGAGCGTGGTGTCCCATTGGCGGCGCCTCATTCGTGGCCTCTGTCAATAATATAATGTCTTTGCATATTATTGACAAGGAGAACGCAGCAGGATCATCGCCCCCCTCTGTCCCGGAACTCGAGGACACTGCTGATCTTCATGTGGTCACCTGAGCCTTAGTCTCGGACGGTGCGCTTCAGCTCTTCCGACCAGTTAAGCACGACGTTGATCTGCGTGATCCCTTCCCCTTCGCTCTCCTTGATCACCAGAAAACGCCGGCCATCCGGTGAGACGTCGAAGTTGGGAAGGGTGCCCGGCGTCGGCATGTCGCCCGCGCCATCCCGCAGCACTTTGATGGCCACGAGGCGATCGAGACGGGTATCTCGGGCGCGGTACATGTCGCCCATACCTCCCGCTTACGAGCGGACCAAGGATCTCGTAGGGGCCGAAACGCGTGCCAGCGACTAACGTGCGTGAATCGTAAACGAGTGAAAGAAAGGGGTCAATAGTGTTCTAAATTCTAAAGCCTCTGCTCGCACCGTTTTCATAGTTGAAGCAAGCCATGCGTACGTATAAAATACTGCAAAGGCGAGAAGCCGTGGCAAAAACCTCATTGCGAAAAGAAAAGTGGACGCTGTCGTTCGATTCACGCCTGAAACGCCGCTTGGTGCGAGAGGCGAAGCGCAAAGGCGTCTATCCCGTCAGCCTCTTGGAGCAGATCGTGCGCGATCGCTTCAACCCTTTTGGGCACACCGACGTGGAGGACAGCGTCGCTTACGTGCGGGAGATGCGGAAAGGCTCTCGAAGCCGGTCGGATGACGATTTTCTCGAAGAGATCAGTAAGTGGCGAGAGTCAAGCTCCTAGTCGACACCGACGTTCTCATCGATTTTCTCAACACCGGCTTTCTCTCGTCCATACTCGAGGATCAGGGCTTCGAGATCTACTATTCGGTCGTGACGAAGAAGGAACTGCTGTCCAAGCGCGGGCTCCGTGAGAGCGAACGTAAGGCAATCGCCGTGACGATGGAGCGCTTTCGAATCGTTCCTTTGAATCCATGGATCACGAAACGATATTCCAAACTGCGACGAGAGCACCGCTCGCTCGAGAAAGAGGATGCGCTCATCGCCGCGACCGCGCTCACGAGAAAGCTCCCCTTGCTAACCCGAAACTTGAAGCACTTCCAGAGCATCGAAGGGCTGACCCTCTTGGGCGGACGAGGCGGAAGAAGCCGTCGAGTCTTTTATAAGCGCTCTCCTCGAACCTAACGACACGACGAGCCACCCGCGTTTTGCTCGACGAAGACGTAAACCCGCGCGCCGCCGAAATCGCCCGTCGAACTGGCGGCTTGACGTCGTGATCTTCCGTTAGTCTCTGAACCGCCGCTTCAGCTCTTCCGACCAGTTGACAACGACGTTGATTTGCGTGATCCCTTCCCCTTGTTCGCTTTCCTTGATCATCAGAAAGCGCTGGCCATCCGGCGAGACGTCGTAGTTCGGGAGCGTGGCCGGCGTCGGCAGGTATCGACCTTCGAACAAAAGCCCGGGTTTGCCGGCGGAGAAGGCGGGCTCGGTTTCGATCGCAACCGCCATCATCTTGTCGCCCTCACGATAGAACAGCTCTCGCCCGTTGGGGTTCCAGACGGGCTCCAGGCCGCCATTCGCCGAGATCTGCCATTTGCCGCCCGGACCCGGATAGGGTCTCACATAGATTTCCAGGGGGCCGGATTCATCCGAGACGTAGGCCAGCCACCGTCCATCCGGGGAGAATCTCGGCGCCGCCTCCGTGAACGGCGTCCGCAGGAAGGGCTCGGCCACGAGGTCGTCGAGCCGAAGCACCCAGATGTCGTATACCGTGTCGGGATGAATTTCGGGAAAGACCAGCAGTTTCCCATCCGGGGAGAAGGAGCCGAGATACTGAGGGTGCTCGCTACGGGCCAGCCGCTCGGCTCCGCCGCTCCCGTCCGCCGATTGCCAGAAGAGGTTCTGAGCTCCTTCTTGCATGGAGCTAAACGCAATTCTTTTGCCATCCGGCGTCCAGGTCGGGGTCAGGTTCGCTTGTCCCTCGAGTGTAAGCCGGCTGAACGTCTCCCGGGCGAAATCGTAGAGCCAGATCTGACCTTCAAGCGGCACCGCCAGCCGTCGGCCGTCCGGCGAGAGTCGCGGTCCCGCCGTCCCAAACGTCCTCGCGGGGGAAGCCACGGCCTCTTCCTTCCCAGCGCGATCCACCCACACCAGGTGTTGGGCGGGAGGACCGCCGCCGGAAACATAGACCAGCGATCCCGTGTCGGAGACGCTGAAACCGACCGCGCCGGTGGTTCCAGACTGGAGAACGTCGTCGACGACCGGAATCGGTGTGCCGGCAACTTCGAGACGCTCGGGGTCGAAGGGCACCGCCATCAGGTTCCCGCCCTGCGCGAAGACCAGGTGCCCCGAAGGTACATAGCGAGCGTACCTTCCGCCTTGGAGCAAGTTTCGCTGCTGGCTCGTCCCCATCGCGTGCGCTGTCAGTCGAGATTTATCAGTCGATCCGGCGGCGAAGAGCACCGCCTTATCCCCTGGCAGGAGCTGTGGCCAGCGGTTTCCGCTATCTCCTTTTTCAAGTCGAGTCACCCCCGCCCGGTCCCCTCCCGATTCGGACACGCGCTGGAGAACCCCGTTCGAAATTGGCGCAAAGACAATCGTGCCCTGATGGCCCCAACTTGCCCCTCGAGGTACGTTGGCATCGCCGAGAATGATTGGAGCTCCCCCATTCACCGAGATCTTCTTCAGCTTTCCGTTCGCGAAGAACCCCAGCCACTCCCCATCGGGAGAGAAGAAAGGGCTTACCGCTCCTTCTGTTCCCGCGATGACCTTACTCTCCAAGCTGTCCATCGAGCGCAAGTGAATCTGCTGAACGCCCTCTCGGGTCGCGACGTAGGCGAGCTGCCTTCCGTCGGGTGACAACGCCAGAGTCGGCTGGTCCGCGCTGGCGAGTCGCTCGCCCGGTGGAAGGGTGATCACGGTGCGGGTCACCGGAAGCGCCGGTGCGGCCTTCAAGCGCC
>Ga0184637_10001087_pt1 | contig 18886 bp, 14 predicted proteins | sample PLM3_127_b2_FD_133143 | JGI IMG/M metagenome (GOLD analysis project Ga0184637, IMG submission 133143) | Groundwater sediment microbial communities from an aquifer in East River, Colorado, USA - PLM3_127_b2 | ecosystem: Environmental > Terrestrial > Soil > Riparian zone | place: USA: East River...
CCTCCTCGCCTCTCTCGGGATTTGCACCGTCCTCTACATCGCGGTCGCGGTGATCCTCACCGGAGTCGTGCACTACTCGCGGCTCGACGTCGCCGCCCCGGTCGCCGTCGGTATCGATGCCACAGGTGTTGCCTGGGGAAGCCTCCTGGTGAAAGTGGGCGCCATCGCCGGCACCAGCACCGTGATGCTGGTGACGCTCCTGGGCCAATCCCGAGTCTTCTTCTCCATGTCGCGGGACGGCCTACTCCCTCCCTGGGCGGGCGCCATCCACCCGCGTTTCCGGACGCCCTGGATCTCTTCGACGATTACCGGCGTTTTCGTCGCGGGCGTCGCGGGCGCCATTCCCATCGCGGTCCTCGGGCAGCTGGTGAGCATCGGGACCCTTCTCGCCTTCGTCATCGTTTGCACCGCCGTCTTGATCTTGAGAAAGCGGCGGCCCGATCTCGAGCGGCCGTTTCGCACCCCGCTCGTTCCCTACGTCCCCGTCCTCGGGATCCTCATCTTCCTTCTCCTCATGGCGAGCCTTCCTCTCGACACCTGGATTCGTCTCGTCGTATGGCTTCTTCTCGGCTTCGCCGTCTACTTCGGCTACGGGATCCGGCACAGCCGGCTGCGTGAACCGGGCCCATGATAGGATTGTTTTTTCTCTTCTCGACGCCGGGAAGCCCTCATGGACACGCCTTTCCGCCTGGACGAATGGCAGGTCCAACCTAAGCTCGGTCGAATCTCGGGTCCCGCGGGCGACGTTCACCTCCAACCCAAGGCGATGCAGGTCCTCGTGTGTCTGGCGAGGCGAGCGCCGGAGGTCGTCACCAAGGACGATCTGTTTCGGGACGCATGGCAAGGGGTTTTCGTCACCGATGAAGCCCTCACCTTTGTGATTTGGGAGCTGCGCAAGGCCCTTGGGGATGACGCCAGGAGGCCTCGCTTCATAGAGACAATAACGAAGAGAGGCTACCGGCTCCTCGGCTCACCCAACTTTGAGGAAAGCCCGGTTACAAGGGAGCGACTGGTGAGACCCAAGGCGACGCGCCCTCGGGGCATTGGGCTTTTCGCCGGCGCTTTCGGACTCGTCGTTGGAGTCGGAATCGCGACATGGTCTTGGGTACGGGATGGGGATCTCCCGGAAGTCCGCTTCCACGAGCGGGACTGGGTTCTGATGGCCAACTTCGAGAATCGAACCGGAGAGCCTCTCTTCGACGGCTCGCTCGACTACGTTCTCGAGCAGGAGCTCATGCGATCCGCTTTCGTCAACGTGGCGCCCCGAGAGCGGATCGAAGACACGCTCCGTCTGATGAGAAGACCTCTGGATACCGAGATCGATGGCGATCTTTCGAGAGAAGTCGCCCTCAGGGACGGTGGCATCCGCGCGATCCTCGCCGGCCGGATCGAGAAAGTCGCCACCGAATATCTCTTGAGCGTTCGCGTGGTGGATCCCGTAAGCGGGGCGACGGTATCCAGTCTAAGCGCCACGGCGGAAAAGCAGGAAGAGGTCCTCCAGTCGTTCCGTGGGCTCTCCGAACGAATACGCCAGGTTCTGGGAGAGGAGCTTCCGGCCGGCGGCGAGAGGCCGACGCCACTCCAAAGGGCCACCACTCGGTCCCTCAGAGCGCTTCAGCTCTTCTCTCAGGCGAGGGTGCTCGTAGACGAAGACAAATGGTCGCCCGCCGCAGAGCTTTTGGAGCGCGTCGTCCGCGAGGATCCGGAGTTTGCTTCTGCCCACATCTGGCTGGCTCACGCCATGAGCAATCTCGGGAATGGCAGAGCCGGTCCGCACTACGAGAAGGCGTTCGCCCTGGCGGATGGCCTGCCGGACCGCGAGAGGTATTTCATCCTCGGGAGCTACTACGCGAGGCACCTGGGAGACGACGAGAAGGCGGTTCAGGCATTCGAGATCCTGACCGAGCTCTACCCCGATGACTACTGGGCGGCTCTCAAGCTGGCCAGTGCCTACACCCGGCTGGGACGTTACCGCCAGGCGGGGGCCGCTCGGCTTCGGTTGGCCGACCAGCGTCCCCACGGCTTTTCGGAGAACCTCCAAGCGGTTTTTTTTCTTCTGAAGGTCGAAGGGCGTCGGGTAACGGACGCACGCTACTTTCAGCGCGCAAAGGCGCTGGCAACAATGGAAACCGCGACTCGGTTCCCGGAGGGGGTCGCCGAGCTGGAGCTTATTCCCGCCTGGGAATACTGGATGGATGGCGACTTGCCGCGCACGCTCGAAGAGGTCGAACGCGCGGCTCGATTGGCGGAGTCCTGGCCCAGCCCCGCGGCGACGTACCTGGTCGAGTTCGTCGGCCGGGCCTATCTGGATCTGGGAATGATTCAAGCTGCCGAGAGCCGCTTCAGCGCCGCGCCGGATGAGGATCGACGCAATTATCTTCTGGCCCAGGCCGCTCTCGCTCGGGGAGATGAAGACTCCTTCGTCAGGTACGTGAGCGGTGTCGATATCGCGAGCCACCTGCGTACCCACTGGATGGATGCCTCAGCGGTGGCGCTTTCCCGCGGCACCGGCATCCTGTCCCCGGCTCGCGCAGAGCGCGTCGCAAGCACGCTCGACGCCATGCAGCGCGACGCATTGCCGGATCCGCTTCGGGAATGGGTGCGGGACTTCTCGACCGCGGCGCGAGGGGAGCTTCTCCTGGCTCGAGGCCGCGCCGGTGAGGCGATTCCGCTGCTGGAAGAGGCGGTCGAGCAGCTTCTCCCGCGGCCCCGCCCCGTCTTTTTCCTCGCGGTAGAGTCGCTCGCCGAAGCCTGGGAGCGCGAAGGCAATCGAGAGCGCGCGCGTCAGGTTCTCGCGGATGCGGCTAGACACAAGAACCAGGCGTTCGACGACGGGCTCTTCTGGATGCGAGTTAAGCTTCGGCTGGCGGAGCTCGATCGGAGTCTGGGACGTCATCGAGAAGCTCGGGAGATCGAAAGCGAGCTCCGGCGCCTTCTCGTCTATGCCGACCCCGATCACGCCATCCTCCGCGGGATCGACCGATTGTCCCGAGCGCCGAACCGGACCGCCGACGGGGCTTTCACAGAGGGTCCCGCGGGTTCCAAGAAAAACCTAATCCTTCCCTAAGGACATTCTTCCTCGTTCTCGTTTAGCTTCAAGCGCTCGTTTCTGAGGTTTTTTCCAGGAGGTCCATCATGCGGAAGGGATTCCCGAGGATTTTCGTGTTGCTGGCGCTCACTCTTCTGAGCGGCATCGTCTTTGTGGCAAGCGCCGCCAAACGGACCCTCGCGGTGTCCGACTTCCGCGACGACCTCTCGGACAGGATTCGGAGCGATGGCGCTCCCTACACGGACGGAACGTGCACGGCCTCCTGGACAGAGCCGAGCGGGTTTTACTTCCTGAGAACGATCAAATCCGGCTGCCCGAATGGGCGCTTCATCAAGCTCGACTTCGGAGGTCAGGTCGAGATCTCACCGCCTGGATGCCGCAGCGTCAGTGATCCAGAGGCGGGTAAATCGTTGAACATCTGTGGACCGAACAATGTGCATGACGTTCGAATCATCGCCAATACGCTCTTCAAGGATGGTGCGCTGACCACGACGGTGAGCCTGCACTTCAGCCAAAAGGACGGCGGCGACTTCACCGGCCCGGCGCCCTTCGAGCTTTCCTTTGAGGAGCCGGTACCGGTCGACGGAGATTCGACTTTTCGAGTTCTGGAGGCGGGCGCGGACGCGGTGGCCGAGCTGTATCAGAACGTCCAACAGGGCAAGAGGACCACCAAGGTGAGCCTGGGCCGCTACAACATGCCGTTCCAACTGACGGTTACGAAGCGGTAGCTTTTCAACTCACGAGGAAGCAGACCAGGTCCGGGCACAGTCGGCTACGTGTTAGACTCCCCGGCCTGTGACCGGCAACGCCGAGCTCCCGCGAAAGCTCTCCGTCGTCGATTCCGCCGCTATCGTCGTGGGAACGGTGATCGGCTCCGCCGTCTTCATCGTCCCGAACTCGGTGGCGCAGAACCTCCAGACCGTTCCCGCGTTTCTCGGAGTCTGGGTATTCACCGGGCTCCTGAGCTTCTTCGGAGCCTTGGCCTACGCGGAGCTCGGCGCGATGATGCCCTCGACCGGCGGCCAGTACGTCTACCTTCGCGAGGCCTACGGACCGCTTCCCGCGTTTCTCTGCGGCTGGGCTTTCTTTCTCGTAATCCAGTCGGGCTCGATCGCGACTCTGGCGGCGGGGTTTTCGATCTACCTCTCGTACTTCGTCCCGCTCCATCCCGCGGCCGCGAGGCTCGTTTCCGTCGTTCTGATTCTCGCGCTCACGTTCGTCAACTACCGCGGCGTTCGTCAGGGCGCGGCCGTGCAGAAGACCTTCACCGTGCTGAAGCTCACCGGTATCGCGATTCTGGTGGCGAGCGTCCTCTTCGCGACGCGCGAAGCAGCTCCCGCGGCCGCTGCGACGGCGCCGTTCGCGTTTCGCCAGTTCGGTATCGCGATGATCGCTTGCCTTTGGGCCTACGAGGGCTGGTATTGCATCAGCTTCGTCGCCGGCGAGGTCAAGAATCCGCAGAGGAACATTCCCCTCGCTCTCGGGCTCGGCGTCGCCACCATCATGGCGATTTACCTGAGCGCGAACCTCGCCTACTTGAAGATCCTTCCTCTTCAGGAGATCGCCGAGACTCCTCGCGTCGCCGCGACCGTCGCCGAGCGCACCCTGGGCGCTCTCGGGGCCTCTTTTGTTTCACTCACCATCCTGCTCTCCATCATCGGTTCCACCAACGGAACCATCCTCACCGCCGCCCGGGTGTACTTCGCACAGGCGCGAGACGGACTGTTCTTCTCCCGGGTCGCCGAGATCCATCCTCGCTTCGAGACCCCTGGCTTCTCGCTCCTGTTTCAAGGGGTCTGGGCATCGATCCTGGCGGCGTCGGGCTCCTATGAGAAGCTCTTCTCCTACGTCATCTTCGCCGCCTGGATCTTCTACGGGATGACGGTCACGGGAGTGCTCATCCTCCGGCGGAAGCAGCCGGAGCGAGAGCGCCCATATCGGATGTGGGGGTACCCGGTGACGCCGGTCCTTTTCGCGGGGGTCTCGTTCTGGTTCGTCGGCAACACTCTGGTGACGACACCGGGCCCGTCTCTCGTCGGGCTCGCGATCATCGCGACCGGTGTCCCGGTCTATTTCTACTGGCGTCGAGGACCGCTCACGAACGCTCGCGCATAGCCGCCCGCCGCCAGCGGGGAAGCGCCGCGGCGAAGCCCACGAAGATCGCGGTCCCGACGATCATCTTAATCTCGTACTGGAGGGGCGATTCGACGGAGGCCGGGGGAACGAAGGCGGTGGCGAGGGCGAGAGAGGTCGCCAGAAGGCCCGCGAGGCCGGCAAGCTGCGGCACGAGCGGGTTGCGATAATGCCCTCCCGGCTGGCCCGCGACTCGAATGAGACCTAGATAGAGGTAGACGAAGGGAACGAGCTGCAGGATTACGGCAAGCTCGAGAAGGGTCAGGTAGGCGTCGCGCACCCCGGCGCCGATGAAGCTCATTCCGACGAAGACCGAGGAGGCGGCGGCGTGGGTGATGAGGGCGACGTACGGGGTTCGCCACTTCGGATGAACGCGGCCGAGCGCTTCCGGGAGGTAGTGATCGAGACCGGCGACGAACGGAATCCGCGCCGAGCCCGAAAGCCAAGCGGAAGTCGCGCCCGCGATGGAGAGAGTCAAGATGAACGCGAGAGGGGCCATGAGAAGCGAGACTCCCGCGAGCGAGCCCAGCCGCTCGAAGGCCTGAAGAATGCCCTGAACCACGCTCAGCTCGCCCGGGGGGAGAGCGGCGAGGAGTGAGAGCGTCGCCGCGAGATAGAGGATTCCGCACGCGAGCCCGCCCACGAGCGCCGCGCGCGGAATGTTCCGCCTGGGATCGCGAACCTCGTCTCCCATCACGGAGCCGAGCTCGAGCCCGACCAGCCCGAAACAGATGACGCTGAAGGCGGAGACCGTGCGCCACTCGCTCAATGTCGGAAGGAGTCCCGTGACGCCCGGTAGCGCGTGAAGCCCCTGGCCCCCCGAGCGGGTGAAGGCCGCCGCCGCGACCCCGAGGAGGACCAAGGTCGCGCCCACCGCCCCAATGCCTCCGAGGTTGTTCACCCACTTGCCCACTCCAAGGCCCCGCAGGTTGAGCGCGGTGAAACTCCAGAGGAGCACCATGGAGAGCCCGAACACGAAGCCCCGGTTCTCGGCGAGCGGCACGAAGGCCGGCCCGCCGATATAGACGGCGATCCCGACGAGATAGAGAAGGAGCGTCGGGACATAAAAGATGTTGTTGGTCCAGTAGCACCAGCCGCTGACGAAGCCGTGGGTGTCGCCGAAGAGCTTCCGCGTCCAGAGATAGATCCCGCCTTCTTCGGGATACCGGGTCGCGAACTCCGCCACCGCGATCCCTTGCGGGAGAAAGAACAATAGGAGAGCGCCGAGCCAGAGAGTGATCGAGGGGAACCCTCCGGCCGCCGCGACCGGGACCAGGTTCAAGTTCAGGACAGCGACGACATTGAGGAGGATGAGATCCCGGAGACCGAGGGAGCGCGGAAGCTCGGGATGCCGCGTTTCAGTACTCAACGCGGGATTCTGGCACGTGGGCTCGAGCGAGGTCTACCGGAATCACTCTGGCCCGGCCATCGTGTAGAATGACGCGGCATTTTCCCGGTCGTCATGACGCTTGTAGCAGGCACCCGTCTCGGTTCCTACGAAATCCTTGCCCCGATCGGATCTGGAGGGATGGGTGACGTCTATCGCGCGCGGGATTCCAAGCTCGACCGCGACGTGGCCCTGAAGCTCCTCCCCGAGGCCCTCTGGCAGGACAGCGAGCGCCGGAGCCGATTGGAGCGGGAAGCTCGCCTCCTCGCCGCGCTGAATCATCCGGCAATCGCCGCCATCTACGGGCTCGAAGAGCACGAGGGCGTGCGCTTTCTGGTGTTGGAGCTGATCCCGGGAGAGACGCTGGCGCAGAAGTTCGCGCGCGGCCCCCTGGAATGGAAGGAGGCGCTTTCGCTCTTCCATCAGATTGCCGAGGCTCTCGAAGCCGCGCATCAGAAGGGGATCATTCACCGCGACCTGAAACCGGACAACGTGAAGCTCACTCCCGAGGGGAGGATCAAGGTTCTCGACTTCGGCCTCGCGAAGGATGTCTCCGAGAAACCTCCGGGAGAGGCCCTGTCCCACTCGCCCACTCGGATTCGCGGCACCGAGACCGGCGTCATTATGGGAACCGCCGCCTACATGAGCCCGGAGCAAGCGCGCGGCATCGCCGTCGATTCCAGAACGGACGTCTGGGCTTTCGGTTGCTGTCTCTACGAGGCGCTCACGGGAAGGAAGGCGTTCACTGGTGAAACAGCGAGCGACATCCTGGCGCGAATCCTGGAGCGAGAGCCGGATTGGGAGAAGCTTCCCGCGGGTACGCCCGCCTCGGTCCGCGCCTTCCTGCGGAGATGCCTGCAGAAGGATCCTTCGCGGCGTCTTCGTGACATGTGGGACGTACGCGTCGAGATTGAAGAGGCCCTGGCCGAGCCATCCCCGAAGCCTTCGGTAAGCCCCGCCAGGATTTCTCGACATGCCCTTGCGGCGGCGGCCCTGCTAGGAGCCTTGATGACGGGCATGGTTTTCTGGAGCTTCCGCCGTCCCTCTTCTTCCGGGGAATTTCTCACGCGGTTCGCCATCGAGCTTCCCGCGGGCGAGCGCCTGCGAATTATCTCGGGGCCGGCGTCAATGCCGGGCCCCATGGCTTTCTCCCCCGACGGGAGAAAGCTCGCCTATGTGGCAACCGATGGCGTCAGCTCCCGTCTCTACCTCCGGCACCTGGACCGGCTCGAGGCGAGCGCGGTGCCAGGCACCGAAGATGCTCTCGATCCTTTCTTTTCACCGGACAGCGAGTGGCTGGGATTTACCGCCAACGGAAGACTTCACAAGCTCTCGCTCACCAGCGGCGAGCGCACGACGCTCTTCCCGCAGACGACCTCAAGGCCGAGCGGTACGAGTTGGGGCGATGCAGGCGGCATCCTTTTCTCGTCCGAAGCATTAGAGCGGCTCCCCGCTGTGGGCGGCACTCCTCTCGAAGTCCTCCGCAAGGAAGGCGTCTTTTATCGCTTCCCCCATTTCCTGCCGGGTGGAGAGGAGGCTCTGCTCACCGTCGCGACCGGGGAGGGCTCGCACATCGGAGTCCTTTCGTTGGCGTCGGGCGAATTGAAGATGCTCGAAGGACTCGGCGAAGCCACGACGGCGGCTTACGTCGCCACGGGCCACGTGGTCTACGGCTCGCGCGGCCGGCTCATGGCGGCGCCTTTCGATCTCGAGAAGCGTAAGGTCCTAGGGAATCCCGTCCCCGTTGCCGACGACGTCTATACGATCCCGGGAGGGTGCACATTCTTCTCGGTTTCGCGGAGCGGCGCCTTGGCTTACGTTCCGAGAGGGACCTTGGACCCGACTCTCGTTCTCGTCGATCGCGCGGGACGTTCCGCACCCAGCGGTTTCGCCCAACCGTTCGTCCAGCATCCTCGCTTCTCACCCCTCGGGCGTTTGCTTGCGATCGACGTGGGTTTTGGCCCCGCCGACATCTGGACGTTCGATCTGGCGCGCGGAACGCGCACCCGCCTCACGACCGACGGCGAGAACCAGAGGTCGACCTGGTCTCCCGACGAAACTCGCATCGCCTTTGGTTCGGGAAGTCGAATCGTTTGGAGGGCCGCCGATGGAAGCGGCGGAACCACAGTAGTGGCCGAGCGCGAGAGCATTCCCTTCGTCGACTCGTGGTCGCCGGATGGAAGCCTTCTGGCTTTCGAAGAGACTAACCCCGCGACCGGCTGGGACATCTGGGTGGTACCGGTCGAGGGGGATCACAAGCCCTCTCCCTTTCTCGCGACATCCTTCAACGAAACCGACGGGACGTTCTCCCCGGACGGTCGCTTCATGGCTTACACCTCCGACGAATCGGGGCGCTTCGAGGTCTACGTCCGGGCCTACCCGGGGCCGGGCGGAAAAGTCACCGTGTCCACCGAGGGAGGCTCAGAGGCGCGCTGGTCCCTGGTTGGGACGGAGCTTTTCTATCGACGCGGATACCAGGTGCTTTCCGTGCCGGTCTCGACCCGGCCCACGTTCACCGCAGGAAAACCACGAGTGCTCTTTGAAGGGGACTACTCTCTCGCCCCGACCGGCCACGCCCACTATGACGTCTCCCCGGACGGAAAGACCTTCGCGATGGTGGAGACGATCGCCAAGACGCGGATCGACGTCGTTCTCAACTGGGGCGAAGAGCTGAAGCGATTGGCGCCCGCGTCCCGGCGCTGAGGCACCGAAGGCAAACCATCGCTTGCGAGCCGCGCCTGAATGTCTGATAATCAGGCAAGGATCATGGGAGAATCGGCGAAAGTCGGTAAACGCGGCGCGGTGGTCATCCCCGCCAAGCTTCGCAAGAAGTTTGGCATCGAGGAGGGTTCTTCCGTCCTGGTCGAAGAGGGACCGGACGGCGTCCTCATCCGTCCAGCGGTCACCGTCCCCATCGAGGTCTGGTCCCCCGAGCGCAAGGCCGCGTTTCTTCTAGAGAACGCGGTTCACCTCGAGGACTACGAATGGGCGCGCCGCGAAGTGCGTCGAATGGGACTCGACCCCGACAGGATTCCGCACGGCAAGCCCAAAACCTGACGCGTGCATCGCCTCTTCCTCGACGCCAACGTTCTCTTCTCCGCCGCCTATCGAGAGGGTTCTCCTCTCTCGCGGCTCTGGCATCGGCCAGGGGTCGAGTTGGTGACTTCGGCTTATGCCCACGCCGAGGCCGAGCGGCACCTGAACCAGAGTCAGCGGGTGCGGCTCACTGAGCTGATGAAAGGCGTTCGCCTGGTTCCAGACGCACCGTCCCAAGACCTTCCCGAAGAGTTATCGCTCCGAAGCAAGGACGTTCCCATCGTGGCGGCAGCCATCGCCGCACGGGCTACCCACCTGATCACCGGAGATCGGAGAGACTTCGGCCCGTACTTTGGCAAACGGCTGGGGGGGATGCAGATCTTGCCGCCTCGCGATTATTTGGCGCGCCCGAAGCGCAAATCGCGGCGCCCGGCCAAGAAGTAGGGCTCCCCCATCTTCGCGATCGGAGTACCTGTGGCCCGTGGATTCGGAGTATCGTTGCCTCTCGAGGTTCGCGCTGATGCACCCGAGAGCGAGCCGCCTCCGCTTGTCGTCTGAGTACGGGGAGCCGTCCGACTCCGCGGGTCTCGTTCCCTGGTCCTACGTCGACGACCGCATGGCCACGGCCACGCACTACTGGCTTTCGACGGTGGTTGGCGACGGTTCGCCCCACGTCCGCCCCATCGCGGGGATCTGGCTCGACGACCGGCTGTACTTCGGCGGAAGCTCGCGATCGCGATGGTTCCGCAACCTCGCGGACGATCCACGCGCGTGCCTCAACCTTTCGGAGGATTCTGATCGTGCCGTCATTCTTCATGGCGCCGTGGCCGCTCTGAGCCCCGACGCTGTGCTTGCGAGCCGCCTGGCCGAAGCTTCGAACGCCAAGTACCATTTCGGGCAAAAGGCGTCCGACTACGAGAAGGTAGACATCTGGGTGTTTCGTCCCCGAGTCGCCTTCGCCTGGAGGTCGCTCGACAAGGACCGCACGCGCTTCGACTGGGATGACTACGAGCCGCCCGGAGCCCCCAGGGTCATTAGCTCGCGGAGGGCCCGCGCCACGTAGACCTTCGCCATCTTCTTGCGGTACGGGTTGGAAAGGTCGGTGTTGTCGAGGGGCTTCGCCGGCCGATAGGCGAGCGCCGCGGCCTCCTCGATGAGATCGTCAGTGAGCTTCTTTCCCACGATCAGCGCTTGCGCCTTCTCCGCCTCGACGGGAGCGGACTCGACGGCGGTCAGCACGATGCGGGCCTTCGTCACCGTGCCGTCTTTCGCCGTCGCGATCGCCACCGCCACGCCGAGAATGGGAAAGTCGATGCTGTCGCGCCGGCGGAGTTTTAGATAGGTCGCGCGCATGCCGTTCGATGCCGGCACGTGGATCTCGGTCAGGATCTCGTCGCGCTTCTTGGTCACGAAATCGATGCCGTCGGGCCGGTAGAGGTCCTTCACCGGGATCCGGCGTTCGCCCGACGGGCCCACGAGGGTTACGCTGGCATCGAGAGCGATAAGGACAGGCGCGGTGTCGGAGGAGCTCACTGCCCAGCAGCGCGGGCTCGAGGGCGCCACCCAGCAGATGGCGCCGTCCTTCTTCATACAAAAGTCGATCGCCTTCCGCCAGTCATAAGTCTGGTTGTAGTACGTGCAGCGGGTGTCGACGCAGAGGTTCCCTCCGAGGGTCCCCATGTGCCTCAAGATGGGCGAGCTCACGAGGCCCGCGGCCTTCGCGAGGGCGGGAAACTGGGCCTGAAGGAGGGCGCTTCTCTCGAGGGACTGGAGCGTCGCGAGGCCTCCGATCTCGAGCCCTTTGTCTTCGCCCATCGCGACTTCCCGGCCCCCCTCGAGAGCCCGCAGGCCCACGAGCACCTTCGGCTCGAACTGCCGTCTCTTCATGTTGGGATAGAGGTCGGTTCCGCCCGAAACGGCCATCGCCTCGTCGCGCGCGTGATCGGCGAGCATTCGAGCGGCCTCGCCCGCCGACTTCGGCTTGAGGTAGCGGAACGGTGGAAGCCGCATCATAGGGGCGGCACCTCGATCGGAGGCGGGAACTCGTACGCGGGCACCGTCGGCTTCGAAAGCCTCCCCTCGAGAGCGAGAAGGATCTTGTCGGGAGTCACCGGGGTCTCGTCGATCCTTACTCCCAGGGCGTCGTAGACGGCGTTCGCGAGGGCGGGGATCACCGGGAGAAGCGGCCCTTGCCCGCACTCCTTCGCGCCATAAGGACCTTCGGGATCGAGTGTTTCGACCAGAATCGATTCGACGGGAGGCATCTCGAGAAACGTCGGGCTCTTGTAGTCGAGAAGCGAGGGGATCTTGTGGAGCCCGCGGCGGAAGACCTGCTCCTCGTAGAGAGCCTCGCCCAGCCCCATGTAAACGCTTCCCTCGATCTGGCCGATGGCGAGGAGCGGATTGATGGGTTTTCCGACGTCGTGGGCGATCCAGATTTTCTCGACGCGCACGATACCCGTCTCCTCGTCCACCTCGAGCTCGAGGGCGCAAGCCGAGTAGCTGTAGGTCGCGCTCGGGCCCACCCCCGCGCCTTTGTATCGCGCAGCGGATCGGGGCGGGGTGTAGCTCCCCGTCGAGCCGAGAGTCCCGTAGCGCGCTTCGGCGAGAACCACCGCTTCGGCGAAATCCATCCCCATTTCCGGATGCTCGCGATCGAAGATGCGGCGATGAGCCATGCGAAGCCTCTCGACGGGTACTTCGAGCTTCCGCGCGGCCTCGTCGAGAAGGAGTGGCTTCAACCGGCGCGCGGCCTGGATGGCGGCGTTTCCCGTCATGAGCGTGACCCGGCTCGAGTAGCTTCCGAGGTCGACGGGAGTGAGGTGGGTGTCGGCGGTGACGACGTGCACGTCACCCACTTCGACCCCGAGCTCTTCCGCCACCACGTAGGCGAGGACCGAGTCCGATCCCTGCCCGATGTCGGTCGAGCCGCAGAAAGCGGTGACGCCACCGCCTCGATCGAGCTTGAGCTGCACTCCGCTATGGGGAAGCTGGTTCCAGTAAATGGGAAGGCCCGCGCCGGTGATGTAGCTCGAGGCCGCGAGACCGATGCCGCGTCCGCGCGGAAGCTTCCCGTGTTTCTTCCGGAACTCCGAGCGCTCCCCCACCCGCTCGAGGCACTCCTTCAAGCCGACGGTGCGAAGCTCGAGGTGGTTCGCCGTCTTCGAGAAGGGCTCGACTACGCGCTCGAGACGAAGGTCGAGGGGGTTCTTCCCAATCGCTTCCGCGATCTTGTCGAGGTGGCACTCGATGGCGTATCGAGGCTGCACCGTCCCGTGGCCGCGCTTCGGACCGCAGGGGGGCTTATTGGTAAAGACCCGGAGCCCCTCGAACTTGTAGCGCGGGACCTTGTAGGTCACCGTCTGGAGGGCGCCGGTGTAGTAGAGGCTCGCGACCCCGTAGCTTCCGTACGCGCCGCCGTCGAGAAACGAGCGGAAGTGCATCGCGGTGATGGCGCCGTTTTTCTTGACTCCGGTCTTCACCCACATCGCCACCGGGTGCCGCCCGCGGTGGCAGTAGAAGACTTCCTCGCGGTTGAGAGTTACCTTCACCGGGCGACGGGTCTTCATCGAGAGCTTCGCCACTACGATCTCGTGATTGAAGGGATCGCTCTTACCTCCGAAGCCGCCCCCGTTCGGGCAAGCGATGATGCGGATCTGGGAGGGCGGCATCTCGAGGACCTTCGCCATCGCCCGGTGCACGTAGTGGGGCGTCTGGGTCGAAGACCAGAGGGTGAGCTTCCCGTCGGCCCCGTAGCTCGCGAGAGCGGAATGCTGCTCGAGCGGCAGGTGAGTGTTTCCCTGAAAGAAGAACGTGTCCTCGCGCACGTGGTCGGCCTCGGCGAAACCCTCGTCGACGTCTCCGAACTGGAGCGCCACCGCCTTCTGCACGTTTCCTTGATAGCGCTCGTCGTCATGAATCGCTGGCGCGTCCGGGGCGAGCGCGTCCTCGATCGACATGACGGGAGGCAGGACTTCGTACTCGACATCGATGAGACGGAGCGCCCGCTCCGCGATCTCCTCGTCGAGGGCCGCGACCGCGGCCACGGGATCGCCGACGAAGCGCACCTTGTCGAAGCAAAGGGCGTGCTCGTCCTGGGAAACGGGAAGAATTCCGAACGGGATCGGAAGCTCCGAGCCAACCAGGGTCGCGACGACTCCGGCCGTCGCCTGAGCCTTCCGGACGTCGACGTTCACGATGCGGGCGTGGGGGTGCGGGCTTCTCAAAAGCTTGCAGAAGAGCATCCGCGGGAGCGCGAGGTCGTCGGCGAAGAGCGTCTCCCCGCTCACCTTCGCCATCGCGTCGACCTTCATGTTGGGCTTGCCGATGATGCTGAGAGGCTCCGCCTCGCGGGCGGTCGTCGTCTCGCTCGGCTCGACGTCGATTTTCGTAGACATTACTTAATGCGCTAGACGGAGATCGGGCTTCCCACTTCGCCCCGAGCGGCCCGTTCGATCGCCTGAAGGATCTGTAGGTAGCCGGTGCAGCGGCAGAGATTGCCCGCGAGCGCCTGCTGGATCTCTTCTCGCTCGGGGAGAGGGTTACGGTCGAGAAGAGCCTTCGCGGCCAGAAGGATTCCCGGAGTGCAGTAGCCGCATTGCGCGGCGCCCATCTCGGCGAAAGCGACCTGGAGCGGATGAGCCCGTCCATCCTGCATCAGTCCCTCGACGGTGACGATTTCTGTCTCCTGGAGCTCGATGGGAAGCGCGAGACAAGAAAGTACGGGCTCTCCGTCGACAAGAACGGTGCAGGTGCCGCATTCGCCGAGCTCGCAACCGTGCTTGGTTCCGGTGAGCCTCAGGTCCTCTCTCAGGACTTCGAGAAGCGTTTTGTGCACGGGGACGGCGACCTCGACGGGCTCACCATTGACGCGTAGACGCAGCAGCAGTTTCTCGCTCACCGCGATCCAATGTACCACCGAACCGAATGGGTTGGGACGGCTCAGGAGACCGCGACCTTTTAGGTACTGCCTCCCAGTGCCCCGATAAGCGCGTCCGCCAGGGACCGGATGACTGGCACCAGAGTTTGCCGGATCGACTCCATCTGGGCCTTCGGAAGATCGAGCTCGACCTTAACCCGGTCGCCGGCGCTTTCCACCTTGAGCCCGCGCGCCAACGCGGCAAGAGCAACCGATAGGTCGGGAGTCCGCGGCGCGCCACGGGATGGTGGCGCAGGCGCGGGAAAGGCCGGCTCGGCAACGATCTCGCGCACCGTGTCGACGAATCGACGTCGGCCTTCTCGGTCGAACACGATGGCGTCCGGACCACCCTCGAGGGCGCTCTTGAACAGCGCACGCTTGAGCTTCATCAGGTTCCAGATGCGCTCTTCGATCACACCTTTGGCGATGAAGTTGATGACGTTGACCGTGTTCTTTTGCCCCATTCGGTGCGCCCGGCCGACCCGCTGGTCGAGCACCGCGGGGTTCCACGGAAGGTCGAGGTTGATGACCGTGGACGCCGCCTGGAGATTGAGGCCTACGCCGCCGGCGTCCGTCGACAGGAACACGAGGCACTTCGGATCGGTCATGAACTCGTCCACGAGGCGGCGGCGCTCCCGCAGCGGGATCTTGCCGTGGAACCGCACGTATCGGATCCGGAGCCGGTCCAGCTCCCTGGCGGCGAGCTGGGTCATCCGCTCCCAGCAAGAAAAGACGAGCGCCTTCTTCCCCCCCTCCACCACTTCGGGCACGAGCTGCCGCAGCTCCTCGAGCTTGGTCGCGAAGTGGGTCTCCTGGTCCAGAATCCAGGTGGAGTCGCAGAGCATCCGCATGCAGTTGAGACAGATCAGGATGCGCTGAAAGTCGATGTCGGTGAGGATCCTCTTTTGCAGGATCTCGGCGATGGTCTGCTTGTAGCTCTCATGCGGGTCGAGCTGCTGCGGCGTCATGCCCACGAAGAGGTTGTTGTCCACCCGAGGCGGGAGCTCGCGCAGCACCTCCTCCTTGCGCCTCCGCAGCAAGATGGGGGCCAGGCGCTCGCGGATCTCGGCGAGGTTCTGGTAGCCGGTAAGCCGGCCCTGCGCGTCCCGGGCCAGGTAGCGCTGTTCGAAGTCCCACATCGGCCCCAGCAGACGGTTGTCGAGGAACTGAACGATGGAAAAAAGCTCTTCGAGGCGGTTTTCGAGCGGGGTTCCCGTGAGCACCAGAGCGTAGCGCTTGTGCAGCCTCTTAACCACCTGAGCGGTTTTGCTCTTCCAGTTCTTGATGCGTTGCGCTTCATCGAGGATGACCAGATCGAACTCGACACCCGAGAGCGTATGCTTGTCGCGCACCACCGCCTCGTAGTTGACGATCTTGAAGAAGACGTCGGAGGTGTAAAGCTTCTGGCGCTCGCTCCGCGCGCCTTCGATCACCACCGCGCTCTTGTCGCAAAAGCGCCGTACCTCGCTGTCCCATTGATATTTGACCGAGGCGGGACAGACGACCAGAACGCTCCGGACGCCGCGGCGCTCGGCCAAAAGGCAAGCCGCGCCGATCGCTTGCACGGTCTTGCCGAGGCCCATGTCGTCGGCGAGGAGCGTTCGCTCCCGGAGCGCTGCGAAAAGGACACCCCGTTTCTGGAACGGGTAAAGCTCCTTCTTGAGGGGAAACTTGAGACGCCCCAGGCGCGCCAGCAGGCGCTTTTCCTCACGCTGCCCCTCGCGCGCTTCGATCTGGCGGCTCACGTGGTCGAGCACGTCGGGGCGCACGACGACTTCGCCGTCGAGGCTCGAGAGGCGCGCCAGAAGCTCCGGGAACTGATCGATGCGCGACGAAGGAAAGACACCGTCCTCGAACCAGAGGTCGAGGAGCGCCGCCGCGCGCCCGGTCGCCCGGATCCGGATTTCGGGACCATACTCCAGATAGATCTCGCCGCGCCCCCGGGGAGGCGGGCGGAAGCGCAGCGGCGCGCCATGGTCCCGGAGTCGCAGCAGGACCGCTTCGATGTGCTTGCAGGTGCCGAGCTGGTTCGAGCGGAAGTCGGGGCAGTCGCACGAGTTGAGTGCCTCGGTGAGGCTCCTGAGGACCACCGTGTAGGAGTAGCCGGTGTGCGACGCTATGCGATACTCGGAGCGGGCACCGCGGTCCTGGCGGATAGCGAACTTCTCGATCTTCGCCCGCTCACGACGGGCAGCGACAAGCTCTTCTCGCATGTGCGGGCAGCGGAATCATAACTCTACTGCCGCTTTTCGACGCCAAGAAACTGCGCCTACCTGGACCAGTGGGGCCCGAGACGCCCGCTCTCGTCGGGGGTCCGGCGGACGAGAACTACAGGCGGTCCCCTTCAGCAGGCTCGCGATCCCGTACCTTGGCCAGGACCCGCTCGAACTTTCTGCGAGACCCACGCTTCGCCCGCTCCTCCAGGTACTCGCTGGTGAGCAGGGCGGATAGTTTCTCGGCCAGGGCGGTTGTGATGAGCTGGTTGATCGAAACGTGTTCTTTCTTGGCCAGCTCCCTGGCCTGTTTGTGCAACGACTCGGGGAGCCTCAGGCTGATCGTGCTCACAGATTCCCTCCGATGATGTGGTCCGCCTGAAGGCGGACACTACGCACCAAGCTGCGCGGCGAGATCACGAAAATCACCGGCCATGAAGTCGAAGCGTCCCGGCTCGGGGGCGGTCGGGGTCCGCGCCGAGCCGAACTCGAGAGGCCGATGAACGTACGCCGTGCGCAAGCCGAGCGCCTGGGCGGATTCCAGATCGCCCATGTGGGCCGCGACCATCATCACGCCTGACGGCGGCAGATCCCAGAACTCTCCGGGCATGAGATACGTTTCCTTGTCCGGCTTGTAGTGGCGCACGAGCTCTGTCGAAAGGACGGTGTCCCACGGCAGTCCCGTGAACTTCGCCATATTCGTCAGAAGCGACACGTTGCCGTTCGACAGCGGTGCTACTACATACCGCTGCTTCAGGCGGGTGAGCCCCTCTACCGCGTCAGGCCACGCGTGCAGCCGATGCCACGCGCGGTTGAAGTGATCCTTCTCGGCCTCGGTCCACCCTTCGATCTTGAATTCGGCCAAAAGCCCGTCGAGCGTCATGCGATGCAGGACATCGAGCTTCGTCCAAGGGAGCTCCCCGGTGCGCACGCGGTTCATCGCCGGCCCGTAGCCGCCGCGCCACCGGTCGGCGAAAGCGGCCCAGTCGACGTTCAGCCCCTTGGCTTTCCCGAGCTTCTCCCCCTCCGCGATGACCGATGAGCGCCAGTCCACGACCGTGCCGAAGGTGTCGAAGACCAGGAGCTGGACACCGCGCAGCTTGTCGGGTGTCGTTTGCGCCGCCGCTTCCGCGCGCTCGCCGAGGAGCGACGAGAAGCTACCGGCCACCAGTCCGGACATGAGAAAGTCTCTTCGTTCCATGCGGGACAAGATACCGTGCTGGGCAGAAGATTTCCACGTGACGGGTTGGAAACCTCGGGCTAGGATCGGTGAATGATGGGGCTCGTGCTCCTGGTGGTTATCGGCGTCTCGTGCCAGCCCGCGAAAGAGTCGATCCATGAGCTCGAGCTTCGCATGGCGGAGCTAGTCAACGTCGAGCGCGAGGCTCGGGGACTCCCGCCTCTCGCGTTCTCCCCCGCCCTCGCCGGCGTCGCGCGGGAGTACAGCACCAAAATGGCCAGCGCGCGAAGGGTCCACCACGATTTCGACCGTCCGATCGAGGAGAAAGTCCTGGCCGTTCTTCCCGACACCTGCACCTTCGGCGAGAATCTCTCGAAGCACACCAGCATCGACTACTCGCTCGGTGATTTGATGGTGAGCCCCGGCCACAGGGCGAACCTGCTCAGCGAGCGCTTCACCATTATCGGGATTGGCATCGCCCGAGGAACCGACGGCTTTCTCTATATCACCCAGGAGTTCGCACGGCCGTGCGACCCTCCTCCCAAAGGCTCAAAGCGACGGAAGAACTTCCCCCAGTAGGAAGATCGAGCCCGCGACCAGAACCTACATGAAATGGTTCACGAGGGCCTGTTCCGGGACCGGCGGCTACGGAGGGAAATTCATACGGCGAAGGAGGTCCTTGAAGCGGATGTCGTTTCGCAGAGGGTCCAGGTCCGGTTCCGCGTTGATGGTGATCATGAATGGGCTGCGCTGATCGAAGCCCTGCTCCAACCAATCGAGCGCCTGGTCAACGTCTCCCAGGGCGGCGCAGATTCGAGCCAAGTTCACCGATTGAAGGAGAGCATTTGGGGCCTGGCGGTTCTTGCGGTCGAGAATTTCACGAGCGAGATCGCGGTGGTCGTTCAATGCGTACAGTACCGCGAGATCGGTGTTGGTGTCGGGGTCGGCCCCGGACACCTCGACGTACTTC
>Ga0184637_10001088_pt1 | contig 18881 bp, 24 predicted proteins | sample PLM3_127_b2_FD_133143 | JGI IMG/M metagenome (GOLD analysis project Ga0184637, IMG submission 133143) | Groundwater sediment microbial communities from an aquifer in East River, Colorado, USA - PLM3_127_b2 | ecosystem: Environmental > Terrestrial > Soil > Riparian zone | place: USA: East River...
AGGCCCGGCTCCTCGGATCCACCGTCGCTTCGAGCAGGCAAGGACTTCACTGATGGCGCCTGCTTCCTGGGGCTCGCGCAAGCACCGTCAGAGTCAGAGCACGCTCAACCGTGATCTCGCCCCTTGGGTTTCGACCAAGCACGCCTCGGTTTCTCGGCGGACGCGCCAGGCCGTGATCACGTGTTTGCGGTCCTTCCGTCGGCTGCTCGAGCGCGGAATCGTGCCGTTCCAGGTCTTCGCCAGCACCCGATACATCCGGAGCAAGGACCTCGGCGCCTTCCTCCAGACCCACAAGAACACCCCAGGACCGCGCAAGGGCGCGGGCTGACCGCCGCTGCTAGAGTGCGCAGCCTGATGCCCACGCGTCCCCCCGCCCTGTCGGAAGAGCGCGAGCGCCTTGCCCGGGAGATCCGCGCGCTCCTCGCGCCCTACGCGCACCACCGCACGTTCGAGGCGGGGAGCCTCCTCTGGCGCGAGGGTGACGACTCCGGGATGCTCGTCGCGCTCGAGTCCGGACGCGTGAAGATCTTCCGCGTCTTGCCGGCCGGAAGCGCGGTCACGATCTACCTCTTCGGCCCCGGCGACGTGTTCGGGTTCATGCCATTTCTCGACGGCCAGCCTTACCCAGTAAGCGCCCAGGCGCTCGACGAGGCGACCGCGCTCGTCGTGTCCCGGACCGATCTCCGGACCGCGTTCGAGCGCGACCCGCAGGTCGCGCTCGCGCTCGTGAAGCTCCTCGCAGCCCGGCTCCGCGAGGCGTTCGACCGGATCGAGCGGTCGTCCGTGCCCGAGGTCATGCCGCGCGTCGCAGCGGCGCTCACGTCCCTGCTCCCGGAGGGCCCGGGCGCGGGCCCGCTCGTCGTGGTCGAGCTGCCGGTGCGGGCGCGGGAGTTCGCGGCCGCCATCGGGGTCGCACCGGAGAGCCTCTCCCGTGCACTCACGAAGCTCGTCGAGGCCGGGGTACTCCACCGGCTCGGCCCGCGGAAGCTCCAGGTCCTCGACACCGGTGCGCTGCGTAAGGCTGCGGGAGCGCCAGGCTGACGCACGCCTGGGCTCATCCCCGCTCCTCGACCGCGTCCGGCAGCGCCGGCGCGGCACCGTGGGTGAACCGGCTCCGCAGGTTCTCGAACAGGTCGTAGATGAGCGGCACGTTACACGAGCGTGAGGAACGTCGATACGACGAGTCCGCCGATCGCGGCCACCGCGAGCGGCGAGGGGCGCTCGAGCCCGATCGTGGCGCGCGTACACCTGCGCCGTCCCCGCCTGTGCCGCCAGTGCGATCGGGAGCATGCCCACGTGAACCGGGGTCAAGGAAACGGACGCGAGCTTGCGGCGTCGCGTCCGTTTCCTTCGATGATGAGTTGGTGTTTCGCTTACAGCCCGAGCTGCTCGAACAGCGCACCCAGCTTGTCGGCAGCTTTCACGTCGAAGCTCCAGGTTTGCAGCTCATCCTTGAGCAGCTCGGCGGCGACCGCGGCGGTGAAGGGCGCCTGGCCGTTGGCCGTGTCGGGCGCAGACTCGATGGCGCTCTTCAGATTGCGCCGGTACAGCTTCGGGGACACCTGGTAGATCTTGGTCAGGATGTCCAGGCTGAAGGTTTCGCTTTGATGGTTACTGGACGCCAGCGCCTCGGGCAGGGGCTTCGGCCGGAACTTGCACTTCTGAGACATGAACGGGCAGGTCACCTGCGCCTGCTGCTGACCGTACTCGAAGAACATGTTGCACTGGGCGCAGAAGTACCGGCCCATCGTGCCCGAGGTGACGTCCATGAAGTGCAGGTCCAGGTTGGCGTTGAGCCCGAGCGCCTGGGCAACTCGCTTGGCGCCGGCCAGCAGGGCCCTCTTGCTGCGCTTCTTGGCGGGCATTTCCCGACCCCAGAGGCTCTGGGCGTCCAAGAGCAAGAACGTCATGCCGTTCTCGGTGCTGCGAGTGGCCACGTCAAACCCGGAGGTGTAGATGAGGAAGGACTTGATGGTTTCCAGCGGGCTGGCCTGGTACTGCACGTTCCACTCCGCGAGGTCGGCGAGGTAGTTCTCGGCATACGCAACGCCGAGGTCTTCCGGGCTGGCAGCGCGAGCGACCGCGGCGGCGAGCAGACCCTGGACGAACTTCGGATAGAAGAGGCCAATCCGTTCATAGAACGCAGAGGAGCCTGGCGGGAGCGTTTCGATGGCGATCGGCGTATTGACGCACATGGTGGGCATGTACGGGCAAGTGGCGTCTTCCATCTCGAACATCTTCTTGCACATGGCGCACCAGTAGTGCCCGGACGGCGACTTGATGCCCGGGGGCATGGCCTTGAGCATGGCCATCATGCCGGCCGCCCCTTCCATGCCGCCCATGCCGCCGCTCATCCCCGCCACGTGGCCCTTGGGCATGCCCATCTTGTCATCGTGGTTCATGATTGTGTCTCTCCAGTGCGTGTGGTGCTGGTCCATCGAGGCACGTGACGGCCACGTCGCGGTGAAGCACCGATGTCGACCGATCGAGCTCTCACGTACGAACCGGAGCGCGCATCGCTGGTTCGCGCAAAGAACCGGCCGTTGACCGCTATCAACGTCGCATTGCAGAGCCGCTCCACGTTGCGCCCGCGGTCGACGGGATCGGCGTCGGGGGCGCCGCGCTAAGAAGACACTTGCCGCCGTAACGTCGGCTCGCTGACCAGGCCGTTGTTCACGTGGGTCACCTCGCCTGCCGGGCCGATCACATAGGTGCTGGGCACCGTGGCGACGCCCCACTCGCGCGCGACATCCGTCTTCTCGCTCACATCGACCGCGACCAGCTGCAACTTGTGTGGACCCACCCGAGCTAGCAGCCTCTCGAGTATGGGCTTCTGGCTGACCCGGCAAACACCGCAGGTGGGGGAATGGAAGTACACGATCGACACCTTCCCCGTCTCGAGGACCAGGAGTGGACGTGCTCGGCGAGCCTTGCGCGTCTGCCACCGCTTCAGCGCCGCAACCGCAAGCGCCAGGACAAGCAGGATCGTCACGGCATGGATGCCCCGCTCCGCGATCGGCCCCATGCTCATCGTCCGCCGCTCCTCGGCGGACGGACGCCGGGGAAGGCCGTGCCATCGACCGGAGCACGGCCGAAGAACCCGCCCGCGCCGAAGCGGTTGATGACGTAGTACATGAAGCAGCCGGCGCACCATCCGAAGAAGGCGATTCCACCCAGGATCGCCACGGTCCAGGCGAGCATCCAGCCCGCGGTCGCGTGGCCCTTTTCCAGGAGATATGCCGCGACGGAGAGCACCGAGCCGCCGAAGATGGCGGCGAAGCGGTGGGGCTCCGGATTGTCGGCGCGCAGATCGGGCTTGACGACGCGAAGAGGCTTGAGCACCCATCGGTACAAATGGGCGTACGGCCCCAGGGCGTCGTGCAGCGCGGTGAGCAGCAGGAACCCGCCATGCGCCGCGACGAGCCGCCAATCGTCGACGACATAGGCCGCCACCAGCACCAGTGGCCCCAATGCCTGCTGGGTTCGGATCTCGCTCTGGTCGAGCCAGCGAGTGCTCTCGTCGGCATTCCGGTGCATGTCTATATCCGTGTCGTGCAAATGCATTTGATGACGTCCGGTCGTGGAGACGCGCAGCGGAGATTTTCGGGTACTATGCGGCGGTGAGCTTCTTCGCTTTCGAGGGCGGAGACTCCAACATGTGCCGCGCGATCGCGGCCGCCGTCCGCGTCGGCACGAGCCGGACGGATGCCGCGAGGAGCCGGTTGCGCCACCCTGGCACCTCGATGTCGGTTCCGCGGACGACGGCGACGCCGGCGCGGAAGCTCGCGCCGGAAGCGCCAAGCCCCTTGCCCATGATCGCGTAGGTCGCGAGCAGCACGAGGCCGAGGGCCACGCCACCGACGTACGGATTCCGGAACTTCCCCTGCTCTCTGTCCATCGCTCCTCCGCGTCGTTCCGAGCGCCGATGAAGGACGACGCGAAGGTATGTGCCGCCGCGGGCACCGACCGATTCCGCAAAACGAGCGCTCGTTGAGCGCGGTCAACGATCGACGCTTCCTGCGCCGTCCTCTGCACGTGCACTGTCGAGGTGTGTGCTCCTCCGTCCAGTTGACGCGGGCTCGGGCCGCGAGCGGACCGTTGCGTGGCCCACACGGTTCGTGACAGCCTCCTTCGGGACACGCCACGAAGACCGACTGCCACCGGGAGCTGCCGATGCCGGAGGACCAGATCAGCCGCTGGCCCTGTGGGCCGCGTTCATCGACGGGCTCCTCACAGAGAAACTCGCCCAGACCCAGGGGCTCGCGAAGATGCTGCTCATGAACGAGGCGGAGCGGGCGTCGCTCGAGCCGCACATGCAGCAGGCGCTGTAAGTGCGGGCTCGATCCGGCGGCCCTCGCTGCGACCCTCGCCGCTGTGGGCTTGCGACTGCGCGAGAACCTGGGCCCTCCCGAGATCCCTCGACGGGAGCGCGCGCAGGCGCACGCCGTCCGCGAAGGCAGAACCCTCCGCGATCAGCTCCTTTTCGAGGAGTACCTGCAGCGCCGAACAGCCGGCGCGACCTACACGTTCCGGCAGCACCTTCGGCTCCTCGGCGCTGCCGTGGAGGAATAGTTCAGAAATGAGCGGGTCGCTTCCGGACAGCACGAGCGCCACGTGCGCCGCCATAGGGATTCGTCAGCGTCTGCGCATTGGTCCTCGTTGCGAGGAGAGCGAGCACGGTTGCCGACGCGCGGCGTCGTGGGTGCAACGGATCCGGGTCACCGACCGGCTCGCGCACCACGGGCGTCGTCGCCGGGGCGTCGCGCGATCCTCCTCGTCGGCCCAGGGGTCGGCGGGCAACAGATCGACGCCACCGATCGCACCTGCGCCAGGATGACCTCGAACCGGTGGAGAATGGCTTGTCCGTCCACCGCGTAGACGCGACGCCGGCTCTCCCTGCGGACGTTCACGATCTTCGCGTCCAAGAGCACCTTCAGGTGGCGCGACACGACCGAGCGTTCGTTCGGGAGGTGACTAGCGATGGTCCCGATGTCCGCGGGGCCGTGCACGAGCAGTACCTTGAGGATCTCGAGCCGTGATGGCTCGGCCAGCGCTCGGAGGAAGGCCGACTCCAGCACCTGGGCCAGATCCGTTGCCGTCGCCTTCCTCGTGGTCATGCCCGTGTGGTCCAGACCGACCGCCGTCCCCAGTAAAGGCCGTAACCGATCGTACCGGCCCTCACCGCCCGGAAGAAGACCCGCTCGTTCTTCAAGACCTTGGCCACGCCCGGAAGGCCGTGTCTGGCGACGATTCGCTTGAGCGCGCGCAGCCTCTCGGTGAGCGTCAGCACTCGCCAGGGCGCGGACACGTCCCGTTCCTGGCGGACCTTCCAGAACATCTCGGGCCGCGACCAGGGCTCTAGCTCCGTTTGCACGTCCTGGACGCCCGCTCGCACGAGCATGGACGTCCATTCCTCCGCGTCGAGCGGCGTGGTCCCGTAACGCTCCACCAGCTCCTCCTTCTCGGGCAGTGACAGGGGGCGCCGCCACGTCGACTCGTGGATCACGACGGGGCCGCCAGGGCGTACAACCCGGACCATCTCGTTCAGCACGGCCTGGGAGTCGTCCGGGATCCCCACCGCGCACTCGTTGATCACGGCATCGAAGCTCGCGTCCGGGAGCGGAAGTTTCTGGGAGTCACCGAACTCGAACCTGACGCGGTCCGACAGCCCGTCCCTCGACGCGCGCGTTCGTGCGACCCGGACCATCTCCTCGGAGATGTCGATCCCCATGACGCTCACGCCGAACGTCCGGGCGTAGAACAGCGCCTGGGTGCCGCGCCCGCTCGAGACATCCAGCACGGAGAGTCCGGGGCGGAGCCCGGCGACCTCTCCCGCTCTCTTCGAGAGAGCGAGCCCCCCGGGATGAAGCGTCTCGATCCCGCTCAACTCGACCGCGTCCTCGATTGTCGGCCTGTGGAGTCCGCGTCGCTTCATGTCCCCTCCCCCGCGCACTTCTCCCGAAAGGGAGCCTGCGCCGCCTTCATGCTTATATGTACACTCATGCATATGTCAACGAATCGCCGCGATCGAAGGACGATCTCTGCCACGTCCTGGCCTTTCGAAAGCTCGTCTGACGTGACGATTCCTGGGGATCTCGCGCGGCGTTCGCCGAAGCCTGGACCCTGGCCCCTTGGTCTTGAGCCAAAGGCCGCGGGTTGAGCAAGCGTGGAACGGCTGTGAATCACGCTGCTTGGGTGGTCGGCCGCAGCCTGAAATTCAGCGCTCGGCGCCCTCGTCCGAGAGAGTCGCGGCGAAAAGGCTGCGCACAAGGAAGAAGGCCGCGGAGCACTCGGTTTCCCCGAATGACTCCGCGGCCTTGAGTCGGGGAGACAGGATTTGAACCTGCGACCCCTTGGTCCCGAAGGGCGGCATGACCGATCGCGACTGTCTGCCATGCGGCGCATGGGCTGCTACTCGCGCGTAACCACTGCGGCCGTAGTAGCGCGCGTCTCGCGCATGGCGCGCACCGAGCGTACGAGGAGCCTCACGGTTTCCGGCGCCATTCAGGCGCGGGCCGAATGCACCTCCTCGTGAGGACGGCTTGCGCCGTGGTAGCGAAATGCTACCCAAGTTCCGGCCGGTCCGGCGCCGGTGACGTCGCCGCTCGAGGCGCGGCCGATCGTCGTCGGCGACAAGCTCGAGCTCCTTCGAGCAGCGAGCGCGCTCGGATGCACCGTCGTGCTCTGCTTCATCGGGCTCGAGTCGCCGGAGCTCAGCGACGAGCGCGTGGCGATGCACGTGACGCAAGGCGGGCACCATGTGCCCAAGGAGAAGCTCGTCGCGCGATACCCGCGGCCGGTGGAGAACCTGCGCCGCGCGATCCGCGAGCTGCCGCACGTCCTCGACAACAGCGATCTCAGGCGGCCGTTCCGAAAGGTCGCCGTATTCGAGGCGGGAAGGCCCGTCAAGCTGAACAAGCCGCGTTCAAGATGGCAGCCCTGGAGGTGAGCGGGTGGCGTCCGTGACCGGCTGAATCGCTCGAGAGGGACGGGGCCGACCATCTGGTCCGCAAGGTCCTGGTGCGCAGGGCCGACGGGTCCCTCACCTGCCAGTCGATCGTGAAGGGTTGAATGGTCCTAAGGCTGGCGCGGGCGCCTGCCCGGCCGTTACGTTCCGCCGCTGAACTGCGAACGTGCGGGACTCCGATCCGCTGGGACCGAGGTGACCGATGGTGCGAAACAAGGCGTCCGATTTCCACCCCGAGGTGCTGAGCCTCTTCGATCGATACGTCCACGGCTTGATCGACCGCCGCGCCTTCCTGGCCGGAGCGGCGAAGTTCGCGGTGGGCGGCATGACCGCCAGCATGCTGCTCGACGCGCTCAACCCCAAGTTCGCCGAGGCCCAGCAGGTCGCCAAGGACGACTCCCGGCTCAAGGCCAGCATCGTGGAGTTCGGCTCGCCCAAGGGCTCGGGCAAGATGCGCGGCTACCTCGCGCTGCCGGCCAAGGCGCAGGGCAAGCTGCCCGGCATCCTGGTGATCCACGAGAACCGCGGCCTGAATCCTCACATCGAGGACATCACCCGCCGCATCGCGCTGGAGCACTACGTCGCCTTCGCGCCGGACGCGCTCACGCCTCTGGGCGGGTATCCCGGCGACGAGGACAAGGCGCGCGAGCTGTTCGCGAAGCTCGACCAGGCCAAGACCCGCGAGGACTTCCTCGCCGCGCTCGCCTTCCTGGAGAAGCGCCCGGGGTGCAGCGGCAAGGTGGGCACGGTGGGCTTCTGCTACGGCGGAGGAATGGTGAACTTCCTCGCCACCCGCGCGCCGGAGCTGGCTGCGGGCGTTCCTTTCTACGGCGGCCAGCCGCCGGCGGAGGACGTGGCGAACATCAAGGCCCCGCTCCTCATCCACTACGCAGAGAAGGACGACCGCATCAACGCCGGCATCCCCGGTTTCGAGCAGGCGCTCAAGGCCAACAAGGTGAAGTACCAGCTCTTCACCTATCCGGGCACGCAGCACGGCTTCAACAACGACACCACCCCGCGCTACGACAAGGCGGCGGCGGACCTGGCCTGGAAGCGCACCATGGAGTTCTTCGAGCAGAGCCTGCGCGGGTGAGTTCAGCAGCGGCTCCGGCACCCCGAGCCGTTCCAGCCGACCCGGCGCAGCGTCTTCCTCGAAGCGGCGACGAGCACGTCTATTCCTTTGATCCGAGTGGTGAGCTGTTCGAGATCGCCGCCGAGGAGTGGACGGTGCGCGCCCGCGGGCTCACACCCGATGCGTCCGCACGCATGCTCGCGGCCTGGAAGGCGCGCGAATTGTCGGGCTGACCGCGCTGCGCGGTCGCCAGCGAGACCTTCGCGAAGCCGGAGCGCGCGCGGATGCTGTCGATGACCGCGCCGACCCGCTCGTTGCGATCGAAGAGCGGGAGCTGCTCGAACATGCCCAGGTTCGAGAGCTGCATGCCGAGCAAGCGGATCGGCAGCGACCGCGTCCGCGCCGCCACGAACATCTCCTTGACGATGGGATAGAGCTCGAGCTCCGAGTCGGTCGCCATCGTGGTGAGCATGAGCACGCTCTTCGACGGCAAGGCGAGCAGGGTTGCTGATGGACTTCCGCGTTCCCGTTCCCGTGCGCTGTAGAGCGAGCGGGAAGCGGAAGCGGGAAGAGGTCACCCGCGAGCGAGGCGGTAGCCGTCCGGCGAGCGCGCGAGGGCGCCGGCCGCGGCGAGGGCCGCGAGGCGCTCATGGAGCGTGGCGTTGCGGATCCGCAGGGCGGCGCGCAGTTCGGCGAGCGTGACAGGGCCTGCGGCGTCGGCGAGGGCGCGCGCGATCCGCTCGTCCACCGAGGCGGGCGCCACCGGATCGGGAGCGGCGGAGCGCTCGACGACCTCGAGCGCGAGCGCGTCGCCACGCTGGGCGAGGTCGAGCGCGACGGCGGGCACGGAGGGCGCGGCGCGGTGCTCGACGGTGAGAGTGAGGTCGTCGCCGTGGCGGCGGAGGTAGAGGTTCGAGTCGCCCCAGGCATGAAACTCGGAGGAGCCGCGGAGCGCCTGGCCGGCGCGGGCGCGGCCTCCACCCTTCTTCGCGTGGTGTACGAGGGCCACGGAGACGCCGTGCCGCCGCTGAAGCTCGCGCAGGTAGGCGAGGAGCGGCGCCACCTCGCCCGAGGCGTTCTCGTCGATCCGGTGCAGACGAACGAAGGGGTCGAGGACGAGCAGCCGCGGGCCGAACTTCGCGATGGTCTCGTCGAGGCTCGCCCGGTCGGCGTCGAGGTCGAGCCGGACGGTGGGCGCGGTGATCACCTGGACGTCGAGGTCGCAGAGCGCCACGCCGGCCGCGGCGCAGATGCCTTCGAGCCGGCGGCGGACGACGTGGAGCGCGTCCTCGGCCGCGTAGAGCAGGACGCGACCGGCGCGGCTCACCGGGAAGCGGCGCAGGCAGGGTGTGCCGGCCGCGACCGACACGGCTAGGTCGAGAGCGAGGAAGGACTTACAGCACTTGGGCTCGCCGCCGACGATGCCGACCGCCTCCTCGGCCCACAGTCCGGTGACGAGCCAGCGCCGATCTTCGGGGCGGGCGGCGAGGCGGTGCGCGGGCTCGACCGGAAGCAGGCTCACCGGCGGCGGCCCGCGGCCTTCGCCCCGGGCGGTGCCGGCGGGGCGAAGGTCTCGAGGAAGAGCTTCTCGTCGATTTGCCGGGCCTCCCGCTGGGCGGCCACCGCGAGGAGCTCGCCCGCCATGTTCATGAGGGCGCGGTGATTGCCCTGGGCGTGATCGCAGAGCGTTGCGACGAGCTCGGGCGTCATGAGCTTCGCCGCGCCTGCCTTCGCGAGCGCATGCTTCAGGCACTCCTGCAGCTCCTCCGCGCTCGCACGCTCGAGCGCGAGCCGGACGCGCATGCGGCTGCCGAGCGGGAGGAGCTCGTCGGAGCGGAAGCGCTCGACGAGCCGCCCGTCGCCGGCGAGCACCACCGTGAGGAGGATGTGCGAGTCGAGCCGCGTCGAGGAGAGCAGGCGCAGCTCTGCGAGGACTGGCAGCAGCATCTCCTGCGCCTCGTCCACGATGAGCACCGGCCGCGAGAGCGCGGCGTCGATGTGCGTCTGCCACCGGTCGCGCAGGACCTTCGAGCCGCCCCAGCGGTTGTGCGGGTGCAGCTCGACGCCGAAGAGGTCGCCCATCTCCCGGTAGAAGTCGGCGAGGCCGGCCTGGGGCCGGGTGAGCACGCCGACCTTCACGTCACGCTGGGCGGAGAGCCGCTCGGCGAGGATGCGCAGCGTCACAGACTTCCCGGTGCCCGGGTCGCCGGTGACGAGGGCGAACCCACCCTCGCCGGCGAGCTGCTCGACACGCCAGCAGAAGGACTCGATGCGCGGGGTCGGGTGGAGTGCCTCGACCGGCACGTCGGGGGCGAAGGGGTTCCACTTGAGGCCGTACAGCGAGAGTAGCTTCTTGTTCACGGTTCGTCTCCTTCGTCCTTGGGGAGGTAGGCGGGCGGCAGACCTGTCCCGGCTTGCCTCGCGAGGAGCTGGGCGAGGAGCGGCGGCAGGCCCGGCGCCGGCGAAGCCGTGGGCGTCGCGGAGGGCGGGTCGAGCGGGCGGCGCAAGCCGCTCGCGTTCCGCTCCTTGTCTTGCGGGTACAGCCGGCAGAGCACCTTCTCCGTTCGCCCGTCCACGAGGTGAACCTGCGAGAGGTTCCAGCTCGCGTAGCGGATCGCCACCTTCTCGAGGTGGCGGTAACGTCCGGGGATCTCGAAGCGTCGGCCCTCGAGCGAGATGGTCCCATCGCTGCGCCGCTGGCTGCGGGCCTCGGTCTTCGTGAAGGCGAGCCGGAGCGCCGCGCTGTCGGGGCTCGAGCGCGAGACGTCGGGGCCGGCGAGGAAGCGGGCGATGGGCGCCGCCCCGATCTCGGAATGGACCTTACGGTTGTACTCGTGCTCCACCCACGCCTGCGTCGCGTCGTTGAGCGCGCCGAGGGTGAGGTCCGGGACGTCCTCCATCATCGCGAGGAGGCGCCCTTCGACCTGGGCCCAGAAGTTCTCCTGCTTCCCGTTCTGGTAGGGCGAGTGCGGCAAGGTCGTCTCGTGGACGATGCCGAGCCGAGCGAGCCCCTCCCGGATCTCGTCCGCGGTCATGGCGCCGCCGTTGTCGCTCATGGCCGACCGGGGCAGCCCCCGCTTCTGGAAGGCCTGCGAGAGCCCGTGGGCGACGTTCTCGGCGTTCTCCGCGAGGTACCACTGGAGGTGACAGGCGAGCCGAGAGCGGTCGTCGAGCACGCCGAAGAGGATGGGCACCACGAGCTCGCCCCTCGGCGTCACCACCTTCTTCGACCCCGAGTGGCAGTCCCAGTGCCACAGGCCGTTCACGTGGGCGGCCTCGTAGCTGCGGACCTCCAGGTGGTCGAGGCGTGCCTCCGCCGCGAGCGCGCCCGGCGTCCGCGCCGAGGTGAGCCGCTTGCGCCGGAAGAGCCCTTGCGCCTTCATGAAGCGCCGGACCGTCGAGTACGACGGCGGTGCTCCGACCTCCGGACTCGCCTCCGCGAGCGCGACGAGGTTGTCGTAGTGGAGCTGGACGCTCCAGCCCTTGTGCGCCGCGTACTGCGAGAGGAGCGCCTGCTTCACCGGCTCCGGCATCGCCACGTGCTGGCCGGCGTCCTTGCGCACCTGCTTGCGTAGAGCGCTCACCGGGTCGTGCCGCTCCCGGAGCGCCTGGTAGTACCAGCGCTCGATGGTCGAAACGCCGAACTGGGCCGGCTCGCCGGTGGTCGGATGGCGCCAGGCCCGGCCGGCGAGCTTCTCGAGCTCGCCGCGCAGCGCGCCTCGCGGCGGCGGCGCGGCGAGCAGGTGCCCGACCACCGAGAACCGGAGGTGCGCCCAGGCCTGGTGAACGGACGGCTTTCGACTCTTCGTCACATCGCGCTCCCGCCATCGAAGGGAGCGCGCACCCTATTCGGCGGCCCGCCCGGGATGCGACGGGCGTCTTCTGCGGATCCGCGGCGGCCCTCAGCCTGCCTGCGCGAGCCCCGCCCCGCCGGTGATGGGACCGAGGAAGCGCAGGAGCGCCAGGAGTCGAGCCTCGTCGTCGCCGGCGAAGCGCTCGAGGAGCGACAGCGGGAGGCGGCCGGGCTCGACCGGCGGCATGAAGGCCGCCGCGGCCGCCCGCCAGAACGGGCTCTCCGCGAAGGTCTCCCGCCACCACCTCCGCCACCGCTCCACCGTCCGCCGGCTCACCCCGAGGTGCTCGCGCAGCTTCCGCATCCGCGCCGGCGTCGTCCCGTGCCGCAGCGCCGAAACGAGCACGACCACCGTGCCGACGTAGACCTTGCGTCCCAGGAAGCGGAGCGAGGGTGGGGTGTGGCGCTTGCGGCACTCGCGGGCGGCGCAGCAGAGGCTGAAGCGCACGTCGTGGTCCTCCCCGTGGTCGGGAGGCCCGCCGCGGGGCTTGCGGGTGAAGTCCGCCGAGTGGAGAACGTCGCCGCAGATCTCGCAGCCCTTCTTCCGCATCTCGGCCAGCGCAGTCCGGTCGACCTCCAGCTTCATGGCGTAGAATCTCGGGTCCCGAAGCAGCGCATGCACGAGGGTTACCTTCCTCTCCGTGGAGTCCGAACCTCGATGGCCAAGACCGGACGAAATGATCCCTGCCACTGCGGCAGCGGCAAGAAATACAAGCGCTGCTGCGAGGGAACGGACCAGGCCGCCGCCTCCGCAAAGATGCAGGCCGCTGCCAAGGCATCCCGCGATCGACTCCGCGCCGTCCTCGAGGACCTCGAACCCGACCCGTACGACAACCTCGACCACGACTCCAACGCGGTCGTCGATCTCGTTCACGCCGGCAAGCTCGACGAGGCAGAGAACGCTGCTCGCGACCTCCTCGTCCGCTATCCGGACGTGATCGACGGGCACGAGCGGCTCGGGATGGTGTTCGAGGCTCGCGGTGACCGGAAGCAGGCCGCCGCTCACTACCGCGACGCCCTCGACTTCATCGCCAAGAACCCCGAGGGCTTCGAGGACGCGAGCGTCGCGTACTACCGCGACCGTCTCCAGGAGCTGGACCCGCCAACCGGGAGCTGACCACTGCTCGCGGTCGTTGAGGGGCCGGAGCCCCGCCCCTCAATGTCCGCGCTCAGGACCAGCCCGGTTACCCTCGGTCAGCGTGCCCGTTCTCATGGTGTGCGAACGCGTGAGCGTGTGGAAGTCGGCATAGCGCAGCTTGAGGGTCACCGTGCGCGCCTTCACGTGGCGCTTGCGCGCGCGCCAGCAGACCCGTTCGCACAGACCGCACAGGGCCGCCTCGATCGACGCCGGGTCGGTCACGTCTTCGCGGAACGTCCGTTCGTTGGAGATGCTGCCGACGGTCTCGCCCTCGGGATCGTGCTCGGCGAACGCCGGGCGCTCGCGGCCGAGGTCTCCCGAGCCCAGCCCCTGCACGCCGCGCGAGATCGACGGCGCCCACGCGCCGAAGATCTTCTGCAGATCCGCGACCGAGGCCTCGGCGACCGCGCCCAGCGTCTCGTAGCCGGCGGCGTGCAGCTTCGCCTCGGCGACGGGACCGATGCCGGGGAACGACCGCACCGGCAGCGGCGCGAGCACGGCGCGCTCGACGCCCGCGGGCACCAGCATCACACCGCGCGGCTTGGCCAGCGCCGACGCCACTTTGGCCACGACCTTGCTGGTCGCGACCCCGGCGCTCGACGGCAGCCCGATCTCGTCGAAGATCGCCGTGGTCAGCTGCAACACCGCGCCCTCGATCGCAACGTCGCCGGCGCGGTCTTCGCCGCCGTTCCCGTCGGCGGCGCCGCCGGATCCGTAGAGCCGCTCGCAGCCGGAGAAATCCAGATACATCTCGTCGATGCTGGCGACCAGCACCTTGGGCGCGAAGCGACGCGCGATCTCGCGCACGCGCTCGGCGTAGGTGCCGTAGATCTCGTGCCGCGTGGGCAGGTAGATCGCGTTCGGCGCGCGCTTGCTGGCCTCGATCAGCGACATGCCCGACTTCACGCCCAGGCGGCGCACCTCGTAGCTGGCGGCGGTGACCACGCCCCGGCTTCCCGGCTTTCCTCCGACGACCACCGGTTTGCCTTCCAGCGTCGGATCGAGCAGTCGCTCGACGGACACGAAGAACGTATCGAGATCCAGGCAGCAGATGCGCGGCGCCGACAGCGGCTGCGCGCGCGCGAGCTCCGACGCCTTGCCCATGAGCCGAACATTAACTGCTCATCCGTTCAGGCTCAAGTCAAGGCTTGGTCTTCGGTGCAGCCTTCCTCGTCCTCTCCCGGGTCTGCTTGCGGGGTGCCTTGCGCGACACGGGCCGGCGCGTCGACGCAGCCAGCGCCTCGCTCCAGTCCGCGTCGGTCAACATCGTTCGAAGCTTCGCCGTCGCGTCGCGCAGCGAGCACCGTCGATCGTCCATACCGGACCAGAGCTCGCCCACTTCACCGATGCGCGCCGCCATCGTGCGCAGCGTGAACGTGCGCGGGCCGACGGTGCCTCCCTCGAGCTCGGCCCACGTGCACGGCGCCGAGATCGGCGCGCCCGGCTTGGCACGAACCGCGTAGACCGCGGCAAACGTCGCGCCCGGCAGGTTGCGCCCGGTGTCGACGAAGATGCGGTCGCCGCGGTCGGCCTTGATGAACTCTTGCGTCAGGATGTGCGGGTGGCGCTTGACGAGCACCGCGCCCGCGCCGTGCGCGAACCGCCACGCGCTCTCGGCGTCGCCCTCGCCGTCGAGCGGAATCAGGATGTGGAACCCCTTCGAGCCCGAGGTCTTCACGTACGACGGCAGCCCGAATTCGTCGAGCAGCTCGCGCACCGCCAGCGCGGCCGTGCGCAGCGACTGCGGATCCTCCGCGGAGGGATCGAGATCGAACACGCACAGGTCCGGTTGATGGAGCTTCGGTACCCGCGAGATCCAGACGTGGGGCGTGATCGAGTTCTGGTTGGCGAGCCAGACCAGCGATCGCGCGTCGCCGACGAGCGGGTAGTGCACGGAGCCGCCCGCCTTTTCGCTGCGCTTCTCGACCTCGACGCGCTCGAGCCAGCTCGGAAACCCGTTCGACACGTCCTTCTGGATGAAGCCCTTCTTTTCGATGCCGGCGGGGAACCGCTCCATCGTGATCGGACGCCCGCGAATGTGCGGGATCATCAACGGTGCCACCGCCTCGTAGTACGCGCACAGCTCACCCTTGGTGATGCCGGAGTCGGGGAACAGCACCTTGTCGGGGTGGGTGATCACCATGAACAGGAGCGTCGCGCAGACCAGCTTACGACAGCTGATGGCCGCTCCTTCCTGACCGCGTCGGGTCGTCGTCGGGGCAGGGTTGTTTCTGATCGCGCGAGCAATCGGGTTCGGTTGACCCGCCCGCCTCGTGAACCCAACAGCGAGGCGCTGGAGCGCCTCGCGGCCGGCATGGGCGGGCCGTCGCGGATGCGATCTAGGTCCCGAGCTGCCCGTACTCCGGCTTCCCGCCGCGCTCGAACCGATGGTACGTCACGCCCTTGCCGGTCGTGACCGACTCCACCTGTTTGAGCGCCACCGGCATCGTGCCGCTCCCGAAGAGCCGCTTGCCGGAGCCGAGCACCACCGGGAAGATGAACAGCCGATACTCGTCGATCAGGTCGTTCTTCAGCAGCGTCTGGAGCAGGTCGGTGCTGCCCCAAGTGTGCACGGTCCGGCCGGGCTGCTGCCGGAGCTTCCGGAGCTCGGCGACCACGTCGCCCTTGATCAGGCTGGAATTGTTCCAGGTGACGCGCTCGAGGCTGCGCGACACCACGTACTTTGGCCGCGAGTTGAGCGCGGTCGCGATGGGGTCGTTGGGGTCGGTGACCTTGGGCCAGTGATTGGCGAAGATGTCGTAGGTCTTGCGCCCGAGCAGGAAACCGTCGGCGTCCGTGATCCCCTCGGTGACCAGCCGTCCCCCGACGTCGTCGAAATAGGGGGCCTGCCAGCCTCCGTGCAAGAAGCCACCTTCGCGGTCCTCGTCGGGGCCGCCGGGAGCCTGCATGACGCCGTCCAGGGTCAGAAATGCATTCACGATGATCTTGGGCATCCTCTCGTCCTCCACCGGGACGACGAACCACACACGCCCGAATCGACAGGCTAGGCACGGAAAGGATGGCCGAGCACCAGGCCCCCCCGGGACCCCCCGGTCAGGTGGATGGGGACCTTGCGTGGGCCGGTCATGAGCATCGAGGCGAGCTCCCGCCGCGAACGGACACCGACGTGGCGCAGGTGGGTGCCCACGGTGTGCGGCGAAAGCTGACGCTCCGCCGCCAGCTCCTTGGTGCTAAGCCCGCGCAGGGCACCGAGCACCACCTCCTTCACTTCCTCGCGACGAATCCTACGGCGCAGGCACTCATCAGAAGCGTGGGCAGCGGGTAGCTGAGCTGAGGGGTACGCTGGCTCGAGCGACCTGCCCGAGCCGCGTTGCGCCCACTGCACGGACACCGCGTCGCGACTGCGCCGAGGCTCGCGCTGGCCCGCGAGCGCCAGCACGACAGCACCGCACCCCGAGGCGCACCCCGCTCGCAGAAAAAAGAAAGCCCGCCACCGCAACACAGCTGCGATGACGGGCGTTTAGTGAGTCGGGGAGACAGGATTTGAACCTGCGACCCCTTGGTCCCGAACGGCCCCCGGTCGATTCGCATGCCGTGTCAGGGCGTGAGACGGCGAGCCATCCCGTTGATCTTGCGGGAGGCGGTTTGGGCGACGGATCGCATACGGAGGCACCGATCGCACCGGAAGCGACGCCGTTTGGCGCGCCGGTGGCGCGGCTCGGAGGGGGCGTTGGGGACTGGCTCGGCCCCTCCGAGGTGGCAGCCCGGCTCAAGGTCAGCCGCGCGACCGTGTACGCGCTCGTGAAGTCCGGCCAGCTCCGGCACCGGCGCGTCGGGTTGCAGATCCGCGTGCCCACCTCCGCGCTCGAGGACTTCCTGACGAGATCGCAGTGAACTCTCACCGCCAACTCCATGCGGCCGGGTCCCATGGACCGCGCTCGGTGGCAGCGAGGACCGGGTCGAGGAACGCCCTCGCCGCGGACGTGACGTCTGCGAGCGTCCTCCATGGCAGCTCGTCTTCCATCGCCATCGCGGCGTACGTCGGCTTCCAAGCGTCGGGCGGTTCCGGCAAGCGCCCGGGAACGGGATGGGTCCGGCGGTACGCGAACGTGAGGGCCATCGCCTGGCGCAACCGGCCGCCCTCCCTCGACCCCGCCTGGCCGAGCAGCGCGAGATCCGGCAGGTCCTTCACCCTCGTCGAGGCGATCGGCCGGGGCAGCGTGTACGCGTGGAGCTTCTCCGCAACGTGGGTCTCGACGGGATAGAGCCGCAGCGCGGATGGCCCGATCCCGGCGAAGAGTAGTAAGTCGTCGCCCGCGACCTGCTCCTACCTCGAAGGTCATGAAGTCGCCAAGATCCAGCCGACCCGCCTCCTGGAGACGCTCGAGAAGCCCCGCGGGCGATCCGGTGAGGCGGAGGTCGACGTCCCGGGTCGTACGCGCCCGCTCGAGTCGGACCTCCAGCACGAGCCCGCCCTTCAGCACGGCTGCGTCGCCGAGCGTCTTCTCGAGGCGCGCGAGAAACCGGTCGAAGACGAGCAGTTGCCGCCGGCGGGTGATCGCGGCGCCCGAGCCGGCGACCTGCCGGAGCCGCTGATCGACGGCGGCCTTGAAGGCCTCAGGAGTCTTGTACGCTCGAGGTCTCACCGGCCGAACCCCGCGGAGCGCTCGAGCTCGACCAGACGATCCGGAGCGACGAGGCCGCGCGCCCTCGCCTGGGCGATCGCCTGCGCCACGAGCTCCGGCGAGGCGTGCGCCTCGATGCAGTCCTGGATCGTTCGCTCCGGCGTCGTCACCGGGAGGACCCCGACCCACGCCAGGTCCGGACGTCGGACCACCGCGTGGTGAAGCACCACATCCTCGGGCGCGCGGAGGCGCCGCCCGCGCCAGGAGGCGGGCACGGTGACGTGGACGCGGTGGGGCAGCACGTCGGACAGGTCGTGGAGCGAGAGCGCGGTCTCGTGCGAGAAGACGGCTTTTCGTTCCGCCCACAGCCAGATCTCGACGAGCGGCTCGTCGTCCGATGGCGGGAAGTGAACGAGCCGGAACACGCCTCGTCGCAGGCGCTGGATCTTGCCGGCCTTCGCGTGGTGGTTCAAGAGCTGGGACGAGTATCCGGCGCGATCGGCCTGCCGGGTTGTGAACAGACCACGCTGACTCGCCGCCATTTCGTAGAGGCGGTCCCAGTCCGGTCGAGCGGCGGTCGGAGTCGACACGCACGAATATTAAGCGTGGCTTTATGTTCGCGCAAGCAGCGCCGACCCATGGGTGCGGGGGGTGGTTCAGGTGAGCCCGACCTCGCGCCCGATCACCTTCGCCAGGAAGCCCGAGGCATCGGCCTCGACGAGAGCGCGAACCTCTGCGCGCACGGAGTCCTCGCGCCCGGCCGCCCGGGCCGCCCGGAACGTCGCGAGGAAGGTGCCGCCGCGCGCGGCCCGCATTCCGTATCGCCGGTAAGCCTCATCGACGAGCCCGGAGCTCAGGAGGACGTCCTCGCAGGCGCGATCGACCTCGTGGTCGTTCGTCCACTTGCCCCGGCTCGCCTCCGCGAACTGGATCGCGTCGGCCTTCCGTCCCATGCCGACGAGGGCACGCACGCCCCAGACCCGGTAGTGCCAGAGCAACCCCGGATCGCGCTCCACCACCCCGAGCAGCTCGGCGAACCGGCCTGCCCGGTGCAGCGCGCTCAGGCACGCGACCGCGCCCTTGTAGTGCCCCCGCATGTTCGGATCGGGGCTCAGCGCCTGCGTCGTGATCCAGAGCTGCTCGTCCGCCCAGGACGATGCCCGCTCGGCGGACCCGCAGACCTCCCCCCAGCGCTCCTCGAGGGACTCGAGGTAGGGGATCTCGTCCTCGTTGAACGCCTGCCAGAGCCGCTCGATCCATGACTC
>Ga0184637_10001089_pt1 | contig 18875 bp, 20 predicted proteins | sample PLM3_127_b2_FD_133143 | JGI IMG/M metagenome (GOLD analysis project Ga0184637, IMG submission 133143) | Groundwater sediment microbial communities from an aquifer in East River, Colorado, USA - PLM3_127_b2 | ecosystem: Environmental > Terrestrial > Soil > Riparian zone | place: USA: East River...
CTTCCCCCGCCGGTCCCTGGGTCGGCGGCTCGACGCCCTGTTCCTCGAGGAACTCCATCAGGTCGCGGACCCGCGCCGAGAAGGCCGTAACCTCCTCGCCACCCAGGAGGTCGCCGTAGTCCTTCAGGTGCGCGCCGCACCCGGCTGCGGCGACCACCACCCAGTCGGCGTCCCGGAACGCCGCGAGGTTCCGCCGGGCCAGCTTCCGCGCCGTCTTCAGCCGTCCGTTGTGCGCCTGGAGCGCGCCGCAGCACACCTGGCGGCGGGGGGCGATCACCCGCCAGCCGTTCCGGGCCAGCACCCGGACCGTGGCCCGATTCGTGGACCGGTACCACTGATCCTGGACGCAGCCCGTGAGGATGGCGACGGTCCCCTTCGCCGGTCCATCCGGCTCCAGGGCCCTCGGCACCCGGCGGCCCGGCGACCCCCGGGGCACCAGGGTGCGCACCCGTTTGGGGAGGAAGGGGCGCGCGAGCGGCATGAACCCCCTGGCGAGGGAGAGCATCCATCGCCGCCGGAGGGCCACGCTCAGGCCGAGCCACCGGACGAACCTGGTCTGGCGGGTGCGGAGCGGCTCGATCTGCACCCTGGCTCGCTCCATCATCCGGCCGAACGGGACGTGCGACGGGCACACGTCCTCGCAGGCCCGGCACTCCAGACACAGGTCCATGAACCGGGCGAAGGTCGCATCGACGTTCGCCCGCCCATCGGCCACGGCCCGCATCGCGGCGATCCTGCCGCGCGGCGATGCCGATTCCTCGCCGGTCAGCCGGTAGGTCGGGCAATGCGGAAGGCACAGGCCACAGGCCACGCAGGTGGCCAGGTCGTCGTCGGAGGGGGCGTCGCCCGGCCGCCAGTTCGCCGCCAGGCCCACCGGGCCGATGAACCGGGCCCCCTCCGGCATGACGGAACCGAGGGGGAGCGCTCCCCGGTCCTCGAGGTCCGCCACGTCAGATCCCTCCCCAGAACCGGCCGGGCGCCAGGACCCCCGCCGGGTCGAAGGCCGCCTTCAGCCGGCGGTGAACGTCAAGGCCCGAGGGAACGTCGGGCCCCAGTCCTCCGGGGCCCTTGATCGCGGGGGCGGTCCCCCCGAGCGTTCGAGCCCTCTCCCGAAGGGCCCCCAGCTCACCATGGGACGAGGAGAGCCCGACCCACGCGAGCCCCACGCCGAGCAGGGCGCCCCACGACCCGAGGTGGGGACCGAGGAGATCGGGGAACGGCGGGGACAGCAGCTCCGGCAGGCGGGAGGGCGGTACGGCGGCCTCGGCGACCACGGCGCTCGCTTCCCAGGGGCGCTCGGAGGGGAACGTGTCCTCGTCCGCCACGACGCTGACCGGCTCCACCCGGTCCGCGGCCTCGACCTGGCGTTCCACCTCCTCCGGCCATCCCTCCAGGCGGACCTCAACAGCCTCCGGGGTGGCCAGGACGGCGGCCGGGTTCGGCACCGCGTCGAGCAGCCGTCGGCCGACCTCCAGCCCTCCGGCCACCCGGACGGTTCGCCGGGCCTGCGGACGGGGCCGGACCTTCAGCGCGACCTGCACGATCACCCCGAGGGTGCCGAGCGAGCCCGTCATCAGCTTGTGGACGTCGTACCCGGTCACGCTCTTGACCGTCCGGGCGCCGCTCTTCACCAACCGGCCGTCGCCGGTCACCACCTCCATCTCGACCACGGTGTCGCGGATCGGCCCGAACCGCAGGCGCCTCGGCGAGTTGGCCGCCGCCGCGATCACGCCACCCACCGTGGCCCTGGGCGGCGCGTCGCACGGCCACTCCTGGCCCCCTTCGGAAAGGATGCGGTCGAGCTCGCCGACCCGCATCCCCGCCTCGACCACCGCGATCATCTCCGCAGGCTCGTAGGCCACGAGGGCGTCGAGCTGGGTCGTCCACAGCTCGGCGTCGACCTCGCACGGCTCGCCCTTGTCGATGTGAGTCCGGCCACCCACGATCAGCACCCGGCGGCGCTCGGCGGTCGCCTCGCGCAGCGCCTGGACCACCTCCAGCTTGTCCATGGGGTGGATCAGATCCACGATCCCTCCGGGATGCTCTGGGCGGCCTGCGCCGCATCCATCCCCTTGGCCATGGCGAAGTCGCCGCAGCGCGCGCCGGCCGGCAACACCTTCTGGGGGTTCATCCGGCCCTCGGGATCGAAGGCGGCGCGGACGCAGGCCTGGGCGCCGAGGTCGACATCGGAGAACATGAGCGGCATGAAGTCGCGCTTCTCCAGGCCGATGCCGTGCTCGCCGGTGAGGGACCCTCCGTATTCCACGCACAGGCGGACGATCTGCTCGCTGGCCGAGAGCACCCGTTCGAGGGTCCCGGGGATCCGCCGGTCGAACGAGAGCAGCGGATGCAGGTTCCCGTCGCCGGCATGGAAGACGTTCGTGACGATGAGGTCGTGCCGGCTGGCGATCTCGTAGACGCCTGAGAGCACGTCCACGAGCTTCGAGCGCGGCACGACGCAATCGTGCAGGTGGTAGTGGGGGGCGAGCTGGGCGACGGCCCCGAACGCACTCTTCCGTCCCTTCCACAGCAGGGCACGTTCGGCGTCGTCCTGGGCCACGCGGATGGTGCGCACGCCGTGATCGCGCGCGGCGCCTTCCACCGCGCGAGACTGCGCGTCCACGGCCTCCGGGAGCCCGTCGACCTCCACGAGCAGGACGGCGGCCGCGTCGGTCGGATAGCCGGCGTGGGCGAAATTCTCGGCCGCCACGATGATCCCGTGGTCCATCATCTCCACCGCCGCCGGTACGACCCCTCCGGCGATGATGGCGGAGACGGTTGCAGCGCAGTCCTTCACAGTGTCGAAGTCGAGCAGCATGGTGCGCACGGCCGGGGGGAGCGGCGTGAGGCGAACGCACGCGCGGGCCACGATCCCCAGCGTGCCCTCGGATCCGATGACCACGCCTCGGAGGTCGTAGCCGGGGGTCTCGGGAGCCTCGGAGCCGAACCGCTCAACCGTCCCGTCCGGCAGGACCACGTCCACGGCAAGCACGTGGCTCGAGGTGACGCCGTAGGCCAGGCAGTGCGGGCCTCCGGCGTTCGTGTTGACGTTGCCCCCGATCGAGCAGGTCTGCTGCGACGAGGGGTCGGGGGGGTAGGTGAACCCGAGGGGCGCGAGCGCGTTCGCCAGGTCGAGGTTCAGGACCCCGGGCTCCACCCAGGCCAGGCGATCCTCCGGGCGGACCTCGAGGATCCGGTCCATCTTCGACGTCACCACGACCAGGGCGTCGCCGATCGGCGTGGCCCCGCCGGCCAGGCCGGTGCCGGAGCCGCGCGGCACGACCGGGAGGCCGTGCCGCGCGGCCACCCGCATGCAGGTGACCACGTCCTCGACCGTGCGAGGGAAGGCCACGAGGGCGCATCCGCCCTCGACCATCGAAGCGTCCCGGGCGTAGAGGGTCAGGGCGAGCGGATCGGACAGGACCTCGGCGGTTCCGAGGGCTTCCTCCAGCTCGCGGCGGGCCGCATCAACATCGGCCATGGCGATGCGAACAGGCTAACGCGTGCGGAACGCCGGTGTGGCCCGGTCGCTCAGGCGACCTTGCCGGGTTCCCCGTCGGGCGTGGTGAAGGGCAGGCCCTGGCGCTCCCACTCCTCCATCCCGCCCTCCAGGTTGAAAGCCTGGAACCCCCGGGCCTGGAGCATGAGCGCGGCCAGCTCGCTCCGGTTGCCGGAGCGGCAGACGACGACGACGGGCTTGCCGGGATCCAGGTCGGCGGTCTCGCCCGCCATGATCGTGTTGAGCGGGATGTGGACGGCGCCCTCGACCCGTCCCGCGTTCCACTCGTAGGGCTCGCGACAGTCCACGAGCTGGATCTCGGCCAGCCGCTCGTACGCGCCCCTCGGGGTGGTCAGGTCCGTCCTCACGTCGCTCATGGCAGGTGCGAAATGCTATCAGCGTGGTCACCGACGAGGCCGCCTGGCCTCAGGAGGCCTCGGCCAGCGCCCGCTCGAAGGCTCGAAAGGCATCCCCGCCGAACAGGACGAACCGGACCTCCTCGACCATCGTGTTCGACTCCTTCACCGCGCGCACGGCGATGGGTGCCGCGAGCTCGAGCGGGTAGCCGTAGACGCCGGTGGAGATGGCCGGGAACGCCACCGACCTCGCCCCCAGCTCGTCGGCGACCCGGAGGGCCTCCGCATGGCAGCTCGCCAGCAGGGCCGAGCGGTCCTCGGACTTGGAGAAGACCGGGCCCACGGTATGGATCACCCAGCTCGCAGGGAGGTTGCCCGCGGTGGTGGCCACCGCCCTTCCGGTGGGAAGCCCGTCCGGGTAGTTCGTCCGCCGGATCTCCCGGCACCCCTCCAGGATGGCCCGTCCGCCTTTCCTATGGATGGCCCCGTCGACGCCGCCGCCCCCCAGGAGCGAGGAGTTCGCGGCGTTCACGACGGCGTCCACGCGCTCGTCGGTGATGTCCCCCTGCACGAGCTGGATCCTGGGCACCCGGCCATCGTAGGCGGATGGCGGGGTCAACCACGTTTATGTAAGCATTAGGCATCACGACCGTCGGAGGTGCGGGGTCCGTGGCAGAGATCGTGATGGAGCAGGTGTCGAAGGTCTTCCCCGATGGGATCGCCGCGGTTTCCGAGCTTGACCTGGACATCGAGGACGGGGAGTTCATCGTGCTCGTCGGTCCTTCGGGTTGCGGCAAGACCACGGCGCTCCGGATGGTCGCAGGGCTCGAGAGCATCAGCCATGGGACGATCCGGATCGGGGACCGCGTCGTGAACACGCTGCCGCCGAAGGAACGGGACATCGCGATGGTGTTCCAGAACTACGCGCTTTACCCGCACATGACCGTGTACGACAACATGGGCTTCGGGCTCAAGCTCCGCAAGCTCCCCAAGGAAGAGATCGACAAGCGGGTCCGGGAGGCCGCGGCGATCCTGGGGCTGGATGAGTTCCTGTCGCGGAAGCCGAAAGCCCTGTCCGGTGGACAGCGACAGCGCGTGGCCATGGGCCGAGCGATCGTTCGGGAGCCCAAGGCGTTCCTCATGGACGAGCCCCTGTCGAACCTGGATGCCAAGCTCCGCGTCCAGATGCGGTCGGAGATCGCCCGGATCCAGCACGAGCTTCGGGTAACCACGCTGTACGTGACCCATGATCAGGTCGAGGCCATGACGATGGGCGACCGGGTGGCGGTCATCCGCAAGGGCGTCCTCCAGCAGGTCGACACGCCACAGTTCCTCTACGACCATCCGAACAACCTGTTCGTCGCGGGCTTCATCGGCTCTCCCGCCATGAACATGGTGGAGGCGAAGCTGTCCCTGTCCGACGGGTCGGGCCTCGTCGAGTTCGGCGGCTATCGGCTCGGCGTCCCTCAGCAGGTCGTGGCGGCCCGCCCGGAGCTCAGGGCGTTCGCTGGGAAACCGGTGATCGTGGGCCTTCGGCCCGAGGACATGGAAGATGCCTCGCTCGTCCCCGACGCTCCGGCGGACCGACGGATCCGGGCCACGGTGATCCTCCGGGAGGCCCTCGGCGCCGACGTGGTGGCGCACATCAAGATCCAGGCGCCGGCGGTGGTCACCGAGGACGTGAAGGAGCTTGCCCACGACGTCGGCCAGGAGGCGTTGCAGGCGGTCGAGCGGGGGGCTCGCTCGGGCGAGTCGACGTTCCTGGCCCGGCTGAGCCCTCGCACCGGGGCGAAGGAGGACCAGCCCATCGAGCTCGTCGTCGACGTGGGCCGCCTTCACTTCTTCGATCCGGGGACCGGGCTCGGCATCTACGGCGGCGACAGGAACTGATCGCCCGATCCTCGCCGACCGACTCCGTTCCCGACGGGTTCCTGTGGGGCGTGGCGACGTCCGCCTACCAGGTCGAGGGGGCGGTGGGCGAAGACGGGCGCGGCACGTCCATCTGGGACACGTTCTGCCGCAAGCCCGGCAGGATCCGCCGCGGGGACACCGGCGACGTCGCGTGCGACCAGTACCACCGGTACGAGGACGACGTGGCGCTCATGGCCGACCTCGGTATCGGGGCCTACCGGTTCTCGGTGGCGTGGCCCCGGATCCAGCCTGAGGGGCGCGGAGCGGCGAACCAGCCGGGCCTCGACTACTACCGCCGCCTGGTGGACGCGCTGAACCGCCGCGGCGTCGCCCCGTTGCCGACCCTCTACCACTGGGACCTGCCGCAGGCCCTCGAGGACGAGGGCGGATGGGGGAACCGCGACACGGCCACACGGTTCGCCGAGTACGCCGCGATCGTCCACCGCTCGCTCCGGGGAGAGGTGCCCTCCTGGATCACATTGAACGAGCCCTGGGTAGCGGCCTGGCTCGGGTACGGGACGGGGATCCACGCGCCGGGTCGGACCGACGACGCGCTCGCCCTTGCCGCGTCCCATCACCTCCTGCTCGCTCACGGCCTGGCCCGCGACGCGATGGGCGGTGGCGGCGAGGTCGGCATCGCGCTGAACCTCCAGCCGGCCCGCCAGGCTACGGAGGACCCCCGCGACGTCGCGGCGGCGGGGCTGGCGGACCTGCACATGAACCGGCAATTCCTGGATCCCCTCTTCGGGCGGGGGTGTCCGGCCCAGCTCGTCGAGCACTACCGGCCTGTGAGCGACATGGGCTTCGTGCGCGACGGCGACCTCGAGATCATCGCCGGCCCACTCGACTTCCTGGGGGTGAACTACTACCGACGTCACACGGTCACCGCCGAGCCCACTTCCGAACCGGGCGCCGACGAGCTGCCCGGCTCCCTCGGCGCGTGGACGGTCGTCCCTCCAGACGTGGAGGTCACCGCGATGGACTGGCCGATCGAACCGGAGGGTCTCACGGACCTCCTGATCCGGCTGCACCGTGACTACGAACCGGCCCGCATCATCGTGACCGAGAACGGGGCGGCCTTCGACGACGATCTGGGCCCCGATGGCATGGTTCACGATGCTGAGCGGATCTCGTTCCTCCGCGATCACATCGCGGCCGCACACGCCGCGCTGGAGGCGGGCGTCCCGTTGGCCGGCTTCCTCGTGTGGTCCCTGCTCGACAACTTCGAGTGGGCCGAGGGCTATTCGAAGCGCTTCGGCCTGATCCACGTGGACTTCACGACCCAGACGCGCACCCCCAAGGACAGCGCCGTGTGGTACGGGCGCCTGGTGCGGGGAGAGGACCCGCCTCTGGCCTGATGCCGGTGCGGTGCAGGCCCGCCGGGCCGAGTTGACCGTATGAAGACGTGGAGGCGTAATATCCGGGAACACGAAACGAGGGGGGATAGGCATGCGGCGAGTCCGGCTGGTCGTGCTGCCCGCGGTCCTTCTCTTCGTTGCAGCGGCCTGTGGTGGCGGCGGCGGCGATGAAGGCGGCGGCGGCGGCGGCGGCGAGAACACAGGCACCGTAAATGTCCTCAGTGCGTTGGAGCCGGAAGAGGCGACCGTCCTGAACGGCATCATCGGTGACCTGATCAACCCGAACGTCGACTACACGGCCGAGGTCGAAGCCTCCGCCGACTTCGAGGAGCAGGTCCAGATCCGGGCCGAGGGCGGGACGCTGGACATCATCCTGCTGCCGCAGCCCGGAGCCGTGGTCGACCAGGCCGCGTCGGGGAACGCGGTGGCCCTAGAGGACATGGGGTTCGACATCGCCGAGCTCGAGGCGACGTTCGGCGAGTACTTCCTGTCGCTGGGCGAGTACCAGGGCAAGCACTACGGGATCCCCACGAACATCAACCTGAAGAGCATGGTCTGGTACCCGAAGGACGACTTCGACAAGGCGGGCTACACGGCCCCCACCACCTGGGACGAGATGATCGCCCTGTCCAACCAGATCAAGGCGGACGGCAGCACACCGTGGTGTGTCGGCTACGAGAGTGGCGGCGCGACCGGATGGCCGGCCACCGACTGGATGGAAGACATCATGCTCGCGACCGCGGGCCAGGACGTGTACACGCAGTGGGTGAAGCACGAGATACCGTTCAACGACCCGGCGGTCGTGAATGCCGGCCAGCTGTTCGGGGACATCATGTTCGCCCCCGGGAACGTCCTGGGAGGTGCGGACCAGACGCCGGCCATCGCGTTCGGCGACGCGCCCGCTCCGATGTTCGACAACCCGCCCAAGTGCTGGCTGCACCGCCAGGCCAGCTTCATCACGGCGTTCTTCCCGCCCGACGCAGAGGCGGGGGTGGACTACGACTGGTTCCCCTTCCCGGCCATCGACCAGCAGGGAACGCTGTTCGCCGGTGAGCTGGCCGTCGCATTCCGGAATGCGCCCGAGGTGAAGGACTTCCTGACCCGCTTCATGGCCGAGGACGTGCAGTGCGCCATGGGCTCCGAGCCGGGCAGCTCCCGGATCTCGCCGAACGTGAACGTCGGGCCGGACTGCTACCCGAACCCGATCCTCGCCGGCGCGTCGGAGGTCCTGACGGCCGGCCTGAGCGGAGGCACCGCCGGGTTCGACGCGTCCGACCAGATGCCGCCCGCCGTGGGGTCGGGCAGCTTCTGGACCGGCATGGTGGAGTACATGCAGGACGGGCCGAGCTCGCTCAAGTCGGTCCTCGACAACATCGAGAAGAGCTGGCCCGCCTCGTAGCACGGCCAGCAGAGCTCGACGGGGTGTGGTGGGAGCGGCCGGGACGGCCGCTCCCACCCGCCTCGTGAGGTGAGGGAGGGGCGTGAAGACCTCGACCGACAAACCGGCCTCCGCCACCGAGGTCGCGGTGGAGCCCCCCTCGGCCGGCGCGCGGGGACTGTGGGTCTCGCTCCTGCGGCTGGTCGGCGCGCTGATCGTGCCCAGCGTCGGCTTCTTCCTCCTGTGGGCCACGTTCGACTTCCTTCGGGACGAGAACGCGAACCGGGGGCTGGTCGTCGCCGTCGCCATCGTGGTCGGGGTGGGGGGCGTGTTCTTCCTGTTCTGGGGCATGGATCGCGTCGTCACCTTGCTTCCCACCCGGTACCGAGAAGGTGTGCGGCCCTATGTCTTCGTCGGGCCGGCCCTGGTGATCCTGACGGTCTTCCTGGTGTACCCCGTGATCAACACGATCCTGATCTCGTTCAAGGACGCGCGGTCGGAGAGCTTCGTGGGCCTGGAGAACTTCAAGTTCGTGTTCACCGACGAGAGCATGCTTCGCGCGATCCGGAACACCGCCGGATGGATCATCGTGGTTCCGCTGTTCGGCGTGAGCATCGGGCTGGCCTTCGCCACGCTGGCGGACCGGCTCCGCAGGGGGGAGGCCGTCGCCAAGTCGATGATCTTCCTCCCCATGGCCATCTCGTTCGCCGGCGCGTCGATCACCTGGAAGCTCATCTACGCCTTCCGCCCAGAGGGGTTCGGCACCAACATCGGGTTGCTGAACGGGATCATGCTGGGACTGGGGCAGCAACCGGTCCCGTGGCTTCAGGAACAGCCGTGGAACAACCTCTTCCTGATGGTCATCATGATCTGGATGCAGACCGGGTTCGCCATGGTCGTGCTCTCTGCGGCGATCAAGTCGATCCCGGAAGAGATCATCGAGGCCGCCCGGATCGACGGGGCTTCGGAGCTTCAGGTGTTCCGGCGGATCATGGTCCCCAGCATCCTGCCGACGATCGTCGTGGTGACCACGTACATGGTCATCAACGCGCTCAAGGTCTTCGACATCGTCTTCGTGGTCGGGAGCGCCGAGACAAACGGCACTGAGGTCATCGCCGAACGCATGATCCGATGGTTCTTCATCAGTAACAACGATGGCCGCGCCGCGGCCATCGCCGTGGTGCTGTTCGTGGCGATCGTCCCCGTGATGATCTGGAACGTCCGCCGGTTCCGCGAGCAGGAGGCCACGCGATGAGCGCGCAGGCCGTCCGCGCCAGGGCCCAGGGCGACGACGCACTCGATGCCCGTCACGGGGGCTGGTTCGTCCGGATCACGATCCTGGCCATCGTGCTCATCTGGCTGGTTCCCACGGTGGGCGTCCTGGTGACCTCCTTCCGCCCCGAGGAGCTGGTCGACAGCACGGGATGGTGGACCGCGCTCGCGCACCCGTTCCGGGCAGCGGCGTGGACGCTCGAGAACTACCGAGCCGCCCTGTCGGCCGGGGGCTTCGGGAACGCCTTCCTGAACAGCCTGGCCGTGTCCATCCCGGCCACCGTGATCCCCATCACGATCGCGGCCTTCGCCGCCTACGCCTTCTCCTGGATGGACTTCCGGGGGCGGTACGTGATGTTCGTGGCCGTGGTGGGACTCTTGGTCGTGCCCCTCCAGATGGCGCTGATCCCGATCCTGCGCCTGTACACCAGGGGGGCGAGCCTGGGGACGTTCCAGATCTTCCCGGACCTGGACCTCGCCGGCTCTTTCCTGGGCGTGTGGCTGGCCCATACCGCGTTCGGGCTTCCCCTCGCCATCTACCTGCTCCGGAACTACATCGGATCGCTCCCGTCCTCGATCATCGAGTCCGCCAAGATCGACGGGGCCGACCATTTCACGATCTTCCGGCGGCTGATCGTGCCGCTCTCCGTCCCCGCCCTCGCCGCCTTTGCCATCTTCCAGTTCCTGTGGGTCTGGAACGACCTTCTGGTCGCCTACGTGTTCCTGGGAGGAACACGGCAGAACCAGGTGCTCACCCTGGCCCTGGCCAACCTGGTCGGGGCGCGAGGGGAGAACTGGCAGCTGCTCACGGCGGCGGCGTTCATCTCGATGGCGCTTCCGCTCGCGGTGTTCTTCTCGCTCCAGAAGTACTTCGTGCGAGGGCTCACCGCGGGCGGCGTCAAGGGCTGAGCGGTGGCACGGGCTCGAAGGTCCGCCCTGGCGGGTGCGGAGCCGCTTCCGGCCCGCCGCAAGTGGCGGGCCATCACTCTCGCCACCCTGCTGCTCGTCCCCGCGTACATGTCGGTGCTGGTGGGGCTGGTCTCCCTCGCGTCCGACGAGGAAAACGCCCCGAACGCCGGTCTCTACATCGCCTTCGGCCTCGCGCTCGTGCCGTTCGTGTTCATCGCCCTGGCCTTCCTGTCCGAGCATCCCCGGGCGCCGGGAGCGGTGATCAAGGCCATGGCGCTGACGCTCCTGGTGGGCATCCCCGTGTCGGCCCTCGCCGCGGACGCGGTGACCGGGTTCGTGGCCGCCATCGGAGCCGGCGGGGTCGCGGCCCTTCGCCCTGAAGCCGCCTATAGCTGGAAGGCCCGATGGATCGCGGTGCTGGCCGCCACCGTCGCCATCTTCCTGCTGGTGAGAACGGCCGGTGAGGTCGCGCTTCTCCTGGCCCCGGTCTTCCCCTTCACCAGCCTCGGGATCGCCGACCACCTCGCAGAGGGCCGGCGCTAGCGGGGCAGGGTCACGCCCGGCCCCGCTAGGCTGGCCGCGTGGCTCCTCGGTTCGACCTCCTGGTCCTGGGCGATGCGAATCCCGACCTCATGGTGCGAGGGGACATCCCGCCGGAGTTCGACAAGGCCGAGAGACTCGTCGATCGGGCCGACCTGGTGATCGGGGGCTCCGGGGCCATCGCCGCGTGCGGAGCCGCGCGCCTCGGCCTGCGCGTGGCCTTCGCCGGGGTCATGGGGGACGACGTGCTGGGACGGTTCGTGCGGGATTCGCTGGTGGAACGGGAGATCGATACGACCGGGTTGCTCCTTGACCCGGACCGTTCCACCGGGCTCTCCATCGTCCTTTCCGGACGGGGCGAACGGACGGTCCTTCGGGCACCGGGCACCATGTCGGACCTCCGGGCCGATGTCGTCGACCCGGGCCTCCTTGGGGACGCCCGCCACCTCCACGTCAGCTCGTACTACGCGCAGACCGGCCTGCGGCCGGATCTGCCCGAGCTGTTCCGCGACGCTCGCAGCGGCAGGGCCTCGACCTCGATCGATCCGAACTGGGACCCGGGCGAGGAATGGAACGGCGACCTGCTCACGCTGCTCTCCACGACCGATTGCTTCTTCCCCAACTCGGCGGAGGCCAGGGCCATCACCGGCGTCGACGACATCGACGTGGCGGCGCTGGCGCTCGCCGAGCGGGGCACCGTGGTGGCCGTCAAGTTCGGTCAGGGCGGAGGGCTCGTGGTGTGGGGTGACGAGGTCGTGCGGTCGGAGTCCATCCCCACCGATGTGGTCGACACGACCGGGGCAGGCGCGAGCTTCGACGCCGGGTTCCTGGCGGGGCGCCTGGCGGGCTGGCCCCTCGGCCGATGCCTCCAGCTCGCGGTGGCCTGCGGCTCGCTCTCGGCCCGGGCGGTGGGGGGAACGGCCGCCCAGCCGACCATGGAAGAGGCACTGGTCGCGCTCGAGGCCGTGGCGTGACCTCGATCGAGGTGCGGATGGCCCGTGAGGAGGATTGGCGGACCATCCGCGACCTCCGGCTCCGCGCGCTCATCGATGCACCCGACGCGTTCGGATCTACGCATCAGGAAGAACGCGAGAAGGATGAAGTCGCGTGGCGCTCCTGGGTGATCGGCTGGAGCGGAGCGGAGCAGGTCACCGTCCTCGCTCAAGATGGCGACGCGTGGGTCGGGCTCGCGGTTGGCCTCCGGTGGAAGCCCGTCGACGACGTGGCCCACCTCTTCGCCATGTGGGTCGATGGAGCGCATCGAGGTCGTGGCATCGGCGTCGCGATGGTCGAGGCCATTGCGGAGTGGGCTAAGGTGACAGGCGCCGAGACGTTGGAACTGCGCGTGACCGAGGCCAATGCCCCCGCGGTCGCGCTGTACCGAGGTGCGTCCTTCGTCGATACCGGTGAGCGTTCCACTCTCCGGGAGGGTTCGCCGGTGATGACGATGACGATGCGACGGCAGCTTCGACCGCCGGGCCGGGCTGTCGATCGTGGCTGACCGGAAGGCTCGGGTCATGCGGTTCCTGGACGTTCGTCCTTCGGTGGCCGTCCACGGCCTGTTCATCCTGTTCGGTGCCGTCATCGCGGCGTTCTTTCCCTTCTACACGCTCTTCCTGAGGGAGCGAGGGCTGACGCTCGAGGAGATCGGGTTGGCCATCGCCGTCATGGCGCTCGCCCGGATCGTGATGAATCCGGTGTGGGGCCATCTCGCGGACACGCGCTACGGGCGTCGCTCGATCCTGCAGGTGGGGACGGTCCTGGCTGCCGCCGCCGCGCTGGCCCTGTTCGGTGCGGGGCGGAACGAGGTGGCGCTCCTCGCGACCAGCGCCCTGTTCGCCGGGGTCGGCGGCGCCATGGGGCCGAACATCGACGCCGTCGCCCTGGTCCACCTGGGAGAGGGTGGCATGCACGGCTACGGTGGCATCAGGGCCTGGGAGAGCCTGAGCTACGCGCTCGCCACCCTCACGCTCGGGTTCGTCCTCACCGAGACCGGCGTGCAGTGGACGCTCCCCATCTACGCCGTCGCCAGCCTGTCGGTGCTGCTCTGGAGCTTCACGTTGGAGCGAGATCCGCCGCAGCCCTCGGAACGCCTGGGGCGCCTGGGTGCTGCGGGCGCAGCCCTACGCTCGTCGTCGCGTTTCCGGATGTATCTGGCGAGCATGCTGTTCGTGTGGGTGGCGTTCTCGGCGGCGTGGAACTTCATCGCGCTTCGGATCGAGGACCAGGGAGGCAACCCCCTGTTGGTCGGCCTGGGGCTCGCGCTGGGCGGTGCGGCGGAGGTGCCGATGATGCTGCTGTCCTCTCCCGCGATGCGCCGCTTCGGGATCCGGGCCGTGTACGTCTACGGGGCCTGCGTGTACGGGCTCGGCTTCCTCATCTGGGGTCTGATGAGCAGCCCGGTCCTGATCTCGCTGGCCTCAGTGTTCGAGGGGCTCGGGTTCGGTTTCCTGTTCACGAGCGGGGTGGTGATCGTGGGCAAGCTCCTGCCGAGGTCGCTCTATTCGTCGGGACAGGCCCTGGCGGGGACGGTCGCGTTCGGCATCGCGCCGATCATCGGCGGCCAGCTGGGCGGGTTCATGTACGGGACGTTCGGGTCCGTGACCCTCTACGTGGTGGCCTCGGCCCTGGCGTTCGCCGGGGCAGCGTTCGCCTACTGGGTGCTTGCGACGCCCGCCCTGACCGGGCCGGCGAAGGGCGTGGAGGTCCAGGCGAGCATCGTGCCGGAGCCGGGCATCGTGCCCTGAGGCGGACCAGGCAACGACCGCGGGCTCGTTCGCGCGAGCACCGGCTCTTCGCATACGATTGCCGGCGACATCAGCACGAGGGGGTTCCCGTGGTCAGCGCGTACATCCTGATCCAGACGGAGGTCGGCAAGGCCAGCAACGTCACCAGGGAGATCGGAAAGATCAAGGGCATCTCGGCCGTCGACGGGGTGACCGGCCCGTACGACGTGATCGCCCGGGGAGAGGCCGCCGACCTGGACGAGCTGGCCAAGTCGATCGTGATGCCGATCCAGGCGGTCGAGGGCGTCACGCGCACCTTGACCTGTCCAGTGCTCCAGCTCTAGGCGCCCGACCAGCCACTTCAGGGTCCAGGCCCCGGTGCCGATGGACCCGGTGAGGCCGGATCGACCCCCGGCCGCGGGATCATGCGGGCACGGAGCGACCTCGGCGCGACCAGCTTCTGGCTCCTTTTGATCCTTGCTCTGGTGGCGGGCGCCCTCGTCGTCGTCCCGTTCGCGGTGGCCGGGCATCAGGAAGCCACTCATGCCCAGGAGGCCATCGCCCAGATCGACCGAGCCAGGGATCTCAGCGCGCAGGCCACGCTCCAGACGGCCGTAAGAGGCGCGAGCGCCTATTTCGCCGAGAACGCCACGTTCGACGGGTTCGACCCTCAGGCCGCCTCGCAGTTCGACCCGTCCATCAGGTACACGACCGGGGCGCCGACCGCGAGCATGGTGAGCATCCGGGGCGTCACGCCGACCAGCGTCGTCCTGGTGACCTCCAACGGCTCCGCGCACCTGTGCGCCGCGGTGAATGCCGGCGTGGTCAGCTTCGGCCGGGCGGACGCGGCCACCGCTGCCGCCTGTACCGGCGGCTGGTAGCGTTCAGCCGTCCACGGTCACATCTTCCTTGGTCGTGGCATCGTCTCCTCGAGGGTGTTCGCCATGATCGAGGTTCGCCGTGACCCCGAGATCTACGAGAAGGCCGGTGACTGGTTCCACGCCCGGTGGCACTTCTCGTTCGACGAGTACTACGACCCGGCCAATATGGGCTTCGGGACCCTCCGCGTGTTCAACGACGACCGCCTGATCCCCGGCGCCGTCTGGCCGCTCCACCCTCATCGCGACATCGAGGGGTTGACCTACGTGGTCGAAGGGACGTTCCGGCACCAGGACGACGTGGGCGGGCCTCCAGGGATGCTTCCCACCGGATCGGTGCAACGGATGACCTTGGGATCGGGCGCGTGGCATTCGGAGCAGAACGGCTCAGAGACAGAGCCGCTCAGGTTCATCCAGCTGTGGATCATGCCCGCCGAACGCGGCCTTCCCCCCGGCGTGGAGCAGAAGGTCTTCACCACGGAGGACCGGACGAACCGGCTGCTGAAGGCGATCTCGGGCGACGACGGTGACGCGGTCCTAGTGCATCAGGACGCGGCGGTGTACGTCTCGCACCTGGAGCCCGGCGTGAAGGCTGAGCACACGTTCGCCCCCGGGCACGGGGGGTACCTCTACGTGATCGAGGGGTCGCTTCGGCTGAACGACGAGAAGCTCGGCACCGGCGATGCGGCGAAGATCGTTGGCGAGCCCAAGATCACGCTCGAGGCTGACGCGCCCACGGAGCTGATGCTGGTCGAGGTCCAGGTCTGACGGGCCCTCAAAGCGGGCGGATGTCGACCAGCGTCGAGGTGTCGACGTCGAAGGTGACCGGCGGGTAGAAGGCGGGCTTCGTCTCGAGTGTCAGCGTCCATCCCGAGCCGGTCACCCCTTCGGCGTGACGGAACTCCGAGACCGCCCGGAGCACCGCCTTCACCCGGAAGATCCTGCGGATCTCGTCGTTCTTTTAATGCAATCGATAGCGACGACCCACGACCAGGCCCTCGATCACTGGACGCTGCGCGTCGTCCCTTCGGATCAGCTCGGCGAACGCGCGGACCAATCCTTTACGGCGCACGCCGCCCGCCCGCTCCGCGGCCGCCAGATTGAACCACGACACGCGGCGATCGTCGCGGACGAGCCAGGCCATCTCGCCCTCATCGGGGACCACCTCCAGGCGTCCGGCCGTCTCCTTCAGGGCCGCGACGATCTCGGCGGCCAGGCTGGCTGCGGCATCGGGTCCCGGGCCTGCTCCGCTCGGGCGCCCCAGGTCCTCGAAGTCGTCGCCCGTCCAGCCCTCGCGCATCCCGCCCTCCGGTCGCCGACCCGGCGTGCCCGGATCTCGTCGGCGTGCCCTCAGTATCGTTCGTCCTCGTCCGGGACGAAGCGCGTCGTAGGCTTGGCCCGTGGCCGCCCCCACCCATCCTGCGCAACGCCCCCGGCGACCCCCGCCGCCATCGAGGGGCCTCTCGACGGGAGCCCTGGCCGAGGAGTGCCTCGTCGTCCTGTCCCTCTCGCTCTTGGCGAGCGCGGTTTACGCAGTCATCAGCCTGACGTCCGCGCCCGTGAAGGGTGCGACGGTCTTCGTCGTTCCCCAGGTCGGCCTGGCCACGCAGCTCGCGAACTTCGCGTTCGGCCTGGCCCCCGTGTGGCTCGTCGCGTACCTGGTGCGCAGGAACGGCGAAGGGGTGGGCGCGATCGGCCTGGCGTGGGACCGGCCACGCCGGGACCTCGTCTCGGGCCTGGTGCTCTTCGTCATTGTCGGCGCGGCCGGGATCGGGATCTACCTGGCGTCCGTCGCGCTGGGGGTGAACCGGTTCGTCGTGCCGGTGCCGCCACTCGGCCACTGGTGGACGGTTCCCGTGCTGTTCCTGAACGCGGCCCAGGCGGCGCTGGTCGAGGAGATGATCGTGGTCGGCTACCTGATCACACGGCTCCAGCAGCTGCGGGTGTCAGAGCCGGCGGCGGTCGGCGCATCGGCGCTCCTCCGCGGGGCATACCACCTGTATCAGGGATGGGGCGGGTTCGGCGGCAACCTCGCGCTCGGGCTGTTCTTCGGGTTGTTCTTCACCCGCACCAGGCGGACGTGGCCGCTCGTCGTGGCCCACCTCCTGCTCGATGTCGGTGCCGGACTCGGCTACATCCTTTTCCGCCCCCATCTCCCGGGGTCGTAGTGATGGCGCTCGCGACGGGGCTCGACCTGCGCCGCCCGCTCGCGGCGACCGCCGAGCGTGGGTACGCGCACGTGTCGCGGGCGGTCGACGCCGCCTTCGTCCGCACGCTGTGGAGGGAGCTCGAGAAGGGTCCGTTCCAGCGATTCGAGGGATCCTTCGGGCTGGTCCGTCAGGAGATCGACGGCTACGACCTCCTGGACCCGATGGAGGGGTACCCGCTCGTGGCCGAGCTCCGCGACGAGCTGGCCGGCTTGCTCCGGCGACAAGGCCGAGGGATCCGCGGCCTGGCGACATGGTGGCCGAACGAGGCGGGCGTGGCCCGGTACCGACCGGGGTCCATCGGCATCACCCCGCACCTGGACGGCAAGTCGTACCGGAGGCTGGTGGCCGTGGTCACCGTGCACGGCACCGCGCCGTTCAGCGTGTGCCGCGACCGGGCCGGCGAGGTCCTCGAGCGGTGGAACGCCGGGCCGGGCAGCCTGACCCTGATGCGCGGCCCCGGACTCGCCGGGTCGAGGGACGGGCGGCCGTTCCACACCGTGCAGGGACCGCGGCGCGGAACGCGATGCTCCATCGGGTACCGGATGAACACGCGGCCCGCCGGCTCGACGCAGCCCTAGCCGAACAAGTGGAACGTGATGACGGTGGTCCCGTTGGGCTGCGGCTCGATGTCGGCCTCCCCCCGGGCACGTTGGAACTCTCCGTTCCCGCCCGTCACGATCCCGGTGACTGACTGAGGGAACTCGGGGAGCGCATCGACCGCGAGCTGTCCCCGGCCGGTGAGGGAGAAGATCCCCACGCACACGGCCTTCGCCCCGAAGTTCACGACGCAGTGGATGTGGAGGTCGCCGAGCTGGTTCGTGTTGGTCGGATCGAACAGCGAGCTTCGGAAGACGAGGATGTCGCCCGGGCTCGGCACGCCATTCTCGTCGAGGTCGGCGAACGCCTGGTCCGGAGCTCGTTGGACCACCGTGATGGTGCGTCCGGCGGCGACGTCGGACGACGAGGCGCGGGCGGCGGCGATGCCGCCGGCCGCGATCAGCACCACGGCGACGCCGGCGATGGCTGTGAGGATCCTCCGCATGGCTCGGCCCTCCTTCGACGCCGGCCCCTCCGGCGCCGGCCCGAAGCTAGCCCTGGCGCGTTGGCGGAGCGTTGGCGACGCGTTGGCCTATTGGAGCCTGCGGGGGATCCGCCGTTCCCACCGCCTGGACCATCGGGGCGTCCCGTTCTCGGTGACGTCCAGCTCGATCGTCAGGTGGTAGGCCGCGGCGTCGCTTCGAACCACCTGGCGGACCTCCGAGTTGACCGTGGCCTCCGGCCACTCGATGGTCAGGGAGGAAAGCGACTCGGCGCTCGCGACCGCGGGGTCCCGCGTCGAGACGGCCACGGTCCCCCGGTAGAGCTCGTGGAACCGGGGTCGCTCGCCCTCCGCCTCGGTGGTCCCGGAGCTCTCGGCCACCGCCCGGGTCTCGCGGTCCAGGACGCCGTGCTCGATCCGCCACACGACGGCGTCCACCGCGTTGCCCTTGGCCGACTCGTAGCGCTCCTGTCGCTTGGTGGGTGTGGTGAGGACGGGGCGTTCTCCGATCGGCGAGGGCCCGTCGACCACGGGGAGGATCAGCGCCGAGCCGCCGCGTTCGAAGGTGAGCGTGGCCGCCGCGGGCGGTGGCCACGCGTTCGGCCAGTCCGACCCGGCCAGGTCGAGCCGGATCCGGTGGCCCGGCTCAAAGGCCCAGGAGGTCACCTCCAGCTCCACCGCGACCCGATACGGCGTCCCGGGCTCGAGCGGCCACGGCCGCTCACGCGACTCCCGGTGCGCCAGGTTCAGCAGCCCCCGGGTCACCAGGGCGGAGGTCCCGTCGGGGAACACGTCACAC
>Ga0184637_10001090_pt1 | contig 18874 bp, 7 predicted proteins | sample PLM3_127_b2_FD_133143 | JGI IMG/M metagenome (GOLD analysis project Ga0184637, IMG submission 133143) | Groundwater sediment microbial communities from an aquifer in East River, Colorado, USA - PLM3_127_b2 | ecosystem: Environmental > Terrestrial > Soil > Riparian zone | place: USA: East River...
GCCGGCAAGCTGGGCGCCGATCAACACTCCGATGCCGCCGATGCCAAAGATAGGGGCGAGGTCCGCGGTGGTCACGCCGTACCGCGAGATGAAGAACGCACCCAGGTACGTCTGGAAGGCCATAAAGCCGACGCTCATGGCGAAGCTGGACCCCATGATGGCTCGAGCAGTCGGCGTCGCGAGCACGGGCACGTAGCTTTCGAGGAAAAAGTTGCGGGTCCCGAGTTCCGAGTCCCGAGTTCCAGGTTGAGAGTCCCGCTCCTCGACCCGCGACCCGGAACTCGCAACTCGCGACTGGGGGGGATAGAGGCGCAGCAGAAGGAGAACGGACGCGAGGGTCACCACGCCAACGGCGGCGAACGACCATCGCCAGTCGAGGAATGCCGCCAGGATCGTTGCCGCCGGCACACCCGCGATCATCGCGATGGTGTTGGCCGCCGTGATGTAGGCGTAGACCCTGCCTCTTTGCGCGTATGGAAAGAGGTCGGCGGCCGCGGCGAACGTGGCCGGCGCCATCGCGGCTGCCCCCGCGCCACTCACGACACGGGTTGCCGCCAGCACCTCGTAGTTGGGCGCAAACGCCGAGCCCAGCGAGGCCAGGCCAAGCAGCGCTGCGCCGCCGACCAGGGTCGGCCGCCTTCCGTACCTGTCCGTGATGGGGCCAATCACGAGCGCCAGCAGCGCCGCGGGGACCGCCGCGAAAGTGACGAGCTGGCCGGCTTGCCCGATGCTGACGCCGAGGTCCTGGCTCAGCTCGACGAGCAGGGGCGCGACCACGAACATCGAGAGCGGGAAAATGAAGGCGCAGACACACAGGACGCCGAGGACGACGCCCGAGTGCGAGGTTCCGAGTTCCGGCGGTCTACTAACTGGGCGCCGCGACCCGCGCGTCTTCCTCGACCGGCTCGGTGCCCGCCCAGTGGCCCAGGTCGACTTCGATGTCCTGGGGCCCGGTGTACTTCAGCTCGTAGTGCACGGAGCTTCCGAGCTCACGGCGGCCGATGATCTTCGCGCCAGCGGCCTCGATGCGACGTCGCGCCTCGGGCTCGTCGGTCACCGTGAAGCCGATGTGCTCGATGCCCGGCTTCGATGGCCGACCATCGGCGCGAGCGAGAGCCATCGGCAGGATCGTGATGTTCACGGTGCCATCGGACACGTCGATCGCGCCGTTCCCGCGCCGCTGGACGATCTCCATACCGAGGCCTTCGGCGAAGAAGTCCGCCAGGCCCTGCACGTCATCGGAGCGGTATGCGATGTGTCTGATCTTCGCCACGATTCACCTCCGCGCGTTGCGCTTCAAGCCATTCTAACCACCAACCCATACTGCTCACCTATTTAGCTGACGTCCCAGAGGTGGGCGTTCCACCACTGGTCGGTCCCCTCGTTGGTGACGGTCACCCCAGAGACCCGTCCATGCACCAGCGTGGGCAGCACGCGCCAGTACAGCGGCTGCCAGACGAGCTGCTCAGTCGTGTGCCGCACGATCTGGCTCAGCGCTTGCATCCGATCTTCGAATCGGATCGTCGTGAAGTAGCGATCGACCAGCGCATCGACTTCGGGGTTCGAGTACCGGGTGTAGTTCCGACCCGTGTAGTTGATCTCCGCCACCCGCATCTCCCGGGTCAGCAGAGCGCTCACTCCGTCGGCGCTGGAGCTGATCCCTGCCTGCACGGAGAAGGTCTTGAAGCTCGCGCGATACGCCAGGTCCCGCTGCCGCTGCTGCGTGACGACCTCGGCGTCGGGCGTGAGCCCGATGGTCCTGAAGTAGTCGAGGACCGCGAGCTGCGGCTTGGCATTCGAGTCGTCCTGCGTGGCCATGATCTGGACGGTCAACGGCCTGCCCGAGGCGTCCTGGAACATGCCGTCAGTCCCCTTGCGGTAGCCGAGCCCTTCGATCGCCTGGGCCGCCGCGCGCGGATCGTACGGATACCGAACGATCGACGACTCGACGTGCCGATATTCGGGCTCCGACGCGTGAATCGAGCCATGGGCCACCTCCGAAAGCCCGAACGTCAGCTCGTCGACGAGCTGCTGCCGGTCGATAGCCATGTAGAGCGCGCGTCGGAAGCGCACGTCGGCGAGGATGGGCGGATCCGGGTTCAGGAACTGCGTGTTCATATTGATGTAGCTGCTGGGCCCCGTCAGGAGCTTGCCCTGGGGCCAGCGATCGCGAACCTGGATGCCCTGCTCGAGCGAGAGCCCGGGGCCGAGCATGAAGTCCACCGCGCCGGCGAGGATGTTCGCGGCGAGCGCGTTGTCGTCGGCGATGAACTTGACCTCGAACTCGTCGATCTTCGGCCGGCCGAGAACGTAGCGGTCGCATGCCGTCAGTGAGACGTGGCTGTCCCGCACGAATTCCTTCACCTGAAATGGGCCGGTCCCCACAAACTCGGTTGTCCAGTAGGGGAGAGTCGGGAACGAGTCCTTGTCGTTGAGGTAGGACTGCTCTAGCAGATGGCGTGGGAACGACGGATTCAGGGGCAATCCCGACGAGCCGAGGCCGGCCATGTCCGCCCGAATGTACGGCTCCTTCCAGGTGACCTTCACCGTTCGCGCGTCGACGGCCTCGAAGGCGTCCACGTAGCGGTAGACGGGCTCTACGGGCCACGGCATGTCGCGGTCCTGGCTCAGCCTGGCGGTGAACACGAGGTCTTGCGCGGTAAATGGCGTGCCGTCGTGCCACAGGGCGCCCTGCCGGATGGTCCAGGTCGTCTCCATCCGCCCATCGGGGAAGACCCGCCACGTGCCTTCGTCAAGGCTCGGCAGCCTTTCCGCGAGGACGGGGATCGATTGTCCGGTGTGGTCGCGCACCGAGAGACCGGAGCTGGTGAGGCTGCTCAGCTCCCGCGCGCCGTCGATCCTGCCTCCGCCGCCAGCGGTGAGGACGTGGCTCACCGAGATCGGGTTGCCACGAATCGCGGCCACGAGGCGCTTCGGCGCGCTGGCCCGTTGCTGATCGGTTGTGGCGGAGCTTCCCCCCGGGGACTGCAGCGGAGCGCAGCCCGCGACGAGCGCCAGAGCCACCAGACCGAACACCGCGTACCGACCAGCTTTCACTCCGACCTCCCGTGCGGGATCCCGCACCCTGCAGTTTGTCATTCCGACCAGCGTCGTTATTGTCATTCCGACGAGCGTAGCGAGGAGGAATCCGTGCCCGGGCTACGGATTCCTCGCCCTTCGGGTTCGGAATGACAACTTCTTCGTCGCCACGATAGTACTACGGTCTCAAGCGTCAAATTGCGAACGCAAGGGCCGTGGTCTACACTGGCGGACTGGAGCCCCAGCACCGGAGGGCGCGTAACGATGGATTTCGGCCTCTTCTCCAACGGCGAGCGCACCAACAAGGTGGCCGCCGACACGTACGACGAAGACCTCTACGAGGTCATGCTGGCCGACCGACTCGGCTTCAAAGAGGCGTGGATCAGCGAGCACGTCGGCCGCAGCTACGGTGGGCGCGCCGACACGCTGCCCGTGGCGGACATGTTCATCATCAAAGCGGCCACGCTCACGAAGCACATCAAGCTGGGGCCCGGCGTCCGACCGATCGCCCTCTACCAACCGGTGCAGGTCGCGATCGACGCGGCGATGGTCGATCACCTCACCCGCGGCCGCTACATGTTCGGCTTTGGATTCGGAGGCCCGAGCGCCGACGGCATCAGCCAGCGCGGGCTCGGCCCGAACGAGCCGAAGCTCCGCCGCGAGAGGATGCTCGAGGCCATCGATCTCATCGTGAAGTGCTGGACTGCCAAAGAGCCCTTCGACTACGAGGGTGCCTTCTGGCAGGGCAAGGCCATCAACACGCTCCCCAAGCCCTACCAGAAGCCGTACATGCCGGTCGCAGTCGCCAACAGCACCACCGCCGGGACGGCGGGCCTGGCGGGCAAGCACGGCTTCATCCCCCTGTTCAGCCAGTACGATGAGGCGAGCCACATGCGCGAGCTGCGGGACGTCTACGTGGACGCCGCGCGGGAAGCGGGCCGCGAGCCGAAGCTGAGCGACATCCGGGCGTGCCGCTTCTGCTGGGTGTCAGAGAGCACGAGTAAGGCGAAGGAAGAGCTGCGGCCCAGCATCACGGCCTCCATCGAGCGCCGCAAGCGCGAGTTCCCGATGCAGTTCCGCCACTTCCTGCCGCCGAGCGGCGAGGTGATGGACGTCACGTGGGACCACATCGTCGACTCGGGCAACTACTTCGTCGGGAGCCCGGACCGGGTTTATGAGCTGATCAAGAACCACTACGACGTGAGCGGCGGCTTCGGCACGCTGCTGCTGGTATGCGGCAAGGACTACGGCACGCGGCAGCAGCGAGCCCGCTCGATGCGGCTCTTCATGCAGGAGGTGGCCCCGCGCTTGCGCGAGCTCGACCCCGATCGCGAAGGTGAGCTGGAAGCGGTGTTTTAGGAGGGCGATCCATGGGCGAGATCCTCGGCCTGGGCATCACGCACTACCCGAGCCTGGCGTTCAAAGGCAACCTGGCACGCCGCATCAACCTGCTGTTGGAGGATCCTGCGCTGCCCGAGCGCCTGCGCTCGCCCGAGGGCTGGCCGGAGCCCATGCGGAAGCAGTGGGCCGACGACGAAGGTGATGCCCACCAGGCGGAGCATCGCCAGGCGATGATCGACGAGTTTCGTAAGGCGCGCCGCGAGCTGGATGAGTTCAACCCGGATTTCATCGTCCTGTGGGGCGACGACCAGTATGAGAATTTCCACGAGGATTGCGTGCCCGCGTTCGGGGTGCTGGCCTACGAGTCCGTGGACGTGCACCCGTGGTCGCGCGACCACGCGCGGGGCCCAAACTCCTGGGACGAGCCGGAGGACAAGGTCTTCACGATCAAGGGCAGTCGAGAGTGCGGGAAGCTCGTCGCGTCCTCCCTGCTGAACCAGGGATTCGACATCGCGTACGCCTACAAGCCGCTGCACGGCTCGGGCCTCGGGCACGCCGTGGTGAACTCCGTCCTCTACATGGACTGGGATCGCGAGGGCTTCTCCTACCCCGTGGTGCCGATCACCGTGAACAGCTACGGACGCAACCTGGTGCGCGCCAACGGCAGGCCGCAAACGCCCTCGGAAGAGCTGACGCTCGACGCCGAGCTCGACCCACAGGGGCCACAGCCGTGGCGCTGCTTCCAGTTGGGGGCCGCTGTGGCGCGCGCCGCGGCCGAGAGCCCGTACCGGGTGGCGCTCATCGCGTCGTCGAGCTGGTCGCACTCCTTCCTCGTGGCGAAGCACGCCCTGATGTACCCGGACGTCGAGTCCGACCGGCGTTACTACGAGGCGCTGGTCGAGGGCGACTGGGACGTGTGGCGCAACACCAGTATCGAGGAGGCCGAGGACCGCGGCCACCACGAGCTGCTGAACTGGTTCTGTCTCGCCGGCGCTATGGCGGAGCTGGACCGCCGGCCGGACTACTCGGTGTTCCTGGAGTCGTGGATCACGAACTCGGACAAGGTGTTCGCCGCGTTCAGGCCTTAGCCCATCAAGCCGACCGTGCCCTTCGCGAAGATGTCCTCGACGGCGACGGCCTGCGGGATGATCTTCTGGTCGACGTTGAAGCGGATCACCGCATCCAGCGTTGCGCGGTTCGGCTCGACACCATAGGGCACCGGATCGCCGCCGAGCAGGTCCCTTGTCTTCCCGAGGGCCTCATCAGCCGGCGCCCGCTCCTTCGCCTGCTTGAAGGCGTCGAACAGCTTGACCGCCAGCGACGGGTCCGCCGCGAGGTGCTCGCTCTTCACGACAACCGTGTGATTGATCGGGTAGACCCCCGTCTTCTTGAAAAAAGCGACGGCGGCGTTCTGCGCGTCGGGGATGAGGGGCTTCACGTCCGGCGAGTCGACGCGGCCCGCGCCGATCGCCGCGTCGATCTCGCCCGCGACCAGCATGCCGGCGAGGTCCTTTCCTTCGGCCGCGCGCTCTACGTTCGGCGGCGGCTGGTACTCGGTGACGTGCTCCTCGTCGACGATGATCCACGTCACCTTGTCGAGGTCGACGCCGTACTCGGTCTTCAGGATCCCGCGCACCCAGAGGCCACCCGTCACCGTATATGCCCGCACGCCGACGCGGCGGCCCGCCAGGTCCGACGGCCCCCTGATGCCGGACTTCGTGTTGTAGGCGATCGCGCCGTGCTGGAACGAGCGGAGCGGAAACACCGGGATCGCCGTAATCGGCTTGTTGTGGGCGCGCGCGCAGAGATACGTGGAGATCGCCATCTCAGAGACGTCGAACTCCATGTTCCGGATCATGCGCCGGAACGCCGCGATGATGGGCGAGACCTCGACGTGGTCGAAGCTATAGCCCTCCGGCGTGACGGATCCATCCTTGAGGGCGCGGGTGTGGGGATAGGTATCGATCGCGGTCTTCAGGGCGGTCGGTGGCATCGTTGTCTCCAAGTCCCCTCTCCCTCTGGGAGAGGGTTAGGGTGAGGGCGTTCCGCCATCTTACTCACCCGGCGCCTTCGGTCTGCCCGTCACTATGCTGGAGCGGCAGCCAGAGGGTGAACGTGCTGCCCTCGCCTAGCGTGCTGGCGACGCGCACCTCGCCCTCCAGCATGCGAGCAGCCTCGCGGACGATCGTCAGGCCCAGGCCGGTGCCACGCTCCACGCGCGCCTCCGAACGACGACCACGAAAGAACCGCTCGAACAGCCGGTCCTGCTCTTCGCGCGTCAGGCCGATCCCGGTGTCCGCGATCGCGATCGCGATGCCGTCCCTCTCGAGCTGTGCCCCGAGCCGGACGGTGTCGCCGGCTCGCGTGTACTTCACCGCGTTCGACAGCAGGTTGTCCACGGCACGCCGCAACAGGAGCTCATCGGTGACCAGGGGGGGAAGACCCGGCTCGACCTCCACCGACATCCCGACGCCTTTTTCATCCGCCCGCGGCCGAACGCCGGCCGCGGCCTCATCCAGGAACTGGCTGAGAACCACCGGGCGGAGCTGCAGGGCCTGACTGCCCGATTCCAGGCGCTGCAGGTCGAGGATGTTGTTCACCAGCCGCAGCATGTAGTTGCTGGATGCCGTGATGGAGGCAACGTAGCTCTCCTCGCGAGTGCGGTCCGGGTCGGCAGCCTCCCGGGCGAGAAGGCCGGCATAGCCCAGGATTGCGGTCAGCGGCGAGCGGAGCTCGTGCGTCAGCTCCATGGCCCGCTCCTCGAGCACGTCCGGCGGGATATCCATCGGGCCGGCGGCCTCGGCGACGAACCGAGCCCGCTCCTGCACGATGGCCTCGTGCGCCGTGGTCGCGCTGATGTAGAGGGCGATCAGCCCGAGGGCCAGCAAGAACAGCAGTAACATCGGCACGAAGAAGATCGGTCCGCGGGCAAGGAGCAGATCGGCGAGCACCAGGCCGGGGTACAGCAGCAACAGGTTGGCGGTGATATTCGAGCGGGGCAGCGTCGCCACCCATGGCCGCAGGCGTTGCCGCCGCCCGCTGAGCTCGAGGAAGACGGACTCGCCGAGCCAGTATCCGATGAGGAACAGGGCGGCCGGGAACAGGCGGGCCGGCCCCTCCACAGGAGTTTGCGTGAGCGAGCCGAGCGCCGCCGTCAATCCGTTGCCAGCGAGCGCACCCAGAACCACACCGGTCAATGCGGCCCCGCCGCGCAGGGCGGTTGGCACTGCGCGGCGCGTCCATACCGCTCCAGCGACCATGGTTGCGACGAGGGCCACATCCGCCGTGGCCGGAGCGCCGCAGGCGAGCCAGCTAGGCAGCAGCACCGCTGGCAGGAACGTCAGTAGCACGCCAGGGGGCAGGCGCACGGGTGCCAGCGCCATCACGGTGGCCACAAGGAGAATGGTCACCAACGAGGCGGCGTCGCAGCTACCTGGGGTGAGGATGGAATCCAGAGTTAACATAGCTGGCTCCCAACCTGCGAAGCCGATCATAGCATTCGTGCCCCGGTTTGGTTCGATCCACCTCCCGGGTAGTACGATTGAGGTATAAGCTGGCCGCGGACGTCCATCCGCGCATGGAAGCGCACACAACATGGGTGCCACAACCACTCATCTGCGGCTGTTCGGGCTTCTGGCCCTGCTGCTGCCCCTGTACGGCGCCGTTCAGCTCGCCCTGCTATTCGAGTCGATGACGCGCGTCGAAGTACGTACCGTACCGGAGCTCGTGGAGGTCCCGGTGCAGGTTGAGGTGCAGGTCCCGGTCGAGCGCGTGATCTTCGTACCGGTGCCGGCCCCGGGCGCGGCGCCCGTCGAGGATACCGGCGAGGGACCGTCGGACCTCGAGGAGCCGGAAAGCACCCTGCCCCTGCTGCTGGCGATACCGAGCAGATTTTTCATCGCCGAGCTCAGCGTGCCCCTGTCGCAGGCGGACGAGTCGCCGGCGACAGTCGGCCCCAGTGCCCAGGAGGAGATCGCGGCTCAGCCGGAGATCCGTGCGGACCCAGCGCCGGCGATCGGCGCGCCCGCTCGGCCCGGGCGGCCCCCGCCCCCTCCGATCATCCCTTCGAGCCCGGACCTCGTCGTAACCGCCCCGTCTAGCCCGCCTCCGGCAGCTCCAGACCCACCTCGCGCCAGGCCCGTTATCTTCGTTTCTCCACCCCTGATCCAGGTGCCGGTCGTCGTCCCGCCCCCACCGGCGCCAGCCGCCGTCCAGAGCTTCATCCCGTCGGTACCCGCACCGGTCGTCGTGGAGCCCGAAGACCCGAAGCCGAAACCTCAGCCCGTCGACACCGACGGCGACAAGCCGAATCCACCGCGAGAGAAGAAGAAGGTTTCCGACGACACGGCGGCGAAGCCCGACGACGACGATCACAAGCCCCGGGCCGGGCGGCCGTCCAGCAACGACAAAGATGACAGGGACAAAGACGACGGCGATAAGAAACCGCAGGTCGCCGCGGCGCACCCCCGCGACGACGACAAGGACGATGCGCGCCGCAGCACCGCAGCGCCCTCAACGTCGGCCCAGACTCCCCCACGGACGGCCCCGACTCCCGAACGCCGCGACGACCGACCGCAGGCCGCTGCGACTCCCCCTCGCAGCCAGAGCCCCCAGCCCGCGGGCACCAGCGGGAAGCCGAGCTCTGGGAGCTCAGCCGGAACGGCGAGCTCTTCCGTCCAGCCGACGGCGTCGGGGCAGGGAAATCGCCAGACCGCGGCCCCCGCGTCGACCGGCAATCAGAGCACGCAGCGACCGGGGTCTTCGGGCGAGCGCCGGGAGTCGAAGGGGACGGCTGCGAGAGGCAAGGGGCGCTAGCCCATCCCCTAGATAGACCGGATCCTGGGCAGCGTGTACGGGCGGAAACTCAACGTTCACTCAACCGGTCCAATACGTCGGGCAACGCTTCGTACCTAGCATCATTCACAAGTGGCCCACGCCATGAGATTGACAGATCGCGGCTTCTCCCGTAACCTCCGCTGTTCTTCGTTACGAAAAGCAACCTTAAGGAACAAGGTGTAACTTTAGACGAAGCCCGAGGCGTCCCTGCGGACTCAGGGCACGAAGACAGTCAGCGCGGATCCGGATCGCTCATGCGCTGATTCGAGTGAATTGCGAAACCGACCGAGTCTTTTTACTCGGTCGGTCTTTTTGTGCGCGGTGAGGATCTGGAGGCAGGATGCGGATAGGTCAGCACTGGCTTCGTCGGCTGTCCATGTTGGCGACTCTGGGCGTCCTCCTTCAAGCCGCGGGTTTCACCGCTGCCCTCCCGGCAAGCGTCGCGGAATCGCTCTCCGCACCCGCCAGTTCCGATCAGGCAGCCCCCGCTTTCGGGCTGCGCGCTCAGGAAGCTTCCACCGACACGCCGACGGCAACGGCGACCAGCACCGGAACTCCGAGCCCGGCCCCAACTCCAAGCCCGGCGGCCACTGCGACCAACGTCCCCGCCGCTCAGTCGCCGCCCGCCACTCATGATGTCTCACCTTCTACCCCCTGGTCGCGATTCGACCTGGGTGTGAATGTCGTCGGCGGAAACCTCGCCTTGCAGGTCACCGATCTCGCGATCCCTTCGATCGGTCTCGGCACAATGGTCGCGCGCACCTACAACAGCGCGGCCGCTGACCGCTACGGCCCGTTTGGCTACGGTTGGTTCTGGACGTACGGGGTGCGACTGTATCCGGAGACGTCAAGTGCGACGGTAGTGCGCGAGGATGGTCGAGCGGACACGTACACTCTCGCGGGCGGTATCTACACCCCTCCACCGGGCGTCTACGATGGGCTCGCCGGCAACGGCGACGGCACCTTCACGCTGACGCGCAAAGATCAGATTCGCTACGCGTTCTCCGCCTCTGGCCAGCTACAGGGCCTCACGGACCGCAACAACAATGGCCTGTCGCTCAGCTACGCCGCCGCCGTCCCGAACGGGATCACGGACACGGCGGGTCGGACCTGGGCGATCGAGAGCGACCCCTCGGGTCGCATCACGCGCGTCATCGACCCCGCTACGCGGTCGACGAGCTTCCAGTACAGCGCCGCGGGCGACCTCACCCAGGTCACCGATGCGCTGGCCGGCATCACCCGCTATACGTACGACGCCAGCCACCGCCTCACGCAAGCAACCGACCAGAACAACCATAGTACGAACTATGCCTACGACCCGTCGGGGCGCGTCAACACCGTGACCGACGCGGCCTCCAGCGCCGCCATCTTCACCCACGACCTTGCCGGGCTGCGGACGACGGTGCGTGACCCTCGCGGAAACACCCACAGCTATACCTACGACGCTACCAATCGGGTCACGGCAGCGACTGACGCCCTCGGGCGCTCGGACGCTTCGGTCTGGGACGGCTCGAACAACCGCGTGTCTCTGTCGGACCGCAACGGCAACCTGACAACCTACCGGTACGACGGTAGGGGCAACGTTACACTCCTCACCGATGCGGCCGGGGGCCAGACGGCGACTTCGTACAACGCCGCGAACGATCCGACGAGCCGCACGGACCCACTCAGCCGAACTACCACCTTTTCGTTTGACGCCCGAGGCAATCTCACCACGGTGACCGACCCCCTGGCCCACGTGACGTCCCACGCCTACGATGCCCGTGGCCAGCGGATCAGCACCACGGACGCGAACGCCCACACGACGGCGTACGCCTACGACGTTTACGGCAATCGGACCAGCAGCACGGACCCGCTGGGCAACGCGACGACGCTGACCCATGACGCGGCGGGTCGTATCCTGAGCGAGATCGACCCTGACGGCCGAACCACCCGCCGCACCTACGACGCCCTGGGCCGCATCACTTCGACAACAGACGGAGCAGGTGGGGTTTCGCGCTCGACCTACGACGCCGTCGGCAATCGGCTCACCGCGACCGATCCCCTGGGCAACATCACCCGCTTCGAGTACGACGTGCGCAACCTCCTCGTCCGATCGACCGACCCCCTCGCCCGGATCACGGTCATGGCCTACGACCCCAACGGCAATCGCGTCACCGTGACCGATCCGCTCGGCAACGCAACGAGCTTCGCCTACGACGCGGGCAACCGCCTCACCAGCTCCACCGACCCGAACGGCAGCACCACAAGTCACACGTATGACGGCGTGGGGAACGAGACCAGCGTGCGTGACCCGATGGCCCGGACGACGAGCTACGCCTACGACGGTCTGAATCGGCTGGTGCAGGTCACCGATCCGAATGGCGGCCGGGCGACCTACGGCTACGACCCGGTCGGGAACCGCACGACCATCACTGATCCAAACGGCCACACGAGCGGTGTGGCGTACGACCCGGTCAACCGCCCCGTCAGCCAGACCGATCCGCTCTCCAACACGAATGCCTACGCGTACGACAACGTCGGCAACCTGCTCAGCAAGCGGGATGCCAACGCGCGCACCACGACCTATCAGTACGACAACGCCAACCGGCTGGTGCAGGCCATCTACCCCGAAGGCCCGGTGAGCTGGGTCTACGACGGTGCGGGCAACCGGGTGCGGATGACCGACCAGACGGGGACCACGACCTACACCTATGACGGCGCCCGTCGGCTGACCGGCAATACCGCGAACGCCGGTGCGATCCACTACGTCTACGATGCCGCGGGCAACCTTCGCACGCTCACCTACCCCTCGGGCCAGTCGGTCACCTACCAGTACGACGCGATGAACCGGGTGATCGCGGTCACCGACTGGAATGGTCTGAGCAGCGGCTTCACCTACGACGCGGCAGGAAGGCGGGGCACCGCCTCTCACCCGAATGGCACCCGCGGCACCTTCACCTACGACAGAGGCGGCCGCCTCACGGGAATCCAGTGGTCGAGCGTCGGGGGCGGGTCCGTTGCCGGGTTCAGCTACACCTACGACGCTGCCGGCAACACGACGCGGATCGTGGACAACCAGGGCACGTCCACCTTCGCCTACGACGGCGTCGATCGATTGACCCAGGCGACCTACGCGGACGGCACGGGCACCAGCTACACATACGACCCGGCGGGCAACCGCACGGGCATGACCTCAGGCGCCACCAGCACCTTCTACACCTACGACGCTGCGAACCGCCTGCAATCGGCCGGTGGCGACGCGGCGACGTGGGACGGCAACGGCAACATGCTGAGCAAGGGGGCGACGGTCTACGGGTACGACTCCCAGAACCGGCTGCTGCAAATACAGACCCCCGACCAGACCGTGCAGATGGCGTACGACGGAGCGAACCGCCGCGTCACGCGCTCCGTGGGTGGAGCGACGAACAGCTACGTGTATGACGAGCACAGCGAGCTCGCGCGTGTGGTGAAGGAGAGCAACGCCCAACGTAGCTCCCTCTATGGGCTCGACGGCAACGTGTTGTGGGACGCATCGAGCGACCAGGGGCAGCTCTACTACCACCAGGACGCGATCGGCAGCACCGCCGCAGTCACGAGGCCCGACGGCACGCTTGTTGGCACCCGCCACTACGACGCGTTCGGCACGCCTAAGGACCCGACGACGATCCCTGGCTCATTCTGGTTTGCTGGCGAGCAGTACGACACCGAGACGGGTCTCATCTACCTAAGGGCGAGGTACTACGATCCGACGACGGGGCGGTTCTTGAGCCAGGACTCCGGGAGGCCTGCCCTTCGGCTAACGCAATCCATCAACCGGTATGTCTACGTTGCCAACAACCCTTTTAAGTTCAGGGATCCCACTGGAAACGAGTTCTCCCTGGGCTCAGTGTTTCGCTGGGATTGGTCGCTTCCCGGCACGAATTGTGCGGGGGCTCACCACTGCAACGAGGGCGAACGTCCAGTGCCGGGCGCAGACGAGGCTGCCTATCGACACGACCAGTGTTACTCGCACGTAGCCTCCTACCTAGGGAGCATGCAGTGCGATCTGAATCTATTCGTAGAAGAGGTGACGCTCCCCGGCCCGGACCCGCAGTTCGGAAGGTCGGTAGCAATTGGGGCTTACGGGGCTATCTCGTTCCTGCTCAAGATACCTATCGCGGCCGTGTTGCTACCGCAAGAACTAGCGCTCCGCGATTCGGTCATGCGCTCCGAAGCCTCCACCGAGGCTTACATAAGGTGGCTTAATGAACAGGGGAGGCCAATCAACGGCGGCGGCCACTCCCCGGCCCAGTTGCAGTCTACGGCGGCCCAAATCGCCCGGGCTACCGGCCAGTCGCAAGCCAGTGTCCTCCGCGTGCTCCAAGCAACCCGCAAGGGCGGGCCCGCCATCCCCGTCGGCAACCGCCCCAACCGCCCGTCCAACGCCTCGCCCTACAACTGGTTCGTTACCGTAGCCGATTCGCCGACGCTGCAGTGGAACGGATCGAGCAGTCCCGATCCCGGCGTCAGCGTCACCGGCTACCGAGTGCTGCTCTACGACCAGGGCGGCAACAGCCTCGCGTGGACGAGCGACTGGATCCCTGGCACGTCACTGCAGCCCCCGCTTCTGCGCTACGACACCTGGGCGTGGTCGGTCCAGGCGCGGGACAACCGCGGGCTGGTGAGTGAGCCGAGCGAGCAGTGGCACTACACCGTCTCCAACCCGCAGGTGCGCGTGATTCCATCGAGCGTGCAGTTCGTCCCCGAGGCCGATGGCCCAATTCCCGCCAGCGCCCAGGAGATCGTGGGCATCCTGGCCTGCACTGAGGGCAACGCGGGTCTCGGCGTCACGCTGAGCGTCACCGTCAACGAGGCGTCTGACGGAAGCTCCTCAGGTCGATGGAACATCATCAAGCAGCTCGGCGTGCCGTGCTTCGACACTGGACCGACGCCCGACCATCCACAGTGGCGAACGCTGGAGTACGGAGACGGTACCCACGCCGTGCGCATCGAGGCGCTCAAGGCCAACATCAGCTACGGCGACCCGGACGTCTTCTGGGATGTCTACACGACCTCCTACACCCTACCCCACCGTCGCCCGGCGTCCCCGCAGCTCGTTGCTCCACTGGATAACTCCTTTACCAACAATCGAACGGTCACTTTCCAGTGGCGGCAGACGACGAACGCGCAGAGCTATCGGCTCCGCGCGTCGACGAACCCCGATCCAGCCGTCTCTCCCATCCTCGACCAGACTCTGAGCTCGTCCACCCTTCAGTACGCCTACACGTTCGATGCCGACTATCCGACGTTGTACTGGCAGGTGCAGGCGATCAACGACCTCGGCACGAATAGCTCGACCGCATTCAGGCTCGGGATCGATCGCACGGCGCCAACGTCCTCCGTGAATCCACTCTCGGCGGTGAGCGCCCAGAACTCCTTCGTTGTCCGCTGGACTTCGCAGGACGCCGTGGCAGGCGTCGATTGCACGAACGTCCAGGTCAGAGACGGCACCGAAGGCATCTGGGTCGATTGGCTGGGCTGCACGACGCGCACGTTCGCGCTCTTCCAGGGCGAGGACGGCCACACGTACTTCTTCCGCTCCCGCGCCCGCGACAGGGCAACGAACATGCCAGCGTTCACAACGGAGAACGCCGACACCAGCATAACGGTGAATGTGGCAGCCGCAAGCGTCTGGTGGAACGGCTCGTACCAGCTCAAGCGGCCGATCAACGTTTTGAACAACCACACCGGCGACCTGCCCATCGGCTACGTGCTGCGGCTTCGGCTCGACGGTTCGACGAACCCAACGGCGCTGCAGGTGTACGACGCTTCGCGCAGCACCACGAAATGCGACGACCTGCGGGTCGTCTACCGCGACACGACCGAGCTGGACCGACTCATCCTGAGCTGCACTAGCACGAGCGTCGACCTCCTCTTCCGAGCGATGACCGCCGTTCCCACGGCGACGCTCGATAGCGCCAGCTACCAGCTCTACTACGGAAACGCGGCGGCAACGAACCCACCGGCAGACCGCAACGATGTGCTCTACCCCCCGATTGGTCCGACCACGCTGCGCGCGTACGACATGCTGGAGGGAACCGGCCTCACGCTCCGGGATGCGAGCGGCCACGCCGACGCGAGCATGAACCCGGCGCTCGGCTGGAACCAGAGCGGTAAGTTCGGTCCGGCCGTCGTTTTCCCGGGTGACGACGGGCCAGAGCCGCGACCAGCCATCGACGACGGCTCGTCGGACCTGCCAGTGAATGGCTTCACCCTCGAGTGGTGGATGAAGCGCACCACGGCGCCCGACGGCGGGATGATCGCCGAGCAGATCGTCGGCCCGTGCAACCCGAAATGGTCGATCGGTATCTTCGAAGGACGGATCCGCGTCGATATCTGGCCCGCGGCGGGCGCCGCGTCGGCCGAGGTGCGTAGCAACACCTCTCTCAACGATCCTACCTTCTATTCCCAATGGCACCACTTCGCCGTGTCGTTCAACGGCCAGACCGAGGTGCGCTTCTACATTGATGGCCGCCTGGACGTGACTCGGAACCTGCCCACCAGCGGACTGGTCAGCTCCTGTTCCCCGCTGCGGATTGGGGCAGCCGGCAACAACAGTGGCCGGCTCGCCGCTCTGATGAGCGGGCTCACGCTCTCGGAGGGGGTCCGCACCGACTTTTCCTACGGACTGTTTGCCGACGTCGTGGCGGATCCCACGGTAGCGGCCGGTTCGGAGTACATACTCACGACCCCGCTGCCGACGCCGACTACCATCCCGAGCCCCACACCCACTCCGACCCCGCCAGCCATAGCGGAGTTCGGAACAGGCCGCGATGGACCTTTGAACGTCACGGGCAACTTGGTGGTGAACAGCGTGCGGGCTACGGCCTCAGGTAGTGCAGGAGCGAACGGTCTCACGGTTTCGAGCACTGCTGGATTTGGCCCCGGGGCCGAAGTGCTCATCTGGCAAACACAAGGTGCCGGTGCCGGAGCCTACGAGTTTGCCACCATCGCCTCGATCGGCGCCGGCCAACTGGTACTCAGCGCGCCTCTGGCTCACGCGTACGTGAGCCCGGGCGCGCAGGTCCTCGTCGTGCCGAACTACACCGACGTTACCGTCCCCGTGGGATCTGCGATCCTCGCGCCTCCCTGGGACGGTTTGACGGGTGGGATCGTTGCCTTCCGGGCTAACGGCCGGCTCACGGTCACTGGCGCGATCACCGCTGACGGTGGCAGCGGAATCGTGGCGATGCTCACCAACAATGCGCGGTCGCCCGGAGGAACGGGCGGCGGCTTCAGGGGCGGCGATGGTCTCGCGGGCAACTCGGGGGATGTGCAGGCGTGGGCCGGCGAAGGTAACGTTGGTGGCCCCGCTCAAACCACGTCGGCCAATGGCAATGGTGGGGGTGGCGGACGAGCGATCAATGCACCGACCCAGGGGGCCGGGGGCGGCGGCGGGCATGGCACTGCTGGAGCAAACGGTCGCCAAGACGGCTCGTCTGTCGGGGGTTCGGGGGGAGGGCCCATCGGCGATTCCTCGATCGGTGCGCTCTTCTTTGGTGGCGGCGGTGGCGGCGGTGCCCGAGAGGAGACAAACGCGGTCGGCTCGGGAGGCGCTGGCGGTGGTGTGGTGTTCTTCGCCGCACGAGAGCTCCAGCTGAATGGGAGTGTCTTGGCCAGAGGCGGGAACGGTGGCGGCCAGGACAGTCCCACGGCGGGGGGAGGAGCGGGCGCTGGAGGCACGATCCTCATAAGGGGGTGGGATCTCGCACTCGGCTCGTACCTCATCGGGGCTCCAGGGGGAGCCGGCGGGTACAACGGCGGGAGCCAGTACGGTGGCTCCGGTGGCGCGGGGCGCATTCGCGTCGAGTATTGCTCGTCGGGATCCGGGCTGACCGATCCACCTGCTAGCTTCGCACAGGTATCCTGCTCGCCGGCTTCGACGCCGACTCCTACTCCGGGAACACAGACGCCCACCCCGTTACCTACGACCACACTCACGTGGGCGACGCGTGCCAACATGCCGACGCCACGGTACGGTTTAGGGGTGGCTGCCAGTAACGGTAGGGTGTACGCCATCGGCGGGAACGACGACACCACCGATTTAGCCCTCGTGGAGGAGTACGACCCGGCGACGAACACCTGGACCATCAAGGCTGCCATGCCCACCGCACGCAAGTCTCTAGGCGTGGCAACGGCGGGCAACGGTCGGCTCTACGCGGTAGGGGGCGAGAGCGTCGGCGGCGGCTTCTTCGCTACGGTGGAGGAGTACGACCCGGCGACTAACACCTGGACGACCAAGGCGCCCATGCCCACAACGCGCTCCAGCCTCGCTGTAGTGGCTGGGAACAACGGCAGGATCTACGCGATCGGGGGGAAGACAGGTCTCGGGCCGCTTGCGACGGTGGAGGAGTACGACCCGGCGACGAACGCCTGGACTCCGCGCGCGTCGATGCCTACGGCACGCAACGCCCTTTCAGTAGCGGTTGCGCCCAACGGAAGGATCTACGCGTTCGGCGGCAGCGCCCAGGGGGTTGTCCTCAACGCCGTTGAGGAATACGACCCGGTAACAGACTCCTGGGCGCCCCGCGCCTCAATGCCGTCGCCCTTATGGGAGCTCGGTGTCGCGGCGATGAGCAACGGCCGGCTCTACGCCTCGGGCGGTTACAACGGCAGCAACACTGTGGCCACAGTCTTGGAGTTCGACCCGATCGCCAACACCTGGACGAGCGCGACCAATCTCCCCGCCGCGCGGGCCAGCCATGGGGTGGCAACAACCAGTGGAAGGATGTACGTAATCGGCGGCGGCGCCCCCGGTGGCCTACACGCTCCGATCGAGGAAGGGGCGATCGGCCAGCCACCGATTCCGACCGCCACCGACACGCCGACGGCGACTCCGACCCCGACTGCCACCCCTACCCCAACCTACACCCCGGTTCCAATCGATCCGTGCGCGGGCGGAACTCTGGCGTTCTGGCCGATGCGGGAAGCAACTGGGAACACGATCGGCGACTTTTGCGGTGGCCACAATGGGTCGTGGACGCAGGGGGTGAGTTGGTCCTCCGATGCGGAGGGGCCCTACCTTCAGATGGCGGGTGGAAACGGCGAGCGAATAACGATCAACTCACCCGAGTTGTCATCGAACACCGCCACGACCGTTGAGGTTCGCTTGATGCCCGGCTCCGGCTTCCGCCGGGTGCTCGGTCAGATGGGCGATTCCGGTGCCAGTCAGCTGCGATATTTGCTCTCCGTCGACATAACGAGGGTCGCCCTTAACGTGTGGGGCGCCACTGGAGACGGCTCCTTCGACTACTGCTGCCTGCAGCCCGATCAGTGGGCCCACGTTGCTTTCCAGATCGACGGCACCCAGGTTGGGCTCTTTGTGAATGGACTATCCGTGAAGTCGGGAGCTCTTCCCTTTCCTCAGACATTGCGCTCGACAGGCGCCCCCACTGAGATTGGTACCGGTGAGGCCATCAGCGACTTCGACGGCAAGATCCAGTACGTGAGGATCTCGAACGGAGTGCGCAACGATTTCTTATTGAGCCGGCCAACTGCTGTTCCAACCCCCACACCAACAAGGACGCCGACCGAGACCCCAACGCTAACCGCAACCGAGACCCCCACCCCGACTCAGACGGCGACCTCAACGTTTACCGCTACGGCCACCGAGACGCCCACTGTCACCCCGTCGCCA
>Ga0184637_10001091_pt1 | contig 18864 bp, 15 predicted proteins | sample PLM3_127_b2_FD_133143 | JGI IMG/M metagenome (GOLD analysis project Ga0184637, IMG submission 133143) | Groundwater sediment microbial communities from an aquifer in East River, Colorado, USA - PLM3_127_b2 | ecosystem: Environmental > Terrestrial > Soil > Riparian zone | place: USA: East River...
CATCCTGCAGGCCACGCACGGGATTGTCAGCGGCTCGCCGGACTTCTTCCAGCGGGCTTTCGGGGAGACAGGCGACGAGTTCGCGGACCTCCTGCTGCGCCCGCAGCACTTTCTGTTCAACCGCTTCTGGTATGAGATCTATGGTGGCCGTGGGGAGTTCGAGGATTACTTGCGCGTGTTCCAGAAGCTGAGCGAATCGGACAAGGGGGAGCTGGCGTCTCTGCTGAGCGGCTCGGAACCTCGTCTGTACGGCTCGCTCACGTCCGAGACCGCGAACTCGGCCGTTAGGCGGGTGTTGCCCTTCTACGCCATTCCGTCCAAAGCGGACGAGGCCGAGATTTGGGCAAAGATGAAGCAGATCGCGAAGAAGCCAGACGAAGAGATTGTCCATGTCCCCGACGACGAACGAGTCGAGGACGCGGGATTGCAGGAGGCAGCGTGATGGATGGAGTCGTTTCGCCGGTCAGCATCGCTGGCTTGCGCCGTGCCCCGGACCCCATCGAAGAGGATGTGGTCATAGGCAAGGACGTTATCGAATTGCTCGCCGGAGCGATGTACGCCGACCCCCTGACGGTCTATCGCGAGTACGTCCAGAACGCCGCAGATGCCGTCGATCAGGCGCGTGAACTTGGCCTCCCCTTCGAGCAGGGTCCGCAGGTGCTGATCATCCTCGACCACGTTGAGCGTACCGTGCGCATTCGGGATGTTGGGGTCGGTGTCGGTGGGGCCGAGTTCGTTCGTCGTCTGACGGCGATTGGCGCAAGCAAGAAGCGCGGAGCGAATCTGCGCGGTTTTCGTGGCGTTGGACGCCTCGCTGGGCTGGGCTACTGCCAGGAGTTGATCTTTCGCAGCCGCACGGATGGATCATCGACGATCAAGGAGTTGCACTGGGACAGCCGTGTCCTGCGCGAGCGGCTGCGCGATCCCAAGTTTGACGGTAGCCTCGCCGACCTGGTCAAGGAAGTAGCGACCGTCGTGACAGCGCAGGATTCGACAGGTTACCCGGACCGCTTCTTTGAGGTCGAGATGCGTAAAGTTGTTCGCATCAAAAACGACCTGCTGATGAACGAGGACGAGATCCGCCGGTATCTCTCCGAGGTCGCCCCGGTGCCGTTCTCGCCGGACTTCACCTTCGGTGAGCGCATTCGCAAGTGGCTCTCAGAGCGCGGTGTTGGGGAGCCCGTTCACATCGAGCTGACGGATGGCAAGGGTCCCGTCTATCACCGAGCCCTCAATGAGGTGGTGGTGTCCAAGGTGGGCGTCACGACCTTCCGTGATGTCGAGTTGCGCGAGATCAAGAACTCCGCCGGCGATGTGCTTGCCGTCGGGTGGCTTCTCGATCACGGCTACATTGGCGCCATTCCCCGCGGCAGCCGCATGGCCGGTATTCGGCTTCGCGTGCGTGATGTTCAGGTCGGAAGTGAACTCATCCTCGCCAGCCTTTTCACGGAGACTCGATTTGCGATGTGGGCCGCCGGCGAATTCCATGTGGTCCACCCGCGCATCGTGCCGAACGGCCGCCGAGACGACTTTGAGCACTCTGCGGCGTACAGCGAGCTTCAGGACGAACTAAAGGTGTTCACCAAGGACATCGGGCATCTCATTCGCACCAGGTCCGACGACCGTAGGCGCAAGCGGCGCGCTCGTCTCGCTCTCATGTATGCGCAGTCCTGGCTCGAGGTTGCGGGCAATACCCGGCACCACGAGACGATTCGCCGCGTCGCGGCCAACGAGGCGGAGACCCAACTCCAGGTCATCGACAAGGAGGCAGCACGGGTTACGCTCGACGATGATTTGACGAAGGAAGCCCCGAAGCTCCGTGCATCGATCAGCCGCGTCGTGGCCGCGCTCGATAAGAACAAGCCACAGGGGCGCCCCCCGGTCGGCAAGTCGAAGGGCGCCTTGGCGGCAGTGTCGGCCATCATGTCCTCTACGACGCAGATCAAGAAAGCGCTGCCGATGGCTGAACGCGTGCTCGCGGCGATGGAGGGCACTGTCAAGAAGTGAGGGGCATCGCTCGAGTCAAACTGGCGGTCGGTCAGATAGTCCCCGAACCGATGAGAGCGCGAAGCACATCGGGCTTGCGAAGCTGGAGATCCTCTTCCGAGATCGAGTCGCAATCGGCTTGCGTATAGCGTGCCAGGCGGTGTTTCTGTTCGAGTGAGAAGTCGACGAACTCATCGACCGTGTCCCTTGCGATGAGGAGCACGATCTCGCAAGGTTGCTCCTGTGAAATGCGGTGGATGCGATCCTGCGACTGGAGATAGTCGACCAGATTGAACGTGCGATCGATGTAGACCGCGACATTTGCCTCGGTCAAGGTCAAGCCCTCGCGTGCGGCTGCAGGGTTGGCAATCAGCAGGCGAGTGTCGGGGTCGTTCTTGAAGTCGCCCACGGCGCGGTCCCGATTCTCGTTACTGACCTCGCCATGGATGACCACGGGCGACCATCGGCCGTAACGTTGGCGCAGGATCTCGATGTTGCCAACAAACGACGTCCACAAGATGACTTTCTGGCTGGGGTCCCGCGCCATGTAGCGCGCAAGAAGCTCGTCGAGGGCCGTCAGCTTCGCGGGAGTCTCTCGGTACGCAGTGTCGAGCAGTCCGGGGTTCGACGCGAGCTGGGCCAGCCGCACCATCCTGGCGAGGATGGCGTCTCCGCGCTGGAGAACCTCCTCGCCGTCCAGGGAGCGCACCCACAACTCAAGCTCCTCGCGCATGCTGTCGTACATGACCCGCTGAGTTCCCTGCAACCCGACCACGATTCGCGTGTAGTGCTTTGCGGGCAAGTCGAGAGCTTCAGCCTTGGTCCTGCGTAGGGTCCTACCGGCGATTCGATCGCGCAGCTGGTCAATATTCTTATAGCCCTCGGTCCCGGCTTTGTAGTTTCTTTGGAACTCCTCGAACGAAGCGCCGAGACTCTGGCCATCATCCAGAAAGAGCATCTGACTCCACAGATCCTCAGGCTTGTTGGCGACGGGTGTTCCCGTCAGGATGTAGCGACGTGCCGCGTGGGCACGCAGCTCCAGGACTGCGCGTGTGGTGTTGGCCTCAGGCGTCTTGATGCGATGGCTCTCGTCCAGCACCATCGCAATAGGCTTGAACTTCAAGAGCGCCTTCAGCGAAGCGAGCTCACTGTCGACCGCTTCGTAGTTGATGATGTAGAAGGCCGCCCGCAGGCTCCTAAAAGCCACGCGGCGAGCATTGCGGCCGGAGCCGAACACGGCGTACGACAACGAAGAGAACTTCTCGACCTCCTGGGCCCAGTTGGTCTTTAGTCCGTTTGGGCAGATGATCAGCGCTGCGCCAATCACGCCTACGTCGATCCCGGCGGCGATGGCGTCGATCACCTGCTTGCTCTTCCCGAGCCCTTGCTCGTCAAAGAGTGCCGCGCGATTGTTCTCCCGCAAGAACCGCGTACCGTCGTCCTGATGAGCCAGCGCAAGGGGTCGTCGTCTATTGGCGGCCATGACTAGCGCGTAAGCAACACTTCCGGCACGTGAATGCGGCGCACGTGCTTCGCGGCGATGAGTCCGAGGTCGATCAGGACGCGATCGAGCGCGTAGGCACATGACCTGGGCACCGCGATGTAGAGGGAGCATGGGATCTGCCCATCACGCATTCGGGTGTACCCGAGGACACGGAGCTGGGCCCGCGTGTGCGCATTGTCGACATCGTGCTCGGTCTTTGCTTCGGCGAAGCCGATCAGGCCACCGTCAGCCTGCACGCCGCAAGCATCGGGTCGCACTCCTTGCAGCTCGAATGGGGGTGGCAGCCGATCAAGCGGACCCGCTTGATCGATACGGCCCTCGAAGCCCGTGAGCCGGAAGCCATCCGCGATCATGCGACGGACACCCCAAAGCAAGAGTGACTGATGCTGGTGACTAGGCATGGGAGGCAGTGACCTTCGATGCCTCTGTGTAGGCCGCGCCGCGTCGTTCACCGAATCGCTCGGCGTTGTCGAGAACCGTTTCGATCTGCTCCTTCAACGCTAGAAGAATCTTCATGCGCTCGGCGCTCTCAGCGAGTTCAACCAGCTCGGCGACCGTAAGCTGCTGCAGCCGCGCCCGTGCCTTCTCGACGATCAGATACAGCTCGTGCTCGCGGGGATCCTTGCGCGCCAGAAACTCCTCAGCGGCATCGAACCCTGCGATCTCGAGCAGCTGAATCGCTTCGTCCTGGTCGAGAACTTTGGGTAGCTTGCGCACCTTGGCGCCCGTGTTGATCTGCCCGTCTCGTACCCAGTGCGCAAAGCGCTCGGGTAACCCGGCGATCGTCTCCGACTGTTTGCGAAGCCGTGTGCTCTTCAAGAACTCCAGGAAGTAGGAGAACTTGGAGCGGTGCTCGGCATCTGTTGGATCGCGTGTGATCGGGAAATAGAGCCGATCCATGAGGTCTGCCGCCTCGATGTGCTGTCGCACGTCCATCGGCGTCATCCGGTAGCGCTCTGCCACCTCCTCATGGATCAATCCACTCTGGAGCAGTGCACGCATCTGCAGGGCTTTCTCATAGGGTGCCCAGCCCCTCACAGAGCCGAGATGAATCTCGTTGAGGAGATCCTGCACGACACTTTCGGCGGTGCCTTCCGGGATCAGCCAGGCTGGCATTCGAGCAAACCGAGGATCGCCAGGGTGTTCCTCCTTGGCGGCGCGGGTCGCGACGACCCGACGGTTGCCTTCGGCGACCGAGAAGTCGTGCCGCAGGTAGATAGGCTCCTGCACGCCGCCTGAAAGAATGATCGAACGTTTAAGGCCCTCGGTGTCTTCCTGGCTGGTCAGCAGCAGCGTGCAAGCAGGATCATTGCGCATCTCGTGATCGAGCTGCCTCATGGAGAAGCCGACGCGAGGGTTCGTCGGATCGAGTTTGACCTCTTCGGGATCGACTTCGACCAGTGTCAGTGTCACTGCAATTCCCTGAATGTTTCGGGTGTAGGTGGCAGTCATGTCGTCCTCATTCAATGCCGTCGCACAGATCGACGAAGCGATTCAGAGATTCCTTGAGATCTCGAACAATCCTTTTGGCGCTGCCGACTTTGTCCTTGCGCACCCGCTGAATCTCGTCGAGCCGAGCCGCGTCGAGCGCTTCGGTCATATCAATCATCAACTTGAACAAAGGTGACGTCAGTTCGGGACGGTCTAGCTCCAGCACCTTGCGAGCGGCTTCATATCCTTGCTCCCGGAACGCTCGCAACGCACCTTCATTCATCACGATATCCGTCAACTCCCGCACGTCAGCCCCGCGCGAGATCTTGTTCAGGCCGACCCATTGCACGAAGTCGTCAAGAGCGCCTGCATCACTGCTCACCCAGTCGCGCAGATGAGGTTGCTTGTAGAGCTCAAAAAAGTAGCTGAACTTGCGTACAGCGCCGGTGCCTGGGAATTTCGGTAGGTACTTCTCCTTCATCGCCGTGAACGCGCGATTGTTGTGGTTCACGGCCGTCTTAGACGTCTTGAGGAGCTTGGCAATCTCGTCCTGCGTAAGTCCGAACTGATTGAACAGCTTGTAGATATGCCCGGCCTTCTCGAACGGTGTCCACTGATTCTTTCCACCGACGTGAAGTTCGCCAAGCAAGATGGCAACCTGGCGTTCCGTGATGTCGGAAGGAAGCACACGCGCAGGAATTCGACGCCATGTGGGGTCATCTCGATAGTTCTCGGCGAGCTTTTTGTAGACCACCGTCCGGCAATTGCCCTCGGCAACGACACCATCGTGTCGGACAATGATTCGCTCCACAAGCCCTCTGTTTTGCAGCACTGATTGGTAGAGTGCGTGAACATCTGGATCGTCCCAGAGCAGCTTGGTTAGCTCACCTTGCAGCTTGTCGCCTTCGCCGAACGCGCTCACGAGAACCGTGTTTGCGACGCGAGGATTAGTGGGATCAAGCTTGACCGCCGAGAGCTCGAGGTCCTGGCCGCGAACTTGTACCCGGGTACCCTGTAGAGTGATCTCATCAACAAGTTCAACTGCCGGCGGTCTGTCGTCCGACGGCGCCGAGTGAAGCGTTTGGGCGCTACGCACTGCGCTTCCCCTGTGCAGGTGTCGAAAGCGAGACCAGGTCTTCCACTGCCGTCGCGAGGTTCTGGAGCACTGCCTTTGCACTCGCATGCTGCCTAAACAGCGCGATATCGTGCTGCGTCATCGACCTAAGCATCTCGGTCGTGCTCCTCATCGATTTGATGAGCCGCGAATGCGCGGTCGGGTCGGCCTTTTTCATCGCGTCGCTCGCGGCTTTGAACCCGTCCTTCTTAAGGATCGCCGTCGTCTTCTTGTTGCTGATCACGTCCGACAGCTTGCGCACTTCGTGCCCCTTGATCTTGTTGTTTGCAATCAGCTTCGCAACGTCCTTCCGAGCTTCGGGATCGTCCCGGATCGATTGAAGCTTCTTGCCCTTCATCAATTCCAGTGCATGGCTGAACTTCGTTTCCAGGATCTGTTGCCAATCGGCGCTGGCGTTCTTTGTTGCCTCCGGAAGAACCTCGTTGATCATGTATTCATATGCTGACAAATACTGTTCCACTTGTCGGACCGTCATTCGTGTCTCGTCGGCCACCTGCTGAGTGGAGACGTTGAGTTCTTTGACGAGCCTGTAGATCTGGTCCGCTTGTGCGGCGAGTCGCCACACCGTCTTCCCCGCAATGTGAAAGTTCGCCATCAACATCTCGACCACTTTTTCCGGGATGTCCACTGGCAGGCGAGTGACAGGAACTGTTTTCCACCGTTCGTCGTTGCCATTTATGCCGTGAAGTACCCATACGGCTGCGAGTCGCGTATTGCCCTCAACGACGGTGCCGTCGTGTCGAACGATGATTGGGTCGTATATCCCCCCGAGCTTTCTGATCTGCTTCTGCAGATCGTCGTAGCCGGGTTGAGCCCGCACGATCGAAAGCAGGTCGTCGTCCGTTAGGGGCTTCTTCCTGAGGCCGTACTTGATCTGCAAGCGAATGCGCGGGTTGTTCGGATCGAGCCGAACCTGGTCGATCGCAACCCGCTCATGCGTTACCTTGACCTGCAACCCTGAGATCGTCAGGGTTGAACCTACGTCCTTCTCGCTTACCGCCACGGCACGCCCCTAGTCTCGCCCGGTATCGAGTGAGTGTCTTGATACTAGACCATAGAACACGATACCGTCAAGTACTGAGGGCCGTAACTTTAGCGGCGACCTGCTCCCGCGAGCCCAGAGCGGGCGCGGCCTAGCAGATCATTTGCGCATTCCTCGCGCGATCACTTCAGCGATGGCTTTTCGGCGAGCAACCACGTCCTCCGGCGACAGGTCCTGGCGTCTGACCTTCACCTTGTAGCCGCGGACGACAGTTTCGGTCGTTGCGGGGGCCGCGCCCAACGCGTCGAGTGCCGTCACGATGTCCTCGGGCCCGATGACGTCGATCGGCGCATCGGCTAGCTCTTTGCGAAGTTGGGCGGCGACCTTTTCACGCTGCCTTTTCTCCGGAGAGATAAAGAGCACGCGAGTGAACCCTGCCGCAAGGCACTTCCTCAAGTTTTCGAGTTCATGCGCCGCATTGGTGGTGACGGAGATCTCACATCCGACGACGAGCGCATCCCTGCGCAGAACGATATCGGCTCGTCCGTCCTCGGCGACACCCTCGATCGTCGCGCGGAAGCCGCGCTCCTCCGCGAGTCGCTTAATGAGATGCTGCAGATACTTGTGCATCTCTCCTCCGCGGCCCGACTGTGGTGGGACGACCGGTGCGGCCTTCGCAACGCTCTTCGGCATCGCCGGCATCTCACTCCGCGGCCCTTCAGGTGTGACCGGTAGGGCGACGACAGGAGGTTGGACGGTCGCGGGCTCAGGCTCGATCTGTTCAATTGGTGCGACATCAACGTCGCTCGCAGGCGCATGCGCTCGCGCGAAGAGCGCCGTCAGTTCTGCTCGGGGCACGGCGTAGCGCGCGCGTGTGTATGTGGAGATCGCATGCCGCCGTGTCTCGGCGTCGTCTTCCTTCACGCGCGGGAGCGGGAGTGTCCGCAGGTTGAAATCATTCGACGCACCCCCGATGCGCGCGATGGCTTCCCCTCGGCCGCGCGCTGCGAGGTCACTCGTCTCGAAGAATGAGAACCCTTCGGCAAGTTTCTTCGCGTCGCTCTCTCCGACGCGAAAAACGATCCGCGTGTGGCAGTTCCCGAGAAGCGCTCCCTCGATCCTTGGCACGTCCGCAAGCTGCGCGAGCGTCTGATGGGCTAGGACTAGACCGAATCGGTACTTCCGCCCCTCGGTGGCCAAGGACTCCATTGACGGGGTGACGAAGTGCTGGAACTCGTCCGCGTAGCAGAAGAAGGGGCGACGTTCGCTCTGTGGAATCGCCTGCCGCGCGAGGGCGAGCTGATTGAACTTCGCAACGAGAAGGCTTCCGAGGAGATACGCGTTCTCCTCGCCGACCAGCCCTTTTGCGAGCCGTGCGAGGACGACCTTGCCGGAGCGCATTGCTTCTCCGAGATCAAGCTTCGCATCGCGCTGCCCGACGATGTGCCGAATGATTCGCGAGCGAAGGAATGTGTCGAGGCGCGAGAGAAGCGGCCCGAGTGACCTGGTGCCGATGAGGGAGTATTCCTTATCCCAAAAGAAGCGAATATCCGGGTCGGCAACGAGCGATAGATAGCGCTTGCGAAAGAGGTCATCCACCAGGAAGCGCCGCAGATCGACGAGCGTTCCGCCTTCCGGATGAGCAAGCAGGGCGAGCACCGCTTCGCCAAGCACTGTCGACATCGTGTCGCCCCAGCTCGTCGCAAAGCGACGAACGATCGCCACGAGATCTGATGCAAGCAGGTTCTGCTCGATCTCTGTCCGCGCGTCGAGGATGTTGAACCCGATCGGGAATTCAACGTCGGAAGGATCGAAGAGGATCACGTCGTCGATCCGGTCGTCCGGGATGCGCCCGATGATGTCGTCGATCAAGTCGCCGTGCGGATCGAGGACAGCAACGCCGTGTCCTGCGGCGATGTCTTGAAGGGCGAGGTTGGCGAGAAGCGTTGACTTGCCCGTACCGGAACCGCCCACGATCCAGGTATGCGCAAAGCGCGACTCCAGGTCCAGGCTGGCGATACTCTGCTCGCCGCGATGTCGATGCTCGCCGAGCACAAGGCCGCGAACCTGCGCTACCGTCGGCAGTTCTTTGGTACGGACTTGTACGCGCTCAAGTGCGCGATGACGAACCGACTGGTCGGGGAAGTGAAAGAGCTGAACCGTCTCCTCCGCCGAAAGGAGCATTCCGGTGCGAAATGACTCGCGCAGGAGAAGTGATTCCGCGTGTTCGTCACCGTCCGGATACCCATCGTTCGAAAGCGGAACGAGGGCGTTGCCGGAGGGATTCGCGTACTGCAAGATGAACGGCTGCGTGCTGCGCAAGAGCTCCAATGCGCGCTCGTCGGAGTCTGCCTGCGCCGCTATACGCAGCACGACGCCATAAAGCGGCGTCTCCGTCTTCTTCTTCGCTGCAGGCACAAACCACGGCGCATCGGCGATCAGACAGCCGCCCTCGCCATCGTCGAGCGCATCGTGGATCGCCGCGTGCCAGGGGTTCCGCGCACGCTCGACGAGTACTTGGAGCATGAGGAACTCGCCGTCCTTTGCACTCGCGAGTGCGGGTATGAGCGGCACATACGGATCGACGCGCGATTTGGCCACGTCGGATAACGGCAGGAAGAACTCGTGCGCGAGTCCGAGATCGACGACTTGGTGTGCTGCTCGCACCTCCCACTGCGCCCCAAGGTGGTCGTTCTCGCCAACGACTCCGAGCTCGGGCAGAAATGCTTCGAGGTTCGCTCGCACACCGTCGCAGTCAGTTTCAGCGCAAACGATCTGGAGCACGACGCTCCCCGCAGCGCCGATGAGTTCGAATGAAACGGGATGCAGTGCGGCAGAGAGCGCGGAGAGAAGTTGCGCCATGACATCCGCGCGGAAAGCGAAGTCCGCCGGCACGAGGATGCGGAGAACCGCTCGCGAGGCGCGCTCGAATGCGGGGAACGGCGCCTCTTCCTCGTACGGAACGGGTGGAGGCTGTGCTTTCGGCTCTCCACCGAAGAATCGCTTTGCGCTGTCGATGAGAAGACTTGCGATGGTGGGCCGCTTGCCGTCGTCGATCCGCGCGAACTGCTGCGGCGCAAGTCCGGGGAGGAGTAGGAGCGGGCGAAACGGCGGTTCAAGCGAGACCGGGTAGTCCGCGAGCATCCACCCGCGTCCGCGTGTCTCCCAAGCGTAGAAGCTCTGTGTGATGGCTTCCGCCATCGAGGGGGCGGCCACTTGACCGCTCCCGTTACGAGCCTCCTCCGGAGAGCTGTCCGAAGAAGTCACGCATGATCGGCTTCTTTTCCACGTCGGTGAGGGCGCGCATGCCCTTCGCATCAATCACGCTCTCAAGGGCTGTGAGCACGGCGCCATGCGTGACCGACTGGAACATGAGTGCTGTGTCGATGCGGTAGTACGTGAGCGGCTTGGCGAAGCTACCGAGGATGGCGAAGAAGCGTCCGACATACGGTAGGTCGGCGAGCGCCGCCCACAGTCCCGAACGCACTTCACCCAGCCACCAGGACACGAAGAAGCCGTTTCCAAACGGCGCCGCACAGATGTGGAAGACATGGTCCTTGCGCCGCACCTGCAGGTACTCGCGCTTTGCGCTGAGTAGCCCGCCCTCATGGATGTTCACGCGTTCGATCTTGGCGTCAGTCAGGTGCTGCTCCCCGAGGGCGCGATCGACAGCGGTGTAGAAGTCGGCCGACGACTGCTGCATGCCCGGAACCATGTGGTTCCAGTGAGAAAGAACGGTAGACGCGGATACGGTACCCATGGCGACCCTCCTTCGCGTAGGTGTTTGGTATGGATCACGTGATAGTTCCAAGTCGCCGGAATTTCAAGCGAGGAAACCCAGCGCACTCGGATGGAGCGTGGTCGCGGAGAAGGGTCGCGATGCCGCTCCATCGATCATCAGTTTGACGGCGATGTCGTGGTGGGGCAGGTGAAGCAAGTCTTCCGCCTCGAAGACGGCAGATAACTCACGCGCGATAACCGACGCATCTTCCGGCCCCAGACGGAACACGACGAGCGTTCCCATGTTCGCGAGCACCGCGTGGCGCACGTCCGGTTCGAGCTGATGCAGGTGCTGATGGGCGAGGATGAGGCCGACCTTGTACTTCCTGAGCTCGGAGACCATGTTCGCCACGGCAAGCGTCGTGAAGTTCTGGAACTCGTCGATGTAGAGATAGAAGGGGCGCCGCTTGTCTTCGGGCATCTCTGCCCGGCTCATCGCGGCGAGACCGATCGTGGTCACGAGGAGCGAGCCAAGAAGATTCGCACTGTCTTCGCCCAGTTGACCCTTCGCGAGATTCACGATGAGCACCTTCCCGTCGTCCATGATCCGGCGGAGTGAGAGATCGACGGGCGGCGCCGTGAGGATGCGATGAAGCAGCGGATCGGCGAGAAACGCGCCGACCTTGTTCTGGATCGGAGCGATCGCGTCCTTCTGGTACAGGTAGCTGTACTTCGGGAACTCTGTCGTCCAGAAGGCGCGGACCTGCTTGTTCTCGACGCGCTTGAGGACTTCGCGTCGGAACGGCTCTTCGGAAATCATGCGGAGCACATCAGGCAGCGTCGCCTCGCCGTACTCGAGGAGCGCATAGAGCGCGTTGCGTAGGACGTGCTCCATGCGCGGACCCCATGCGTCGCTCCAGAGCTTCTTCAGTGCTTCAAGAAGTCCTGATGCAGCGAGAGGCACCTTGTCCTTTCGGACCTTGCGGAGCGGGTTGTAGCCATACGGCTGAGTCGGGTCGGGTACGTTGAAGTAGACGAAATCACTCTTCCGTGATTCCGGAGCTTGGCCTGCGAGGCGCTCGGCGAGGTCACCGTGCGGGTCGATGACGGCACAGCCACGTCCTGATCGGATGTCCTGTAGCACGAGCGTTTCGAGGAGCGTCGTCTTGCCTGTGCCGGTACGGCCAATCGCGTACAGGTGAAAGAGACGATCGGCTTCCTTGATGCCGAACGTCTTATGCGGCACGCGGCCGTTGGTTCTTCCGAAGTATGTGATGGCGTCTTCGTTGTCCATGAACACATGCTACGGAGCGCTCTGTTGGTTGCATGGCGAGCGGACGTGCCATCGGGGAACACTGTCTCGTCGTGCAAGAACGTGGGCCATGCATATGAATGGGTATCGGACATGTGTCCTTCATTACAAGGAACCGCCCGATATGGACTACACGAAACACAGCACTGACGCACTCTTGGAATCGCTCATCGGCGTGAACGCGACGCGTGCGTGCTATCAGGGAACACTGCGCCCGTTTTTCGAAGTCGACGACGAACAAGGCGCGGAGGAACTTGCGCCCCTCCTTGCCGCGCGCGAGCTCCTGAGGCGATGGATCGCGGAAGACCTCAAACAGCAGGAGTCGTTCGCATCACCCGTCGCGGTGAAGGAGTACCTGCGCCTGGCGTTCGCGGGGCAAAGCTACGAAAGCTTCGTGGCGCTCTACGTCGATGCGCAGAACCGTTTGATCGAAGCGGAAGAACCTTTCCGCGGAACGCTCACGCAGACCGCGGTCTATCCGCGCGAGATCGTGAAGCGCGCGCTTCATTGGAATGCTGCAGGCGTCATGTTCGCGCACAACCATCCGAGTGGTGTCGCCGAGCCGTCGCGTGCGGACGAGCACTTGACGCAGTCGCTGAAGACCGCACTGGCGCTTATCGATGTGCGTGTGCTGGATCACTTCGTTGTCGCGGGAAATACAGTGACAAGTTTCGCGGAACGAGGGCTTCTATGAACCGCAAGACAGAGAACTTGGAAGTGCTGACGAGAATGTCCGTCGCAGAGCTTCTTCACGAGATGGCGAAGACCCTCGCGAGACTTGAGGGGTGCTCCTACCTCTCTCCCTCACAGGGAGAACATGTGAGCGCAGCGGAACGCCATATCAACGAGGCAGTGTCCGAATGGATCGATGACGTAATGGATGACGCATCGCCGTCATCGCGGCGGAGTCATCCGGTCGAGCCGTTGACGCCAGAACACCCAGAGCGTGGGCTGGACTGCGTCCTCGACATGCTCGCTATCTACCACGATGACGTCAACGAGCGCGACTTCACGCACCTGCAGGTTCAGCGACTGACGATCGCGGCGCACAACCTCCTGGTCGTTGCACAAGAGATTGAGAAGAGCGCGCACTGATTCGCGATATTTTGGGGCCCATCACAAGCGATGGGCCCTTTTCTTCGCTGCTTCTTCGAACAGTCGCGGTTTCGTTCCCCTGGCAACGCCATGTCGGCGTACGTGCAGGTGCGTGCCTAGAAGGAACGAACGTGCGTCATGCGTTCTGCCAAGTACGGAACTACCCTGACTGGCATGCCTATCGATGATGCGGAGGTCGAGGATTTCCGGACGCGGATGCAAACGTTGGGGCACGCCATGACACCGGCCGAGGCGAAAGGACGCTATCTCAAGCTACTTCATCTGTTCTGGATTCTTGTTCATGAGCCTCCGAAAGAAGGCGAACCTCCGTACGAGCCGCCTCCTCCACCATGGCTTTGATGGCGCGTACCTTCTCGATCAGGTCCAGGAGCTTCGGATCACTCTGTTCGAACCGGGTTCGAACGTCGTCGACGTACCCGCACCAATAGAGAAACTGAGGCTGTTCCGCCCGGAGGGCGAACGGTTCCACGGCTTCGCCATTCAGTTTCTTGTACGTCAGGGTGTAGTTCGAACCAACGGCATCGACGATGTGGCGCTTGATCGCTTCGGTCCCGTGTCGAAACCAGGAAATGGCTAAGTTGTTGAACGAAACAAGAAGCTTTCCGGGTTCGATCCAGTCCCGACTCTCTTCCGCCTTGGCACGGCGATCCGCTATTGCAGCCTCAGCAATCGTCAGCTCGTCGAGCCGCGCCACGAAGTCTTTGTCATCGATAAGGTCGCGGATGCGAAGGGTCTTGAGGTTCGCCACCTGCGCAGATATCTCACCCATCTCGCGGTCGATGGCGTCGTGATTCAGCACGTGCGGCGTGCTTATTTCCTCGGTGATGCGAGAGGTCAAGCCAACGGCGGCTGTCTCATCGATTGTCAGACGACGGATGAACGCTTCGAACTGCTCTTCCAGAGCTTTGCCTTCTATCGATGGCTGGTCGCAACGAGTACCCTTGTTGTGCTTCGTGCAGTGATAGTAGACATACCGGCTTCCGAAGCGATTGACCTTGTGCTCCGCCGTCACCATCAAGCCGCAGGCTCCGCAGCGGATCATCCCGGTGAAGGGAAAGGAATACTGTTGCGGCTTCTCGGTCCCAGGGCGGCCGATCAGCTGCTGCACACGCAAGAACTCATCCATGGTGATCATGGCAGGGTGTTTTCCCGGATATAGCCGACCGTTCCACCGGAACTGGCCGGCATAGAACGGGTTGCCGAGTGCCTTGTACAAGGTCGCCTGTGCAAGCGGCCGACCCATGTACTTCCGCGTGTTCGGCAGCCGGTATCCCCACTCCTCGGTGGCGATCCGGAGAACGGACCGGACCGAGTGGGTTCCCGTCAGCATGAGGCCGAACACACGCCTCATGGCCTCAAAGTGTTCGCCGTCGGGAAGGATCGTCCTCGTTTCTTTGTCGTTGCGGTAGCCGAGCGGAACGTTCCCTGGTCGCCACCCTCTTTCGACCTTCGCACGGTTGCCGCGCTTCACGTTCTCGCTCAGCGCATCAACGTAGTACTTCGAATAGCCGAAGGTGATCGAGAGCATGAACTTGCCCTGCGAGTTGTTCTCGAAGGTGAAGGTCGAGAACTTGAGGTCCCTGAGCTTTCCCTGATCGAGGAGGTAGATGACGCGACCGCCATCGAGGGAGTTGCGCGCCAGACGGTCAGGGTGCCAGGTGATGATGCCTTCGGCCTCTCCTTTCTCAATTCTCTTCAGCATGTCGTTGAAGATCGGGCGACCGGGCGCCTTCGCACTGAAAGACTCACGGAAGGTATTGACCACATCGATCTCCGGACGCCCCACGAACGCACGTCGAATCTCCGACTCTTGAGAGTCGATCGAGAGCATTTGTCGGTCCTCTGACTCTGTTGATTTGCGGCAGTAGATGAAGTAGCGCATGGGATGTGTACTTAGGAGTACCACGTCCTTTCCCGCCTGCCAACTTGACGCAACGGCGACGCGTTCGTGTCGAAAGGTGTGGACCGTGCCCGTCATGATGTTGTCGGCAATCGAAACGCGCCAGACGACGAAAGGATCCCGATGGACACGCTATCGCGTCGACGAATTCGTGGCCAACGCAAACGACCAGTTCGTGACGACGAGACCTTCGTGATCGTAAGCAACGAACCGAATCGGTCGACTAGGATCCAGCGATGCCTTCTCCCGGACTCCACGACCTTTATAGTGCACCGCTGCAAAGGGGGCAGGTCAATCTCGAGTCGGACCGTTATCAATGTTGCAGATTCTCGAGGATCCGCTACCGTGAGGCGATGATCACCTCCGACGAGATTGATGCAGTAGGAACCGAGCTTGGTGTCGGCCATGCCAATGTCGAACGCGACTACGTCTTCGGGTGGCTCTTGGCGGGCCTGTATGCGCAGGACAACCCTCTCGCAGATCAACTCATCCTGAAAGGCGGGAACGCCTTCCGGAAAGCGTACTTCCCGCATGCGCGGTTCTCGAAGGATCTGGACTTCTCAATCGAACGAGAGCTGGATCTGACCCAGTTCGAGGAGAAACTGAGGCAGGCCTGCGAGTACGCGTCGGCGAAGTCCGGGGTGACGTTCAACTATGGCCGACAGAACATCAAGGAGAAGAGGAGCGCCGACAAAGAACAACGGTCGTACGAGTCCCGCGTCTACTTCGAAGGCTTCTACGGCGAAGAGGAATGCACGATCAGCGCAAAGCTCGACATCAAGGAGTTCGATCGTATCTTCCTTCCCGTCCAGCCCCAGCCTCTAATACATGCGTACTCCGACAGCAGCGATTGCGTCGCGACGATCCGCTGCATGAAGCTCGAGGAACTGCTGGCCAACAAGCTGAAGGCACTGCTGCAGCGAGAACATTCGCCGGACCTGTTCGACTTTGTCTATGCGGTCCTTGTCCAGAACGCATTGCACATCGACCGCATCGAACTGGCAAAGACATTCATTCGCAAGACCATCTACGAGCGCAACCCCTTCGCTGCGTACGACCTCTTGGCGCGACGACCCTTGTCAGTGATCAAGGACGCGTGGGCGAAGTACCTCGTATTGCCCAAGCCAACACTTCTGGCCTTTGAGGAGGCAGAGCGTCTGTTTCGTGATGGCCTCGAGGCGCTTTTTGTGCTCCTCGGCATCAATCCGCAGAATGCCGCAGCCTACGCGGCCAGCGCCAGCATCGACTACTTTCCGGTGGAGCGTCGAAGTGTTCTCATGGAGGCGGGCCGCTTGCAGCGGCTCATTGAGGTCACGTACAACGGCTACAGGCGCGAGATGGAGCCGTATGCGCTCGCGTACAAGCGACGAAAGGACGGCGTAGCCAGGGAGTACTTCTATGCGTACGACCGATCCGGAGGTGAGAGCGGCGAGCTTGGGATAAAGCTCATGACGAACGACAACATGTCGTCACTCAGGATGCTCGATGAAAAGTTTGAGCCGCGTTATCCGATCGAGCTTGCCAAGGCGGGCGAATACTTCGGCCGTGCCACATTTGCGTCACCCTCACGACCGCCCAAGCCTCGCGTTGAGCGACCGCGAGCGATCTTTGGCCGCCCGACAACGCCAGTTGCAAAGCCGTACGTTCTCGTGTGTCCGTACTGCAATAAGGAGTTCCGACGAGATTCGATGTCGAACTCATCGCTCAACGCGCACAAGAATTCCTGGGGTTCGAAGTGCAGCGCGTCGAGAGGATACTGGCGGTAGGGCGATAGGCCCCATCCGCGCTCTGCACTGAACGACGGAAATGACCATGAGCCGTTTTCCGTGAACCGCCGGTGCCGGACCCGTCGCGGCCAGTCGAACTCGGGCAAAGCTGTCATTCAACGTTCGATCCAGTCGACCCCAATGGACGACTACTGTTGGCGGAAGCCTGTTGGCCGAATTCGTGATGAACGTTTGCGCCGCAGTTCAGGCTAGGGGGAGCCAGAACGCTTTTTCGTTCGACGCCGTCTTTTCCCATCGGGCCAATGCAAGTCCGGCCGAACAGGATAGCCAGCGCCTGTATAGCTCAAGAAGCGCGGGTCCACTGGGAAGATGCGTAGGTAGGTGCCGAGTTCCAAAGGCGTCATGACCTTCGTGCGCAGAGACCGAATGGGTTCCTGTCCACGTCTTCCGTCTAGGTTCTTGAGCAGCGGAAAGTCCATCGTGAGGAAGCAGAACAGGCCATGAGCCTCCGCCGTTCGTATGTGCCACGCGTCTTGACTATTGTTCGGTCCCAGTTGCTTCACCAAGCCGAGATAGAGCGGGTCCTTCGAGTGCGCGAGCCTCTCGTGCTGCTGCTCCTCGATATTCGGCAAGTTCATCGACTTCGGACCGAAGATCATGTCGGGTATGGCGTCCACGTACTTCATTTCGATGCCAGCAAACAAGTCATGATCGAAGTAGCCATAGCCCGAGTATCGACCGCTGGGGTGCTTAAGGCGCTCCGCGTAAAGCTCGCCCGATGTCATCAGCGATAGTCGGCCGATACGCGCGAGATACGCTATCCCCGGCAAGTAGCTAACGTTAAGGTACTCCCTGGACTTGTCCTTGCGACGGACCGGTATCCTTGCGGCATAGCCTGTGTCGACATCGTGCGGACCCCACTTGGTCGAACCTGTCGACACCCATGCCGTCTCGTGCGTAACGGCGTGGAAGAGCACGGTGCTGTCGACGAGGACCGAGATGGGTCCCGTCCGAAACAATCGAAGCCTCGCGGGCAATGTCGAAAGCGAAACAATGGCGTCGGCCACCGCGGGACCACACTTGAATCGCAAGCGTTCTACGACCGCTCGCCGTCTTTGTTGTACGTCCATGGGTGCGAATGATGCCGCAGACCTCCGTGCTCGATCGCACTCTTGGCGGCCGAGATTGAAGTGCCGCGTATGCTCAAGACTCCAATAATCAAGTGGAGACCGTTCATGCCGAAGACCTACTCTCAACTGGTAAAGCAGATCGAGTTGCTGAAGCGACAAGCTGACGAAATCCGGAAGAAAGAAATCGGCGGCGTCATTGCGCGGATCAAGGAGGCGATCGCTTTCTACGAACTCACTGCGGCAGACCTTGGGTTCGGTGTCGAAGGCAAAGAGAAGGCAAAGACGCCGATCAAGTCCGCAGCGAAATACCTCGCGGCGGTGAAGTACACCGACGGCGCCGGCAATAGTTGGACGGGACGAGGGCCGAAGCCCCGTTGGCTAAAGGACGCCTTAGCAAAGGGCAAGAAGCTTGAGGATCTCAGTTCCGCCACTGCGCCGAGCAGCAAAGCACAATCAAAGGCGAAGCCGGCCAAGAAGAAGGGCGTGTCAACGATCAAGTACCGAGACGATGCCGGACACACCTGGACAGGGCGCGGACCGAAGCCGCGTTGGTTAAACGACGCGATCGCGAAGGGGAAAACGCTGAAGGACTTGGCCGCCTGATCATATTTTCGGCCGTGACGAAGAAAGGCGCCTATTCGGCGCTCTCTTCATGAGACGGGAGACACCGTGTCGCGTCCCGCCTCGGAACCCACCGATTCACCGTGAGCCTCTTCTCTGTAGTTTGTGGAACGCTTCCCCTCGCCATCGGGTATCGCCATTCGATCAATTTTTCCGGGCGACCGAACACGGAAAAAATGCCTCTCTTGAATTCCGAGTGGGTGCCAGAGCGGGGCATTTGGCGCCTGGACGGGGTCAAGGGCGGGCGCAGCCCGGCGCAGCGAACCCTTGATGCCGGCCAGACGCCGGTACGGCTGTAGG
>Ga0184637_10001093_pt1 | contig 18862 bp, 18 predicted proteins | sample PLM3_127_b2_FD_133143 | JGI IMG/M metagenome (GOLD analysis project Ga0184637, IMG submission 133143) | Groundwater sediment microbial communities from an aquifer in East River, Colorado, USA - PLM3_127_b2 | ecosystem: Environmental > Terrestrial > Soil > Riparian zone | place: USA: East River...
CCTGGGGGGCGGTCGACGGCGAAGAGGGTTGCCTCTGAAAGAAAGGCAGACACCATGAGCGTAGTGATCAGGCTGAGGATGATGATCGCGTCCCCGCTCAAGTTCAGGTACCAGGGCTTGACGCGGATGCGCCGATAGAGCGCCATGGCGATGCCGACCAAAACGAACAGCTGGAAGAAGTCGACGAGGAACAGGAAGAAGGCGCTTCCGCTCAGCAGCGGCAGGCGGAAGTCCGCCCACAGACCCCGGCCGAACTGCTCGATGCTGCTCAGGGTGATGACCAGGAAGCCCCAGAAGATGAGGGCGTGCATGATGCCTGGATACGGACGCGTGAGTAAACGCTGTTGTCCGATGACCTGGACCAGCCAGACGAGGGTCCGCTGTAGGGGTTGGTCTCCCCGCCAGGTGGCGCGCCCCAACCGCAACAGGCGGAAGAGCCGCAGCCCATCTCGGAAGAACAGGCCGGCGCCGACGATGATCGCGACCAGCAGCAGCAGTTGCCCGGGCACAGGTCCGTAGAAGATCTGCGTCGCCGGCAAATCAGCCTCCGGCCTGATAGCGGCAGGCGTGGTTTTCGATGTGGTACGCGAAATCGTCGGGGAAGAGGCGTATCGCCGAGGTGAGCGGTGGGACCGGCATCGAGATGAGGCTGCAAAAGCCTTTGCCCCTGGCAAACGCGCCCACCTTCGCAATCTGCTCGAGCAGCTGGAGGTTGCCCGCGCCCTTCTGTACCGCGCCGAGAATCTTGCCGAAGGTGCTCGTCTCCATCACGCACGCGGGGCACTGGCCACAAGATTCCGTCGCGAAGAACTGCGCGATCTCGTCAGCGACTTCGACGATGCACTGGTCTTCTTCGACGATCCGAAGCACGCCGCAACCGAGCGCCGATCCCTTCTCGATGAGCGGCTGGCGGTCCATCGCGATATCGAGATCGTCCCCGCTCAAAAATCCGCTCGAGGGGCCGCCGGGAAGCACTGCTTTCACGGCCTTGCCACTGGCGACGCCGCCACCATGCACCTCGATGAGCTCGTTCAGCGGTACGCCGACCGGAAGCTCAACGACTCCTGGCCTGCGCACGTTCGCGGGGAGCGTGAAGAGCATCGTCCCCGGATTGTCGGCCGTGCCCTGGCCGCGGAACCAGTCAGCTCCACGGCGAACGATCGACGGGACGTAAGCAAAGGTCTCAACGTTGTTCACAGCGGTCGGTTTGCCGAACAGGCCGGCCGCGGTCGGGAAGGGGGGCTTCTCGCGCGGCAGAGGCTTTTTCCCTTCGATTAGTTCGAGCGCGGCTGTGTCCTCTCCCGCCACGTACTCCTGAGGCGCGGGCTGCACCTTCACCGAGAGCGAGAACGCGCTGCCGCCAATCCACTCCCCGAGATAGCCCTCATCGGTGGCTTCCACAATAGCGTTTTCCAGCTGTGCGAGGGCCTGGACATAGAGCGAGTTCACGTAGAGATAGGCCTCGCCAGCACCAACCGCATAGGCCGCGAGGATCACGCCCTCCAGCAGCTTATGTGGATAGCTCTCCATGACCACTCGATCTTTCAGGCTCCCTGGCTCGTCTTCTCCACCGTTCGCGACCACGTACTTCGTGTCGCCCGGCTCTTTGGCGGCGAACGTCCACTTCTGACCGGTGGGGAATCCCGCCCCGCCTCGCCCGCGCAGCCCTGAAGCGACGATCACGTCGAGCACATCCTGTGGCGAGCCTGCCAGCGTGCCCTTGAGCGCCTCGTACCCTCCCTCGGCAACGTACTCAGCCAGGGTCTGCCGGGTCGCGCCTGGCCCTTTCGTGAGAAGGATCGGCTCGACGGTCGACGCCGCCACTAGATGTCCACCATCCCCGATTCCAGGATCTCCAGGATCAGGTCACGCAAACTCGGGTCTACGCGTTCGGTGAGCCTGGCGACCGGCTCGCCACCAAGAATGTGCTGCTCGATCTCTGGGATGTCGCTGTGCTGCACGCCCATGTACCACGTCCCTTCGGGATACAGCACCATGTTCGGGCCGTCCTGGCAGGCGCCGAAGCAGAGATACGACTTCACCTCGACCGGGCTACCCACGGCGGCGAGGTCCTGCTTTAGCTGTTCCAACATGGCCGGCGAGCCACGGGACGCGCAGTCCACGTTCGTGCACACCAGGCATTTCTCGATCTCTTTGCTTCGAGCCATGTGTCCTCCGGCGCCCAGCCCCACCTCAGTGAGGGTCGGCTGGCCGCACTCCTGCTTCCTCCTGAATCCCACTTTTTCGTGTTCGAAGATGATAGCTCCGCTCACGCGTGGGTCCACATGGGCTCACGCTTCTCAAGAAAGGCGTTTAGCCCCTCGACGGAATCGGCCGTCGCCATCAGCTGCTCGAGGTAGACGCGCTCCGATGGCTCCACCAGTTGTCGAAAGGTCCAGCCCCGGGCCTCGAGAGAGGCGCGTTTCACCGCCCTGAGGGAGGAAGAGCTCTTCACCCGCAGCAACCGTAGCTCATCCTCAAGGTCCGCTTGCGCTTCCGCCTCGGACACGACGCGGCTCACGATCCCCGCTCGCTGCGCTGCGTCGGCATCGAGCGTTTCGCCGGTCAGCAGCAGATGCATCGCGCCCTGGTACGAGAAACGTCGCGGGAACAACGCGGCGGCGACAGGGGGGAAGACGCCAAGCTTGATCTCCGGCAGGCCGAAACGCGCACTCTCCGTGCCGAGCACAAAGTCCAGGTAGCCGACGAGCTCACAGGCACCCCCCAGGCAGGCCCCTCGCACGAGTGCAATCGTCGGGACGCACATCTCGTCCAACAGCTCGAACACGCCGTGGAACGACCCAAGCATGCGCTCGACGGTCGCCGGTAAATGCGCAGCGACGTCGACACCGGCAGAGAAGACGGGACCGGCCCCCTCGAATACCACTGCGCACAGGCGCGAGTCCTTGCGGACCTCGTTGAGGAACACGGTCAGCTGCTCGATCAGATCGAAGTCGATGACGTTGACCGGCGGGTGGTTCAACGTGACGTACGCGACTTCGCCGTCGAAGCGCGTCTGGATTCGCAAGCACTACTCCCCTTTGTAGGTAGGCTGCCGCTTCTCGAGGAAGGCGCTCATGCCCTCCATGGCGTCCGCACTCGCGAAGACGCGATTCAGGAGCTCGCGTTCGAGCAACAGCGCGCCGTCCATGGGTAGCTGGGCGCCCTGAACTGCCGCCAGCTTCAGCAAGCCAACTGCAAACGATGGCCCGGATGCAACCTTCTGCGCATACGCCAGGGTTTCCGGCCAGAGCTGGTCAGCCGGGAAGATACGATTCACGAGGCCGATATCGAGCGCTTGCTGCGGTTGGAGCGTAGCGCCGGTGATCATGAGGTCAAGCGCGCGGGACAGCCCGACCAGGCGTGGCAAACGCTGGGTGCCACCCGTGCCCGGAATGACGCCGAGGTTCGCCTCCGTCAGGCCAATGAGCGCATTCTCGTTCACCATGAAGCGGATGTCGCATGCGAGAGCGATCTCCAGGCCGCCCCCGAGGCAGTGGCCGGAGATCGCCGCGACGACGATCTTCGGCGTCCGCTCGAGTTTCGCCAGCACCTCGTGAGCGTGCAGGTCGAATGAGGCGCGGGAATAGGCGGTGCCCTCCTTCAACGCCTGGACATTCGCACCTGCCGAAAAGAACCGGGGCAGGTCACTCCCCACCACGACTGCCTTGATCGCAGGGTCGAACCGGATCTCGTAGATGGCCTCGTCGAGCTCCTTCATCACCGCGTGGTCGTAGGCGTTTGCCGGGGGGTTGTTCAGTTTGATGATGCCGACGCCATTGTCCCGTTCGAGGCTTACTGCCACGGTCCCCACACCTCCCTGGGCCTGCTCCAGCCCAAAATCGAACCCGCCTATCGTACGCCCAGCGCCGCCATCAAAGGAGGGGGCCGACTCGCCATCCCATTCCCCTGTCGTTTCCGGCGCTGAGGCGGGGCCTCGAATACCGAGTCGAAGAATCGATTGGCCGGCTCGGCCAACCGCTGGTGAAATGAGTGAAAGAGCTCACGCGCTCGGATACCTTGCCAGCCGTCGGGGAGGAGCTCAGCGGGCAGCTCGGGATCAATAAAGAAGAATTTCCGGTACTCGTGGATGAGTAGAAACCGATGGACGAAACACTCGCTGTCCGGCACCTGGTCCCTTCGCTTGAACGCATCGAACGTGGGCTCGTATTTCGCGAGGAACTGCCCGTAGCGCTGGCTGATGCCCGCCAGGTCCCAGCATCGAGCTGCCAGGTCCCGCTCGGTCGCGTGGCCGGTGTGCGCGGCGGTGAATGCCTCGACGTAGGACTCAATCCCGAGTCGGTCGATCAGGCCGCCAAGGTCTTCGCCAACATCGTGCGGGCAGATCCAGGAGCCGCTGCTCAGCGGTCCATACCCAAGCCATGCGAGCTGTTTCCGGAGCTCGGTGCGGATCTCCCGCTTCCGCTCGGGAATCGAATAGACGAGAAGCCGCCACTGATGATCCCATGGGTCGGAACGTCGCAAGAAAATACGGCGCTCGCCCTCTTCCAACAGGCGCTCCGTACGCGCGGTCGGACCGTAGTAGGGTCGGTTCCCAAAGCGCCGCGCCTTTAGCCAACCCTTCTGGCTCATGCGCGACAGCGCAGAGCGCACGGCCTGCTCCGAGAGCCCAAACTGCCCGGCGATGCGGATGAGACTGCCGACCCAGATCTCGCCACCCCGATGCATAATGTAGTCGCCGAAGAGCGTAAACATCATCGACTGCGGGCGAATCATCTGGCAGACCCGAATATGTCACTTTCGCTTGTAGCGGTTTGGTTGCGCTACACCTGAATGTACCCCGCCCCTGTGCACCTGTCAAGCGAAACGATACGAGGAACGGAGGCCGTTATGGCGAGGATGCTGATTGGCGGCGAGCAAGTAGATTCCGACAGCGAAGAGACCTATGAAGTGCGGAATCCTGCGACCGGCGAAGTCGTCGACAGCGTACCCGCGGGCACCGCGGCGGACGTCGAAAGGGCAGTGCAGGCAGCCGAGCGAGCCTTCGGGGAGTGGGCGGACACCACGCCCGAGGATCGCGGCCGCATGTTGATGAACGCGTGCGAGCAAGTCAAGGAGGCGAGCGGCGAGATCGCCCAGCTACTGACCAGGGAGCAGGGCAAGACGCTGTTCGAGGCGAACCTCGAGATCCACCACCTGCTCCATGGGCTCGAGTTCTACGCGGGCCTCGCCTCGAAAGTGCGCGGCGCCCAAGTCCCGCTACCTCAGAAGGGCGCGTACGGGATGGTGCTTCGCCAACCGATCGGTGTCTGCGCGGGCATCGTGCCCTGGAACTTCCCCCTCACACTGATGGGCACGAAGCTTGGCCCTGCCCTCGCCGCGGGCAACACGATCATCATCAAGCCCGCGTCGACCACACCCCTGGCTACGCTTCGCTGTATGGAGCAGATCCAGAAGGCGACCTACGCCGACGGCAAGAAGACCCTCCCAGCGGGCGCGGTGAACGTCGTGACCGGGGCAGGGAGCGTGGTCGGCGAAGAGCTGCTCCGCCATCCACGGGTCCGCCGGATCGCCTTTACGGGCTCCACGGAGGTGGGCCGACACGTAATGGAGGTGGCCGGCCGCGAGATCAAGCGGGTCACCCTCGAGCTCGGCGGCAGCGATCCAATGATCGTGATGGACGACGCGAATGTCGAGATGGCCGTGAAGATGGCGGACGTCGGCCGATTCTTCAACTGCGGCCAGATGTGCCTCGGGGTGAAGCGCCTCTTCCTCCATGAGTCCATCGCGGACAACTTCATCGACGGACTGGCGGACATCCTGCGCAAGAAGACCGTCGGCGACGGAATGAACCGCGAAAGCCGGATGGGCCCGCTGCACCTCGATTATCAGCGGGCCGAGGTCGAGGAGCAGATTGAAGAGGCACGGAGTCGCGGCGCCAAGGCGATCGTCGGTGGCGAGCGGCCGAGCGGCGAAGACCTCGACAAGGGCTTCTTCTACCAACCGACGCTGCTCACCGACGTGCCGCTCGACGCCCGCCTGAGCCGCGAGGAGGTCTTCGGCCCCGCGCTCCCCATCTATCGCTTCACGGACCTTGACGAGGCCATCGAGATCGCCAACAGCTCGGACTATGGGCTGGGCGCCTCTATCTGGACTCGAAATCTGCTGCACGCCAACAAAGCCATCGAGCGCCTGCAGGCGGGTAACGTGTGGGTGAACTCGCTCCACTACGGCTACGATGAGCTCCCGTTCGGAGGGGTGAAGGCGAGCGGCCTGGGCCGCGAGCACGGCCCCGAGGCGTTGGACTACTACGTCGAGCAGAAGGGCGTCGTCGTCGTCAACGTGTAGGGGCCCTACCTCGTGATCACGGGCAGCCGCTGCGTGCGCACGTGCCATTCTTCGACGTGCTGGAAGCGGCCGCTGGGCTCCGGGACGACGCCGAGGCGCACGCCGTGGATACGACTCGACATGGTGTAGACGAGAAGCGGGCTGGCAAGCACAACGCTCGGCACATCGTCCCCCCAGAGGCGCTGAAACGCGACGAGCGCGTCGAGTCGGCGGCCCGGGTCCAGATCGGCGCGGGCTCGAGCGAGCAGCTCATCGGCAGCGGGGTTGCCGTACCCTGAGAAGTTGAAGCCTTCGATGCGCTGGCTGGAATGCCACATCCAGGACGGGTCGGGGTCGCTGGTACCAAGCGACACGCCGGCGAGCGCCAGATCGAAGCGGCGGGCCCCGAGACGCTCCCGGTAGAAGTCCAGGGGAGCGAACGGTTGCAGACTGACGCGGAAGCCGAGCGCCGCCAGCTGGCCGGCGACGATCTCGCCGACCGCTGTGTCCCTATCTTCGGTGGTCGTCGCCAGCTCCACTCTAAGCTCGCGGCCGGCACGGGTGCGCACCGGTGCCCCGATCCAGCCAGCTTCGTCGAGCAAGCGCCCAGCCTGCCCGACGTCGACTGGCTGCTCGACCGCGGCGCTATACGCCCAGGAATAACCGGGGATCGGCCCATGCGCGGGCACCCCCTGCCCGCCAAGGGCTCCCTCGACTATCGCCCGCCGGTCCATCCCGCGGGCAACGGCCCGCCGAACGGCGGGCTCACTCAGCAAGGCGTTCTCGCTACTCACGAACAGGATGAGCTGGTGGCCGAACAGCGGGGCCTCGTACGCGGTGAACGGGGCTGAGCCACCACTCTGGGACCCAAGAGCCAGCCGCGAAGAGCCCGCGAAGCCATCAACCGTGCCACTCACCAGGGCCTTCACCGCCGCTTCGGCGTCTGGAAAGTACCGAAAGTCGATCTCGTCCAGCAGGGATTGGCCCCAGACGCGGGCTTCGTTGCGCGTCAGCGAGATCCCGTCGGGCCCGATGGAACGCACACGATAGGGGCCCGCGCCTAACGGGGAAAAGCTGTTCGGGTGATCCAGAAGGTTCGCGGTTCCATCGGCGCCAAACAGGTGGCGCGGCAGAATCGGGACCGAGCAGGCTTCGATGAATGGCGCGAACGGCTGCGCGAGGTGGAAGACCACCGTCTTGGGATCGGGGGCCTCGGCACGCACACCCCTCCAGATTTCGGCGACCTCCCGCGGCCCCGGAAACGCCGGGGATTGGAGCAGCGCCACCGTCGCGAGGACATCCGCCGACGTGACGATTTGGCTGTCATGCCAGCGCGCATCGGGCCGAAGCCGAAACGTATAGGTGAGGCCATCCCCGGTTGTCGACCAGTCGCGCGCGAGGTCGCCAGAAAGGCTCGTCCCGTCAGTGACGCGGACGAGGCCGCTGTACACGAGCCGGCCAACGTCGCGCGCGATCGGGTCGTTGGGGTGCGCCAGCGGATTCAGGGAAAGCGGCTGTCCGACCACCGCCTCGCGATAGACGCCACCCGGGGCTGGTCGCTCCTCTGTCCCAACCAGCGCGCACGCAGCGAGCAGCGCGATGCCCAGGATCGCGAGGCTGAGTCGACCTCGGAGGAGCCTGGCCGAAACTGGAGCACGTGACCGCGCCATCCGGCGCGCAGCGGAACGGCGTCGAGGCCGCTGCAAGTCCAGCTAGAGCTCGGCGAACCGCGGAACCACGACGCTCGCCACGATAGCGAGGAGCAAAAAGACCACACTGACCGCGATTGTCAGCTGGAACACAAGTCGCTCGACCCCACGTCGTGTGCGGTAGATCGAGCTATCGGAGGCGTACCCTGCCGCGAACCCGGTACCTCGGGTCTGGATGAGGATCAGAATGACCAGCAAGGCTGAGACGAGAATCTGCGCAATGCCAAGGTAGGGGAGGAGGACTTGCACGTATTGCTCCGGCTTGCGAGCTAAGCCACGCCCGCGGCCACGGGGGATTTCTCCCACTGGGGCACGCCTTTATCGTGTAGCGCCATGAGAGTATGCGCCAGTTTGGCTGAATCGTGCCGCACGGCGTTCGCTTCGTCGACCACGTCGGCGAGCACCACGTTCGGACTCGCGTGGCCGTTGCGGTACTCGTCCGGCACGACGGGCTGCACTTTGCCGCTCGAAGGCAATGGATATCCCAGCTGGCTGTTCGCCACGACGTAGTGGAAGGGATTCTCCCTGTCGGGCAGATGTCGCCGCAGCGCTTCGACATGGTCGTCGATGCTATAGCCGTCCGTCTCGCCCGGCTCCGTCGCCACATTACAAACGTAGACTTTCATCGCGGGAGAACGGAGGATCGCCTCGCATATCCCCGTGACCAGCAGATTCGGCAACACACTGGTGTAAAGGCTTCCGGGGCCGACTACCAGGAGCTCGGCCTCTTCGATGGCCTTCACCGCCTCCGGAAATGCGTCGGGGCTGTCCGGCTGCAGGTAGACGCGGCGGATCCGCCGTCCGCTCTCGGTGATCTTCGATTCACCGTGTACCGTGGCCGAGTCATCCATCTCCGCACACAGAGTCAGGTTCGCGAGCGTGGAGGGGAATACCTGCCCCCGCACGGCGAGCACCCGGCTGGACTCCTGGAGCGCCCGTTCAAAGCTGCCCGTGACCTCGCTCATGGCCACGATGAACAGATTGCCAAAGCTGTGCCCATCGAGCTCAGACCCGTGGTTGAAGCGGTACTGGAAGAGGTTCTCCATCAAGGGCTCGACGTCCGCCAGGGCGACCAGGCAGTTGCGAAAATCACCCGGCGGCAGGACGCCAAGGTCTCTCCGCAGCCGACCAGAGCTGCCGCCATCATCCGCCACGGTCACAATCGCTGTGAGATTGCTCGTGTGCTCCTTGAGGCCGCGAAGGGCGATGGAGAGGCCCGTGCCGCCTCCGATCACCACGACTTTCGGACCGCGTTGCCGCGACCGATAGTTGTAGATGCTCTGAAGAACGTTGCCCTGGCTCCTCCGCACGTAGGCAGTAAGGAACGATTGGTTGAGCTTCACTACGCCCAGCAGGAGCGCACCGACGCCGAGGAGAATGAACAGCACACCGCGGACGGGCCGCTCGATGAACTGGAGGGTGACGGTTGCGGCCGCCTCGGGAAGCGGCTGCACGCGGTAGATGTGCACGAGGAGGTACGCGAATCCGAGGCTGGTGAGAACGATGCCGACGAAAACCAGCAGCGCCCACCTCTTCAGCTCCATTCCGGGCTGGAGAAGCTTCATGAGGTTGGTCAAACTGCCACTCCGAGCACGCTGGAACCGGACCAAAGAACGGGCGTTTCGCCTCATTCTACTGCGGCCAGGTGCCCACCGCCCGTTTCAGTTTGATCCCAGCACGGATATGCGACGCGCTCGCAGGCTGGAACATCGCATTCAGAGTCGGTGAAGAATTGGTCTTGCTCAGTGGATGAGGTGGCTCGCGAGGGCACTAACGACGGTGACGACGAGCGACGCGAGAAACGCCCCTAAGAATCCGCCGACCTGGACCCCAGGCACGACGGCGCTTGCCAGCCAGAACACGAGCGCGTTCAGCACGAGGGCGAAAAGGCCGAGCGTCAGGATCGTAAGAGGGAGCGTGATGACGGTGAGGATCGGCCGCACAATAGCGTTCAACAGTCCGAGAACGACGGCAAAGACGATCGCAGCCTGAATATCACCCACGGAGAAGAGGTCGGGGGGTAACAGGTAGCTCGCCACGAGTACCGCCAGCGCGGTTATCAGCAGCCTGACCAGGAAGCTGAGCACGGTAGTCACACTCCGGGCGCTCGTCAGAGGCGCCAATGGTACAATACGCGCCCGGGAGGGCACGCGCTCTTTGAATGGCTGACCGAACCCGCAGGCGGCGCTCTCGACCTCGTCGTGGCCTCAACGGTCTCATCTTCCCCGCGATCGTCGGGGCCTGCTCGATCTTCATCGCGACTCACTATGCCGTCGATTGGGGCCGGGAGCCCTCGTCAGTACCTGTTGCCGCCCCAATAGTTGCGCCGGAACCCATCGCGCGTGCTGACACCCTTCCTGAGGCGACTCCGACGACTGCCCCCTCCCCAGCTCCTCTGCCGGCAACTCCTACTGAGTTGCCTACCCGACAGCCCGCTACGGCCCAGCCAGCCCCAACTTCACGGTCCCCGAGCCCAGCCGCTCCGACGGCTGCGCTTCCCGTTGGGGAGCCGCTCGCACGGACACCATTCTCTCCCGATTTCGCTCTTGCGGCCGAGGTATCGGCTCGCATCGCCGGCCGATCTGGCCGCTACGGAGTCGCCGTCAAGAACCTCCAAACCGGCCAGGGTGTGCTCATTAACCCGGACGGCGAGTTCGAGGCGGCGAGCCTCTTCAAGCTGCCGGTGATGTACGAAGTATTCAAGCAGCGCGAGGCGCGCTCCCTCTCCTTCGAGGAACAGCTCGTGCTGACCGACCGCCACGTGGCCTACGACCTCGGGACGCTGGACCGGCCCGCCGGCGCGACGATGGGTGTGCGGGAGGCGCTCGAACGGATGATCACCTTCAGCGACAACAGCTCGGCGATCCTTCTTACCGACCGGGTCGGGGCGCTCGCCGTGAACCGCGATCTCGTCGCTCTGGGCATGCCTCACACGCGCGTTCTCCTGGACGATCTCACCACGTCGCCGGCTGACATGCTGCTCCTGCTCGAGATGTTGGCGCTCGGCGAAGCGGTGAACCCGCAGGCGAGCGCCGAGATGGTCCAGCTCATGGCCCGCCAGCGTGTGAACAACCGCCTCCCGAGTTTGCTCCCGGCTGGAACGATAGTCGCCCACAAGACCGGGAACCTCCCGGGCGTCGTAAACGACGTTGGGATCGTGTACGGACCGAGCGGCCCGTTCGTCGTCGCGGTGCTCGTGGACCGCACGAACGATGAGGCCGAAGCGACACGGGCGATGGCGGATATCGCGCTCATCGCCTATCGAAGATTCAACTGAAATAGCCCACCGCCCGCAGCTACCTTTCGGAGGTCCAGCCCCGAGCCAGGAGCTCGCGCAGCGCGTCGTCGGGGCGCTGGCCCTCGAAGAGCACGCGGTGCACACCTTCACAGATGGGCATCTCGACGTCCGCGGCGCGAGCGAGAGCGATCACCCCGCGACTCCCCGGAACTCCTTCGACGACCATAGGCGTGCTCTGGAGAACCTCTTCCGGCTTGCGGCCGCGGCCGATCTGCTCACCGGCCCAGCGGTTTCGGCTGTGGCGACTGGTGCACGTAGCAACGAGGTCGCCGACGCCGGCGAGTCCTGCGACCGTTGCGAAGGCCCCGCCATAACGCTCGATAAGCCGCCAGATCTCCGCCAGCCCGCGCGTGATAAGGGCCGCCTTGCTGTTATCCCCATAACCCAGGCCGTCGCCGATACCAGCGGCGATCGCGATGACGTTTTTCGCCGCGCTGCACAACTCAACGCCCGCAACGTCGGCGTTGGTGTAGACCCGAAACCAGGGCGTGCTCAGCAGGTTCTGCAGACGTCCCGCCGCCTCCTCGTCCTCACAAGCCAGTACGGCCGCCGTGGGAAGCTGCCTGGCAACCTCCTCCGCATGGTTGGGCCCGGCGAGCACCGCTATCCGCCGTGGGGCGTGATCGCCAAGGCTTTCAGCAAGTACCACCGATGGCCTCCTCCAGGTCTCGGGCTCGAGTCCCTTCGTCCCGTGGACCAGGAGCACGCGAGGGTCGAGCAGATCGGCCAGCAGCTCACCGATCTCGCGCATGTAGCTGGCGATGACCGCGACGACGACCACATCGGCGTCGGCTACCGCTGTCGCGAGGTCGCTCGTCACCTGAACAGACGGAGCGATGCTGACGTATGGGAGGTAGGCACGGTTCTCGCGGTCGGCCGAGATGCGAGCCGCTTGCTCGTGGCGGCGGGCCCAGAGGCGGACGTCGTAGCCCTGATTCGCGAGCTTCACGGCAAGGGCGGTTCCCCACCCGCCGGCGTTGACGACAGCGACGGAGCGAACCGCGTTACCGAGCCCGTTACCGGCCGCTATACTCATCGGCTTGGAAGCCCCTCATCATATCGGGAGCCGACAGTGGATCCCGTCCCCTATGCGGGCCTTTGCCTCGCGGCATACCTCATTGGCAGCATACCGACCGGTGCGATCGTCGCGCGGGTCTACCGCAACGTCGATATTACCCAGGTTGGAAGCCAGAGGACTGGCGCGACCAACGCTGCGCGCGCCCTCGGACCCGGCGCCGGCGCGATCGTCCTCATCGGTGACTTCACCAAGGGCGCCCTTGCCGTCTGGCTGGGCCAGGCCACGGTTGGGACGCCGGCCGCTCTCGCCTTCGCCGGCTTTTTCTCCGTCGTCGGGCACATCTGGTCGGTTTTCTTGCTTGGGCGGGGAGGCCGCGGCGTTGTCACCGGTCTCGGCGCGCTGGCCGTAGCATCGCCGGGCGTGTTCGCCGCCGCGTTCATCACCGGCTGCATTGTGGCGGGCGCTACTCGCTACGTCTCACTCGGATCGATTTCCGGGGCCGCCATGACCCCCCTGGCCGGGATCGCAGCATACGCTCTTGGTTACCTGCCGGCCGAGCTTCTCCCCTACGTGGTCGTCACACCCGCGGTGGTCGTCGCCGTGCATTCAGATAACATCCGGCGACTACGGGCGGGAATGGAGCGGCGGTGGGGTCAACCGGAGCCGACCCGGGAGTCTCCGTCAAAAGCCACGTAACGCAGCGTTGGCGCCTTGGGCCTCGGCCGAACGCGCATCGAGCTCGTCCATCAGGCTCGCCATCTCGATCGCGTCCCGAGCCGCGGCGTAGCCTTTGTTGCCGCCCTTCACGCCGGCACGCTCGACCGCCTGCGCGGTTGTATCGGTCGTGAGGACACCGAAAAGGATCGGCACCCCCGTCTCCCGAGCGACGGCTGCGATTCCGGCCGCGGCCTGCCCTGCCACGTGCTCGAAGTGTGCCGTCTCCCCGCGTATCACCGCGCCAAGGCACACAACCCCAGCGTAGTCGCCGGTGCTCGCCAGCTTCTGGGCGACGAGCGGGATTTCGAAAGAGCCCGGCACGCGGGCCACATCGATGGCGTCCTCAGGCACACCGTGGTCGCGAAACGCGTCCCGGGCACCGGCGAGGAGGCGCTCGGTGATGAACTCGTTGAAGCGCGCGACCACAATCGCGAAGCGCTTCCCGTCCGTGCGCAATGTGCCTCGGTACTCGGCCATGTTCGTATTCGCCCCCGCGCCTACTCGAGCCCCAACAGGTGGCCGAGCTTAGTCTGCTTTACCTTGAGGTACTCCCGGTTCCGCTCGTTCGGCTCGGCGATGAGCGGCACACGCTCAACGACCTCCAACCCGAAGGCCTCAATGCCGACCCGCTTCGCCGGGTTGTTGGTGAGGAGGCGCATCTTTTGCAGGCCAAGGTCGAGGAGAATCTGGGCGCCGATCCCATAGTCGCGCATGTCAGGGGGGAAGCCAAGGTGTTCATTCGCCTCGACGGTATCGGCACCGGCGTCCTGCAGCTGATACGCTCGGATCTTGTTCACGAGGCCGATCCCACGGCCCTCCTGACGCATGTAGAGGACGACCCCGCGCCCCTCCTCCTGGATCATCTTCATCGCGAGACGGAGCTGCAGGCCGCAGTCGCACCGCTGCGACCCGAAGACGTCACCCGTCAGGCACTCCGAGTGGGCACGCACCAACGGAGGCGGGCCGCCACGGATATCGCCTTGCACGAGCGCCACGTGGTGCTTTTCGTCGACCATCGATTCGTAAATGTGCAGGTCCCACTCGCCGTAGGCAGTCGGAATGCGGGTCTGCGCGGTCTTCTGTACGAGCCGCTCGGTTCGTTTTCGATACTCGATGAGCGACGCGACCGAGATTAGCCTGACGTTGTGCTCGCGCGAGAACTCTGCGAGCTCGGGCAGGCGCGCCATCGTGCCGTCTTCGTTCATGATCTCGCAGATCACCGCCGCTGGATACAGACCTCCAAGCTTGGCGAGATCCACCGACGCTTCCGTCTGCCCCGTCCGGCGCAGCACACCCCCCTCGGCGTAGCGCAGCGGGAAAACGTGGCCCGGACGAAGAAGGTCGGCCGCTTTCGTGTTGGGGTCGATCAGCGCTTTAACCGTCTCGGATCGATCGGCGGCGGAGATCCCGGTGCTCACACCCCGGCGAGCGTCTACCGCGACGGTAAAGGCCGTGCCATAGCTCGAGGTGTTCGCCGTCACCATCATCGGGATCTCGAGCTCGTCCAACCGTCGTCCGATGATGGGGACGCAGATCAAGCCACGTCCGTACTTGGCCATGAAGTTGATCGCCTCGGGGGTAGTGTGCTCCGCGGCAAGCGCAAGGTCGCCCTCGTTCTCCCGGTCCTCGTCATCGACGATGATGACGAACTTGCCCTGCTTGAAGTCCTCGATGGCTTCTGGAATGCTGGCAAATGGCGACACCTTGCTACCCCCGTCAGCTCTAAGCCTTTCACTGCCGCTGGTCCTGACCTCTGCCACGTTAGTGCACCGTTTGCGGCTGCACTCGTGCCGCGAGCAGGCTCTCCACGTATTTCGCGAGTATGTCGACCTCGATGTTGACGCGCTGGCCCGGCTCCTTGTCCGCCAGCGCCACGTGGTCCCTGGTGTACGCTACGAGAGCGACGGAGAACCGCGAACCGGCCCGCTCCGTGACCGTCAAGCTTATGCCATCGACGGCCACGAACCCCTTTTCGACAATGTATGGCGCGATCGATTCGGGCACGTCGAAGCTCACCACGAGCGAATCTGCCTCAGGTCGAAAATCGACGATCCTCGCAGTTGCGTCGACGTGGCCCTGGACGTAGTGACCGCCCATCCGGTCACCCACGCGCACCGCCCGCTCCAGGTTGACGAGAGACCCTTCGTGGACGTCTTCGAGCGCGGTGCGGCGCAGCGTCTCCGGCGCGAGCCCAACTTGAAACCCGTCCGGGTCGAGCGCCGTAACGGTCAGGCATGCTCCATCCACGCTGACGCTGTCGCCGAGCGTAAGCCCATCTCGTACGACGTCCGCCCCAACGGACAGCACAACGCTGTCACCCTCGCGGCGCAGCGACCGCACCGTACCGACCTCTTCCACGAGCCCAGTGAACATCTATGAGGCTCCGTCCGGTTCCGTATGCGCTCTCACGTAGGCAGTGAGTAGCACATCCTGCCCCAGCACTGACCAGGTCGGGTCGCGGAGCGGCAGGGCCTGGTCCATACGATCGACCCCTGGTCCTTCGACTGGTGTAGGCGCCGCATTCCCCCCCGCGATCTTCGGAGCGATGAAGGCGAGCACCTTGTCCACGGCGCCCGCGGCGATCAATCCGGCGGCGAGCGTGCCACCGCACTCCGCGAGGACGGACGTTACCTCGCGCTTTCCAAGTAGCCACATCGCGGCGCATACGTCGACGTGCCCGTCATTCTCGGGAACAATCGCGGTCTCGACTCCACGTTCCGTGAGAGCGCGCAGCCGCTCTGCCGGGGCGCGCTCGGTGGCGCATACCAGGGTCTTACCCGGAAGGCCCCCCGAAACAAGCCTCGCGTCGAGCGGAATCCGGGCCTCGGAGTCCAGTACGACGCGCAGCGGCTGATGCGCCGGCTCGAGCTCGGGCAGCCCGAGCTCGCCAGGCTGCGCCGTCAACCGCGGGTCGTCCGCCAGCACAGTACCGATCCCGACCATCACGGCGTCGACCGTTGACCTCAATCGAGCGACGTGACGTCGAGCCTCGGCGCCGGTGATCCAGAATGACGAGCCGGTGCGCGTCGCGATTTTGCCGTCGGCGGTCATCGCGTACTTCAAGGTGAGAAAGGGCAACCCCGTCCGCATCCACTTGAAGTAGGCCTCGTTGGCTCGTTCCGCATCATCCGCCCGCTCCCCGACGAGCGTCTCGACCCCGGCCGCCTCCAGTGCCCGAATGCCCTTTCCGCTCACCCACGGGCTCGGGTCGAGCATGGCTGCGTGGACCGAGGCGACGCCGGCCGCGATGATCGCGTCGGTACAGGGCGGCGTGCGCCCGAAATGACCGCAAGGCTCGAGGGTTACGTAGAGGGCAGCACCCGCAGCAGCCTCACCAGCGGCGCGAAGCGCCACGATTTCGGCGTGCTCCTCCCCCGGCACCTGGGTGAATCCCTCGCCGACAATCTGGCCCTCACGCACGAGCACAGCCCCAACGGCGGGGTTCGGGCTGCACCACCCGAGGGCCCGCGTCCCGAGGTCGAGAGCTCGCTCCATAAAGTCCATTTCGGATTCACCGCCTCGCGCTGGGCACAAAAAAAGCGACTCGAAGACACACGGCGTCTCCGGCCGCCCAGCGCAGCGCGTGTGCCTTCTTCCATCCGGACTCTACCGTCGGCTCTGGACTCGGACCAGATCATGCCGCTCGTATGGTTCGAGCGGCCCGCGGGCTCCCCGCGCACAGGTCCGCGATGCGGACCGTCCCAATCTGTGGGACCACGGGCTACCGCCGGTCAGGAATTGTCTGTCTAAGACAGACTCACCTTGCCCTGAAGGTCTTGGACGTATGCAGTTGTTACCCCTGTTATAGCGTTAGCTCACGACCGAGTCAATAACGCGTCACAACGTCGGCCTAGAGTTGACGAAAGAGACGGCGACGAAGGCACGGCGAACACCGCGGCGAGGTTTCTGACAATCTCTGTACGCCTGTGCCCGTCTGGTCGCCCCGAGCTGTCTAAGAGATCGGAACCCACTTGAAGGTGCGGGCGGCGATCGCGTACGCCAGCAGCCCCCAAACGCACATGCCAAGAACCGGGAGCGCGATCTCTCCGAAGCCGGCTCCCTCAGTTGCGACCTGCCGCATCGCTGTATTGAAGAACGTCAGGGGCAAAACGTCCGCGACGACCCGTACCCAGGCAGGGAAGACGTCGGTGGGGAAAAAGACACCGCTCAAGAGGAACTGCGGCAGCGTGATCAGGTTCGTCAGCGGCGCTGCGCCGTTCTCGTCTGTTGCCTGGCCGGCGATCAACAGGCCGAACCCGAGAAACACGATCAGGCCGAGGGCGGACATGCCCACCATGCCCGCGAACGTAACCAGTCCGTTTGCAAGCTGGAACCCGAAGGCGAAAACCCCGAGCGCGAGAATCACGGCCGTCTGCAGAACGGAAACGATGAGGCGCGCGAGAGCCTGGCCGAGCAGGATCGTGATCCCGTGTACCGGCGTCGCCAGGAGCCGTTTGAGGATCAGCGCCTGCTTCAGGAAGAGCAGACCGAAAACCGTGCCGAAGATCGCCGTCGAAAGCACCGCGAATCCGATCTGGCCTGGCAGCGCAAAGTCGATGTACCGGTCGGTGCGCCCCGCCACCTCTGACACGTCGAGCTGATACGAAGGCGACGTGACACCCGTCGCGGCCAGGTTGAGTCGATCGAGAACACTCTGCACGAAGAGCCGCGATGCCTGGCTCGCCGGGCTGGCGGAGTTCACCTCGAGAGAGATACGGCCCCCCGAAACGGAGACGACGCCATCCAGCTTCCCGAGGCGCAGCTGCCGCTCGAGCTCGACGCGGTCACCCGGAATCAGCGTAATCGCCGGGTAGCGTTCGAGGGCCTCGTAGGCAGGGCCTCGGTCCGAGCCGGATGGAATGCCGAGCCGAGGTCCGCCTCCCCCACCCCCGATGAGGCCGAACACCGAGATGAAAACGACGGGGAAGAGAAAGCCGAATGCGAACGTTGCGATGTTCCGCATCATCGCGAGGAACGGATACCACGTTAGGGCAGCCAGCGCCCGCAGCTCATTCGGGGCACCGGCCGGACGCGGCGACAGGGCCAGCCCCTGCCCGCGCTCGCGGATGGGCGACTCAATCATCGCGCAGCGCCCTCCCAGTCAGTGAGAGGAACACGTCCTCCATCGTCGCCTCCTGGCGGATCACGGGCTTCCGGAATCCGGTGGCGAGAAGATCCTCGATCAGCGCTCGCGGCGTCCCGCTCTTGATGATTTGGCCGCGGTCCATGATCGCGATGCGGTCGCACAGCTGCTCGGCCTCTTCCATGTAATGGGTCGTCACGACGAGCGTCACCCCCTCGTTCCGTACCTCCCGGAGCAGATCCCACAGGTTCAAACGGGCCTGCGGGTCCAGGCCGGTCGTCGGCTCATCGAGGAAGATGACCTGTGGCCGATGAATGAGTGTGGTGGCCAGCGAGAACCGCTGCTTCTGCCCACCGGAGAGGCGGTTGTAAAACGTGGAGGCCTTCTCTTCGAGCTGAAAGCGCGCGAGCACCACCATCGGGTTGACGTGGACGTTGTAGATGGCCGCGAACATCTCCAGCAGCTGGACCAACGAAAGCTCCGGGTAGAAGCCAGATGATTGGAGCTGGACACCGATGCGCGACTTCACCGCCCAGGGATCGTGGAGAACGTCGACCCCGTCGATCGTGACGGTTCCGGAGGTCGGTTTCTGGAGGGTCTCCATGATCTCGAGCGTTGTGGTCTTACCCGCGCCGTTCGGCCCGAGGATGCCGAACATCTCGCCCTGCTGAACTTCGAACGAGATGCCGTCGACCGCGATGACGGACCCAAAATGCTTGCGGAGCGACTCGACTCTGATGAGAGGGTCG
>Ga0184637_10001094_pt1 | contig 18843 bp, 15 predicted proteins | sample PLM3_127_b2_FD_133143 | JGI IMG/M metagenome (GOLD analysis project Ga0184637, IMG submission 133143) | Groundwater sediment microbial communities from an aquifer in East River, Colorado, USA - PLM3_127_b2 | ecosystem: Environmental > Terrestrial > Soil > Riparian zone | place: USA: East River...
CGTCCGCACGACGAGCTCCGGCCCTCATCTCCTCATGCCGTTCTGGATCGAGACCGTCACCAAGGTGCCCGTGGAGCGCCAGCTCAAAATGGAGTTCGGATTCAAGACGCTCCAGGCCGGCATTCGTTCCACCTTTGCGACGCCCGGTCCGGAAACCACGGGCGAAGCCATGATGCTCACCGGGGACCTGAACGTCGCGGTCGTGGAGTGGATCGTCCAGTACCGGATCAACGACCCGCGCGCGTACCTGTTTCACGTACGGGACGTCCCGGAGACGTTCCGCTACATGACCGAGGCCGCCATGCGTCTCGTCGTCGGGGACCACAGCGTCGATGAGGTGATCACGATCGGGCGGGAGGATATCGCCCGCCTGGCCAAGGAGGAGCTACAGCGACTTTGCGAATTCTACGGGATCGGGATCGAGGTTCAGCAGCTCGTGCTGCAGGACGTGAACCCGCCTGACCCCGTGAAGCCCGCCTTCAACGAGGTCAACCAAGCCATCCAAGAGAAGGAGCGCGCGACCAACGACGCCTGGGCCGAGTACAACCAGGCGGTGCCCAAGGCCAAGGGCGAGGCCGAGCAGGCGGTGCGGGCCGCGGAGGGCTACGCGCTCGAGCGTGAGAACAATGCGCTCGGCGACGCCAAACGGTTTGACGCCCTCTACGAGGAGTACCGCAAAGCCCCCGCCGTCACGCGCAAGCGGATCTACATGGAAACCATGAGAGAGCTCGTGCCCAAGCTCGGCCGCAACATCATCCTCGACGACAAGGTGCGGGGGGTGCTCCCGCTCCTCTCGCTCGAGAGTGAGCGCAAGGAGGTGAAGCCGTGAAGCGCCCCGTTCTGATCCTCACCACCGTTCTCGCAGCGCTTCTCCTTTACCTTTCGGTCTACACCGTTTCAGAGACCAAGCAGGTAATTCTCGTGCAGTTCGGGCGTCCCGTAGGGGGTGTCGTCACGGAGCCGGGGCTGCACCTCAAGGTCCCGCTCATCCAGGTCGTGCACCGCTTCGACAAGCGCTGGCTGGAGTTCGACGGCGACGCCAACGAGATCCCCACCAAGGACAAGAAGTACATCTGGGTCGACACGTACGCCCGTTGGCGGATCCAGGATCCGTTGCGCTTCTACCAGGCCGTGCGCGACGAGCACGGAGGGCAGAGCCGGCTCGACGACATCGTGGACGGCGAGACGCGAAACGCAGTAGCCTCCTACGACCTCATCGAGCTCGTGCGATCGTCGAACCGCGAGTTCCAGCTCACCGAGGAGCTCGCCGGGATCGGCTCCGCCGAGGCCATGACCACCATCACGACCGGACGGCAGAAGATAGCGTCTCAGATCCTGGAAAAGGCGGCCAAGATCACGCCCGAGTTCGGGATAGAGTTGGTAGACGTGCGCTTCAAGCGCATCAACTACGTGGAGACGGTCCAAGAAAAGGTCTTCGAACGAATGATCTCGGAGCGAAAGCGCATCGCGGAGCGCAGCCGCTCGGAGGGGCAAGGCCGCGCGGCCGAGATCCGAGGACAGAAGGAGCGCGACATCCTCGCCGCGACGTCCGTGGGCTACAAAACCGCGCAGGAGCTCATGGGCGCGGCCGACGCCAAGGCAGCTTTGATATACGCGCGTGCCTACGGTAAGGACGTGGACTTCTACCAGTTCCTGAAGGCGATGGAGACGCTCAACAGCAGTCTCGATAGCAAGGCCACCCTCATCCTCTCGACCGACTCGGAACTCTTCAAGTACCTGAAGGGCGACACGGGGCGATAAAGCCGAAACCGAGTTACGCAACGGCGCACCAATGGTATGCCCACTTTCTGGCGGCGCAGGACCGAAAGGATAGGCAATTTAATTCTCGTCCCGCAGGCGGTCGAGGCAAGAAAGGCGTTTCGAGGCCATGGCCATCGTCATTCGGTGATGCTGAGAAGGCGTTGGGGATGAAGGAACGAGCATGGGGGTCGGGTCAGTGATGGAGATGGGTGAGTTGGACGCACGAGGAGCGCTGTTACGAGTGGCTCGAAGTCTCAGCGCAGAGAGAGAGCGGGATCGCCGAGCAAGTGGTAGATGCCGAGGAGCTCCGCCGAGTCTCCCGATTCGAGATAAGCGGCTTGCGCTGCCGCCACGGCGTCACCCAGGCGCGCATGAGCTCCGGAGAGAATCTCCTTCAGAATCGCTTTGTGGTAGCGCTGCGCAGCCGCGCTCTGACTGAGCCCTGTGGGCGAGAACGCGGCCACCGCGCCCCTTTCCTTCGACTTCAGGAGTTTCTCGGCGAGCGAATCGAAATACGGGAAGTGGAAGTAGCCGTTCAGGCAGTTCATCGTCAACAGAAGCGGTTGGAGAGGCTGGACATTCAGCGAAGAGACGGCATCGTTGTCGAAAACACCTTCCGAAGCCCAGAGGTGGATCCCGCCATGGCCCAGGTAGCTCATGACACTCGCGCCCTGGTCGAAGGCAGCGATAACGCTGGCCCTTGCCGGGGCGGCGCCGAGCTCGCGAAGGTAGATTTTCTTCACTTCATGGCCTGCGAGCAGCTCCGAGGCGATCTCCTCCGCCTGGGCCTCGAAGTTTCCGGCGGCAGCGTGGAACGCAACAGCCACATGCCTCACACTCTCGATGAGACGGTCCACCTCTCCGGGCATGTTGTAGATGTGGGTCGAGGCGCGCACCGCGTTCATACACCACCCGAGAACGCCTTCCTTTGGCTCCGCGTTGGCTGGTTCTCGCTCGTTGGCTGCGTCGTCCTCCTTGTAGGCTCTGTCGCATCCGGCAGGGTCGCACTCCGCCACGCGATCAGCTTTACCGACGAGATGCTTCGGAGTCCGCAGTCTCTCATTCACGAGACACCTCCCGAGCAGAACCGAAGCCCAAGCTCTGGTCTACGCGCGTCACGGTCGCACTGACAATTGTGGCGAGCGCCCGCTTCGCCATTGGGCTCGCTAGCCTCGTATACTTCGCATCGGTTGCTCTTTCCCAGGGAGGTTCACCAACCGTGGCATCAGAGAAGAACTCCGGACGCCCCTCGGACGTAAAGCACGGGTACACGCCGCCGCCTCCGCCTCCCCTCCCTGCTGCGCCGCAACAACCGCAAAAGCCACAGAGCCTACCTGACGAGGGCCAACCGGCTGCCCAGCCAGAGCCGAAGAAGAAGATACGCCACGCCGCCCAACACGCCGCTGCACCTGACGGCCGCGGGCTTCAGCCGTGCAGGCGACTGGAGTCGATACGGGGCATGGTAGACTGCGCGCGCGGCCGCAGGTGAGCGGCCAGCCGTTAGACCGCAACAACTATCCCTCACCCAAGGTGGCCATGACTGATGCACTCGATTCGAACAAGATCGTCGTTGAGTTCATCCAGGCCAACCTGGACAAGGCATTTGCGATCGGTGCGGGGCAATTGAAGGGTGCGCGCAACCTCATCCGTTCAAAATTTGAGCGCACATACACCACGTACGTGAGCAGGCTATTGGAGCGTCACTCGAAAGCGAAATCGTTCTTCGTCAGGTCCGAACCCATTCCCCTCTACGATTTCTTTGTCCCGCTTGACCTAAGAACCCAACGCCGCGTGTTGGCGAGCCCCGGCGCAGCCGAGATCGCAAGCGTCTCCCGCTTTGCCATCCTCACCGGCTCCGGCGGTTCCGGCAAGACCATGGTTATGCGCCACATACTCATCAGCGCACTTTCTGATCGTACGAAAACGCCCGTTTTCTTGGAACTTCGCCAGCTCGATCTGACCGATGGGACGCAAATGGGCTCGACGTTGATGAAGGCTATTTTGAGTTAGCTCTCGATGCTGGCCATTTCCTCATTCTCCTAGATGGGTTTGACGAGCTCGATCGGCGATCGCGAACAAAAGTTGCTAGAGCGATTCACGCGTTAGCCGAAAAGTACCCTAAGAACTGGCTCGTTCTATCGTCGCGTCCTGACCCTGAACTGGAAGGGTGGACGGCTTTCACGCTCTTTCGCGTTGAACCGCTTGATATATCCAAGGCCGTGGCGCTTGTGGATCGCCTGGCTTTCGACGCTGACATCAAGGCCCGGTTCATAGCTGACTTGAAGGCAGATCTCTTCACTAGGCATCAGTCGTTCCTGTCGAATCCACTGCTTCTCTCAATAATGTTGCTGACATATCAAGACACCGCACACATTCCAAGCAAGCTGAGCATATTCTACAACCAAGCTTACGAATCCCTGTTCCAAAAGCACGATGCTTTGAAGGGCGGCTACCAGCGCGAAAGGCGCACCACACTCGACATACAGGATTTCGCGCGCGTTTTCGCTGCATTTTGTGTCCGAACGTACGACAAGCGGCAGTTTACGTTCCCCGTCAGTAGCGCCCTAGATGTCCTTGACCGCTGCAAAGCCCTCACGCAGCTGGACTACGACTCACAAGCGTTCTTGGACGATGCGCATCAAGCCGTGTGTCTCCTCGTAGAGGAAGGCGTTGATATTGCTTTCGCACATCGTTCCTTCCAAGAGTACTTTACCGCCCGGTTCGTTTCGACGTCTCCTCCGCAGGTCAAAGCGCAGCTAATCCGACGGTTCAGCGTTTCAGCAGGAGCGGACGCAGTCATCCCGTTGCTGCATGAAATTGATCCGTATGCCGTCGAGCAGCACTATCTACTCCCCGCGATTCAGCGGGTGAAGCAACAAATCGGCTTCAAGCGTTCGGTCGGGGTATCGCACTTTCTCAAGTATATTCGACTGCTATTCAGCAGCTTTGAGAATTCGACCGACGAGCAGCGTGGCATAAGTGCTACGATTGCTGACTCTTCCCTCTTTCACGCGATTCGCTTTGCACACTCGCATTACGCTCAGCTCCCCGAGTCGATGGATCAAGCGACACGCGACAGCCAGCGCCCAGCGTTCGAGGCCAGCTTCGAGGCTGAGTTCGGGGACGCGACGCGAGTGCCCGCGTCGCGATTCGCAACGAATGGGCCTTTTGTGCGCGCGCTGATGCAATCGAGTGGTCATTGGGGAATTGCATATTTGCGCCAGGTGCTTGCAATCGACACCACAATTCGGCGGCGGCACAGCGACGCAGAGTCGTCGCTTGAAGCAATTCTCGGATAGCTCTTCTGTCTTGCCACCGCGGTCAAGGCGTTGATGCTGACGCGCGCGGATCTCGGTAGCGGCGGCTCCGCCGCCGCATTCCATTGGAGCGCTCGCAGCATAAACGGCGATTCGTTAGCCTAACTTCCGCAACTCGAAAAGAGCGATCCTTTGTTTTCAATGGTTTAAGCGGCTCAAAGGGGAAAAGTTGGCACTACATCGCCGGGGCCGTTGTCGGTAAGCGCAGCCGCTCCGGAAGCCGAAGGCCGAGCCGATCCAGGAGTTCGGCCTGAGCCTTTTCGGGACGGACCACGCACCGGATTCGGTGCACAACGCCATCGTGCTCAAATCGCTGGAGGAGGGTTCCTTCTGGCTCCACCGAAAAGGCACAGCACCGGCAGACGAGGACCGATCGTCATCCCGGGATCTCGCGGAACCGCGAGCTACCTCGTAACCCCCACGGGTTCGGCCGAGGGGAGCGCGTACTCTCTTGCGCATGGCGCGGGTCGAAAATGGGCGCGAGGAGCCGCGCGGAGCCGCCTGCAGGAGCGATACCGTGCGTCCGATCTCGCGCGCACGAAACTGGGAAGCCGGGTGATCTGCGAGGACAAGGAGCTTCTCTGCGAAGAAGCTCCCGATGCCTACAAGAAGATAGACGACGTCGTTCAGGACTTGAGCGCCTTCGGTCTCATTCGACTGGTGGCCGTGCTTCGACCAGCTCATTACGTACAAGAAGAGGCGAGCGGATGGCTCCCCATGAACGAGATGGGCGGCTGCCGGATTCTCGCGGGCGGGTCCCGAAGGCCGTTGGCGCTCGCTTCGCGTGACGCCCTTCCCAGCCTCGATCCATCAGGCCCACCGCTTCTCGCAGCGAGCGGACCGCGCAAGCGGAGATCTCCTTCACCAGGGCCGCCTCGTCCCCGTTGCGTGCGGGAACGATCGCCCGGGCCAGACCTCGCTTGAATGCCTCAGCGATGATCGGTAGGTCCTCGCCAGCATTGACCATGTAGACGAAATCTCCGGGCCGGAACCTCCTGTTCATCTCTCTCTTTGACGGAGGAAAATCTGCTGGAAGAGCCGTCTATTTCTCATAGATGACCTGCGAGGAGGCGAGATCCGGCCGGGTCGCGGCGGGATAGCGCCCACTCTTCGGAAGGGGAATGTGCGCATGGGTAACGAAGGGTTCTTCGACTGTGGCGGCCTGGTGTTAACGCCCCTGACCGGTCCTTGAAATACGCGGGCCAGAAACTCCGGGTCTTGTGCTTGACGAAGCGTGTATAATTTCCCCCACGAAAACAAGGGAGGGCGTATGACCTTCATCAACTACGCGTCCCGCGAGATCAACTGCAAGGTCGTCTACTACGGACCGGGGCTCTGCGGGAAAACCGACAACCTCCAGTTCATTTACGAGAAGACAAACCCCAGCGCCAAAGGTAAGCTCATCGCGCTCGCGACCGAGACCGACCGCACGCTGTTCTTCGATTTTCTTCCGATGGACCTCGGGAATGTGCGCGGGTTCAAGACCCGCTTTCATCTTTACACCGTTCCGGGCCAGGTCTTCTACGACGCTTCGCGAAGGCTCATCCTCAAGGGGGTGGACGGCGTCATCTTCGTGGCCGACTCCCAGCGCGAGCGGATGGATGACAACTTGCAGAGTCTCCGAAATCTGGAACAAGACCTCGAGAAACAGGGGTACGACCTCCGATCCATCCCCTACGTCCTGCAGCTGAACAAGAGAGACTTGCCCACCGCCGTTCCCGTCGAAGAAATGATGGCCAGGCTCCGAATCGGCAATGAGCAAGTCCTCGAGGCCATCGCCCACTCCGAGGACGGCACCGGCGTTTTCGATACGTTGAAGGCGGTGGCGAAGCTCGTTTTACAGGACCTTACGAAGGGCGGCGATGCGCCGCGAACCGCTTTCTCCTTGTTTTCCCGACGCCGAAGTCACCATTTCCCCTCCAGGCCGGCCGCGCCTGGCGCCAAGTCCCCCGTGAGATCCGACCCCGCGCCTCCGGTACGCGCACGGTCGGAATCCGAGGACCGTAAGAGAGAACGACCCGCGATCGCCTTCAACCCTGGCGCTCCCGTCTCTCATGAAACCCGCTTCGCGCTCACGCGCGGGTTTCCTGGCGAGGACCTGGTCGCGTTGCTCCTGTTCCCCTACTCCTTTCTAGTGGGCACCGCGCTATTTCTCGAGCCAGGGGGGAGGCATTACCTTCTCGTCAACACAGCCTACTGGCTCGCGAGCGTTGGCGGCGCTCTATGGCTTCATCACCGAAACGAGCGCGAGCGGGTCGCCGACGCCTACTGAGATCCTCCGGTGGCGCGAATGGTGATCGACCGCCCGGCCCAGATGCGATTGGACTCCATCTGGTTTCACTGCCGGAGCTCCAGGCTCTGGCCGAGAAGTATTTCCCCGGCGAGGATCCCATCGGCACGCGCATCGTGTTCGACCGCGTGCCCGAGCCCGATTCCCGCTGGCGCGAGATCGTGGGGGTGGTCGGAAACGTTCGCGACGAGACCCTGGCGCTCGAGGAGGCGCCCACGTTCTACGCTCCCACGCCGCAGGAGGACAGCCTTGCTTTGCACCTCGTGCTGCGGAGCGACATGAATCCCGAGGCGCTCTCGGACCTGGTGCGTTCCCGGCTCCAGGCCATCGATCCGGCGCTCCCCCTCTACGATGTCACTACCCTCGAGGACCTCGTCTCCTCGTCGGTCGCCCGCGAGCGCTTCCTCCTCGCTCTGCTCGCCGCATCGGCGCTCGTGGCGCTGGTGCTCGCGACCGTCGGGATTGGAGGAGTCGTCTCGCAATCGACGGCTCGGCGCGTCCGCGAGATCGGAATCCGCATGGCTCTCGGGGCCGAGGCCCGGTCGGTGGTGGCATTGGTAGTTTGGGAAGGCATGCGGCCGGTCCTCGCGGGGATTGCGGTTGGGGCCGTTGCCGCCTCCGCTCTCGCCCGCGCGATGTCGGGGCTGCTCTTCGAGGTGGAGCCCCTCGATCCCTATAGGTTCTTCGCCGTGGCGGCGCTCGTCACCGGGGCGGCGCTCCTCGCCTGCCTCCTTCCCGCCCGGTTGGCAGCCGGGGTAGACGCTTCGCGAACGCTCCGCTCGGAGTGATTGCCCCTTCCGGAACCTGGTCTACCAGAAGGGCAGTACACTGGACGGGTGAAGTCGTATGCGGCCGGGGTGGTGCTTTCGTGCTTGCTTCCGGCGTGCGGCGCCGAGGATTCCGGTTCTTCGCCGATCCGTCTCCTCGATCGGGCTTCCCCCGAGCTGGCGGCTCCGGTCGAGCTGAAGGAGGAGACTCGAAAAGCGCTCACGCTTGAACTCGCGGCTTCTATCGCGCTCGACCTTCGTCTGCCGGAAGATCCCGTTCTGTCTTTCGCGATTGGCGCGTCCAGCCGGGACCGCCCGACGCTCCTCGCGCCCGTCATTTTCCGGGTGCTGGTGGACGACACCGAGGTCTTTCAGGAGGTCCTACGCCGTTCGAAGGGAGGAGAGTGGTTTCCTCGAACCGTGGACCTCGCCCCCTGGAGCGGACGCTCCGCGAGGGTGGTGCTCGAGGCCCGGCTTGGTGGAGGCGGGATCGCGGGTACGGAGGATCACGTGCTCGCTCACTGGGGAAACCCCGTGATTCGGAGCCGAGGCCGCGTGCCCGAGAGGCCGAACCTCGTCCTGATTTCGATCGATTGTCTTCGCGCCGATCACGTGGGCGCCTATGGGTATTCCCAGGCAACGACGCCCAACCTCGATGCCTTCGCCCGCGAGGCGACGCTCTTCCAGAACGCCGTCGCGGTATCGTCATACACGCTTCCAACGCACGCCTCGATGTTCACCGGCCTTCCCCCCTCCCTTCACGGCGCGATGGTTCGCCGCCGGATCCTTCGCTCGGTCAGAACCCTTCCCGAGCTCCTCACGCGCGAGGGCTACGCGGCCCGGGGAGTCGTTTCCAGTCCGTTCCTCGCGCCCGGCTACGGGTTCGCCGACGGGTTCGACACCTATCGGCTTTCCTCGGCTGCCCGCGCCTCTGGACTCGTGGACGAGGCGCTCGCGCTCCTCGACGAAGGACTTGGGCAGAGCCAGTTCTTGTTCCTGCACCTCTTCGACGCTCATTCCCCCTACTCGCCTCCCGGCGAGTTCCTCGAGCGATTCGGTCCGCGGCCGAAGGATGTCTCCGGTCTTCACGCGATGGTCGAGGGCCAGATTCCCCCATCGAGCGAGACCGAGATCGGAGAGGCGCGAGCTCTCTACGACGGGGAGATCGCGTACCTTGACCGCGAGATCGGTCGTTTCTTCGCAGGGCTCCGCGAGCGCGGGCTCTACGACACCTCGCTCATCGTCGTCACCGCCGATCACGGGGAGGCGTTCTACGAGCACCGCTATTGGGAGCACGGCCAGCCATGGCGCGGAGACGGTCCCGGGCTCTACCAGGAGATCGTTCACGTGCCGCTTCTCGTCAAACCGCCGGGGGCGCCTGAACCGGCGGTAGTCGAAGACGTGGTGAGCCAGATGGACATTTTTCCGACGCTCCTCGAAGCCGCGGGCTCGCGGTTCGAAAGCTCCTGGGCCCGAAGTCTCTTCGGCCCTCGGCGCGGCGTTGACAGCTGGGCTATGGCGGAGTTTCTTGGCGTCTCCCAGCGGGGCGGAGCGACGCTCGAGACCGCGCTTCGCCGAGGAAACCTCAAGTACCTTGCCTCCTTCCATGCAAGCTCGATCGAGGAAGTCTTTGCGAGCGATCCGGTGAAGGAAGCGTTCTACGATCTCTCCGCCGATCCCGGCGAGAGCCGGAGCCTTCTTCCGGAAGGCGGCGACAACGTCGCCGGCGCGCGCGAGGCACTGACACGCTACCTTCGGCTGGCGCGCGCGAAGCACGCCGGGCTGGCCCAAGAGGACGAGACCCTCGACCCAGATCTCCTCCGGAAGCTCGAGTCCCTCGGTTACATAGAGCGCTGAAAGCCGGGGGGGACACCCGGTACGGACGGGATGGGATAGGATCTCTCGGCGCGTATGATACAAGTCCTGTTGCTCGGGGCGGCGCTCCTCCTGGTGCTCCTGAACGGGTTTTTCGTGGCGGCGGAGTTCGCCATCGTCAAGGTCCGCTCGACGAAGATCAGGGAGCTCGCCGAGGAGGGCGACTGGCGCGCGGTCGTGGCCCAATCCGTGCTCTCCCACCTCGACGCTTATCTGTCCGCGTGCCAGCTCGGGATCACCATGGCCTCTCTCGGCCTCGGCTGGATCGGCGAGCCGGCGGTGGCCCAGTTGATCGAGCCGGCGCTCCGGGCCGCGGGCGTCACCAACCCCACGGTGGTCCATACCATCGCCTTCACCGTGGCGTTCATCTTCATCTCGTTCCTGCACATCGTCCTCGGTGAGCTCGCACCCAAATCGATCGCCATTCGAAAGCCCGAAAAAACCTCGCTCTGGCTCGCTCCGGCGCTGCGCGCGTTCTACTGGCTGATGTACGTGCCGATCGTCGCCTTGAACGGCACCGCGAACTGGATTTTGCGGCTGGTGGGGATCGAGCCGGTGGACGAGACGGAGCAGGCGCATTCCTCCGAGGAGCTGCGGATGATCGTGGGAGCGAGCCACGCCCACGGCGTCCTCAACGCCACCGAGCGGCGCCTTCTGGAGAACGTGATCGACTTTTCGGAGCGCGAGGTGGCGGAGATCATGACTCCGCGCGTCGATATGGTGTGCCTCTTCGTGAACAAGTCGATTTCCGAGAATCTCGCGATCGTGCGCGGGCAACAGCACACCCGCTACCCTCTGGCGGAGGGGAGCGCCGACAACATCATCGGCATGATCCACATCAAGGACTTCATCACCATCACTGTGGAAGGCGCGGCGGAGCGCACCGGGAGCGTCTTGCAGTCGATCAAGCGCTCGGTGCTGTTCGTGCCCGAAAGGGCCTCGATCGACGCTCTCCTGCGCACCATCCAGGCGACCCACACCTTGATGGCGATCGTAGTGGATGAATACGGCGGCGTTGCCGGAGTGGTAACGCTGGAGGACGTGCTCGAGGAGCTGGTGGGGGAGATCCGCGACGAGTTCGACGACTCGGAGCTCGAGGTCGAGCGCCGCGGCGGGGAGACTATCGTCGACGGCGGGCTGCCTCTCAACGAGGTCGAGGAGATGTTTCCCGATCTGGTGAGCGACGAGGAGAGTGACGTGCGGACCGTCGGCGGCCTGGTGCTGAAAGAGCTCGGCCGCATCCCGATCGCCGGCGACCATGTGACTCTCGGGCCCTACCGGCTGGAAGTGATCGAGATGGACAACCTTCGCATCACCCGGGTGAAGATCGAGCGCGTTTCCGGCGGAGGCGGCGCGGCGCTGGAGAGGACGTCCTCGAGGAGCTCGGTGGAGAGCGCGAAGAGAAAAGATCCGCCGGCGGAGGCGAGCTGACCGCGGCCCCGATGCGGAGAAGAGCGATCTCGGGAGGCACTCGAAACCGCACCGGCAGGAGCTGGTCCCGAGGCCCGAGGTCACGAACAGGTGGCGGCCGTCCTCGACGACATGGCCTCGGGCGTAGCGCTCGCCGAACCGCGAAGGAACGACGGGCGCTCCAAAGAACGGAAGATCTACCTGCCTGCCACGAGCGCGAAAGGTCAGGAAGGCTTGCCGATCCAACGGGCCTCGAAGACCCGCTCGTAACCTTGGAGAGGCCGCCCCGAAGACTCGTCGAGCTCGAGCATCGACCAGTCGCCCTCGCCGGGAAGAAACGTGTTGATGTCGAATCCGAGGGCGCCCTCGGGTCCGGCCTCGAAGGTGTGGATGTTATCCCGCTCGGGAGTGAGCGAGGTCGAGCGGCCGGCCCGAAGAACGCGGTTCTCGGTCTCGCGAATCCGAAACGTTTCGCGGGAGTCGAGGGGCGGCGCTCCGACGGCATCGAAGTGGCGCACGCGGCACTATATAAGGCGAGTCGTAGAGCGCCTCTTCGATCTCGCCCGCTCGAGAGGCGTCGAGACCCTGTACCTTCTCACTACCACCGCCGAGGACTACTTTCCGCGGTTCGGGTTCGAGCGGCTCGCACGGGAGGAGGCCGATCCGAAGCTACAGGACTCCGAGGAGCTGAAGGAAGCCTGTCCCGCCTCGGCGATCCTCATGCGCAGCTCTAGACGTCTCTTCGTACCGCGCGAACGACGAGCTCCGGTCCGCGAATCCTGCGAACTTCGTCCACGGCGAAGCCGTTTTTCTGGAGCTCCTCTCGCAGCGAGGCCTCGATTCCTCCCGAAGCTCTAGTCGTCAGAACCAGGGTCCCGCGAGACGTGAGAACGCGGCGAAGCTCCGGGAGGTAGGGCGTCGACGGAGCGAGGGAGCCGATGACGTCGGAGCACACGACCTGGGGAAAACTTCCGTCTCGGAAAGGAAGGCGAGGAAGCTCGCCCCCCACGATGGCGCGCGCGCGGCCCCGAAGGAAGCGGAGCTTCCGGCGGTCGCGGTCGAGGCCCGTTCCGCGAGAGAGCGACTGGATGAGACGGCTCGAGCCGCACCCGACGTCGAGAACGGGGACGTCGGCCTCGAGAAAGCTCACGATCGTCCGCTTGCGCTCCACGAGGCGGCGGCGCCGCCAGGGAGGAAGGGCTTCGAAGGCCCTGTCGTCGAGGTCGGCGGCCTCGGGAGATCGGCGCATCTTCGCGAGCCGCGGAAGCTCACGGAAGGCCGCCAAAAGCTCTGCTACGGTCTGTCCGAGCCCTCGTCCCCCGCGATCGTGATAGGCAACCTCCCGGAGCTTGAACCCCAGGTTGTGCAGCCTCACCAGGAGCTCCCGAGACGACGAGCGCTCGAGGGTAGCCGCTCCGAGCTCCTCGAGGGCGCTTCGCTTGTATAGTTGGATTCCACTCGCGAGATCGTGACAGGGAACTCGAAGCGCTCGGCGGAGCGCGCGGTTCGCGAGCCGGGTCGCGAGCGAGGCGAGGGCTGAAGCCTCGGACCCTCCGCCGCGGAGGTAGCGCGAGGCCAAAACCACTTCCGCCTCCGCCCGGCGGGCCCAGAGCCTTTCGAAGAGGTCTTTGTCGAGACGGTGGCCGCGCGCTACGACCAGGACGTGCTCGCCGGATGCCTCCTGGATGCGGGGTTTCACTTCCCAGGAGATCCCGGATTCGGACGACAGACCCGAAGCAGCGCTTTCGCCTTTCGGGACCACGAGCGTCAGATCCATGTGTTGCCGCTGCCTCGTCCTTTGGACGGAGAAACCTGGTGAAATGTTCTCACGTTCGAAAGCCCCGCGCCGCGGCCAGCGCCGCCCCGATCACCCCCGCCCGGTTCCGGAGCTCCGCAGGGAGGAGGTCGCAGGGGACATCGAGGTGGTTTCGGAACTTCTCGAACTTCTTGCTCGCGCCCCCGCCGACGATGAAGAGCTCTGGCCAGAAGTATCCGTGCATCCGGCCGAGGTATACGTTCACGCGCCGCGCCCATCGTTTGAAGCTCAATCCCTCTTCGACACGGGTTCTCTCCGAAGCCCACTTCTCCGCCTCGCGTCCTCGGATCTCGAGGTGGCCGAGCTCGACGTTCGGAACGAGCTTGCCGTCCATGAAGAAAGCGGTTCCGATGCCCGTACCGAAGGTGAGCATGATGACGAGGCCCTTCCGCCCCCGTCCCGCGCCGAAGCGCATCTCGGCGAGGCCGGCGAAGTCGGCGTCGTTTCCGAGGGAGAACTCGAGACCGGTCGCCTCCTTGAACAGCTCGTCCGCGCGGACGCTGATCCACTTGCTGGAGACGTTTGCCGCGCTCTGGATGATGCCGCCCCGGATGACACCGGGAAACCCGCAGCCTACCGGTCCCTCGTAACCAAAGTGGCGAACCGCCTCCTGGATCACCTGCGCCACCCTTTTCGGGGTCGAAGGCTCGGGCGTGGGAAAGCGCATCCGCTCGGTCTTGAGGTTCCCGGTCCGGGTATCGACCCTGGCCGCCTTGATTCCCGTCCCGCCGATATCGATCCCAAGCGCTTCCATGGCGCGGATTAAGCCTTCACTCCCGCCTGAGGGCGGTCAGGGGGTTCACCTTCGCCGCGCGCTCCGCGGGGAGGAGGCTCGAGGCGACCGCGACCAAAAGAAGGAGGAGCGGCGCGAGAACGAAGCTCCAGAGGTCGAGCGGGCTCACGGAATAGAGCAGCGACGACATGGTGGGTGTGAGCGCGAATGCCGCGAGGAGCCCGATCGCTAGCCCGGGAAGAGCGGTCTTGAGCCCGTCGCGGAGGATCATCGTCCGCACCTGGCTCCGGAGCGCGCCGAGCGCCATCCGCAAGCCGATCTCCTGAGTCCTCTGGCTCACGACGTACGAAACGACGCCGTAGGTTCCGACCGCGCCGAGAAGAACCGCGAGGGCCGACGCCACGAGGAGGAGCGACATGCTGAACGCCACCTCTGCTCTCGAGTCGCGCACCAGCTCCTCTAGCGTGAGCACGTGGGTGATGGGCACGTTGGGATCGATCGACCACACCGCCTTACGAGCCGGCTCGGCGAGGGACTCAGGAGACGAGTCGCTCCGGATGACGAGGCTCAGGTTTGTTCCAACGACGAGCGCTTCGTCCGGTCCGCGGATCGGATAGAAAACCGTCCCGACGGGCTCCGACTGAAGGCTTTCATGGCGTATGTCGCCGACGACCCCCACGATCTCGTACCAGCCCGTGTCGTCCGGCCGGCCGGGCGAGATGCGGCGTCCGAGGGCGCCCCCATTCGGCCAGTAGCGACGGGCGAGCGTCTCGTTCACCACGGCGACCCGGCGTTGCTGCTGATGGTCCGCGGGCTCGAAGAACCGGCCTTCGATGAGGGGAATGCCGAGCGCCTCCCGATATCCAGGATCGGGGAAGCTCGTGATGAAGACCGGCGGCAGGTCGTTCTCTCCCAGGGGAAAGTCCTCGAGCGAATGGCCCGAGCCGGTCGCGCTTCCGGTGAGCGGGAGGGTGTCGACGGCCCCGACCGCGCTCACCCCGGGAAGGGCTCCGAGCCGTCCGGTCACGTCTTCCACGAACGCCGAGATGCGCTCTTTGTCGTAAGCGGCCGCCGGGAGAGAGACCCGCAAGCTCAGAGCGCCGTCGGGGCGGAAGCCGGGCGAGACGGTCGAAAGCTCCGAGAAGCTACGCACCATCAAGCCGGCGCCGATGAGGAGAACGAGGCCAAGCGCCATCTGGAGCGCGACGAGTGCGCGTCTCGCGGTGACCCTCTCCCTTCCGGCACTCGTGCCGCGGCCGCCTTCCTTCAGTGCGGAGACGATGTCCGGCCGGCTGTAGGGAAGGGTCGGGAGAAGAGCGACGAGGACCGCGGCCGCGAGCGAGACCGCGAGAGCGAAGGCGACGGCGCTCCCGTCGATGCTCACCTGGGACAAACGCGGGACTCCCTCGGGAACGAATCGCAGGAGCACCGAGATCGCCACTCGCGCGAGGGCGAGCGCCAGAACGCCGGAGACGAGCGCGAGCGCGAGACCTTCGGCGAAGAACTCCGCGAGGATCTGAAGGCGGCTTGCTCCGAGGGCGCTCCGGAGCGCGAGCTCGCGCCTTCGTCCCTCGGCCCGAACGAGAAAGACGTTGGCCACGTTCACGCAAGCCATGAGGAGCACGAAACCGACGGCGCCCGAGAGGACCAGAAGAGAGCTCCTGACGTCTCCCACCATCTCATCCAGAAGCGGAGAGACGACGGGCAGGAACTCGGAGCGGGCGAGCACCGGTGAGGCCGACTCCTCCGGAAACTCCGCGACGAGATTCGAGGTGATGGTCCGGAGCTCGCTCGATGCCGATTCGATGGTGGCGCCCTCTTTCAGCCGGGCGAGCGATCGGTAGCTGAACTGACCCAGACGCTGGGTCTCGGGATCGAATTCGAAAGGAAGCCAGACGTCGATGTCCTCGAACGGAAGCGCGAAGCTTCGCGGGAGGACGCCGACGACCTGCCGCTGCGACCCGTCGATTTCGAGCTCGCGATCGAGCACCCGCGGATCCGAGCCCAGACGGCCGCGCCAGAATCGCTCGCTCACCAGGACCACCCGGGGAGCCCCTTTCTTCTCGTCTTCCTCGGAGAATGGGCGCCCGAGGAGCGGGTTCACACCCGCGAGGCGGAAGAGCGAGGCGGTGACCGTACCCTGGCGCACTCGATCCGGAGTGTCGAGCCCGGTCAAGCTCACCCTGCCGTCCCGGACGAGGGCACTCTCCTCGAAGGAGGGGATGCGCTCCCGGTAGCGAAGGTAGAGGGGCACGGACGTGTCCATGTCGTCGAGGTCGAAGCCCGGGGCCGCGTGACTCACGTCCACCAGACGTTCGGGGTGGGGATAAGGAAGAGGGGCCAGGAGGACGCCGTAGACCAGCGCGAAGATCGCGACCGCAAGGCCGATTCCGCCGGCGAGGGTCAAGATTGAGAGCGTAGTGAAACGCTTGTCCACCACGAGACGCTTGAGTACGGAGCGCAGCGAGATCATGCGGCGATTATAGACGCAGGTCAGGGCGCGGCCCAGTGACCGCGCCCCCTTCGACCGAATCTAGCTTCCGACCTGGAGCCGGTTCTCGACGGCGAAGACGCCGAAAGTCGAGCGGGCGATGTGCTCCGCCTTCCGCCTCTCGACTTCCGAGCGCACCGCGCCGGTCAGAGCCACGCGGCCCCGTTCGACGACGATGTGAATCGGTGGATTCACCCGCGAGGCGTACTCACGAAACGTCGAATCGCCGTAGATGCGATAAAGAAGCGCGGCCCGGATCTTCTGGTCGCCGATGTTCACCGGGAGCGTCTCGATGCGGTTGTCCACACTCTGAACCCCGAGGACCTTCGAGACCCGGGTTCCGATCTCCTCCGACTTGAACGGCATGGTCACGCGGCCCTGGAGGGTGACCGCTCCGCTCTCGATCTGAAGGCTCACGTCGTCGTAGATGGTGAAGTAGGGATAACGGTTCACCGCCTTCGCCACCTCTTCCGCTACTTTCAGATCGCTCTCGCCGCGGGCGATCTCGAGCCGGTCCTCCACCGCGACGACGCCCTCCGTTTCCATGGAAAGCTCCGCCGCCCGGGACTTCGCCCAGACGCTCCGGCTCTTGCCCGTGAGCGTCACGACGCCCTCGCGCACCTCGACGGAAGGACCCCGCAGGTCCTTCGAATCGAGCTTTCTCTCCACCAAGGCCCGGATCGCCTCATCCTTTGAAACATCCCCGGAGGCCCACAGAGCTACCGGGAGCAACAGAATCACTAACAGCGTTCGTCCGATCGTCATGGCTTTCCTCCGGAGGCTGTTAGAGCAATGACGATGCCAGGAGCGGTTTCGATCGCGAATTCATTTTGTCTGCGTGCTTTAGCGAAGATCGGCCCGAGAGCCTACCGGTCGGATGCTGTCATCCGGCGAGGTCGATTCAGAGCGGCTCGACATCGAAAAGCAGCAGTCCCGGCGCCTTCTCGAGGGCGTAGCTCAAGTTCCAGTCCGAGTCGGTCAGCACCACCGGCTGACCGTGCCGATCCTCGACGAGGGCGTAGCCATGCGTCGAGCGCAGCCACTCGATCGCTTCGGGCGCCCCGCCGATCCAGCGGGCCCGCGTGTACTTCGCGCTCGAGAAGTCGACGGCGACCCGGTACTCGGTCTTCAGGCGCTCCTTCAGGACCTCGAACTGCAGGAGACCCACGGCGCCGAGGTAAGGGTTCTGACGGCCGCGGCCCGGAAGGGAGAAGAGCTGGATGACGCCTTCCTGGGAGAGCTGTTCGAGGCCGCTGTCCAGGGCCTTTCGCTTCATCGGATCCTCGAGACGCACGGTGACGAAGTGCTCGGGAGCGAAGCGCGGGATGCCGGCGAACTTCAGAGGTCCGGCGTTCGAAAGGGTGTCCCCCACCCGGAGCTTTCCGGTGTTGTAAAGGCCGACGATGTCCCCGGGCCAGGCCTCTTCGACGAGCGACCGCTCGTCCCCGAGGAAGGTGTGTGGCTTCGAGAGCCTCAGTACCTCTTCGGAGCGACCGATGACCGCGTCGATGCCGCGCTCGAACTTCCCGCTCACGACGCGCATGAAGGCGATGCCGTCGCGGTGCCGCGGGTTCATGTTCGCCTGGATCTTGAAGACGAACCCGGTGAAGCGCTCCTCCTCGGGGCGGATCCACGCGTGGTCTTCCGTTTCCCGGGGCGCCGGAGGGGCGGAGCTTTCGGCGAGGAAATGAAGGAGCTCCTCGACCCCGAAGTTGCTCATCGCCGATCCCCAGAAGAGCGGGCTCACTTCGCTGGCCATGAAGCGATTGCGGTCGTAGGAGTCGCCCGCGTGCTCGACGAGATCCAGCTCCTCGGAGACGCGGTCGAACGCCGCGGCCCCGAGGAGCGACTCCGCCTCGGTCCAGGGCTTTCTTTCCGAGGAAACCATCTCTTCTCCCCTTCGCCCGGCCGTGGGATCGTAGAGGATGAGGTCGCGGGTCTTCATTTCCACGACACCGCGAAACTCGGAGCCCATCCCCAGGGGCCAGTTGAAAGGCGCCACCTCGAGATCGAGCGTCGTCCGCACTTGATCGATGAGCTCGAGCGGATCGAGCCCATGGCGGTCGAGCTTGTTCATGAAGGTGATGACCGGGAGCTTCCGCATGCGGCAGACTTCGAAGAGCTTTCGCGTTCGGGGCTCGACGCCCTTGGCGTGGTCCATGAGCATCACCGCGGAGTCGACGGCGGCGAGCGTGCGGAACGTGTCCTCGGAAAAATCCGCGTGGCCGGGGGTGTCGACGAGGTTCAGAGCCTTCGCCTCGTGCTCGAACTGCAGCACCGAGGAGCTCACCGAGATCCCGCGCTCCTGCTCGATCTTCATCCAGTCGGAGATGGTACGCCGCGATTCCCGCTTGGATTTCACCGAGCCCGCGAGGTGGATGGC
>Ga0184637_10001095_pt1 | contig 18829 bp, 21 predicted proteins | sample PLM3_127_b2_FD_133143 | JGI IMG/M metagenome (GOLD analysis project Ga0184637, IMG submission 133143) | Groundwater sediment microbial communities from an aquifer in East River, Colorado, USA - PLM3_127_b2 | ecosystem: Environmental > Terrestrial > Soil > Riparian zone | place: USA: East River...
ATGCCGCCCGCGGCCAGCATCATCACGAGCACCGCGATCATCACCGCCGCGATCATGATCTCGACGTCGCGCGCCATGCCGACGGCCGTGATCACCGAGTCGAGTGAGAACACGATGTCGAGCAGCATGATCTGGACCAGGACCGCGCCGAAAGTCGCCGCCTTGACCCGAGCCTGACCGGGCTCGCTGCCTTCCAGCTTGTCGTGGATCTCCCAGGTCGCCTTCGCCACCAGGAAGAGGCCGCCGACCAGCAGGATCAGATCGCGACCGGTGAAGCCCCGATCCAGCAGCGAAAAGAGCGGGCGGGTGAGGCTCATCACCCAGGTGATCGCCAGCAGCAGCCCGATGCGCATGCCCATCGCGAGCAGCAGGCCTAGCCGGCGCGCGCGGGCCTGTCGCCCGGCCGGCAGCTTCGCCACCAGGATCGAGATGAAGACGATGTTGTCGATCCCGAGCACGATCTCGAGACTGGTGAGCGTGAGCAGGGCGATCAGGTTCTCACTCGTGAACAATTCGGCCATTCGGTTCTCCTCGCTCAGCGCGGATGAGCCAATTGGAGCGGAATCTGGGACAATCGGGGCCTCCGGGAATACCGAAAAATCCGGATCTCGTCCGAGGCGGCCATGATCCTACTCGACCCGAAACACCACGACCGGAAGTACGCGGATGAACGCTCGCGGGAGGTGATGCTCAAGACCATCGCGTTCTTCGAACAGAAGGGGAAACGCCGGCTCAAGGAAGACGATCGCGAGCGGGTCTGGTATTCCGATTTCCTCGAGTTCGTGAAAACGAACCGGATCTTCGCGACCCTGCTCACGCCTTCCGGCCAGGGCGGCCCCGATTGCCGCTGGGATACCTGGCGCAACTGCGAGTTCGCCGAGATCCTCGGCTTCTACGGCCTCGCCTACTGGTACACCTGGCAGGTCTCGGTGCTCGGGCTGGGGCCGATCTGGATGAGCCGCAACCAGGCGATCAAGCAGCGCACGGCGCGCCTGCTCGAAGCAGGCGGGATCTTCGCGTTCGGCCTCTCCGAGCGGGCCCACGGCGCCGACGTCTACTCGACAGAGATGCAGCTGGTGCCCCAGGCCGACGGCAGCTACCGGGCGCGGGGCGAGAAGTACTACATCGGCAACGCCAACCGGGCGGCGCTCGTCTCGACCTTCGGAAAGATCGCGGGCACGCAGGACTACGTCTTCTTCGCGATCGACTCGCAGCACGAGAAGTTCGAGTGCATCCGGAACGTGGTGAACAGCCAGTCGTACGTCTCGAGTTTTGCTTTGCACGACGCGCCGATCTCCGAGGCCGAGATCCTCTCGAAGGGGAAAGAGGCCTGGAACGCGGCGCTCAACACCGTGAACATCGGCAAGTACAACCTGGGTTGGGCGTCGATCGGGATCTGCACGCATGCCCTGTATGAGGCCCTGCATCACGCCGCCCACCGGAACCTCTACGGTCGGGCGGTCACCGAGTTCCCCCACGTGAGGCAGCTCTTCACCGACGCCACCACGCGGCTGGTGGCGATGAAGCTGGTGGCGCTGCGCGCCGCCGACTACCTCCGCTCCGCCTCGCCCGAAGACCGTCGCTACCTCCTCTACAACCCGGTCGTGAAGATGAAGGTCACCACCCAGGGCGAGGACGTGATCGACCACCTCTGGGACGTGATCGCCGCCAAGGGCTTCGAGCGCGACGGCTACTTCGAGATGGCGGCTCGCGACATCAGGGCGCTTCCCAAGCTGGAGGGAACCGTACACGTCAACATCGCGCTGATCGTGAAGTTCATGCCGAGCTTCTTCTTCGACCCGCAGGCGTACCCGGAGATCCCCCGCCGCGACGATCCCGCCAACGACGACTTCCTGTTCGACCAGGGCCCCACCAAGGGTCTCGGCCAGATCCGCTTCCACGACTACGCGCCCGTCTTCGCGGCGAGCACGCTTCCCAACGTCGGCGTCTTCCGCGAGCAGATCGCCGTCTTCAAGGAGCTGCTCGAGAAGGCCACTCCGGGCGAGAGCCAGGCCAACGACATCGACTTCCTGATGGCGGTGGGGGAGATCTTCACGTTGGTGGTCTACGCGCAGCTCCTGCTCGAGAACGCAGCGATCTATGCAATCGACCCCGCGCTCGTGAACCAGATCTTCGACGTGCTGGTGCGCGACTTCTCGCGCCAGGCGGTCGAGCTCCACGGCAAGCCGACCAGCACGCCCGCGCAGATGGAGCACTGCCTGCACATGCTCCGCAAGCCGGTGGTGGACCGCGCGGCCACGGCCCAGGTCTGGAAGCAGCACGTCCTCCCGCTCGCGGACCGCTACCAGATGAACCCCTAGCCCGGCGGCACCCGCAAGATGGCGACCTCGCAGCTCGAGACGCTGACGGCCTGGCTCGCGGCCCCCGGCGCGATCGAGGATGCGCAGATCGAGGCCTTCCTGGCGCGGGTGCGCGAGCAGCCCGATGCGAAGCTCGCGGCATCCGCCATCGCCGCGCTGATCGCCTCGCCGCGCCTCGGCCTGGCGCAGCTCGAGCGCATTGCCCGCTCCGACCGCGCGCTGATGCTCCGCCACCAGCCGCTGATCCAGCGCACCTACCTGACGCGCCGCCTGGAGGCCGAGGTCAGCGACGAGCTGCTGGAGCAGGTGCTGGTTCTCGAGGACGCATCCATCCAGACCAAGCTGGTGCGCGACGCCCGGCTCACGCGCAAGCAAGCCGAGCAGCTCGCCAAGCGCGGCGCCAACCCGACCCTCCGCGCCAACGCCGGGGCCTGGGTGAAGGACAAGAAAGCCTGGGGCTGACCGCGTGTCAGAAAGGTGGGAAGGATCGGCCGACGAGCGACCAGGTGAAGGCGTAGTGCGCGCCGGCGCCGGCCAGCACGAAGAGGTGCCAGATTTCGTGGTGCCCGAAGCGCCCCGGCCAGGGGTCGGGCCACTCGCGCGCGTAGATCAACGCGCCGAGCAGGTACGCCAGGCCTCCCCCCACCAGCCAGGCGAGCGCGCCGCCCGAGAGCTGCGGCAGGATCAGGCAGCCGGGAACCACCACCACCGCGCTGAGCCCCAGGTAGAGGCCCATGCCGAGCCAGCCGGGGCAGTCGATCCAGAGCACCTTGAGCAGCGCTCCCGCGACGGCGAGCCCGAGCACGAGCGCCAGCACCGCGAGGCGCCCGCTACCGTCGAGCACCAGCAACAGCGTCGGCACGGCGGTACCCGCGATCAGGAAGAAGATCGCCGAGTGATCGAGCCGCTTCAGCCAGCGGTTGCCGCGCGGGCCGAGATCCAGGAAGTGGTAACAGCTCGACGCCAGGAAGAGACCCACCAGCGAGGCGCCGTAGATCGCCATGCCCGTGGTCCGGGGCAGATCCCCGGCCGCGCGCGAGACGAGCACCCCCGCCGCCGCTAGCGCCAGCCAGAATCCCGCGAAATGGGTGGTCGAGCTCCAGGGATCCTTGAAGACCCGCAGGCGTACTTCGGTCGGCATGGCGCATAGCCTATCGGACGCCCCGCGGCGCCCGTGTAACGGTTTCGTGAAATCCGGCCCGCGCGAGCTCCGGGGTTTCGGCTCCTCCTCCGCTACCCTGGCGGGCAGACGAGATCTCGATCACACAAACCGAGGGGACTGATGGCGAAGAAGACGCGGAAGACGGGCAAGCGGGCGGTCAAGGGGAAGCGCGCCAAGCAGCTCGGCCCTGCCAGGAAGAAGTCGAGCGGCGCCAAGAAGCGTGCCGCCGCGCGGGGGCCGAAGAAGAGCGCGAATACGTCGGGCAGCGGGCTGGTCTACACCGATCTCCTGCGCGAGGCGCGGGCGCGGCGCAGCGGCTAGCTAGGCCCCCGCGGTGCGCGAGGCCGGCGGCTGCCCCGCGCCCGCCCAAGCCGTCTGGCTGCGCGCGCCCAACGGAACGCCTCATCGCGGGGATGGGCGGCGCGGAGAAGCGGAGGGGTCGAGCGCGTCGCTTGCGGGGTCGGGCTGCAGGAAAGCGTGGCTCCGAATAGGATCGATCGCATCGGCCTGGGAGAGCGCCCAGGTTGCCCAAGTGTCGAGTTCCTCGCGCGAAATCGACGGCAGCACCTCGGAAACTTCTCCGCGGACCTCGTCGACGTATTCGCGGATCGCCTTCGCGTTGCGGAGCGCGGTGGCCTCGCCGAGGAGGCGCTGCGCGCGCTGCGCCTGTAGAGCAGCTCGATGCTCGCGCTCCCCTCGCTCCTTCTCGACCTGGCGTTGCCGAGCTTCTTCCTCGAGCTGCGCCTTGCGCTCGATTCGCCATTCGTGAGTACAGCGCGCACTTTCCCGATAGTGAATTTCAGCGCATACGAGTAGCTCGACAGCGATCTCGTCGAGTTGATCTTCGAGCTTCCTACCGTCCTCGTCCTGCCAGTGGCTCCGGGGTAGCTCGAAGCCCGGGAAAGTCTCTATTTCGAGCTGCAACTTATCAGGGCCAGGTCCGTCCGGGGTCGGGCTGATCTTCGCGCTGCGCTTCTGCCCGATAGGGTTCAGCGTGAAAGGCACGCGCTGATACCCGACCTGGATGCGAAGCTCCTGTCCTTCGCGACTCAGTGGCAATGCCGTGTATTCGCACCGCTGAAGCGCGAGGAATAGCGCGTTCAGGATGCTGAGCCGGCGGCGCTGCAGCGGCGAGTCATAGAGGGTTCTCGTGGGGCCCGCCTCATCGTTCACGTCCCCAATGGCCGTCGGCGCCTTCCGCCAGCAGCGAACCTATTCGTACGAAGAGATCCTTGTAGGAGGGGTCGGCGAGGTCGAGTTCGCAGGCTTCTTCGATCGAAAACCACCCCAGCACGGAGTGCTCATCGTTCAGTAGACGGGGCGCCGAGCCGACCCACTTTCGCACCACGAAGAAGTGATACTGGCCGGGGCCGTTCTCTTCCGGGTGTGGTTCTTCGATCACGGCGACCAGCTCGTACTCCGATGGAACGACGCCAACTTCTTCCGCGACTTCGCGAACGAGGGCACGCTCGATCGACTCGCCCGGGCGAACGTGGCCGCCGATCACGTCCCATACCCCCGGGTAGAAGCGGCGATTCAGCGACCGCTTCCCCAGCAAGACTCGCGCTCCATCGATCAGAACCGCACACGCGCACAATCTCATACCCGCGATCTCCAGGGTCCTCGTGCCGGTGCCGTAGCCGAGCGTCTCAAGCCGCCTTGGCTCGCCTGAGAAAGCCGCCGACCTCTGCACTATCGAAGTAGAACATCTGCGCACGCGCGAGCTTGCCGTCGCGCAGCAGGTAGAGCCCGAGCACGGGTGTGTCGCATCGCTCGCCGGTCGGCGAGATGCCCCGCTGATGCCAGAGCACAACGACCTCGTCGTCGGTGGCCGCCACGATGCGCGCGTCCATGCGCGCTTTGCCACGCTTTGCCAAGCAAGGTGAGCTCTCGGGCCTCCTGGCGCGTCGTCGAGGCTGTTCAACCAGTTTCCTAAACCGTGCGTCGCAGGTTCGAGTCCTGCCGGGGGCGCCACGAACTCGGTTCGAGATCAAGCGCTTACATTCCGTCCAATCACCCCCCGTCGGCGGGTTGTCGCGGGTCACTGAAGCCACGTCGCGGTTCAACCTGAGCCTCCCCGTGTCGGCAGAGCCAGCGGGCGAATGATGCTCGCGTAGCGACGAAGAGCCGCTTCGTTGCCTACGAGTCGCAACTTCCCTCCGCGTATCGCATCGCGTCCGCGAAGGCGCCCCACTCCCACGTCGATGAACGTGGTCGCATCGACATGGATCTCTACGTCAACGGGCCTGCCGCTCTGCCCCTCGATCACTTGCATCTCGCCATCGTCCACGATCACACTGATCACCGAGTCGTCAATGTGAAACTCATACACGTCGTGCACGTCGCGCGCCGACGAGGCGTCGAAAGTTTCACGGAGGAAGAGGAATCCCCAGGCGGGACGAAACGCTTCGGTGCGCTTTCGACGGTTGGCTGCAAGGATTCGAACACCCCAAGCCGCGAGTGGAACCATCGCTCGGGCGAGCTCTTGACCGTCTTCGGTGAGCTCGTAGACCTTCGAGGCGGCCGGAGGCGGCAACGTTCGACGGATGATCAGTCGCTCATCCTCGAGACGAGTCAGCCGCTCGGCAAGAACCGATGTGCTGATCCCTCGTAGCCCTTCCTCGAGATCCGAGAAACGGCGCGGCCCGAAGAAAAGCTCGCGAATGATCAACAGGGTCCACCGCTCCCCTACCAGATCGAGCGCCTTCGCCAAGCCGCAGTATTGACCGTAGAGCCTGTCCGCCACGATTCCTCCATCAGATTGACGGCCTCACACGGGTGGTCTAGCCTTCGGAAATCGAAGGTAGCACTTTGGCACACGAAGTTCATTGGGAACGGACAGTGACGGCTGTCGTCTTCGGCTGCCCACTGTTGCGCAGGCGACCGGAGGCTGGGGCCTCCGCAGAACGTGGATCGAGCGGACGCGAGGAAGCACGATGATCGAGAAGGTGGTCGAGACCTGGCACAGGTTCCTTGCGGGCGAGCTGCCGGAGGTCCTGGACGGTCTGCTGGCGGACGACGTCGTCTTCTACTCGCCGGTCGTCTACACCCCACAGCGCGGCAAGGACATTACGACGATGTACCTCCAGGCGGCCGCCCAGACGCTGCCCGGCGACCCTGCCGACGGCGCGTTTCGCTACACCAAGCAGGTCCTCGCCAGCGACGTAGCCATGCTCGAGTTCGAGACGACCGTCGGTGGCAAATACGTCAACGGCATAGACATCATCCGCTGCGATGACACCGGACGCATCGTGGAGTTCCGGGTGATGATCCGGCCACTGCAGGCCGTCAACGCCGTACACGAGCAGATGCGCGAGATGCTCGCATCGATGCAGCCGTAGCTGCACCCGGATGAGAGGTGAGGGACATGTCGTCCGTGACTCAGCGGCGCAACATCCCTGAAGCGATCCGCTCCATCAGTGGAATGGATAGTCCCGATTACATCGACCTCTTCACCGTGACGACCAACGAAGCCGCAGATGCCTCGCCGGAGCGGTGGTCTCGTACTGCGTTCGAAGATGTGGCTGGTCTAGGCGGCCAATTCATCTGGCGCGGTGTCCTTGGTCTGCGGCTGAAGTCGCGGCCTTCGACGGAGCGGGTGGGCGGATGGAAGATCGCCGATCGCGGCGAAGATTGGATCCGGCTCGAGGCGTCTTCGTGGTTCCTCACCGCACATCTCGTGATCCGACTGGATGACGAGCATCTGTCCGCCGGCACGTTCATCCGGTACGACCGTCCGATCGCGGCACTCATCTGGGTGCCCGCGTCCGCCGTCCACCGCCGTTTGATGCCCGGCCTGCTGCGCCAGACGGTGCGCCTGCAAATGCAACGGAACCACGACCCGGCCGCGAGTCCGGTAGGAGGTCACTAGACATGCCGATGTTGGACGCGTACATCCCGGAGGGTGCGCTTTCGCCCAGCGCCGAGCGCGAACTGCTGGCCAAGCTCACCGACCTGTTGATCGAGCACGAGGGAGTCGACCCCAGGAACGAGATGGCCAGAAAGATGGCCTGGGTCTTCGTCCACCGCCCTCGGTGTACGTGGCCGGCGCCCCGCCAAAGGCGCCGCGCTACCGCTTCGTTTGTCAGGTCCCCGAAGGCCAGTACAACGACGAGCGTCGTGCCGCGGTGACCGCGGCGATGACACAGGCCGTGGCCGAGGCCGAGGATGGCGCCTGGCGGCATCCCGAGCTTCGCGTGTGCGTCTTCACCTGCGAGGTCCCGGACGGCTGGTGGGGCGGAGCGGGAAGAATCCTCAGGCTCGCGGACATCTACGAGCTCGTCTGGCCGCTCAAGCGGGGCATGGACGGCCAGCCTCGCGAAACGGCCGAGCAGGTGCTCGCTGCGCGCAGGCGACAGGACGCCGAAAAGCTTCACGCCGCCGCTGGCGACCGAACCCCCGCGTAGCGTCTGGGGCGCCGGAACTTGAGTCGCGATCAAGCGCTTGGCATGCGCTGGCCACGACGCGCGCCGGGCGTCGAGCGGTCGGGACTGAAGACTGTCATGCTTTCCGTGCGCGCTGAGACTCTCGCATGAAGGTGTTCGTTACCGGCGGAACAGGCGCGATTGGCGGCCACGCAGTCCCGGCTCTTATCGGTAAGGGACACACGGTTACCGCACTCGCTCGTACGCCGGAGAAGGCCGCTGTGTTAGCCGAGCACGGAGCCGAGCCGGTCTCCGTATCCATCTTCGACCGGGCAGCCCTGACGGCGGCGTTCTCCAGGCACGATGCGGTCGTCAATCTGGCGTCTGCGATCCCGCCCATGAGCAAGTTCATGGACACCAAGGCATGGCGCGACAACGACCATATCCGCACGGAAGGCTCAGCCGCCATCGTGGACGCCGCGATCGCCGCCGGCGTCGAACGCGTGGTGCAGGAATCGGTGAGCATGCTCTACCCCGACCGTGGCACGGAGTGGATCGACGAAGATGTGCCGACCGACTCTTACCCGATGGCTCGCGGGAACTTGGCCGCGGAGTCGAACGCCAAACGGTTCTCGGATGCTGGTGGAACGGGAATCGTGCTTCGCTTCGGCTGGTTCTACGGGCCAGGCGCCACCCATAGCGAGCAGTTCTTGGTCTTTGCCCGTCGTCACATTTGTGTCCAGATGGGTCGACCCGACGGCTACGTATCGTCGATCCATGTTGCCGATGGGGGGGCAGCTGTTGCCGCAGCGCTGCAGGCTCCAGCGGGAACGTTCAACATCGTCGATGATCAACCATTGACAAAGCGTGAGTACGCGGACGCGCTCGCCGCGGCGGCCCGCAAGACCGCGTGGCTGCGCGTCCCTGGCCGAGCGGCGCTGCTGCTCGGCGATCGCTCCACATCACTCACGCGCTCCTTGCGTGTCTGCAACGCGCGATTCAAAACAGCCACGGGATGGGCGCCCCGCTACCCCAGCGCCCGCGAGGGCTGGGCCGCGACCGCGACAGCTCTCGGTTATGGGCGGCAGTAGTATGGCTGGGGTCCGGCTCTGCAGGGTCAGGCTTTCAGGGGTCCCAGCCTTCGAGAAAACCATCTGCTCGTGCAACTCGCGGTCGGCCGCCGTCCAGTGACGGACGCGGGCGGCGGTCCGAGGGCTCCTCGGGGCTTCTTCTGTAGCTTCTCCGTGGACCATCAGGGACACGCTTTGCCAAGCTTTGCCACGCTGGATGAGTTGTCGGACCACCTGGAGCGTCCTCGCCGCACTCCGACCAGCTTCCTAAACCGTGCATCGCAGGTTCGAGCCCTGTCGGGGGCACCAGTAGAATCAAGGAGATAGCGGGGCGACTGGACAGACGCACTAAGCTCTTGTGTGCGGTTGCTGCACCAGCCGCGGAGGTCAGACCGGTGGACTTACCCTCGTTCTTGCTCGGCATCCTGACGGGTGCCGTGCTGCCCGTGGCGCTTTGGCTTTCAGTCCCATGCCAGTTCGTCGCCGACTCGGCCTTGAGGCCCCTCCGCCACCGCCCCCGCATTTCACCGCTGGAACGGCCATCGAGTTTCTCCGTCGCGATCCCGTCGTCGTCGCTGTGCTTCCGACCGATGCAGACCGCCGGCTCGTCTGGGAAAACGCCGACGTGATTGCAACTGCGAAGGCGAAGGGAATGCGTCCCCTTCTGACGCAGGCCGGCGCGGAGACCCGTCATGGACGCGTCGTGGGTCCCGGGAAGGCCGCGGAAATGGTATTGCTCGTCCGCGCTGACCCTCTGGCTAGCTAGGACGTGTAACGCTCTCCCGTCCCTCCGCGTTCCTATATCGAGATCATGATCGGAGAGCCGACGTCGACCCAGCCTTCCGAACGAACGGCACAGCTCGCGACGCTCTTCCGCGCCCAGCAGCGCCGGTTGTGGGGCCTCGCCTATCGAATCACCGGGAGCGCGGAGGACGCCGACGACGTCGTCCAAGAAGCCTTCGCCCGACTGGTGGCCAGGCCGCCAGAAACGCAGGTCGAGGATCTCGGGCCCTGGCTAAAAAAAGTCGCCACCAACCTCGGGATCGACGCCCTGCGCCGCCGGCGGCGGCGGTCCTATCGGGGCCCCTGGCTGCCGTCGCCAGTCGAGACCTCGGATGCCGATTGGCTGGCTGCGCAAGCCAGCGAGAATCCAGGCCCCGAGGCCCGCTACGGCCTCGCCGAGAGCGTCACCTACGCGTTCCTGCTGGCGCTGGAGGCGCTCGGCCCGCGCCAGCGCGCGGTGCTCCTGCTGCGCGACGTGCTCGGCTACTCCGCGCTCGAGACCGCTGGCCTGATCGGTGCGTCGGAGGGAAACGTTCGCGTGCTCCACCTGCGCGCGCGGCGCGCGCTCGAGGAGTACGACAAGAGCCGCTGCATCCCGACTCCAGAGCTGCTGGCGCGGCACCGCGGTGCGCTCGATCGACTCCTCGGCTGTCTGCTCTCCCAGGACGCGGGCGGGCTCGAAGCGCTGCTCGCCGAGTCGGTCCACACGGTGACGGACGCCGCCGGCGAGTACACCGCGCTGGCGACGCCGATGGCCGGCCGCGCCCGGGTCGCACGCTTCTACCTGATGGCCGCCCTCCAGCGACGGGGACCCGGCACGCGCATCGAGGTGCGTCTCGTGAACGGCCTCCCGGCGGCGCTGATCACGCTCGAGCGGCCGGTGCGGCGCCAGGCGCCGCGCACCCTGCTGCGCTGCGAGCTGGACGACGCCGGCCAGATCCGGCTCGTCCACGCCGTGCTGGCGCCCCGCAAGCTCGCGGCGCTCCGGCCGGCGTAACGAACCCAGCGGCCCCTGCGTCTCCTCTTCGGATCGAAGCAGATCCGAGGAGACCCAGCATGACGACCTTCGCATTCCTCCAAAGCGCAGGGGCGATTCTCGCGGGGATGGCGCTGCTCTCGGTCCTCGAGACGCTGCTGCCCTTCGTGCGCAAAGCCGACTGGCGCCGCCGCCACCGGCTCCCGAACCTCTCGCTGGTAGCCCTGACCCTCTCGCTCAACTTCGCCTTCAACGCGGGCGCGGTGCTGATTTCGGTGTGGCTTGCCGAGCGTGGCTTCGGGCTGCTCGCGGGCGCGACGCTTCCGCCTCTCGCGATGATTCTGCTGGGCATCCTGGTCCTGGACGGCTCCACCTATGCGAGCCATCGGCTGTTGCACAGCCTGCCGCCGCTCTGGAGCGTCCATCGCGTCCACCACTCGGACCCTCTGGTGGACGTGACGACGACGACCCGCCAGCACCCCTTCGAAGGGCTCTGGCGGTTCCCCTTCATCATGACGCCGGCCTGGGCGCTGGGAGTCCCGGTCGAGGCAGTCGCCCTCTATCGCGGGGTCAGCGCCCTGGTCGCGCTGACGGAGCACATGAACGTGAAGCTCTGGGAGCCTCTCGACCGCGCGCTGTCGCTGCTCGTGTGCACGCCGAACATGCACAAGCTGCACCACTCCCGCCTGGCGATCGAGACCGACTCGAACTACGGAAACATCTTCTCGCTGTTCGACCGGGTCTTCGGGACCTTCACGCCGCCCTCCCCCGCACGCTGCATCGACTACGGCCTCGCAGGCTACGACGACGCCGGGTCGCAGCAGCTCGGCGCGCTCCTGCGGCTGCCGTTTCGAGGGCGAGCCTCGTCGCCGAGCTACCCGCATGTCCTCGAGGAGAGCTCCTCATGAGTCGGGTCAAGACGATCTCCCTGGGACTTCTGGTGCTCGCGCTGGCTGGCGCCGCCCATCTGAACCGCAACGAGATCGGCGTCGCGCTTCTGCGAAGAGCCGCAGCCAGCTCGATTTTCAGCGACACCATCCGCACGCTTCCGGACGGTCTGCACGTCGGATTCTGCGGCACGGGGTCACCGTTTCCTTCGCCGACGCGTTCGGGCCCCTGCACCGCGATCATCGCGGGTTCGCGGCTCTTCGTGGTCGACGCCGGGCGCGGCTCGGCCTCCATCATCGCGCGCATGGGGCTGCAGTCCGGACGGATCGAGGCGGTGCTCTTGACCCATTTCCACTCCGACCACATCGACGGCCTGGGCCAGCTCGGCGAGATGCACTGGCTGGCCGGGAGCGCGAAGCTGCCGCTCCTGGTGATCGGGCCGACCGGGGTGGATCGCGTGGTCGCCGGCTTCAACGAAGCCCATGCGCTGAACCGGATCCATCGCACGGCCGTCGACGGGCCCGTGATCGCCGCGCCATCCGGATTCGGCCTGCTGGCGCGTCCGTTCGAGGTTGCCCAGACAGACGGCTCGCTGGTCATCCTCGATCGGGACGGTCTGCGAATCACCGCCTTCGCCGTCGATCACAAGCGGGTGCATCCGGCGGTCGGTTATCGCTTCGACTACGCGGGCCGCAGCATCGTGGTGAGCGGCGACACCGCCAGATCGAGCAATCTGGTCCGGGTCTCGGCGGATGCCGACCTGCTGGTTCACGAGGCCATGTCACCGCGCCTGGTCGGCGCGCTCGAAGAGGAAGCCCGAGCGGCCGGCCGCGACGCTCCCGCCCAGCTCTTCCACGACCTCCAATTCTTTCACACCGCTCCCTCGGATGCGGCGGCCGCGGCGGCGGAGGCCCGGGTGCACGCTCTGGTCTTCACCCACCTGATTCCGCCGGTGCCGATGGGCACCCTGGAAGGCGCGTTTCTGGGCGATGCCCGAGATCGCTTTTCCGGGCCGCTCGCGATCGCCGAGGATGGCGACCTGATCAGTCTCCCGGCCGATGGAGGCGAGCTAGGCAAGAGGAATCTTCTATAGGGGCTTCCGCTCAGAGCACGCATCTTGGGTCGGCCTCCCACCCTGGATACCCTGTGGTCCAGCGAGGAGGAGGCGATGAGCGTCGACAGTCCCACGGATCCGGCCCGTCTGCACGCGCTCGAACGCGAGATCGCGCGTGGCTCCGCTCAGACGGCCTGCGCGAAGCTCGCGGACGAGCCCGATGCGGTGGTGGCCGAGGTGCTCGGCCGCATGCTCCCGCCGCACGCACTGCGCATCCTCGACCAATTCCGCGAGCCGCGTCGTGCGGCCGTGCTCGCCCAGGTCCCCGAATCGCGACGTCGCCAGTGGGAGATCAACGCCAGCCATCCCGACCAGAGCGTGGGCCACCTGATGGTGCTCCCGGTCGGAGTCTTCCCGCCCGAGATGTGCATCCGTGACGCGATCGAAGGGCTGCGCGAAGCCGTCAAGACCGCCTTCATCTCGTACATCCACGTCACCGATGCCGAAGATCGGCTGATCGGCGTCGTCGTGATGCGCGAGATGCTGCTCTCCGAGCCCGACCAGACGCTCGCGGACATCATGATCCCCAAGCCGTTCGCCCTACAGGCGGACGCGCCGGTGGCCGACGCCATGCGCGAAGCGGTGCAACGCCACTTCCCGGTCTATCCCGTCTGCGACGCGGGCGGCCGCCTGGTGGGCCTGGTGCGCGGCGAGGACCTGTTCCAACAGCGTGTCTTCCAGCTCGTGGTGCAGGCTGGAAGCATGGTCGGCGTCGAGAATGAGGAACGCCTGGCGACGCCCTGGCCGCGCGCGCTGCGGCTGCGCAACCCCTGGCTGCTCGTCAACCTGCTGACGGCGTTCGCGGCCGGCGCCGTGGTCGGCATCTTCGAGGAAACCATCGGGAAGCTGGTGACGCTGGCCGCGTTCCTGCCCATCCTGGCCGGTCAGTCCGGCAACACCGGATGCCAGGCGCTGGCGGTCACGCTCCGCGGCATGACCCTCGGTGAGCTGGCCGTGCAGCGCCCCTTCGCCGTGGTCGCGAAGGAGGCCGCCCTCGGCCTGCTCAACGGCGTAGTCGTCGGCGCGCTCGCCGGCGCGGCCATGTACCTCTTCGCCCGCAACGAGAGCAACGCGCTCGGTCTCGCCGGCATCGTCTTCGTCGCAATGGTGGGGAGCTGCGTCGCGAGCGGCATCTCGGGCGCGCTGGTGCCGATCGGGCTGAAAAGACTGGGTGCCGATCCGGCCACGGCGTCGAGCATCTTCCTCACCACCGCCACCGACATCGTGAGCATGGGACTGCTGCTCGGGCTGGCCACGTTCTTCCTGTTGTGATCCCCTTCCCGCCCGCGCCGAGTCTCACTTCACCGCCTCCAGGAACGCCGGCTTCTCGCCGCCGCCGTGCACGAGCAGGCTCGCGCCCGTGACGTAGGCCGCCAGCGGCGACGCCAGGAAGATGCAGGCATCCGCGACGTCGCGCGGGGTGCCCAGGCGCCCGAGCGGGACGGTGGCGGCCACGCGGGCGCGCGCCTCGCCTTCGCCGTAGTGCAGATGCGCGAGCTCGGTCTCGATCATGCCCGCGGTGACCGCGTTCACGCGCACCTTCGGCGCCCACTCGACGGCGAGCGTCTGCGTGAGCGAGAGCAGGCCGGCCTTGGCGGCGCCGTAGGCGGCGGTCCCGGGCGAAGGCCGCAGCGCCGAGACGCTCGCGATGTTCACGATCAGCCCGCCGCCCTGCTGGTTCTGCATGATCGCGTTCGCCTGCTGCGCAAACTGGAGCGGCGCGATCAGGTTGAGCTTCAGAATCGCCTCCGAGAAGCGCGGCGAGGCGGTGGCGGCGGGGGCCGCGGGGGAGCCCCCGGCGTTGTTCACGAGCACGTCGAGTCGCCCGAAGCGCTGCGTCGCGAAGACGATCACGGCGAGGCTCTGCTCCAGCTCGCGCACGTCGGCGGCGACGAAGTGCGCGAGACGCCCCGCTTGCTCGGGCAGGCTCTCGGGCGGCTTGCGGCCGCAGATCACCACCTCGGCGCCCGCCTCCAGGAAACGCGTGGCGATGCCTCGGCCGACGCCGCGCCCGCCGCCCGTCACGATCACCACCTTGCCCGTCATGTCGAGGGAATCGCGCATGCTTCAGAGCCCAATCAATCGCGCCACGCGCTCGCGGTGAAAAGCCGGATCGCCCAGGAAACTCTCCGCCCATTTGGCGCGCTTGAGGTGCAGCTGCACGTCGTACTCCCAGGTGAAGCCGACGCCCCCGTGAATCTGGAGCGAATCGGCGGCGCACTGGAAGTAGGCGTCGGAGCAGTAGGCCTTGGCGAGCGAGGCCACGCGCGCGAGCTCGGGCCCGTTCTCGGCAGCGACGCAGGCCGCGTAGTAGGCGGCCGAACGCGCCGACTCGACCCGCAGCATCATGTCGGCACACCGGTGCTGGATCGCCTGGAAGGAGCCGATCGGGCGGCCGAACTGAACGCGGCTCTTGGCGTGCGCCACCGCGAGGTCGAGGCAGCGCTGGGCGCCGCCCACCTGCTCGGCCGCCAGGCCGATGGCGGCGAGCTCGAGGATGCGCTCCAGCGCCGCCGCGCCAGATCCTTCTTCGCCGAGCCTCGCCGAAGCCGGCACGCGCACGCCGTGTAGCTCGATCTCGGCCAGGCGCCGGGTCTGATCGAGCGTGGGTAGCGCCCGCCTTTCGACGCCCTGGGCCTCGGACGGGACCGTGAAGAGCGAGATGCCGTCGTCTCCCCGGCTCCCCTCGCGGCGCGCGGCCACCACGAGCAGGTCCGCGCAGTAGCCGTCGAGCACGAAGCGCTTGCGGCCGGTGAGCAGGTAGTCGCCGCCCTGACGGTGCGCCTCGGCCTCGATCCCGGCGGCACTCCAGTTTTTGTCGGGCTCGAATGCCGCCAGCGTCGCGAGCGTGCGGCCCTCGGCGATCGCCGGGAGCCACTCGCGCTTCTGCGCGTCGCTGCCGGCAATTCGCAGGGCGTTCGCCCCCAGGCAGACGGTCGAGAAGAAGGGAGCGCAGAGCAGCGCCTCGCCCATCACCTCGAGCAGCGCCGCCAGCTCGACGTCGCCCAGTCCGAGTCCGCCGCAATCCTCCGGAATGCTCACGGCCGGCCAGTTCAGCTGAGCCGAGATCGTCTTCCAGAGCTCGGGCGCGAAGCCGAGCTCGCTCTGCATGGCACGCCGCACCTGCTCCGAGGAGGAGTGCTCCGCCAGGAAGGCGCGCGCGGTGGCGCGCAGGGCCTCCTGCTCCTCGGTGAAGGCGAAGCGCATGCTGGACTCAGGTCCCGTAGACCTTCTGCGGGGACACGGCCTTGCGCAGCAGCTCTCGCACGCCGGCGCCGATCTCGCCGGGCTCCCAGCGGGCGCCGCGATCGATCTTCGGTCCTTCGCGCCAGCCGTCGGCAAGACTGATTGAGCCGCCCGACACCTCGAAGATCTGCCCCGTCACCTCGCGCGATTCCGTGCTCCCGAGCCAGACCACCAGCGGCGAGACGTTCTCGGGGGCCATCGCGTCGAAGCCGTCCTCGGGCCGCTTCATCATGTCGGCGAAGACGGTCTCGGTCATGCGCGTGCGCGCCGAGGGTGCGATCGCATTGGCGGTGATGCCATAGCGGCCCAGCTCTGCCGCCTGCACCAGCGTGAGCCCCGCGATCGCGGCCTTGGCGGCCGAGTAGGCGCTCTGTCCGACGCTGCCCTGAAGGCCCGCGCCCGAGCTGGTGTTGATGATGCGTGCGTCCACGGACCGCCCGGCCTTCGCCTCGTCGCGCCAGTGCGCAGCCGCGTGACGCGCCACGCAGAAGTGACCCTTCAGGTGGACGCGCACGACGGCATCCCATTCGTCTTCGCTGGCGTTCACGAACATGCGGTCGCGCACGAAGCCCGCGTTGTTCACCACCACGTCGAGCCGGCCGAAGACATCCAGAGCGGCCTTCACCAGGCCCCGGGTCTGTTCCCAGTCGGCCACGTCGGCAGCGTTCGCAATCGCCTTGCCGCCAGTTCTTTTGATCTCCGCGACCACCTCCCCCGCCGGCCCGCTCGAGCCGCCGCGTCCGTCGAGCTCGACGCCGATGTCGTTGACGACGACCGAGGCGCCCTGGCGCGCGAACTCGAGCGCGTGAGCGCGCCCCAGCCCTCGCCCGGCCCCGGTCACGATCACCACCCGCCCGTCGCAAATTCGCGTCATCACGAGAGCCTCTCGAGGATGGTGACGTTCGCCTGACCGCCGCCTTCGCACATGGTCTGCAGGCCGTAACGCCCGCCCGTCCGCTCCAGCTCGCTCAAAAGAGTGGCCATCAGCCGCGTGCCGGTCGCCCCGATCGGGTGGCCCAGCGCGATGGCGCCGCCATTCACGTTGACGCGCGCGAGGTCCGCACCGGTTTCCTTCTGCCAGGCCAGCACCACCGGCGCGAAGGCTTCGTTGATCTCGACCAGATCGATCTCGCCCAGCGACAGCCCGGTCTTTGCGAGCGCGTGCTCGGTGGCGGGGATCGGAGCCGTCAGCATGTAGATCGGGTCGGCCGCGCGCACGCTCAGGTGATGGATTCGGGCTCGCGGCCGAAGTCCATGGATTTTCAGGGCTGTTTCGGAGGCGACTAGCAGACAGGTGGCCCCGTCCGAGATCTGGCTGGAGACGGCGGCGGTGATCCGGCCGCCCGGCACCACGGGCTGGAGCTTCGCCATCTTCTCGAGCGAGGTGTCGCGCCGGGGACCCTCGTCGCACCGTACCTCGCCGAGCGGAGCGATCTCGCCCTCGAAGCGCCCTTCGTCGATCGCGCGGATCGCGCGCCGATGGCTCTCGAGGGCGAAGCGCTCCATCTCCTCGCGCGAGATGCTCCACCGGTCGGCGATCAGCTCGGCGCCGCGGAACTGCGACACTTCCTGGGTGCCGTAGCGCGCGACCCAGCCCTTCGAGCCCGAGAACGGATCCGGGAAGCCGAGCGGCTGCGCCAGCGTCATCGCCGACGAGATCGGGATCGCGCTCATGTTCTGGACGCCGCCGGCAACGATCAGGTCGCTGGTGCCGCTCATCACCGCCTGGGCGGCGAAATGGACCGACTGCTGCGAGGAGCCGCACTGGCGGTCGATCGTCACGCCGGGGACGTGCTCCGGGAGCCCGGCCGCCAGCCAACAGGTGCGCGCGACGTCGCCCGCCTGCGGCCCGATCGTGTCGCAGCAGCCGAAGATCACGTCCTCGACCGCGGCGGGATCGACGCCCGTCCTTGCCATGAGGGCACGCAGCACGTGCGCGCCCAGGTCCGCAGGATGCACCTGGGCCAGCCCGCCGCCGCGCTTTCCGATCGGGGTGCGGACGGCGTCCACGATGTAGGCCTCGGCCATGCTCAGTTGCCTCCTGCGAAGGTGGTGCCCGGACCGATCTCGGCGCCCGGCGCGAGAACGAAGTCCGCGACGCGCGCGCGGTGGAAGCTGCCGCTGCCCCAGGCCAGCTCGAGCGACCAGGCGCGCCGCATCCAGACGTGGAGATCCTGCTCCCAGGTGTAGCCGATCGCGCCATGCACCTGGAGCGCCGTCCTGGCCGCCAGCGCGCCCGCCTCGCCGGCGGCGATCTTGGCATGCGAGACGTGGACCCCGCGCGACGCGTCTCGGCGCGCGACCGAGTGCGCCGCGCGATACACCACCGGACGCGCGTACCCGAGCGCGACCTTCAGGTTGGCGAGCTGGTGCTTGACGGCCTGGAAGGCGCCGATCGGCTGGCCGAACTGCACGCGCTGCTGCGCGTAGGCGACCGCCAGCTCGAGCAGGCGCTCGGTCGCTCCCAGCAGCTGGGCGGCGCAGGCGAGCGCGCCGCGGTCGAGGGCGACCAGTCGACCGAGAAGACCCGCCGCGCCGGATCATTCACGGGCTGGCGCACGAGCGCGACGTCGGCGGGCGCGACCGCGTGGATCTCGTCCTGGTGGGCGAGCAGCAGCAGCGCGGCCACGTGGGCATTCGAGAGGAAGGAGTTCACGGGATGGCCGACGGCGACGATCGCCTCGCCCACCGCGACCCGCTTGAGCCAGCGCTCGCAGAGCTCGCGCGAGCCCAGCCCGACCAGCAGGGGTACCGCGACCGATGTCGCCACCAACGGCTCGGCGAGCGCCGCGCGGCCGGCCTCTTCGTGCAGCAGCACGAGGAAGCGCTCGTCCATGCCCATGCCCTCATGCGCCTCGGGCACCAGCAGGCCCGTCACGCCGAGCTCGGCGAGCGCCTTCCACAG
>Ga0184637_10001096_pt1 | contig 18824 bp, 16 predicted proteins | sample PLM3_127_b2_FD_133143 | JGI IMG/M metagenome (GOLD analysis project Ga0184637, IMG submission 133143) | Groundwater sediment microbial communities from an aquifer in East River, Colorado, USA - PLM3_127_b2 | ecosystem: Environmental > Terrestrial > Soil > Riparian zone | place: USA: East River...
ACCCCGTTTCGTCCGGGCGCGTCCTCTTCGGGAGAGAACCCGCGGCCCAGCATCGGCGGGACTCCGAGAACCTCGAAGAGATCGAAGGAGACCTCGGCGTTCGAAACGCGCTCGACGGTGTCGCCATCGGTGAGGGTGCCGCTTCCCGGGCTGAAAGCCGCGATCCGCTCGAACACCTGGTTCTCGCGGCGCCAGTCGAGGAAATTTCCGGGGGCCACGGAGAATCGGCCGTACTGCGGAACCGTCTCGTGGACTCGCACCAGAAGATCGGGAGCGAGGTAGGGGAGCGGCCGCAGAAGCACTCCGTCGATCACGCTGAAGATGGCGCTCGTCGCTCCGATTCCGAGAGCGAGGGTAAGGGTCGCGACCAAAGCGAAGCCTGGGTTTTTCGCGAGCTCTCGAATCGCGTAGCGTGCGTCGGCGATGAGGTCGGCCAGCATGTTCCCTCCAGTCCGCGTGCCCCGTACGCGGTCTTCGATTTTCCGCAACCAGCACTCCACCGGGCTCCCGGCCCGGGAGCGATCCGCGAGCCATAGGTCCTGCGCCATGCGGTCCCAGTCCGGGATCTGGCGAAGGGCGTGGGCTTCGGCGTCCGCCTCGCTCGCTCCGAGCGCGAGCGCGTCCCGGTAGAAGTCCTCGAGCTGCGTTCCCAGTTCGCGCACGATGCGCGCCTCGCGCTCCGGGGGAAGGTCCGGGAGCGAGAGCCGTTCGCGGACGTAGCCTTCCCAGCTACGCACCGCTTCCCCCCATGACCTGCTCGATCGCCGCGACGTAGTCCTTCCACGTGCGGCGTTGTCGGGCGAGAACGCGCCGCCCCTCCGCCGTCAGCCGGTAGAAGCAGCGCAGACGCTCGCCGGGCTTCTCGACCCAGCGGCCCTTGATCCACCCGCGGTTCTCGAGCCGCAGGAGCGAGGGGTAGAGCGTCGGCAGGGCGAATTTGAGCTTCCCGCTGGAGCGCTCTTCGATCCGCTTTCCGATGTCGTACCCGTGGCGGGGGCGGCCTTCGAGGAGCGAGAGCACCAGCATCTCGATGCTCCCTTTCTTCAATTCCGGGCTGAACGCCATTGCAGAGGCACCCTATATGTAGGCTCCCTTAATATAAACGAGACGGGCCGCCGGCGCAAGCGAACGCCCGCGCTCGTTGCTTCTTCCGGACGAGGGTGGTACATTTTCGCCCCGTCACAGGTGAAGGAGGTTTTGCCGATGAAAATGCTGATCGACATGGAGTTTCCCGTCGAACCGTTCAATTCCCTCGTGAGAAAGGGGACTGCGGGCCAGGCGATTCAGAAAGTCCTCGAGGACATCAAGCCCGAGGCGGCCTACTTTATGGCGCGGAACGGAAAGCGCGGCGGGATCCTGGTGGTGGACGTTGCCGATCCATCGAAGATTCCCGCGATCGCCGAGCCGCTGTTTCTCTATTTCAACGCCAGCGTGGAGTTCACTCCCTTCATGACCCCCGAGGACCTGGCGAAAGCGGGTCTCGAGGAGCTCGGCAAGAAGTACGGCTGACGCCGCGCCGGATCAACCCGAGTAGCCTTGGGTCGCGAGCCGCTTCCCCGAGGCCTCGTAGCCCGCGGCGGGCAGGTCATGGACCCCGGTCGCGTCGATCCAGACGTTGTAGAAATTGAAGAGGGCACAGACGGTGATGGCGTCGTAGAGCGCCTCATCGGTCCATCCCGCCGCTCTCGCGGGGTCGAGGTCGTCCCTGCGAATCTGGGTCGATTCGCGGTTCACCTTGTCGATGAGCTCGAAGAGTGCCTTCTCCTTGTCGGAAATGGGCGCGGAACGGAAGTCCGCCAGGACCCCGTCGACCAGCGCTCGGTCCCCCAGAAGCTCCGCCGCGACCGCGGCGTGAGAGCCGATTCAGAAGGGGCACTGGTTGCGGCTCGAGGTGAAGGCCGCGATGAGCTCCCTCTGGCCCGGCGAGAGCGGAGAGGGCCCGCGCATGACACCCTGGGTGAACCGCGAGAGGTGGTCGGTGCGATCGGGCTTGAAGGCGAAGAGGTGCATGATCTGGGGCACGGGCACCCCCGCGGCCTTCATCGCCTTGATGGCCTCTCCGCGCGGCCCGAAATCCTGGTGTTGTTCTATGTCTGGCAGGAACATGGGATCCACGGTTCTCTCCTGTGCTGACTACGCTAGCATAGCGAAGAAGGCGAGTCTTGAACGCCGTCCGGGAATCCGCTCTAATTCGACGGCATGAGCACATCCACCATCGCCGTTTCCTCGGCGCTCGAGTCCGCTCGGGTGCGATATGCCGATGCTAACCCGGCGAGCTTCCGGCTCCATCAGGAGGCGTCGCGCCACCTGCCGGGGGGCAACACCCGGACGGTGCTTTTTCATTCACCCTTTCCCCTGCGGTTTGTTCACGCGGAGGGCTGCCGTCTCGTGGACGCCGACGGCCACGAGTACGTCGATTTCCTCTCGGAGTATACCGCCGGAGTGTTCGGCCACTCGCACCCGGTGATCCGGCGCGCTGTCGAGGAAGCGCTCGCCTTCGGTCTCAACGTGGGCGGACACACACCGCTCGAGATCCGGTTCGCCGAAGCCATCCGCTCCCGGTTCCCGAACCTCGATCTGGTTCGCTTCACGAACTCGGGAACGGAGGCGAACCTCATGGCTCTCGTCGCCGCCCGCGCGTTCACCCACCGCGACAAGGTCATGGTGTTCTCCGGCGCCTATCACGGAGGTGTCCTCTACTTCCGCCGCGGCGGTCACCCGGTCAACGCCCCGTTCCCGTTCGTAGTCGCGCCCTACAACGACACCCCCGCCACGCTGGCGCTCGTCGAGCAGCACGGGAGGGACCTCGCGGCGATCCTCGTCGAGCCGATGCTCGGCTCCGGCGGGTGCGTGTCCGCGCGGCGTGATTTCCTCCTGGCGCTCTCGGAGGCCGCGATCCGGGTGGGAGCGCTTCTCATCTTCGACGAGATCATGACGTCGCGGCTCGCTCCCGGCGGTCTTGCTGCCGTCCACGGCATCACTCCCGATCTGACGACTCTCGGGAAGTACGTCGGGGGTGGCATGTCGTTCGGCGGCTTCGGCGGCCGAGCCGAGGTGATGCGGCTCTTCGACCCTTCGAGCTCCGACGCCTTGCCCCACGCGGGAACCTTCAACAACAACACTCTTACGCTCTGCGCGGGCTATCGGGGGCTGACGGAAGCGTTCACCCCCGAAGCTCAGATCGAGATGAACCAGAGCTTCGACCGGCTGCGCGGCCGCCTCAACGAGATCGCGAGGCGCGCCCGGGTGCTCGTGCAGTTCACCGGCATCGGCTCCATGATGAGCGCGCACTTCTGTGAGGGCGAGATCGCGAGCGAGCGCGACGTCGACCGCGGCAACGCCGCGTTGACGGAGCTCTTCTTCTTCGACCTCCTCGCCCGTGGGTACTACATCGCGAGACGAGGGATGATCGTGGGCTCGCTCGTGACCGGGGACGCCGAGTGTGAGGGTCTGGTAGCGGCGATCGAGCTTTTTCTGGAAGAGAGGGCCGACCTGCTCAGGGAGCATTCATGAACTCCTACCGAGGTCTTTCCTCGACGCTCGTTTTCCTGCTGATGACCGTGAACGGGCTCGGTGCTCGTGAGCGTTGGACGCCGGCCCAGGCCGAGGCCTGGTACCAGGAGAGACCCTTCCTCGTCGGCTCGAACTTCATCCCCTCGACGGCGATCAATCAACTGGAGATGTGGCAGGCCGAGACGTTCGATCCCGAGACCATCAATCGTGAGCTTGGCTTCGCGGCCGCTCTCGGGTTCGACAGCATGCGGGTCTTTCTCCATCACCTTTTGTGGGAGCAGGACCGCGAGGGATTTATCGATCGTGTCGAGAGTTTCCTCGCGATGTGCGGCCGTCACGGCATCGGCGTCATGCTGGTTCTCTTCGATGGCGTTTGGGACCCGAATCCGAGAATCGGAAGACAGCCGGAGCCCCGTCCCCACGTCCACAATTCCGGGTGGGTGCAGAGCCCGGGAGCCGACGTTCTGGGCGACCCCGAGAAACAGGACCGGCTCAAGAGCTACGTCTACGGCATCGTCCATCATTTTCGCGACGACCCTCGTATCCAGGTCTGGGACGTTTTCAACGAGCCCGACAATCGCAACGAGAGCTCCTATCCCGACGCGGAGTTGAAGGACAAGCCCGAGAAAGCGGCGCTGCTAGTGAAGAAGGTATTCCTCTGGGCACGCGAGGCAGAGCCATCGCAGCCTCTCACCGCCGGAGTCTGGATGGGGCCGTGGCCGGAGGAGAAGCCGCTCGCGCCGATCGAAGCCCTGATGCTCGAGGAGTCGGACGTCGTCAGTTTCCATAGTTATGGAACGCTCGAGGACGTGCGCGAGCGGGTCGATGAGCTTCGCCGTTACCATCGGCCAATCCTCTGCACCGAGTACATGGCTAGGCCTCGAGGGAGTCGTTTCGACCCGCTTCTCGGATACTTCAAGGACGAGAAGATCGCCGCTTATAACTGGGGTCTGGTGGCGGGGAAAACGCAAACGATGTACCCGTGGGATTCGTGGACGAAACGCTACACCGCCGAACCGGCCGTCTGGTTCCACGACATATTTCGCCCCGATGGGACTCCGTACGATCCGAGCGAGGTCCGCTACATCAAAGGCCTATTCGGGCGATGATTACCGGAGGGTCAGAGCGGGGTCGCCGAGGAGGTGATAGATGAGGAGAAGCTCGGGGAAAGCGCCCGAGTCGGCGTAGGAAGCCTGGGCCGCCGCCACCGCATCGCCGAGACGCCGATGGGTGCCCGAGTGGAGCTCGCGCAGGAGCGCCTGGTGCAGGAAGTGCGCGGGTTCGTTCAGGCTCAGCCCGCTCGGAGAGAACGCGGCGATCGCTCCTTTTCCCTCGGCCTTGAGAAGCTCTTCCGAAAGCGCATTGAAGAACGGGAAGTGGAAGTAGCCGTTCAGGCAGTTCATGGTGAGGACGATCGGTTGTCGCGGCTGGGTGGACAGATGCCCCACCGACTCACGATCGAACAGGTTTTCGCTCGCCCAGAGGTGGATTCCGCCGTGTCCAACGTAGCTCAACGTCGAGGCTCCCTCATCGAACGAGTCGAGGATTTCCACTCGGGCGGCGTCGATTCCGAGTTGGCTAAGGTAGATCGCGCGGACGGGAGCGTTCGAGAGAACTCCTCGCGCCAGCGAGTCCGCGTCGCCTTCGAAATCTCCCGCGGCATCGGAGTCGTCGGCGACGAGAACCGCCGTGGGGTCCGCTCCGATGGCCAGCGATTCATAGGCGAGGATCTTGGCCACGAGTCTCTCGACCTCTTCGAGGGTCGATGCCGGAAGGCGGCCGATAGCCAGGTCCGGAAGAAAATCGTCACCGTTCACCGAGGCGTAGGCGGGATCGGAAGCGGTCCAGAGATAGCTGGTCTTTACCATGAGCGGCGGGACGCGATTCATCACTCCCGTTCCCAGGTGATCTTTGAAGTCGTAGCTGCCGTCGCCGAGAAGCACCACGTACCGCGGAGGCTGTCGCCATTGGTGGTAGGCGTAGCTCAGGAAATCGCGGAGCGCCTCGGGCCTGGTTTCGCCGAATCCGAACTCCGAGTAGACGTCCTCGAGGGCGACCGCCTTCACCGTGAGTCCCTGTCTTCGCCTCAGCTCGAGGAGAGGCCGGGCCGCCCCCAGGAAGGAGTTTGGCCCGACGACGAGGTAGTCGGTCGAGTGCAGGGTGCTCTTGAGCGATTCGCGGATTGCCCGCCGCAGCTCGGGCCTTCGAACGCGGGCCTCGCTCACCAGAACGTAGCTTCGGCCCGCCGAAGCCGCGAAGCGCACCGTTCCCCCTCCGCTCTCACCGCGGATGCGGACGGGCTCCCCGGTCACATCGAGGACGAAGGACGCCGGGAGTTCCACGGCGGCGTTCTCGCGGAAGAAGCCCTCGAGGTAACCGTCCCTCATCACCACGCGACGGGGGTAGCGAACTTCGAATCGGTCGAGAAACACCATCGAGTAAGCGGCGTCGGTGTCCCCCACACCTTCGAGCTCGAGCGAGTTCTCTCCGTTATGGAGCACCGCGATCGGCACAAGGGTTTCGAGATGCCGCCGCCGCTTTCCGTCCCAATGCGACTCGGTCAGGAAGACGCCGTTGACCGAGACGCGAACGTGGTGGTCGGGATCCGCAGGAAAGTCGCTCGCCCCCTGAAGCCACAGGCTCAACGTGGCGTCATCAGCTTGCCCGGCGATCTCGTCGAGGGTGAAAGCGAAGCTCCTCGTTTGGGGCGCCAAGAGGGACTCCCACAGCCAGAGGTCTTCTGCTTCGAGAAGCGCGGCTTGATAGAAGCGGTTCTCTTCACGGGTCAAGGTCTCCCAGTAGAAGGTCGCGTTGGGCGCGTCTTTCGGTGTTGCCAGGAGCTCGCGCATCGTGGTACCCGCGCCCTCCTGAAGCTCGAAGACCGCCTCGTAACCGTAGGCGTTGTGAGCGCCGCCTTCGCTGAGGAAATAGAGAGTCGAGCCGGGGCCGAAGCGTGCCGGGTCTGGCTCGACGAAATAAGGCCTGGTCTCCCCAAGCCGGGTCAACTTCAGATTCTCGGTGGCGTAGGACCTCCGGCCGCCCATCTGCGCGAACGACAACGCGTACAGGCCGCGATCCCGGGTCGCGAGCCTCGCGAGAACGGTCCGACTCTGGTGGCTTGCCGCCGGCCGGTAACGACGCCCTCGCACTCCGTCGCCGGTTCGCTCTCGAACGTCGCGCCCCCGAAAGGAGAGCGTGTATCGAAGTCGCCGCGCGAGAACGAGGCGCCCCGACCTGTCGCGGCCGAACGGCCTCAGCTCAACGAAGGCTTTTTTTGAATCGCCTTGAAACGCCACGCCCGCGAGCTCGACCGAAGGCTTCGAAAGAAGACTCGGCTCAAGAAGGGCTGGAGCGCGGCGCGCTCGTACGGTCCCGTCCCTACGGGCATCGACTTCCGGGGGGCCGTTCGCTTGTGGAACGAGGCCCTCGAAGGCTTCCACGTCTTGCGCTTCCCAGGATTCGAGCTTGACCCTTCGTCCCGCCGGTACGTTCACCGACGCCCGCCTGGAGAGGAGCCACTCCGTCGCCTCGAAACCCGGTGCCTCGATTCGAACGGTGCCATCGCGCTGCGGAGCCGCGCGGAATCCTCCGGTCCAAAGCTCCATCACGATGTGGTCTCGGGCGCTTTCGACGACGCGTAACTCGCTAGCGTCGAGAGCACCGTAGGTGATGATAGCGGCGTCGGTATCAGTTCGTCCCGCCGACGCGTCGGGTGTGGCCATGACTGGACCGTGCTGCTCCGTCCTCCCCGTGGTCTCGACGTCTTCGAGTTGGTAGAAATAGGTGACGCCGTTCTCGAGTTTCCGATCGAGATACGAGTATCGCGCTCCCTCGGGGGACGAGCCGAGGCCGGCAACGAGCTCCTCCGTGACGCTTTCGTAAGGGCCCTCCCAGGAGAGCGCCCGATACAGTCGGAATCCCAGGTTGTCGAGCTCGGAGCCCGTCTCCCATTGGAGAACAACCTCGCCGTCGGCCGCGCTCGCGGTGAAGGAGACGAGCTCGACGGCAGTGACCGCGTCCCTCTCGTGCGCTCCCCGGTCCCAGGTCAGACCGACGCGCGATTTGTCTTTGATGTCGTTCCAGAAGCTGCCACTGAGATCGAGAGCGGTGTCCACCGCCAGGTTGGCTCCCGCCCTCAGGTGAAGGTCGGCGCCCGGTGTGACGAAGAGAAGGGCGGCAGCGACCGTCTGGGAGTTCGCCCCGAAGGAGGAAGTTCCGTCCGATGAAGTGTTGTTGCTGCCGGAGAGGGTTCCTCCAGACCCCACCCCGTAATCTTCACTGCCGCTTCCGGTCGCGATGGTGTTGCGGATGGTTACAGGGCTTCCGGCCGCGTGGATGCCCTTGTTTACCATCCCATCGATGGAGACGTTCTCGATGATCAGGGTATCGAGCGGCCCGTCGCCTTCGATCCCGTAATTGTCGCCGTCCCAGATCATGCAGTTGCGAATGGTGACGCCCCTGCTGACGGTGTTGTCGCCGGCGAGGTCGATGCCGGAGACGTCATTGACGGGATCGGCAAAGTTATGGACGAGGAGGTTCTGCAGGACTACGTTCGTCGCCGTGTCCCCGATAACGCTGTTGACCTGGATGGGGGAGATACTCAATCCACTCGCTCCAGTGAGCTCCAGCCACTCGACGGTGACGTAGCTGTCTCGAACATCGATTTCGTTCGGTCCGTTGTTGTTCACCACGACCCCTGCCCCCGGGACCCCGTTGTGCCGATTTCCCGGATCCGCCGTTAGCAGGATTCTGTGGGTAGCGTTGGTCGTAGACCCGTTGATGGCGACGGTGGAGGTGAGAGTGAAGACGGTGTCCTTGTACGCGATGCCGATCTCGGTGCGGTCATCTAAGACGAGGTCCGCGCTTGCGACCGGGAAGTACGTGCATGCCCCGCCGCTGATGCAGGCCTCCCAGGCGGCGAGGGTAGTGAACTGACGAGCGATGACGTACGACTTACCTGGCGCTGTCGTTCCGGTGAAGGGAGTCGCGAGCTGGAGCTGAGTCTGGGAGGTGACGCGGAGGACCATGTAATTCACGGCGTCGATGGTGATGACATCCCCCCGCCCGCGATTCCACGTCTGCCAGGAAGTGCCCGTGCCCATCACCACGGTGTCGCCGTTCGTCGCGGCCACCGTTCCGTTCCCCAGAGCGGTCGAGCGGTTGGGAGCGGTGCCGATGGAGCGCAACCGGATGGTTTGGGCCTCGGACCAGGGAGCGGCGCAAAGGAAGAGGAGCAGTGTGAGACCGGCGCTCCGCCCGGCGGGCAGGAATTTGTGGCCCATTGTGGTGTTGCCGCATGACAAGTTTGCAATTCGGGTGCCACGCCCCCTCTATCGGATCGTGCTGAGCGTTGGCGGATTAGAGAGCCGATCCCGTGTCCGGTGCGGGGAGAAGCCTACGGGAAGGAGGGGTTCGGCCTACCCGCGGAAGTAGAGGTAGGCTCCGAGAATGCACAGAAGGATGAGAGCGGAAGTGGCGACGTCGCGACGATCCCATCCCGCTCGGGTACGGGCGCGATCTTCCTCGGTCTCGGTGCCGAAGGTCAGGCTTCGAATCCGGGCGTAGTCCGGGGCGGCGGTCATGAGGCTCACCCCCACCATCACGGCCGCGGAGACGAGGGTGATCAGCACGCTGAAGTACTGGAAGTAAATATTGTTGCAGATCCAGAGGAACGAACCCGCGGCGTAGCCGTTCTCGAACCCGGCAAGACCCAGAGTCACGGGCGTGTCCACGAGCATCCGGAAGATTCCGATCACGAACCCCACGATTAGCGCCGAGAGCGCACCTTGCGCGTTCACGCGCTTCCAGAGGATGCCGAGAAAGAAAACGACGAAGATGGGCGGAGCGAGATAGCCCTGGATTGCCTGCAAGTAGTTGTAGAGACCATGGGCGTTCTTGATGACCGGAATCCAGACGAGAGCGATGAGAACCATGGCCCCGGTCGCGACCCGTCCGGTGTGCACGATCTCATGCTGGCTCGCCTTGGGCCTCCACTTGGAGTAGAGGTCCACGGTGAAGAGCGTCGAGGCTGCGTTGAACACTCCGGCGAGCGAGCTCATGAGCGCTGAGAGGAGTCCCGCCACCACGATACCTCGAAGACCGGGAGGTAGAAGATATTGCACCATCATCGGGAAGGCGCCCTGGGCCACGGCGGGGATCGCCTGACCGTCGGGGCCGAGCATCGCGGACAACCCCGGGACCTTGCCGCTCCTCGCGAGGGCGTAGCCGATGAGGCCGGGAATAATAAAGAGGTAGACGGGGAAGAGCTTCAGGAACGCGGCGAAGACGCTCCCGCGGCGCGCCACGGTCTCGTTCGGGGCGCCGAGCGCCCTCTGCACGATGTACTGGTCGGTGCACCAGTACCAGAGGCCGATGATCGGAGCGCAGAACAGCATCCCCAGCCAGGGGAAGTTCCCGTTGAAGTACCAGGCTTGTCGGACCACCTCGCCGGCCGCGTTCTTCTCGAGGACGGGCGCCCAGGTCCCGTCGACGCCGGGCGGGATGAGCGGCTTCCAGAGGTTGAACATGTCGGAGCCGCACCAACGGCGAAGCTCGCTCCAGCCGCCGAGCTCCACGAGCCCGTACACGGTGAGAAGCGCCGATCCGACGATGAGAATCACGACCTGGATCGCGTCGTTGTAGACCACGGCGCGCATTCCGCCGAGTATCGTGTAGAGGCCCGTCAAGACGATCACCCCGACCGATCCGATCCAGAAGGCGTCGATGTGGAAGCCGCCGAAGTCGAGAGCCATCTCCGGCATGAGCGTTCCGAACACGACACCGCCGGCGAAGATCCCGACCGCCATCTTCGAGACCACGAAGATGATGAGGGAGACGACGGAGAGGACGTAGCGCGAGTGCGCGGAGAAGCGCCGCTCGAGAAACTCGGGCATGGTGAAGACCATCGAGCGCGAGTAGAAGGGAACGAAGACCCAGGCGAGCACCAGGAGACACCAGGCGTGAAGCTCGTAATGGGCCATCGCGACCCCGTCGGTAACTCCGGAGCCGGCGAGGCCGACGACGTGCTCCGAGCCGATGTTAGAGGCGAAGATCGAAGCCCCGACCACCCACCAGCTCAGGTTGCGTCCTGCGAGGAAGTAGTCCGCGGCAGTGTCCTGGCCTTTTCGGACCACCCACCACGCGACGGCGAGGAGGATGGAGAAATAGAGGCCAATGACCGCCCAGTCGATCGGAGTGATGTGGGATGCGTGCACGTTGGGGCGAAAGGCTACCCGCGGAGGGAGTCCGCGTCAAGGACGCGCAGGGAAGGTCGGCTCTGGTACGAAACTCGCGGATCCGCGTGAAAAGAAGTGCCGTCGCGCGTAGCCCGAGGGGTGCGCGTCGACTTTGGCTGCGGCCTGCCGCCAGTCCCCCTCGCCGTACCGGGCGGCGAAGGCCTCGATGTCTCGCTCGTACCTATCGAGAAGCTTCGCTTTTACCTCGGCGGGCACGAAGGCGAACTCGAGGCTGTTTCGGCCGAGCTCGATGATTTCCTCCCAGCTCAGGTGGAAGCGGGTGACGGCTTCGAACCACTCGTCGGTCATGTTGGAGTCCCACATCCCGCGGTCGTCGGTCGAAAGGCAGACGGGAACCCCAAGGCGCAGGAGCTCGGGAAACGGGTGGCGCGAAAGGTCCTCGGCGTAGCCGAGGAGACGATTGCTCACGAGGCTCACTTCGACCGCGAACTTCCCCGTGCGCATGAGAAGAAGAGTCTCGGGATCGGTCACGAGGTTGGTCCCGTGGCCGATGCGGTCGGCGCCCAGAAGAAGCGTATCCCGCACGTGGTGGTTGGGCTCGTCGACCTCGCCTCCGTGGATCGCGAGCCCGATTCGCGGATAGCGCCGCCTCATCTCGCGGAACGTCTCGAGAAACCGCAGGGGATAGCCCTTGTCGTTGTCCTCACGGCCCACGAGGTTGACACTCACCCAGAGATCGCGGTGGCGGTCGACGAAAGCCCAGCTCTCTTCGACCATCCTCTCGGCATCCGGATGGAAACGGAGGACGTTCGCCTGCAGGCGCACCGTGACTCCGGTCGCTTTCGCGTCCGGTTGGGAGAACCGATCTCGGAGGAGCCCGTGAAACTCCTCTCCATCGATCACCCGGCCGCCGATTCTTCGGCGGAACGGGCTCAGCTGGAACTCGACGTAGCTCACGCCCTCATGGCCGAAGAGCTCGAGGTTCAGGACCGCGGCGTCGGCGAGGATGGGCGCCTGATCGATAATCTCGTCGAGCCTGGGCCACACCACCTCGAAGAACTCATCGCGGCCCTCACCCGGGGCATCGATCCGCATTGCGGACATCCACGCCGTCTTTCGTTCCTCGTCGAGCTCGTCGAGTCGCTCGTACTCCGCGCGGCAGCAAGGCGAAAGTCGGTTCCACGTGGACTCGAGGACGGTATGAAACTCCAGAAGAGGCGAGGGGCAGCTCGCGGCGCACTCCCCGAACCGAACGCGGGTGTAGAACCGCTCCCCTCCGGTCGCGAGCCGCCACAGGAGCTCGGGGAACACCGCGCCTCCGAGGTGGTCGTGGAGATCGCCCCCCTTGGGGAGGTCGTAGAGGACGCGGTAGAGCTCCTCGGGCGTCGCCTCGCGGCGAATCGTATCGAAGCGCTCGGAGAAGGAAAGCAGCAATCCAAGGAGAAGTGCTTCCATCTGCCAAGATTACTCGTCGAGCCACTGCGCCAGGTCTTTTTCCATCTCTTCCGTGGTGAGAAACTGCCCGGCGCGAATTTCTTGACGCGCGTCTTCGATTCGCTGACGAACGTAGATGTGATACTGAATCTCATCCAGCGTGCAGTCGTCCGGTAGCTTCTCGAGGAGAGTGAACACTACCTGTTTTGCTGTGGCCATGGAGTAACCTCGAATGGGTCCATTTTATCACTGCCTCATCGCCCGCTCCACTTGGGAGCTCGCTTCTCGCGAAACGCGCGGACCCCTTCCTCCGCGTCCTCGGACGAGAGAGCGGCCACGACCGCGGGAAGACGGAGAGCCTGCGCCTCCTCCGGGGAGAGCCTCGGAGTGCGTTTCACCACTTGCTTGATCGCTCGGAGCGAGAGCGGCGCGCAGGCGAGGACGTCCGTTATCCAGCGATCCACCGCGGCGTCGAGATCCGTTCTCGGCACGACCTCGTTGACGAGACCCATGCGGTGGGCTTCGGACGCGGAGACGCGGCGCCCGGTGAGGAGGACGCCCATCGCCCACTTCTCGGGCACGAGGCGGGGAAGGAGGACCATGCCGCCGTCGAGGGGCATGCGGCCGACCCTCGGCTCGGGGAATCCGAGCTCCGCGTCCTCGCTGGCGACCACGATGTCGCATCCGAGGACCATCTCGAAGCCGCCGCCGAGCGCGAACCCGTTGACGCGGGCGATGAGGGGAACGTCGAGGGTGGTGCGGAGGGCGATCCCGCCGAAGCCTCCGGGCCGCGACCTCGCCCAATACTCGAGCCCGCTCGCGGCGTCCTCGGGGGAGGCGCTTTTCATGTCCGCGCCCGCGGAGAACGCCTTGTCGCCCGCGCCGGTGAGGACCACGACCCTTACTTCAGGGTCGGACTCGATCTGCTCCCAGATATCCTGGAGCGCGCGCTCCGTTGCGGCATCGACGGCGTTTCGAACCTCGGGCCTATCGATCGTGACCCGAGCCACGTGCTCGTGGAGCTCGTAGCGGACGCTCACGCGACGACCCCGTCGCTTCGAAGGCGTTCGATTCGATTCGAGTCGTAGCCGAGCTCGCGAAGGACGTCGTCGGTGTGCTCGCCGAGATGCGGCGGAGCGTGGCGAACTTCGACCGGGGCCTCGGAGAGGTGCACCGGCGCTCCCACCATCCGTACGGTCTCGAGCCGCCCGTTCGTCGTCTCGATCAGCATCCCGTTCTCCGCCGTCTGAGGATCGTCGAGCGCCTCGCTGAGAGACTTGACGGGAGAGCACAGGAGGTCCTGTGCCTCGAGCCTTTCGATCCAGTGAGCCGTCGTCGCCTCGCGAAAGCGTTTCCGGAAGAGGGCCTGGAGCTCGGAGCGGTTCTCGCGCATTCGCGCAATCGTGGAGAAACGCGCTTCGCTCGAGAGATCTTCGATCTCGAGCGCGGCGCAGATGTCGCGCAGAGGATGCTCTTTGAAGGCCCCGACGAGCACCAGGGCACCGTCGCTCGTCTCGAAGACTCCGGAAAGAGGCATCGCCGCCCAGTTGAGCTCCTCTCTTCTCATGAGCCACATCGAGGCTTCCTGGGTCTGCATCGAGAGCATGGAGTCGTAGAGGGAGACGTCGACAATCTGTCCCGTTCCCGTCCTCTCCCGGTGAAGGAGCGCCAGGAGGATTCCCTGGACCAGGTGCATCGCGGCCGAGTAGTCGGCGAGCGCGGTGGCGTAGACCGCGAGCGGGTGATCGGGGTCAGCTTTTCTCGCCATGACCCCGGTCATCGCCTGGGCGAGGACGTCCTGCCCGCCTTTGTGGGCGTAGGGGCCGCTCTTCCCGAAACCGGTGCCGAAGGCGTAGATGATCCGTGGGTTCTCCTCGCGAAGCCGATCGTAGCCGAGGCCCATCCTCTCCATGACGTCGGGGCGGAAGTTGTTCACGATGACGTCCGCCGAGCGGGAGAGAGCGCGTGCGATCTCGCGGGCGCTTTCGTGTTTCAAGTTGAGGGCGACGCTCCGCTTGTTGCGGTTGAGGCTGCAGAACACCGGATTGTCGAGGCCCGCGGGATCGGGGATCGACCAGCGCGAGAGATCGCCCTGTCCCGGTCGCTCGATCTTGATGACGTCGGCCCCGAAGTCCCCAAGAAACTGCGTGGCGCAAGGACCAAGCATGACCTGCGTGAGGTCGATTACTTTGATTCCCGAGAGAGGAAGAAGAGTCATGAGCGCCGGGCTTGGAGCAGTGTCGCGTTGGCCGAGGGCACGTCGCCGGGGTCCGCCCCCTGCGCCCGAAGTTTCTTCTGGAGCTTCGAGACGTCGACAGCCCGCACCACCCCTCCGGAGTCAAGAGCCATCGCCGCAGCCGTTCCCGCGGCTTCGCCCATCGCCATGCATGGCGGAATCTCGCGCGACGTGCGCTGGGCGATGCTGGTCGCCGAGTAGTGCCTTCCTGCCACCAGGAGCTGCTCGACCGTCTTGGGGAGGAGAGCCCGGTAGGGCGTGTAGTAGTCGCGCCCGCGGGCCACGCTGTCGGGGAAGTGCACCCGGTCCTGGACGTCTTCCTTCGTGACTACGTACTCGCCGTCGAGAAGGCGCGTCTGGCGCACGCCGATCTGGGGAGCGAGGTCGACGATGTAGCTCTTCTCGAATCCTGGGTAGCTCTCGCGGACGTAGTTGTAGAGCTCATCGACGCGGCGTCTTCCTTCGAGCTGCGCGCTCGTGAGGTCCTCGACCTTGACGCCGTCGTAGTTCCGCATGTGGGGACAGTTGCACCAGACGATTCCCGGGAGCGGGGTCTTGAGCCACCATTTATCCCAGGAGCCCGCGAGGATCTCCTTCGCCCGCTTGTCGACCGCGGCGTACTCCTCCTTCGATTCGTACTCGAAAGCCTCGGCGGCGTCGGTGTCGACTCCGCCCAGACGAAAAACGGTAGTGAGGAAGTACGAGCCGCCGATGAAAGGCGCTCCCGCCCTCGAGGCGACGACCAGGTCGCCGCTGCAATCGATGACCACGTCGCCGCGGATCGATTGGCGATCGTCGTTGGTCTCGCACACGATGCCGCGAATCCGGTCGCCGACCATGATGGGAGAAGAGAACCAGGAGTGCAGGCGCAGGTGGATGCCGCTCTCGCGAACCAGATCCTCCGAGGCGCGCTTCCATCCTTCGGGATCGAACGCGGCGGCGTAGCAGACGGAAGCGGGTTTGGTGCGCGCGTAATAGTCGTAGAGACCCCACCGCGCCCACTTCCGGTAGGAGGACTCCTCCGCGAGGCGATCCTCCTCGGGGGGAAAAACCGCGAGCTTCATCGCCGCCATGCGGTCGACCATCTCCTGGCAGATCCCTTTGACGGTGATCTCGCTCCCGTTGCACATATCGTCGAGGACCAGGACCATGGCGCCCGAGGCGAGCCCGCCGAGCTGCGCGTAGCGCTCGACGAGAGCGACTCTCGCCCCGTTGCGAGAGGCGGCGACCGCGGCCGCGAGTCCCGCCGGCCCTCCGCCCACGACGACGACGTCCGTTTCCGCGACCAGCCGTGCCGCGATTTCGCGGTCCATGAGGCTCATCCTATCTCAAGTAGCCACGTCGTTCGACGCGGGTCCCTCGCTGGCGGGATCGATCCCGAGCCAGAGCGCCCCGGCGAGGCAGCCAAGGAGGCCGGCGATATGAAGCGCGTTCTCCCAGCCGATACGCTCTGCGAGGACCGGTGTGAGGACGGGAGAGATCAGCCCACCGACGTTACTTCCCATGTTCATGATCCCACCCGCGGTGCCGCTCTTTGGTCCCGCGAGCCCCATCATCGTCGCCCAGAACGGTCCCTCGACCGACAGGACGAACGCGGTCGCGAGAGCGAGCGAGACAGCGGCGACGGCGGGGCTCTCGGTATGCGCTCCCACCGAGGTCAGGATGCCCGACAATCCCATTCCGAGAATCGGCACCATGCGCCTTCCCCAGACGGGGCCGAGACGTCCCACCACCAGACGGTCGGAGAGGAAGCCCCCGAGCGGAATGGACACGATCGACAGAACCCACGGCAGGCTCGCCACCCATGCCCCTTCGAGGAGACCGAATTTTCTCTCCTGAACCAGGTAGAGGTAGAACCAGAAAACGAAGATGTAGCCGAGGTAGCCTTGAAGGCTGTAGCTAACCGTAAGCAGAAAGAAGCTCCACCGTCTCCGGCGGGACGGAACGGGTATGGGCACGCGCTCTGTCCTGGTCGAAGCGATCCGTGAGGGAGGCTCCGCCACTTGGGTCCAGACGAGAGCCACCGCGAGGGCCGGAAGGGCCGAAACCGCGAGCGCGACACGCCATCCGAAGGGCACCATCAAGGTCGAGACCAGGGGCGGCGCGAGAGCGGATCCGATCCCGATGGAAGCGATCACCATGCCCGTGGCCCGACCCTGGTGCATCGCCGGAACCCATCGCGAGATTCCCGCGGCGGCGCCAGGATAGGTCGGTGCCTCGGCCACTCCGAGCAAGAAGCGAAGAACGAGGAGTGTCGCCATCGCTCCTCCGACTCCGAACGGGAGCGCCTCCCAACCGACGACGCTTTGCGCCACGGTCAGAGCCGCCCAGGCGACGGCGGCGACTATAAGAGTCCGCTTCGCGCCGAAGCGGTCGGCAAGGGCGCCCGCCGGGATCTGACAAAGCGCGTACCCGAGGAGCATCGCGCTGAACACCCGGCCCATCGCCACCTGCGAAAGTGCGAACTCCTCCATTATGAGAACCCCGGCCGTCGAGATGTTGACGCGGCAGAGATAGCCCGCCGTTGCCGTCACGAGGAGAAGACCCACGACGGGCCAGGGTGAGCTCGGAGGTTCCCGGTCCTTCATCGAAGGCGTTTGTGCATCAGGATCTCGGATGCGCTTTCGATGACGTAGTCCTCGAGCACACCGACCGCCGAATATCCCTGGCGTTCGTAGAACGAATAGGCTCGCCGATTGAACGAAGAGACACAAAGGAACAGGTGGCGCGCCTCGTCCCGGAACAGCGTCTCGGCGAACTCGAGAAGCGCGGCGCCGACCCCCCGGCTGCGGTCGCCCGGGTCGACGGCGATGGATTTCACGTAGGGCGAGCCCGCCACTCCACGGCGTTGCAGCAGGATCGCCCCCCGGGGACGCCCGCCGCCGTGGGCGATATAGAGAAGATACCCGGGATCCCGGCACGACTCGCGGCAGTCTTCGAGACTCGCGCCCAAAGTGATCCAGGGCTCCGAACCCGCCAGGAGAGAGGCAGCCCAATCGCGCTCCTCTTCGGTCGCCGCGGCAATGGCCACACCTCGAGAATCCATGTCATCCATTTCAGGCATGTCATCCATGTCAGGCCTCTCCCGGCGACCATTTCACCAGGCGCCGCTCGAGAAACGAGATGAGAGAGGTGAAGGCGACCGAGAAGACGCAGGCGGCGGTGATGGCGGCGTAGAGAAGACCGGTATCGAAATTGTACGTCGCATGGATGATGAGGGCGCCGATGCCCTCGGTCGATCCGATCCATTCGCCTACGATGGCGCCGATGACCGAAGCGCTCGCGGCGATCTTCAGAGCGGCGAAGAGATAAGGGAGTGAATTGTAGATGCGGAGCTTCCAGAAAATCTCGCCTTTCGTCGCCGAGAGGATCTTCATGAGCTCGAGCGCCTGGGGGTTCACCGAGGAGAGCCCCCGAACCATGTTGACCAGCGTGGGGAAGAAGCAGACGAGAGCGGCGATGATGACTTTCGGCGCCATGTCGTTGCCGAAGAGGAGAACCAGAATCGGAGCGAGGGCAACGATGGGGATGGAGCGCACGATGATGGCGAGGGGGAAGAACGCCTCTTCGATCGTTTTCTGGTGGACGAAGAGTGTGGCGACGGCGATGGAGAGCAAGTTCCCGAGAAGGAACCCGAGAACGCTCTCGACTGCCGTGGGTACCAGGTTCCTCGCGATAGTGCCGAAGTCTCCGAAGAGCGTCCGCGCCACGTGAACGGGCGACGGGATGATGTACTCCGGAATGCGAAAGAGGACGACCGCAAGCCACCAGAGGAGGAGTATCCCTGCGAGAGACGCCGCCGGAAGCACACGCCGCCGGGTCATCCGCAGGTCTCCAGGATTCCGCGCAGCTCTCCCGCCTGCTTGACGAAATCCGGCGTCTCCCGGAGCGAGAGCTCCCTCTTCCCCGGAAGTTTGGTCGCAACCATCTCGCGGACCCGCCCGGGGTGCGCCGCGAGCATCAGGACTCTCTCTCCGAGGTAGAGCGCCTCGGGAATGCTGTGGGTCACGAAGAGAATGGTGGTCCCCGTCTCCTTCCAGATGCGGCGGAGCTCATCGTTCAGCCGATCTCGAGTAATCTCGTCGAGGGCGCCGAAGGGCTCGTCCATCAGGAGGACCTTGGGTCCGGTCACGAGAGCGCGCGCGATCGAGACTCGTTGACGCATGCCGCCGGAGAGCTCGTGAGGGAACGCGCGGTGCCACTGCGAGAGGCCGACGAGCTCGAGGAGGTCCTCTGGCCTCGACGCTTTCTCCGAAAGGCGCCTCCCATCTCCGACCTCGAGTGGAAGCTCGACGTTCTCGCGCACCGTCCGCCAGGGTAAAAGGGCAGCGTCCTGGAAGACGAAGCCGAGGTCCCTCGCGCGGCGCGCCTCCGACGGAGATCTTCCGAAAAGCGAGAGGCTCCCGGAAGACGGCGCCACGAGATCGGCGACGACGCGGAGGAGC
>Ga0184637_10001097_pt1 | contig 18820 bp, 16 predicted proteins | sample PLM3_127_b2_FD_133143 | JGI IMG/M metagenome (GOLD analysis project Ga0184637, IMG submission 133143) | Groundwater sediment microbial communities from an aquifer in East River, Colorado, USA - PLM3_127_b2 | ecosystem: Environmental > Terrestrial > Soil > Riparian zone | place: USA: East River...
GCCGGGAGATGCGGCGCGAGGTCGCGGACGGCGGCGATCGCGTCGGGATCGGAATCGGCGCCGAAGACGTCGTAACCCTCGCGAAGCAAGTAGAGGAGGTTACGCCCCGAGCCGCAACCGGCGTCGAGGACTTTTGTCCCCGCCGGGATCCTTCCTTTGAGCAACTGGTCGAAGAGATAGATGTCGATCGGACCGAAGATCGATTCGAGGCCGGCCATCAGTTGGCAAGCCGATAATCGAATCGCGCCACTTCGCCGTCTTCGGTCTCGACGTCGAACTCGATGGGCTCGCAGCAGTTCTGGCAGTCCTCTACGAAGCGCTGCCTCCCGCGGGTCAAGCTGACCGAGACCGCGGAGTGCTCGAGGCAGGACGGGCAGCAGAAAGTGACGACTTCTTCCATGGTCTCGCAGGAATGATAGCGCGATAGATCTCACCAATCTTCTGGTGACCCCGGGCATCTGGGACGTCCACACCCACGCCGACCTTGATACGACTGAAGGCAGGCGGGCCCTCCCGCTTCTCTACGAGGGGCGGCCTGGGGTTCGCTGAGGAATGATTGCGGAGACGTCAGCGGACCTCGGGCCTCCCGAGGATCTCTCCCAACCCGTACTCGCAGGCCCTTTGGACGTTCTCGGGTGCGAGCCGCCGGTCCTGCGGAATCCGCGCTGCCTCGCGAATCGTGTCCGTTACTTCAGCGAACAACTCTTGAGCTCCTGCCTCGCCTCTCCTGGCTGTTTTCGCCGGCATGGCTGGGCGGACCACGTCGACCCACAGCCGGCGCAGCTCACCCAGCGAAGCGCCGAACAGTTCCAGCGTGTCGTGGATGTAGAGGACATCCTGTGCCTTCTTGCTGCCCGGCCGGTCCGAATGGATGAGCAGCTTCTGTACGATGAAGCCCGTCGGGTTCGGCACCCGAACGTCCACGTCGGCCGCAACAGGCACGCCGAGGTCGGGTCCGACTCGGATGCTCCACGGAGCAAGGAGAAGCAGATCCAAGTACCGCAGCTTCTGCGCGGTGACTCCGGCCATCGACACCGTGGCATCCGACGCTCCACCGCGTTTCACTCCGCTGCCGTGCAGCGGCGTCAGGAACTCCGCGTAGAAACCGGCGTTCTCTTCTCCCAAGCGATAGTGCGTCGCAGGAGGCGCGTCGTCTCCAAACAGCTCCTCGCCGAATCCAGCGTCGCTGAGCGCCGTCCGGAGATTTCCGGTTATGGCCGCGTCCGCCGAGAAGGCAAGATCGACATCGCGCGTGCGCAGGGGTAGATGCGGCGGCGGGTTGGCCAGCGGATGAAACCGATGCAAGCGATGGGCCCACCCGCCCACCACCACTAATTGACCAAGCCAGGGTCGAAGGGCAGCGATGAGTCGCGCGAAGGCATCAAGATCCTCCAAGTCAGCGACCCCCCTCGATGATGCGGCGCAGCGCTCGTTTGCGGATCAGGTCCGCCTGCTCGCGTCCCCGCGAAGGGTGCGCCGCCACGTCGACCCAGACCTGCAGAACGTCGGAAGCCGCCATGCCTCCGGGACGGACCATCCCACGAAATACGGACTGTGGCGCCGGAGCCTGCCGGACGATGACAACCGGTGGTTCGCCCGGCGCGCACGGTCGCAGATTCTTCCACGCCGCCAGGTTCGCGGGTTGGACGCGCTGGACGTACACGTAGGGTGGTACGCCGTGAACGAACCCGAGCTGGAGCGCCTCCGCGGCGGCGAACAGCGCAAGGCAGGCCCGTCCGCTGCCGACCATCCTGCGGAGCTGCGCTTGCACGTCGCCTGGGAGGACGAATCGCATCGGCACTTCTCGAACCGAGCGGGCCGACGAAGCCTGCCAACGGCTGAGCAGGTCCTCGCGGCGTACGAGGTTCAGGTAGGGGGCCGACTCGTGGAGATAGCCCTCGCTCTGGAGTTGCTGGACGAATCGGAACGCACTCATCACCGATACGTTGGCAGCGCGGGCAAGCTGCGACGCGTTCCGATACTGCCCTCGTGGTGCCGAGAGCAGTCCGTCTGGTAGCTCCGGGGCGAGCAGTACCTTCAGCATCCATTGGTTCAGATCAGTGAAGAAATCGCCAGAGTCGCGCACCGACCGTTTGGCCGAGCGTGGTAGATGCTTAGCGAGCGCGTTCATCTTCTCGAGGTGGGGGCCTCGGAAGATACGAAGGCCATCGAAGTCGATGACGCCGGCGGCCGCGTTCGGAGCATAGTTTTCAGCGAACTTGATCACTTGCTCGGCGGCGCGCGGCGAGATCTTCGGCGCGGCGACAACTGCGAGAGGCGCGGCCTTCTGCCCAGCGGCGCGCGCCGCTTGGAGTACCGCTTGGGCCAAGAGAGGCACAAGGCGATCGCTGCGACCTTCGGGACCTGCCTTCACCTCCACGGCGTAGGCGATCCCGGGCCGTCGGACGACGAGGGCGGGCTGAAAGCTGTCGCGATGGGGAGGGCGCTGCACATCCCATCCTGCTTTCTCGAACATCGCAGCTAAGAGGGATTCGGCGGACCTCCCGCGCTGGAGTGCATCGGATTTACTGGGGAGTTCGGCGTTTTTCATGACTTTCCTTGTGGCTACGAGAGCTACCGTGGCCGTGGTAATTACCGTGGCCAAGGTAAATAACATGGCCATGATAACCCGCTTCTGACGGGAGCTCAACAGGGTCGAGCGGACCGAGACCACTCCATCGACCACTCGCGCCATTCCGGATCCGACTCAGCGCCATTTCCTATCCGTAGGCCTTGATGGCGAGCCCCGCGGCTCCGGCGGCGCCGATAAGCCAGAGCTCCGAGATCTTGAAGCGGGAGAGCACGACGAAAGTGAGGACGGCCATCGCCGCCGTCGAGAGGTCGATGATGGCTCGGGTCGCGAGCACGTAGGCGGCGCCCGCGATGGCGCCCGTGGCGGCGGCGGTGACGCCGTCGACGAAAGCCTTCACCGCGGGCTGCGATCGGTGGCGGCGAAAGTAGGGCGCGGGAATCACGACGAACAGGTAGACGGGGAGGAAGACCCCGAGTGCCGAAACCGTCATGCCCCAGGGCCCGGCGACCAGATACCCGATGAACGCCACTGTGATCACCACGGGCCCGGGAGTGATCATCGCGACGGCGACGGCGTCGAGGAACTGCCGGTCGTCGAGCCATCCCTGGGTCGAGACCACTTCGCCGTAGAGAAACGGCACGATCGCGAGACCGCTCCCGAAGACGAAGGCGCCGGCCTTCGTGAAAAACCAGAGGAGGGTCGAGAGTGTGGGGGCTACCGCGACCGAAAGCTGCGGCGGCCCGACGCCCGCGAGGAGCGCCATGACTCCGGCGGGCGTTTTCCGGGCGAGCAGCAGGGTGAACGCGCCCGCGAGAAGAAACAGCCAGACGATCTCGCGCTCGGTCCAGGCCGTCGAGAGTGCCATGACCGCGAAGATGGCCCAGAGCACCCGGCTCGTCCCGAGCGTCAACCGTGTGAGCTTGAAAGCCGAGCGGGCGATGATGCCGATGACCGAAGCCCCGATGCCGTAGAACAGGGCCGAAATCCAGGGGAGTCCTCCGAATCGGACGTACGCCGCGGAGATGCCCCAGACCATCAGGAACGAGGGGAGCACGAAGAGGAGCGCGACTACCGAGGCGCCGAGGATTCCCCCGCGCACGTACCCGAGATACATGGCGAGCTGCGCCGCGAGCGGTCCGGGTGCGAGCTGCGCGAGCGCGAGCCCATCGACGTAGTCTTCTCGCGAGATCCACCTCCGCTCGTCGACGAGATCGCGCTGCATGAACCCCGCGAGAGCTATCGGTCCCCCGAACACGGTGGCGCCGAGCCGGAGGAAATAGCCGTAGAACCGCCACGAGGTCACCTTCGGATCCGCCGGCTTCGTCACCGCTTGCGAGCCCGCCTCGCCGCCCGACGCCGGGGCCCGGTGGGTCGGGCCGCCTGCAGGAGCCCACGGTACAGCGCCTCGAACAGGACGCCCCCCTGCGCGAGAAGCGCGTCGTCGTCCTCGTAGAGTTTCTGGAGCCCATCGATCAGCGCGCCCACCGCCGGCGTTTCGGGTGCGCCGAAGCGGGCGTCCTTCAGATCGAGATCGTGGACGATGGCCGCGAGACGTTCCGCGACGGCGTCTTCGACGCCGAACTTCTTCTGAAGCGTCTCGAACGTGCATCGATCGCCCTGATGACTGAGCTCGACGCCGAACATGTCGAAAGGGACCCCGTCCCCGGAAACGGCGGCGGGATCGTCGGCGAAGGCGAACCGGGCGTCGGGGTCGATGAAGCGGCGGATGAGCCAGGCGCTCGCGATGCGATCGATGCCCGGTCGGGGCCGAGTCACCCAAAGGCGGCCGCGGTACTCCTCGCGGCGAGCGCCGGCATCGCTCCTCATCACGGCGATGGGGCCCGCGGTCTCGGTCTTCAGACGATTCAGGAGGCTCACCACTCGATCCCGTCCGCCGCTCCCGAAGAAATCGACGGATTCCAAGTCGGCGAGGCGGCGTTCGAGCTCCTCCACGCGTCGGCGGGAGGCCGCGGACGGACGCCTTCGCGGCGACCGCGATTTCGAGAGGCGCCTTAGAGCGCGCTCGATCTCCTGTCCGAGCTTTCCGTAGCTCTCCTCACGCGCGCGCCGAAACTCCGCGATGATTTCGTCGTCGGACCGGCCGTCGACGCTGTCGGCGGCGAAGACGCTCGCATCGCCGCCCGCGGCCTCGATCTCTCCTTTGAGCCATTCGAAGTCCTCACGCGCGGGCGGGGAGTCGGGCAGAACGTAAGCCGCCTGTTTCACGGCTACGGCGCCCAGCTGCCGCAGGCGCCGCCAGGTTCGCACCCTGAGGTTCGACGGTGTCGAGGGCAGCTGATGCACCAGCAGGAGCCATCGCCGCGGAGCGGTCTCGTGCTTTCCGGTCATGGTTCGTGTACAAAGGGGGTCGACAAGGAGAACGAGCGATGATCTCTTGGACCATTCTGCTGACTACGTCGTGGCTCGCCGCGCAGGCGATCCCGGACGAATACCAGGAAGTCCTCACCGTCCTGGGGAAGAAGGGCGACGTTCGAGATTCCGTCCTCAAAGTGAACGTTCCAAGGACCGATCTCGCCGTTACCATCGCGGGAAGGCCGGCGCCGACCCCGTTCGGCTTCGGGGGATGGGTCGCGATCACGAAGGCGGAGGACGGCTCCGAGGTCATGATGGGCGATCTGGTCCTCACGGAGGACGAGGTCAATCCGGTGATGTCTGCGATTCTTTCGAACGGCCTCGAGGTCACGGCGCTCCACAATCACTTCTTCTGGGAGGAGCCCCGGATGTTCTACATGCACGTGCACGGGCGCGGCACAGCTTCCGAGATCGCGCGGAGGCTCGAGCCCGCGATCGACTGGATCGACGACGCGGCCCGAAAGCGGGGCGCCCCCTCGGCCGTCGCCCTCGAAGGGAAGCTGGATACGGCGCGGATCGCGCAAATCGTGGGTCACGCGGGGGAGACCAACGGTGCGGTGTACAAGATCACCATCGGCCGTCCCGACGTCGACCTGCGAGAGCACGGAGCCGTCATCAACGCCAGGATGGGCCTCAACACCTGGGCGGCGTTCGTCGGGGCGGACGAAGACGCGATGGTCGCGGGCGACGTCGCCACGCTCGAGCACGAAGTGACGCCGGTTCTCGCCGCTCTTCGCGCCTCGGGAATCGACGTCGTGGCCATTCATCACCACATGACCGGGACATCGCCCGTGGTGATCTTTCTGCACTACTACGGGACCGGTCCCACGGACCGACTGGCCGAAGGAGTGCGCGCCGCGATCGACCTCCTGGGAAAACCCGCTTCCTCCGCTCACTCCGTCAACCGGCAAAATTGAACCGCGCACCGTGGCCCTCGGGTCGGCCTTGCGCGCTCGTACACCGCGACCGCGGCCACCAGATCCTGGAGAGCGATTCCGGTGCTGTCGAAGATCGTAATCTCCTCCGGTGACGTCCGTCCCGGCGCGCGGCCCGCGACTACGGCGCCGAGCTCGGCGCGCACGTCCTCGGCCCGCATGAGCCCTCGGGCGATCGCGTGGTGAAGATCGCCGATGAGCGCGGCCTGCGGCAGCAGATCCACCACCACCGCGCTCGCCGCCATCAGTGCTTCCTCGATCTCCTGCTTGCCCTCGTCGTCGGCCCCCACGGCGGCGATGAACGTGCCCGGCCGTACGTCCTTCCGGCGGACGAACGGCGTCCGTGAAGGCGTGCAGGTGACGAGAACGTCCGACTCCGAGAGCGCCAAGGGAAGATCTGCAACCGGGGTCACCTCGATCGCGAGCTCTGACGTCATGTCGTGGGCATAGCTTTCGGCCCGAGCGGGGTCGGCGTCGAGCGCGAACGCCCGACGCAGCGGAAGCACCCGGCCGAGCGCACGAAGCTGCGCTTTTCCCTGGCGGCCGCAGCCCACGATCGTCGCCGTCGTCGAGTCGGGGCGCGCGAGGTGCTTCGCGGCGACGGCGGTCGCCGCCGCGGTGCGCAGCGCCGTGAGCTCGGAGGAGTCAAGGAGGGCGAGCGGCTGGCCGTTCTCGGCGTCGAACAGGCAGACGAGCCCCTGAATCGTGGGGAGCCCGAAACGGTCCGGATTCCTGGGAAAGTTCGCATTGATCTTCGCCGCGAACCACTCGCGGTCGAGCGCCGCGGCTCCGGCCTTCACGTGAAAGCCGCCGTCCGCGACGTGGACCCCGAGAGTCGAAGGACGCGCGACTTTACCCTCTCCCAAAAGCCGGAAGGCGCTCAGAACGGCGTCGATACATACGTCGAGCGTCAGGAGCTCCGCCACCTGCCCCCCGGATATCAGCGTCGTTTCCATCAGTAATGTGTAACACTTGTACTTAGCTGTGTCAACCGGTGTTACATCCATGACGTCCGGGCGGGGGGCATGGAAATCCTCTGGACCCTCAAGTAAACTTTATAGTTACGCTGGAGCCTACCCCCATGATCCGAGTGAGCCCTCAGGAAAAGAACCGGAAGCTCGAGGAAGTCCTCGAGCATTTGAAACGGACGCGGTCCAGTGAAGAGTGGGAATTACTGTCCTCCTTCGCCCGCGTCGTCCATGCGTCGCTCCCGGACTGGATGGCGCTCGGGATTGCGAACGCCGATCTGGCGGATCGGATCTGGGACAACTACCGGTTCTTCGTAAAGGAGCTGCCTCCTCCGACGCAGCTCTACCGGGGACTTCCGGGCCTTCACGTCGTGGTGCGCCACTCGGCCGAGGCCGAGTCCCTCCATACCGTCCGCGGGAAGTCCATTCCCATGGACACCACCATCGTCGAGACCCATACCCCGGACGCTCCCTTCATTTTCGACAGCCTCAAGAACTACTTTCGCAAGGCGGGCCTCCGCGTGTTCTCCGCCATCCATCCCATCCTGACGGTGCGAAGGCAATGGGAGCGCGTCGTTTGGATCGGAGATCCCTACCAGGACGGGGACAAGGAGCTTCTCTGCCGCTTCCGCATCGAGCACGTCGAGTCCAAGGATCGTCTGAGGCGCATACAGCACGAGATCTTCTCGATGCTGAAGTGCCTGTTCCTCTCGCTCGAGGACTTCGACGATATGCTGGCGGCGGTCGATGACGCCTCCCGGCGCCTGCGTTCGCGGGAGGACGGGAGCGACCTCGGGCCGACGAGAGATTTTCTGCGCTGGCTCAACCAGGAGAACTTCATTTTCATGGGGGTTTCGAACTACCGGCTCGGACCGGACGGGACCCCCGACCGGCAGGCAGAGAGCGCGCTCGGTATCTTTCGAGATCCCTTGCTCCTCCCCGTCGTGTTCCCCGGAGTCATGGAAAAGCTGGAAAGCCAGATCGTTCCCGCGGCCGACGACCGGACCCTGGTGGAGATCGACTATTGCCGCGACGCCTCGGCGATCTATCACCTCGAGCCTATCGATGCCATCGTCATCCGACAGTGGACGGAGCACGACATTCTCGACCGGGCAACGCTCCTCCTGGGGCGATTCTCGCAAGGCTCCTTCGTGCAGCGCTCGGCCGACGTTCCTCTCATTCGAGAAAAGCAGCGGTGGCTTCTCGAGAACTCGAACGCCGCGCCCATGTCCCATTCGTTTCGCCAGATCCGGGCGCTCTTCAACCGGTTTCCCCGGCGCGAGCTGTTCTATGCCTCCGCCTTCGAGCTGAAGCCCTTCCTCGATCAGGTTGCCCAGATGACCGGCGACGACGAGATCGCGATCCACCACCGCTTGGGCCGCGGTTACGCGGCACTGTACGTGGGCTTTTCCCGAATGCGCTACTCCTATCGAGTGGAGCAGGCTCTCGCGAGGGCTCTTTCCGAGCGCTTCGGCCCCGTGGACTCCATCGCCTCCGAAGACGCGAGCACCGTCCAGATCGTGACGTTTTATTTCGATCTCGACCTGCTCGAGCACCCGATCGACGAGGAAGCGGCGAAGCGCATCGTCGAAGAGCTGGTCACGACCTGGGAAGACTCGCTAGCCCGGGCGCTCACCGAGCACTTCGGCGAACGGCACGGGAGAGAGCTCTTCAACCGATGGGTCACGCCCGAGACAAGGAGCGGCATCTACCGCGAATCGACGCCGCCCCAGGAGGTTCCGTCCGACATCGAGCATCTCGAAGCTCTCGAGGACCGGCTCGAGCTGGGGGTGACGCCAAGAAGCGCGGAGCGGCTCACCATCAGCCTCTATTCCCTGCGGACGCTCGGCTTCGTCGAGACTCTGGCGACGCTGCGGAACCTGGGGCTCCGGGTCAAAGGAGAGATCCACATCCCCATCCGCAAACCCGATGGACAAAGAGTGCACCTCTATCGCTACGAGATCGAGGATTCTCCCGCTCGGATAACGTCCGTGGTTGCGGGCAGGTCCCGGCTCGCGGACGCCCTTCGCGCGATCGGCGAGGAGCGAGCGTCCGACGGCGCCCTCAACGCTCTGATTCTGACCGCGGGGCTCACCTGGCGGCAGGTCGAGGTGCTCCGTACGCTCAGAAACCATCTGCAGCAGATCCGCCCTCATTACAGCGTCGACACGGTGAACGGTGTCGCACTCTCGAACGCCGGGGTCGCCAAGGACCTCTTACGCGCATTCGAATCGAAGTTCGACCCCGCGCTCACCGAGCGGGAGAAAGCTATGCAAAAGGCGCAAGAGGAGCTCGATCAAGCGCTCGACGGGGTCAGAAACCTGCTGGATGACGAGGTTCTGCGCGCCCTCCAGAACCTCATCTGGTCCTCGGTGCGCACCAACTTCTACCAGAGACCGGAACGTCCGGTCATCGCCATCAAGGTCGAGAGCGGCAAGGTGGAGGGAATGCCCTCGCCGAAGCCGCTCTACGAGATCTACGTCCACGCCCGGAGGCTCGAGGGAATCCATCTGCGGGGCGGCAAAGTGGCCCGCGGCGGCATTCGCTGGAGCGACCGGCACGACGACTTTCGCATCGAGATCCTCGGGCTGATGAAGACCCAGACGGTGAAGAACGCCATCATCGTGCCCGTGGGTGCAAAGGGGGGCTTCGTGCTGAAGGGAGAGCTTCCGCCCCGGCCCGCGCTCGATGCCTACCTCGTGGATCGATATCGAGAGTTCATCTCAGGGCTTCTCGACGTGACCGACAACATCGTGGACGGCAAGGTCGTTCATCCTCCGGAGGTGGTGCTGCACGACGACGACGATCCTTACCTGGTGGTCGCCGCGGACAAGGGCACCGCTCACCTCTCGGACACCGCGAACACGGTGTCGAAGCACTATGGCTTCTGGCTCGGCGATGCCTTCGCCTCGGGTGGCAGCGTAGGCTACGACCACAAGAAAGTCGGCATCACCGCCCGCGGCGCCTGGGAGTGCATCAAGCATCATTTCCAGAACCTCGGAGTCGACGGCGAGAAAGAGCCCTTCACCTCGGTCGGAATCGGGGACATGGCGGGGGACGTCTTCGGAAACGGGATGCTGCTGTCCCAGACGACCCGGCTTCTCGCCGCTTTCAATCACCTGCACATCTTCATCGATCCCGCGCCCGATCCGGAGAAGAGCTATGCCGAGCGGGAGAGGCTCTTTCGCCTTCCGCGCTCGAGCTGGCGCGACTACCAGCTTTCGCTCATCAGCAAGGGAGGGGGGATCTTCGAGCGCTCGGCGAAGAGCATTCCGGTGAGCCCCGAAGCGAAGGCGCTTCTCGGAATCGAGGCCGACAAGGTGAGCGGTGAGGAGATGGTCCGCCGCATTCTGACGGCGCCGGTGGATCTCCTCTACAACGGCGGAATCGGAACCTACGTCAAGGCCTCGACGGAGGATCACGTCGCCGTGGGCGACCGGACCAACGATCGCGTGAGGGTGGACGCCTCCGCCCTGAGGGCGAGGGTGGTCGGAGAGGGAGGAAACCTGGGCTTCACCCAGCGGGCGAGGCTCGAGTACTGGGCGAAGGGCGGCCATCTCAACAACGACGCCATCGACAACTCCGGCGGCGTCGACATGTCCGACCACGAGGTGAATATCAAGATCCTGATGGATCTGCTGGTAAAGAAGGGCGAGGTGACGGCGCGCGAACGCAACACGGTCTTCAAGGAGATGACGGAGGACGTCGCCCGGCTGGTGCTCGCGGACAATGCGGCGCAGGCGCAGGCGCTGACGCTCGATGGCCGGAGGAGCGCTCTTCGCTACGAGGAGTTCGTCGACCTGGTCTACGAGCTCATCACGAGCGGCGTCATGGACCGTGTGGGAAGCGACGTCCCGTCCAGAAAGGAGCTTCTCGAGACCGAGGCTCGCCCCCGGGGCCTTCCTCGGCCTCTTCTCGCGCTCGTGCTCTCTCACGTGAAGATCTGGGCGTACTCTGGCATCCTCGAGAGCGACTTCCCCGAAAGCGCTTTTGGATTGCCATTTCTCACCGACTATTTCCCCGAAAGGCTCCACGTATTCTCGAAGCACTTCGGAGAGCACCGTCTGAAGCGAGAGATCATCGCGACGGGCGCCGCGAACCACGTCGTCAACCACGCGGGAGTCGAGTTCCTCTCTCGGATGACCCGATTGACCTCCCGGCCGCCGGGAGACGTGGTCAGAAGCTACATGGAGTGCTCGGGGAGCGAAAAGGCCCGCGAGAAGCGAGAGGAGATTCTGGCGTCGCGCAAAAACGCTTCCGACACCCAGCAGGCTCTCCTCAACCTCGAAGAGGTCCTGGAAAAAGCGACGAGGGCCGCCCTCGGTTCAAACGCAGCCAAGCCCGCTCCCGCCGTCGTCGGTTCCAGGAAGAAAAGCGGGCGCTGAGTCGTTCCGCTGCTGGGCTTTCACGAGGTTTTCGATGACTGGAGGGCGGCTTCGACCGTGCCCCGACACGCCGAACTGCGTGTCGACCCAATCGACCGACCCCGCGAAACGCATGCCCGCGCTCCGATTCGAGGGTGAGGTAGAGACGGTTCAGAGGGCGATCCTCGAAGTTCTGGCCGACGCGCCGCGCGCCAGGGTGGTGGAAGCGGAAGCGGACTACGTTCACGCCGAGTTCACGACCTTCCTGTTCCGGTTCGTCGATGACGTGGAGTTCGCGATCGACCCGGGTGCGAAGCGCGTCGATTTTCGTTCGGCCTCGCGAGTGGGCCACTCGGATCTCGGGACCAACCGCCGGCGGATGGAACGGCTCTCCCGAGAGCTCGAAGGGCGCGCCGGACTCGTTCGGCTTTCGTGAGTGGCTGAGGGAGATTCCTGAGCTTCCCCCCGGTTTTTCGTGAGGGACATCGACTTCATCGAAAGGGAAAACCGGTACACCGAAACGAAACAAGGCTCTCGAAGCCCCTTTCATTGGCCATCCGTCGCCGAGCCGGAATCGCGCCCTCCGATCCCGTTTTGGCACAGACATGGAATTACCCCACGGAAATAAGGTGAAAGAGATGTGGGGAATTATCACCTTTTGAAGGTGGCATCCGATTGTTAAGTCGTTGATTCTCACAGAGATATAAAAAATAGGCGTTGACAGGTATGGGGAAAATGAGTAGGCTCTCAGTACCCAGCCTGCCCTACGATCTAGATCACGGGAATCTCGGCGACTCGTGGAAAGAGCCGCCGGTTGGGAGGTCGCGATGGAGATAGAGAAGTCAGAACGGGCTGCGCGAGTCATCTCGGCGACGGCGCCGAGCGAGGGTCCGCTCCAGGTGGTTTGCTTCTCGACCTACGTCTCCGACCCGGTTCGGCAGGAGCCGCGGCATCGTGACGCTTACAACTTCCTCCTCGCCCTCCGGGGCGAGCGCATCGAGGGGGAGTCGAGGATTCCCGTCGGCAACGACGAGCGGCAGCTCTCCACGACCAACGCCAACGATTCGATCGACTGGTTCGGCGAGATGGTCGCGCGCTACATGGCCGACAACGATCTTCCGCGGCGGGTCGCGCTCGTTCCCGTCCCCACGTCACGCACGACTCTCGACTCGAGCGCCGGCCCGTGGACGTCGCTCCTCGCGATCTCGATCGCGTCGAACGGCCTCGAGGACGCGGACATCGTCGATGCTCTGCGATGGCGGATCCCACTGCCCCCGCCCGGCCACCGTAGCTCGACTGCGGCCGAGCTTTTCGAGAACCTCGCCCTTACCCGGAAGCTCGACCCCGGCGTGCCGGTGGTCCTCGTCGATTACCTCTACACCTCGAGCGCGACGCTACGCGCCTGTGCCGGCCGTCTGCGGGAGCAAGGGGTTTCGGTTCCGCTCGCGGTCTGCGCCGGACGGACGACGGACCAGGCGGTCCACGGCGCCTTCACCGTGGTCGTGGGAGAAATCTCGGTCTTCGAGCCCGGGCACTAATCCCAATGCAAGGGGGATAGGGGGACAGGAGGAGATAGGGAGATAAACTTGGCCAATAGGTCCTGATTCATCTCCCCATCTCCTCCATCTCCCCATCCCCCTTTCTTGGCGGATAGGGTAAGCTTCTCGAGCGAGGCTCGAGATGACGTCTATCTATAAGCAGTACATCGGGGGGATCTGGTCGGAGGCGTCGAACGGCAAGACCTGGGACGTCATCAACCCCGCGACCGAAGAGCCTGTCGCCACCGTTCCCTTCGGAAACGAAAACGACTGCCTGGTCGCGCTCGAGGCCGCGAACGACGCCTTCCCGTCCTGGTCCACCGCGACCGCCTACGAGCGCGGCTCCTACCTGCGGCGAATCTCGGACCTCATCCGCGAGCGCACGGACCGCCTCGCGGAAGTCACCGTCCGTGAAAGCGGCAAACCTCTGGCGCAGGCCAAAGGCGAATGGCAGGTGGCCGCGGATCTCTTCGAATGGTACTCGGAGGAGGCAAAGCGGGCCTACGGGCGGACGATCCCCTCCCGCCGCGCCTCCAAGCGGATGATGGTGCTGCGGCAGCCCATCGGGGTCGTCGGGGTCATCACCGCGTGGAACTTCCCCGCCTACAATCCGGTGCGCGCCTGGGCGGCGGCGCTCGCCGCCGGATGCACGGTCGTTGCCCGCCCTTCAGAACTCACTCCGCTCACGGCGATGGAGATCGTGAACCTCGCCCATGAAGCGGGCCTCCCGAAGGGAGTCCTGAACCTCATCAACGGCGAGCCCGCTTCGATCGGCCAGGCCCTCCTCGGCTCTCCCCTGTGCCGGAAGATCAGCTTCACCGGAAGCGTCCGCGTGGGCCGCATCCTGATGGATGGAGCGTCGCGAACGTTCACCCGCCTCTCGCTCGAGCTCGGGGGCAACGCTCCCGTCCTCGTCTTTCCCGACGCCGATCTCGAAGCCCTCGCCAAATCTTCGGTCGCGGCGAAATACCGCAACGCCGGTCAGGTCTGCGTGTCGCCCCAGCGGTTTCTGGTGCACCGCACCCGCGCCGAGGAGTTCGCCGAACGGGTTGCTCCCCACGTGCGGGCGCTCAAGCTGGGCGACGGGCTCGACCCGGCAACCGAAGTCGGACCCATGATCAACGCCGCTCAGAGGGATCGGGTCGAAGCGCTAGTCATGGACGCGCGCGCGAAAGGCGTCGAGGTTCTCGCGGGAGGCGGAAGGCCTTCGGAGCGGGGGCGAGGCTATTTCTTCGAGCCCACGCTGCTCGCGGGCGTCCAGCCGGAAATGAGGGTTTTCGAAGAGGAAATCTTCGGGCCGGTTCTCCCCGTCGCCTCGTTCGACGGTGTCGACGAGGCCATCGCCGCCGCGAACCGCACCGACTACGGTCTCGCGGCTTACGTCTGGACCAACGATCTCAAGACCGCGATCCGCTGCTACGAGGGACTCCATTTCGGCATGGTGGGCGTGAACGAATGGGCGCCGCAGGCAGCCGAGGCCCCGTTCCCCGGCTGGAAGCACAGCGGTCTCGGCGCGGAGTCCGGAGCCGAGGGTCTCGAGGAGTACCTCGAAAAGAAGCTAGTCGCCATCGGAAGTCTCTGAACCGCCAGCGACGTATTACGGAACCGGCTGGAACAGCCCGCTTGCCAGCAGGTCTCGCACCGATTCGGCGTCGTCAAGATCGAAGCTGACCCCCGTCAGGTAGCCGACGATCTCCTTCATCGGCTCGAATCTCTCGGCGCACCAGACGATCCGAGCCGAGACCGCGAGGGCGGTCTTTTGGCCTCGATTCTCGATCGAAAGGCTGACCGCGGCGCCCACGGGAAGGCTCAGGTTGGTGATGATGCAGGCTCCGGTTTCCGATATGTTGGAGATGATTCCGAAGACCGGCCGCCGATCGGTATGGGGAGGGGAGTGGAGGCGCACCGCGATCGTTGAAAGCGCCAAGAACCGGGGCGCCTGTTCCGCGTGCAGCGGCCCGGGTACCGTAGCTGCGCCCTTGGCGCTCATTGCCATGTCATCGGATGCGCCTCGAGAGGAAGCTCGCGTTTGGCCGGGGTTTGGTCTCTTTCAGTCTGCCTGGCAGCCCCTTGTCCGTCAACCGCCGCGTCTCGGCCGGGCATGGCGCGGTTGATCTCGCAGTCGGTCCGCTGTTAGCCTCTCGTTCATGGTGCTGTCCAATCGGTTCCCACGGTTCCCAATATTGTTGGTGCTTTCAGGGTCGTTCCTGGTCTCCTGCTCCGAGGCGAAGAAAGCTCCGCCCCCGCAGGCCGACGTGGAGGCTCTTCTCAAACAGAGAGCCGAGACCGAAAAGCGCGAGGCGGAAGCGGACGTGAATCCGAACCTCGGCGTCAAAGTGACCTGGACGATACAGTCCGTCGAAGTGCGGCCCCAGCCGGCGAACGAAGCCGAGCCCTACTTCGGGACTATAAAGTTCGTGATCCAAAGCGAGACTCCGGAGCTCGACGGAGTAGCGACGGAGCGGCTCGAGAGGAGCTACGACTATATCTGGGACCCAGCGACCGGCGCCTGGCTGCCGAAGTATTAGCGTTTTCGATCAGCGCCCGGCTTTGAGCAGATCGCGGATCTCGCCGAGGAGCTTGACCTCGGCGGGGGGCTCGGGAGGCGGCGCCGCTTCCTGCCTGGCCCGGAGGCGGTTCATCGCGCGGATGACGATGAAGATCGCCGCGGCGACGAGGACGAAGTCCAGGATGTTGTTGATGAAGAGCCCGTACTTGATTACTGGAGCCCCCGCGGCCTCAGCGGCTTCGAGCGAGGCATGGGTCGTCTCGCCGAGGTTGATGAAGAGCTGACCGAAATCCATGTTCCCGGTGAGAAGGCCGATGGGCGGCATGATGACGTCGTTCACCAGCGAGGTGACGATCTTGCCGAAAGCGGCGCCGATGATGATCCCGACCGCCATGTCCACTACGTTCCCCTTCATGGCGAACTCTCGAAACTCCCGCAGCCACTTTCCGATCATGAGAACCTCCCGCATCCGCTCGGCGCCCCACTCTCGTGCCTATGAGCGCTAGTTGAAGAACACCCGGGCCTCGCCCTGTTTCGCGACCAGATCGTCCAGATAGGAGACAAGCGCGTCGCGCCGCTCGATCAGGCTCTTCAGCTGGCCTCCCATGAGAAGCTCGCCGAAGCTCTCCCCCATGCTCTTGGCGTCCAGCGAGCGGAGCTTCGCAACCAGCTTCCGGTCGAACTGGACGGGGAGCTTCTTCTCCTCTTTTCCGATGTTGGCCTCGGTGATGAACGCCCGCGAGTGGTCGATGAGGACTATGTGCCAGTTGCCGTCCACAAGGAAGTTCTGGGCGTTGCGGTCCTTGTTCATGATGAGGACGTCGAACATCTTCATCACCGAGAGCTGATGGCTCCACTCGCTCGGCCGGGGAGGCGCCTGGCCTTGACGCTCCTTGTACAGTGTGCAGTCTTTGACGAAGTACTGCAGGGAGCCTTTTTGCTTGTTGGTGACGCGCTCGACCGTAGGCGGCACCATGCCCATTCCCAGAATCTGATCGAGCTCGTAGGCCGCGATCTCCGTTTCGTAGCTCTCCCAGAAACCCTTTTGTCGTCCCCGCTGGATGGGCTTGAACACGGCGCCGAACTCGACCCCGTCCTTTCTCAGGACTACTTTGCTCGGCTTGGTCACCCCCATCCCCACGTCCTCGACGGAGAGGGGCTCGGCGGTCAGGAGCATCTCCTCGATCTCGGCGTTGCGCCCAACCCAATCGATCGGACACTGGTGGGCGGCGTCTTGCGCCGCGGCGATGCCCCCGTGAGCGAGAGAGAAAGCCGTCAAGAGGAGAAGCGGTCGGGTCATGGCGGTCTAGCCTCCCTATCGGGTCGTTTCCGGAGGACATTAACTTGCTCCCAAAGGGCGCCGGTTGCAAGTGCCAAATCCGGCGCGGATAATGAGATCACATCCGAAACTCCGAGCGATTTTCCATGAAACCAGTCGGATTTCTGGCCGCCTGTCTTTTCGTCTGCTCCTACGCGAGCGCCGAGGGCGCTGAGGACGACGTCAAGGCACCGCTGCTTCCGAAGGACGGCGAGGCGGTGCTGCTGTTCCTCCTGGACAACTCGGCGAGCCTCCCGCCGCTCGATCCCGAGGTTCAGAGGCGGGACGCCATCGAGAAGATCTACACCTTCCTCGAGGGTCAGCCCTACCGGCTGGTTCTCTTCGGCGGCCGGAAGGAAGTCCACCTCGACCAGCCACAGTACTACCGGAACTCGGGGCAGTGGACCGACTTCTACTTCGCTTTCCGGGCGGCGCAGGAATTGACCAAGGAGTATCCCGCGGGGACCGAGTTCAAGATGGTCCTCATCACCGACGGCAAAATCGACCCTTCGCCCGCCGAGTGGGCCGATCAGCAAGTCCCCCCCGGCGCGGACCTGAGGACCTTTTCCGGCGACAGGACCATCGAGCTCCTGGGACAGATTCGCCAGCCCCTGTATGCGATCCTGATCGGCCAGGAAGTCAACCTCGAGCTCATCCAGAGAATGGTCGTCGCCGCCAACGGCGAGATGGCGGCGAGCGAGTCCGCCCAGGGCATCGCGGACTTCTTCGCCGACGATGGAATGCTCCTCCGCCGGTTCATCTTTCGCATCGAAGCTGACGAGGGGCTCGAGGAAATTCGGCCCATGGTCACCCGCATCGCCACCCCCGCCAGCCCCAAGGTGGAGCTCTACATCGCGAGCTCTCTTCTCATCGCGGTGGCGATGCTCGTGGGCGTCGGCGTGAGGTCCTTCCCGGGTGCGGGGGATCGCGAAGTCGTGGAGCTCCGCACGGGCGAGGCGGTCCACGTCGCGGTCGATCGTCTCCGGAGGGTCTCCTCGGACGTTCCCGCCTGGAGCTGGAAGGGCTTGTCTCTGGTCGAGTCCTCGAAAACCGCCGTCGCCATTCTCACGGCTCAGGAGAATTCGGTGGCCCTCCCGCCCACGGGCTTTGCTCTCGAGGGGCTCGATAGGACGTCTTCAGCGCTCATCGTCCTGCCGCTTCCGGAGCTCCGAGAGAGGCTCGAAGTCCTCTCGCGGGATGGAAACAAGGACGAGCAGATCTACGCGCTGAACCTCGAGTACGTAGCCAAGGACATGGAGGAGCCGCGGGTGGAACGGCTCCTCATGAGCTCACCCGCGGAGAGGAAGAAGTTTTCGGCGAGCGATTTCCTTCGCGCCAAAGTCCATCTGCTGCACAACGAGAAGCTCGGGAAGAAGCTCACTGGCGCTTGCGTCGTCTATAAGGTCTTCGGCTTGAAGGCGCAGGAGCAAGAGCTCCGGCCGGGAAGCAAGGTCCAGCTCGGGCGCTACGAGTTTCGCGTCGACGAGCTCACCAAGGGCGGCCGGAAGGATTTCCGTCTCGGTCTGAGCTACGAGCGGGTGCCCTCGCCCCTCTTTCTGAAGCGCCTCGTGCCCGCCTCGGTGCAGCGCGCTCTGCGGCTCCGCCGGAGCCACGAGCGCGTCGTTCGCTAGCGTCGAGCCTTCCATTCCTGATAGCGTTTCCGGCGCCGTGACGTCGTTCGAGAAGCTGGGCGCGTTCTACCTGGGGCGCCCCTCTGATCCCGCGAGCAATTCCCCGAGCGCATCGCCGCTCCTCTACGACTCGAAAGACCTCACTACCCACGGCCTCATCGTGGGGATGACGGGAAGCGGCAAGACGGGCCTCGCGATCGTGCTGCTCGAGGAGGCGGCCCTCGGCGGGATCCCCTCGATCGTCATCGACCCCAAGGGGGACATGGCGAACCTCGCGCTCCGGTTTCCCGATCTGCGTCCCGAGGACTTCCTTCCCTGGATCGAGCCGCGCGAAGCGCTTTCGCGCGGAGTGACTCCGGAAGATCTGGCGCGGGAGACGGCGCGGAAATGGGAGGCGGGCATCGGGGAGTGGGGCCAATCGAAGGACAGGCTCCGCGCGCTCGAGGCGGCGAGCGCGGTCGACGTCTATACCCCGGGAAGCGCTTCCGGGCGGCCCCTTGCGGCGCTCCGGAGTCTGGGTGCCCCGCCTGCGAGCGTCCTTCGCGACGAGGATGCGCTCCGCGAGAGAATCGTGAACGCCGCCTCCGGCCTTCTCGGGCTCGCCGGGATCGAAGCCGATCCGGTGACGAGCCGGGAGCACGTGCTCCTCGC
>Ga0184637_10001098_pt1 | contig 18818 bp, 25 predicted proteins | sample PLM3_127_b2_FD_133143 | JGI IMG/M metagenome (GOLD analysis project Ga0184637, IMG submission 133143) | Groundwater sediment microbial communities from an aquifer in East River, Colorado, USA - PLM3_127_b2 | ecosystem: Environmental > Terrestrial > Soil > Riparian zone | place: USA: East River...
GCAGAGGTCACCGCCTCTCCAGGAGGTACGGTGATGATCTGCCGGCCCATGACTTCACGGATTGGCCGGTAGGAAGGTTGCCCCAGCAGGTCGCGCAGTGTGACCATGCCCACGACCTGCGTGCCGTCGATGACGGGCATCCCGCTGATGTCGTGGACACGAAATCGCTCCACGACGGCAGACACAGTTTCGTTGGGGCGAGCCGTCACGACCGGCTTCGCCATGACTTGAGAAACGGTCCGCATTTACGCGCCGCCGAGTTCCGTCTGGCGGGCGGGCTCTGCTGCGGTGAGCGCTACGAAGGCGTCGTGCAGTCGCTGGTAGGTGGCCTCAAGGTGTTCAGGGATCACTTTCGTATCCCCGAGCACCGGCATGAAGTTTGTGTCGCCCACCCAGCGAGGCACAACGTGGATGTGGAGATGGTCCTCGATGCCGGCTCCGGCTACCCGCCCGAGGTTCATACCGACGTTAGTTCCTTCGGGATGGAATGCCATTTCCTGCGCGCGCATGGTAAGTTCCAGCAGCTTCATCAATTCAAGCTTCTCAGAATCGCTCAAGTCGCCCACACGTGGGCGGTGCCGGTACGGCACCACCATGGCGTGCCCGGAATTGTACGGGAAGAGGTTCAAGATGACAAACGCAAGGGGGCTGCGGTGGACGATCAGGGATTTGCGATCATCCTTCCCGGACGCGGCAGCGCAAAAGATGCAGCCTTCTGCCTTTGGCGCCCCCACATATTGCAGGCGCCATGGCGCCCACAACTGCTTCATCGAGGGCTGTGCTCTGGATGTCCGGGTCCCGGGGGACTCCCCGGCCCCTGGCGGGGCCGAAAGGGCGGTCTTTTTCGGCGATGCGTACCCCCCTGATGTGGCGCAGGCGGGCGCGCCCTTTGAGGCGGCCGGGCGGGGCGGCGCTGCAGAAACTCGAGAGCGGCCTGGGCAGCCGCTTGCTCCGCTTGTTTCTTGCTCTGGCCCCTTCCCTCTCCGAGCGTCCGTCCCCCGGCGTCGACGGTGGCAACAAACACCTTGGCGTGATCTGGGCCTACCTCGTCTCTGATCCGATACCGTGGAAGCCGGCGCTCGCGCTCCTGCAGCAGCTCTTGCAATGAGCTCTTGTAGTCGTCACTTGGCAGTTCGAGGTCTTCGAATGTCTCCTGGAACCACTTCGTGGACACGGCATGCGACACGCCAAAGCCGGCATCGACGTAGATGGCGCCGAGCACGGCCTCGAGCACATCAGCGAGCAGCGCGGGTCGGGCCCGGCCGCCGGCCTTTTCCTCGCCCTTGCCGAGCCGGATGTAGCGGCCCAGATCCAGCGCCTGGCCGATCCGGGCAAGCCAGGGCTCGCTGACAATGCGGGCCCGCAACTTCGCCAGTTCGCCTTCAGGCGCGTCGGGGTATCGGTGGTAGAGATGGTCGCATACGACGAGATTCAGCACCGCGTCCCCGAGGAGTTCCAGCCGTTCGTACGACTCTCGTCTACCGCCGCGGCCCTCGTGGCCGAAGGACCCATGCTGCAGGGCAAGATTCAGCAAATGCCGGTCTCGAAAACGAAGATCGAGTTTGCGCTCGAGCTCAGCGAGCAGTGTGTCTCGCTCAGTGTCGATCTGTGGGGGTGCGTCCTGCGGCAGCGGAGCGTCCTGCGGCAGCGGAGCGTCCTGCTCAGTGGCCATCGTACCTGCGCACGATGAGGATGGCGTTGTGCCCGCCGAACCCAAATGCGTTGGACATCGCGGCGTCGACGCGCATCTTTCGCGCGGCGTTCGGCACGTAGTCCAGATCACAATCGGGATCTGGAAACTCGTAGTTGATCGTCGGCGGGATCGCGCCGTGCTCGATGGCCTGCACGCAGGCGATCAGCTCCACGCCACCGGCCGCCCCCAGGAGGTGACCGGTCATCGACTTCGTGGAGCTCACCGCCACCTTTTTTGCGTGCTCTCCGAATACCCGCTTCACCGCCAGCGTCTCGGTGCGATCATTGTAGGGTGTGCTGGTGCCGTGCGCGTTGATGTAATCGATCTGCTTCGGCTCCATATCCGCGTCCCGGAGCGCATTGCGCATGCTGCGGGCGGCGCCGTCGGCCTCCGGATCCGGTTGCGTGATGTGGTACGCGTCGCCGGACACCCCATACCCGACCAGCTCGGCGTAGATGTGGGCCTCGCGGTGCTTGGCGTGCTCCATCTCCTCCAGCAGCACAACGCCTGAGCCTTCGCCCATGATGAAACCATCGCGCTTCGCATCGAAGGGCCGGGAGGCCTTCTGCGGCTCGTCATTGCGCGTGGACACCGCCTTCATCGAGCAAAACCCAGCGATGCTAAGCGGGGTAATTGCCGCCTCGGAGCCGCCCGCCAGCATGGCAATCGCCTCGCCGCGCTGGATGTTGCGGGCCGCGTCGCCGATGGCGTTCCCCCCCGTCGCGCACGCTGTGACGACCGCGCTGTTGGGTCCCTTGGCGCCGAGCAGAATTGAAACAATCCCCGACGCCATGTTGATGATGATCATCGGGATGAAGAAGGGACTGACGCGATCCGGGCCGCGCTCGATCAACGTGCGGTGCTGCTCTTCCCAGGTCGTGGCCCCGCCGATCCCCGAGCCGATCAGCACCCCGACCTGTGTGCCGTTCTGCGGTGTGATGGAGAACCCCGAGTCGTCGAGGGCCATGCGGCTGGCGGCATACGCAAACTGCACAAAGCGATCGTTGCGCCGGATTTCCTTCTTCTCCATGTAATCGGCGGGATCGAAGTCGCGCACTTCGGCCGCGATCTTCGAATCGAACCCGGAGGTATCGAACCGAGAGATCCGATCCACGCCACTGCGTCCTTCCATCAGCGCGTTCCAGAATCGGTTCTTCCCGATCCCGACGGGACTGATGACGCCGAGGCCTGTGATAGCGACGCGCTTGGGTGGCATACGTGCCGGACCGATGGGTCCGGTATTTACTTCGCGGGAGCCTCGCTCATGTGCGCTTCGATATACTTGACTGCCTCGCCGACCGTGGCGATCTTCTCCGCCTGCTCATCGGGGATCTCGATGCCGAACTCTTCCTCGAGCGCCATGACGAGCTCGACGACGTCGAGGGAGTCGGCGCCCAGGTCTTCGACGAATGACGCCTCATCTTTGACTTCTTCTGCGGAGACCCCTAACTGCTCTACCACGATGCCCTTCACACGATCAAATACCGGTGCCATTGGGTTTCCCACCCCCGTCCGATTATACCGCCTGTATCGCGAAGTAGCCGGCAGGCAGTAGCCAGTAGCCACTCAGACGGCTACGTTGGCTTTCGACTGCCTACTGCTTACTGGTTACTGCCTACTATTGCATCACGAGGCCGCCGTCAACATTCAGGACTTGCCCGGTGATATACGCGGCGGCGTCGGACGCGAGGAATACGACAGCAGCCGCCACCTCGTCAGGTTTCCCTGCCCTTCCCAACGGTACCTGCTCAATGTAGCTTTTGGCCACCTCGGGCGGTAATTGCTGTGTGATCCCGGCGTCGATGAACCCCGGCGCCACCGCATTGACCGTGATCCCCCGTGAGGCGACTTCACGGGCGATCGCCTTCGTCATTCCGATGATACCGGCCTTCGCGGCGGAGTAGTTGGCCTGACCGGCGGTGCCGATCTGCCCTGCGACCGACGTAATATTGATGATCCGGCCGCCGCGCTGCCTGAGAAACTCGCGGAGGACCGCCTTCGTGCAGTTGAACGTACCCGTGAGGTTGGTGTCGATGACCGAATCCCAGTCTTCCTCTTTCATACGCAGTACCAAGGTATCGCGCGTGATGCCAGCGTTGTTGACGAGGATGTGCACGCCCCCCAGGGCTTCCAGGGTTTCCTGGACGAGTCGTTGAGCCTCCGCTGCCACTGTGACGTCTGCCTGCACGGCACGCGCTCGTCCGCCTTTCTCCTCGATCGCGCGGACGACGTCGTCCGCGGCGTGGCGGTTCCTTCCGTAGTGCACGGCCACGGCAGCTCCCTCGCCGGCCAGGGCCTCCGTGATCGAGCGTCCGAGCGCACCGGACGCACCCGTCACAATCGCGACTCTTCCCTCGAGCGAGGCCATCAGCGCGTCCCGACCTGTTCGAGAGATCTCATGGTTTCTTCGAGCGATGCCTGATCTTCCACATGAAGTGTATGCGCGCCGGGGATCGTCTTCTTGATGAGGCCTGAGAGCGTCGTCCCGGGACCGATCTCCACGAACGTCGTAATGCCTCGTTCTCCCATGGCCCGCACCGACTGTTCCCAGCGGACCGGACTGGCGACCTGAGCAATCAGCAGGCGGCGGATTTCCTCGGCCTGGCTCACCGGTCTCGCCGTCACATTGCTGACCACAGGGATGCGCGAGTCCTGGATCGTGACCTTCCCCAGTACGCCCGCAAATCGGTCCGCGACGGGTCGCATCAGGCTTGTATGGAACGGGGCGCTGACAGCCAGCTTCACCGCGCGCTTGGCTCCGGCCGCCTTGGCCAGCTCAATGGCGTGATCCACGGCCGCCGCCTCGCCCCCAATCACGACCTGGCCCGGGCTGTTGAAGTTTGCCGGCTCAACCACTCCGCGGCCTCGCGCCTCCTCGCACACCCGCTCAACCGCCGGCCCATCGAGTCCCATCAGGGCCGCCATCGCCGTCTGCACACCCTTGGCGGCCTCTGCCATGAACTGACCGCGCTGCTGTACCACCCGCACGGTGTCAGGGAACGCGACCGCTCCTGCGAAGACGAGGGCGGTATATTCCCCGAGGCTCAGACCCGCGGTCAGCGTCGGTGCTGGAATTCTCGAGCGCACGGTGTTCAGGGCAGCAATGCTGGCAGTAAGGATGGCCGGCTGTGTGTGCTCGGTCTGTCTCAGAACTTCGTCGGGACCCTCCCAGCATAACCGGCGCAGGTCGACGCCGAGGACCGTTGACGCCGTGTCAAAGGCTTCGCGCGCCTCCGGGTACGCTTCGGCAAGCTGCCTGCCCATGCCCACATATTGGGCGCCCTGGCCTGGGAACACGAATGCGATCGTCATTTCGTGCACCTGACGGAAGTATTGTGCCAGACCAGTCGGCAGTCGCCAGTAGGCAGTCGGCAGTCAATGCTAGTCCTCATTGGCTTTGTGGCTGCCTACTGCAGACTGCCTACTGCCGCCTGTTCTTCGCCGGAATCGTCCAGCGAATTGCACACGACGCCCAGGTGAGCCCGCCCCCAAACGCGACCATGACGACGACGTCACCTTCCTTAATCTGTCCGGAGCGGACGGCTTCGTACAGTGCTACCGGCACCGATGCCGCCGACGTGTTGCCGTACCGCTCGACGTTGACGAAGAATTTTTCCCTCGGCTGGCGCAGTCGTTCGGCCGCAGCATCGATGATCCGAATGTTGGCCTGATGAGGGATGAACCAGTCGACATCTTCAATGGCAATTCCGGCGCGCTTGACGGCCTCTTCAATCGCTCGCGGGATACACCGCACGGCGAATTTGAATACCTCTCGTCCGTTCATCGTGAGGTAATGCTGCTCGCGCTCAACCGTCTCGTAGCTCGCCGGCAGACGCGATCCGCCGGCCGGCAGCGCGATGAATGGACCGCCGGAGCCATCGGAGCCGAGGTGAAACGACAGGAACCCCTTGCCCGGCTCGCATGGCTTCATGACAACGGCGCCTGCGGAGTCCCCAAACAGCACGCTGGTGTTGCGATCTTTCCAGTTGATGATCTTGGAGAGCGTTTCTGCGCCAACGACCAGAACGGTGTTAGCCTGGCCGCTGCTCACGTACCCGTGCGCGACCGCCGCGGCATAGGCCCAGCTGGTGCAGGCCGCGGAGACGTCGAAGGCGCCGGCATGCTTGGCGCCGAGCCGGTCCTGGAGGATACAGGCGGTAGCGGGAAACAGCATGTCCGGCGTCGCCGTGCCAACGATGACCAGGTCGATCTCTTCGGCCGTTACGCCGGCATCTGCCAGTGCTTCTTTCGAGGCCTCGTAGGCGAGATCAGAACTGGCCTCATCAGGCTCGGCAATCCGGCGCTCACGGATCCCTGTGCGGCTGACGATCCATTCGTCAGTGGTATCGACGAGTTGCTCCAACTCCGCATTGGTCACGACGCGCCTGGGAATGTAGCGCCCTATTCCAACGATCGTAGAGCTCCTCATGGAGACCTACGTACTCCGGGCCGCCGCCGCTGCATTCAGCGCAGGCAGTTGCGACCGGATCTCCTGCACAAAGTTGTGCGAGACAGCCTCGGCGGCCGCGCGGATCGCATTGCGGATGGCCCGCGCGTTGCTGCTGCCGTGTGCGATGATGCACACGCCGTTGATACCGAGGAGAGGCGCGCCGCCGTACTCCCGGTAGTCGATGCGCCGGTAGGCGCGCCGGACCTTGCCCACGAGCGGTGCAACGTACAGTTTGAGCAGCCGGCCCCGCCATCCGACCAGCTCGCCCTTCACGATGCTACGGATCGCGAGGGACAGTCCCTCACCGACCTTGAGGGCGATGTTGCCGACGAAGCCGTCGCAGACGATCACGTCGGCAACGCCGCTGAAGATATCGCGCGCCTCGACGTTGCCGACCAGCGTGAGGCCGGGCGAAGCGCGCAGCAACTCGGTCGTGGCGGCGGTCAGATCATTGCCCTTGCCTTCCTCTGTCCCATTACTCAGCACGCCAACGCGCGGTGCGGCAACGCCGAGGACACGATTGGAATAGACGGTACCCATGAGCGCAAACTGCTGGAGGTGATGCGGCTTGCAGTCAACGTTCGCGCCGACGTCCAGGAGAATCACGGGCGTCTTGCCCGTCGTCGGAAGGACTGCGGCAATCGCGGGACGGTCGACACCCGAGATCCGCCCTACCCCCAGCAGCGCCGCGCCCATCGCGGCGCCCGTATGGCCGGCACTCACAACGGCATCGGCACGGCCGTCGCGGACCAGTTCCATCGCCACCACGATCGACGCCCGCCGTTTCTTCCGCAACGCCATTCCCGGGGACTCGTGCATCTGGATGACTTCGGGCGCGTCGGAGACCTCAAGGGTGAGCCCATCGATGCGGTGGCGCGCGAGTTGAGAGTGGACCTCGGCCTGTGGTCCCACCAGCACAACCTGTGTATGTAGTTCTCGGGCGGCGGCCACGGCGCCGGCGACCACGGCTTCAGGCGCGTGGTCGCCACCCATAGCGTCCACTGCGATCTTCATCGGATGTCGGCGTCCTTCAGCGCTTTCTGGGTTCCTCTTCCTCGACCTTGATAACCTCTCGACCCGCGTAGAACCCGCAATTCGCACAGACCCGGTGCGGCCGCATCTGAGCATGACACTTCGGACACTCGACGAGCGTGACGGGCTTGACCTTCCAGTGCGCCCTTCGATCAGCTCCGCTCTTGGGGGAGCGCCGATGCTTTTGGATTCCCATGTGTGATGCTCCTTCGTTGTTCCAACTAGGGCCTAGGCCCTGGGCCTAGTTCCTACTACTTCTCGGGTAACTTGTCTCGCAGTTTGAGGAGAGGCGCCAGCCGCGGATCGACATCCGCGACCTGATGGCTGCACGTCGTCTCGTTCCAGTTTACGCCGCACTGCGGGCACAGACCGCGGCAGTACGGTCGACACAGCGGAATCATCGGCAGAGCCAGCAGCAGCTGCTGGCGGACCACCTCGGTGACATCAAGGATCAAATCTGGTCCAAGTGGGTGGATGAAATCCTCGTCCTTCAACTCCCGTTGCTCTTCTCTGCCCGATCCGGCCCCGGCATCCACGAGGAATTCCTCATTCAAGTATGCCCGCAGAGGCAGCCGCAATGGCGTCAGGCACCGACCGCACGAGAGCGGCGTGGAGGCCTCAAGCGTTCCACGCAGCCGGACGGTCGTTCGATCGCGGAAAATTTCAACTTCGCCCGTTACGGGGACGTCAAACACCACGTCTTCGGTCAGGCTGTTGATCGTTTCAGAAAATGAGGCGCCGACGACCTGTCCAGCTTCCAGCGCCGCAACCTCGATCCGCACGGGAAATCACCCCAGAACAGACTTTTCATTATAACTCAAACTTCTCTCGCAGACGGCGTTCGATATCCTCAGGAACGAGTCCGGAGACTGAGCCGCCGAGCCGCGCGACCTCTCGAATCAGGGTCGAACTCAGGAAATAGTACGCCGGTGCCGTCATGAAAAACACCGTGTCAAGCTCGGGCGCCAGCCGCTGATTCATCGAGGCCTGTTTGAGTTCGTATTCAAAATCGACCACGGCGCGTAGTCCTTTGACCAGCACCGATGCGCGTCGTTCTTGCGCAAACGTCACGGTGAGTCCGGTGTACTCGGCCACATCAACATTCTTCACGCCTGCGGTCGCCTTCCGAAGCATCTCGAGGCGTTCCTTCACGGAAAAGAGTGGAGTCTTCTCCGAATTGGTGGAGACCGCGACGATCACACGCTCAAAGACACGCGCCGCACGCGTGATGACGTCGAGATGCCCCAGGTGTAGAGGGTCGAAGCTCCCCGGATAGACGGCTACGGCCATCTAGACGACTCCTTCTTCTTCCATCTGTTTGTAGTACCAGAGCACCGTCTCACCGTATCGCGCCTCTTTGTAGCGCTCCAGTCCCGGCTCCGGCTCAGGACGGTCGCGCCAGTGTCCTTCCGCCACGATGACGCCCAAAGGCGCAAGCACATCCGCGGTCACCACACCGCGCAACACGCGCGGAAGCCAGGCCTCTCCATACGGTGGGTCTGCAATCACGATGTCAAACTGGCGACCGGTGCTGCCAAGTTCACGGATCGCACTCATCGCGTCCCTTCGCCATACCTCCGCGCGTTCCGCCGTCCCTTCCGCAGCCAGCTGGTCACGGATCTCAGTGGCGAGGGCGCTGTGCTGCTCTACGAACACCGCGAACTGTGCGCCCCGCCGGAGCGCTTCCAGACCAAGACTGCCTGTCCCCGCGAAGAGGTCCAGCACTCGCGCTCCCGGTACGCGCGCGGCGAGACTGTTGAAGATCGCGTCCCTGACGGCCTGCTGCGTGGGCCGGACGCGCCGACTCCGCCCCGACCCTCGATCTCTCTGAACCCTCTCGTCGCGCTCCGGTCTCCGCATCATCCCGCGGATACCTGGGCCTGCCTTCCGAATGCGCGCGCCACCGCTTCACGTAGACCTGAGTGCTCGGGCCGCTTCAACTCGGGATCAGCTTGAAGCAAGCGAATGGCTTCCTCACGCGCACGCTCGAGTAGATGCACGTCGGCCAGCACGTCGGCGATCTTCAGGTCGGGCAGCCCGTGCTGGCGGGTTCCAAAGAATTCGCCCGGTCCCCGCAGTTCAAGGTCGCGCTGGGCGATCAGGAATCCATCACTGGTCTCAGCCATCGACGCCAGCCGTGTCTCGGCCGCCTCGGTTCGCGCATTCGCCAGGAGGACGCAATAAGAGGTCTCAGACCCTCGGCCGATGCGACCCCGCAGTTGATGCAGTTGCGCGAGTCCAAACCTGTCGGCGTCCTCGATGACCATAATCGTTGCATGAGGTACGTCGATGCCGACCTCGATCACCGGCGTGGCGACCAGCACCTTGACCTCGCCGGACCTGAAACGCTCCATGGCGGCGTCCTTTTCATCCGGTCGCATCCGGCCGTGAATCAACCCGACCACCAATTCTCCGAACACATCACGCTGCAGCCTGGCGGCCAGCGTGACCGCCGCCTCCGCCTGCAGCTTCTCTGAGTCCTCAATCAACGGGCAAACGATGTATGCCTGTTGATTCTGGCGTACCCGCTCATTGACCCAAGCGTACACCTCAGGCCGCTTCTCTCCGCCGCGGACGTATGTTCTGATCGCGCCCCGGCCAGGGGGCGATTCATCCAGGATCGATACGTCGAGATCGCCATACAGTGTCATGGAGAGCGTGCGCGGAATCGGCGTCGCGGTCATGACGAGCACATCAGGGTGGAATCCCTTTCGCCCAAGCGTTGCTCGTTGCCCCACGCCGAACTTGTGCTGCTCATCGATGATGACGAGACCCAGGCGTTTGAAGTCGACGCCTTCCTCAATCAGTGCGTGCGTCCCGATGGCAACATCGGCCGTTCCCACGCGCACGGCTTCTCGGACCAGTTTGCGATCGCGTGCTCTGCCGCCCCCGGTGACGAGCGCCAGCCTGATGCCAAGCGGCTCCATGAGGCGCTTGAGGGTTACGTAGTGCTGCTCAGCCAGGATTTCGGTCGGCGCCATCAGCGCACCCTGATACCCTCCACCGACGCACAGAGCAATCGCCGCGGCCGCGACGACCGTTTTTCCTGATCCGACGTCTCCCTGCAGCAGCCGGTGCATCGGGCGCGAACGCAACAGATCATCGGCAATTTCCTGGATGACGCGATACTGGGCGGCCGTCAGCGCATACGGCAGACCCTTCAAGAATCGGTCGAGCAGCTTGGCCCCCGGTCTGTACCGAAAGCCCTTGTCGATATCTTCCAGCACCCGTTTGCGCAACAGCAGCCCGAGTTGCATGGTCAGCAACTCGTCGAAGGCGAGGCGCTGGCGCCCGCGCTCCTCGTCGCCCCGAGCCTCCGGGAAGTGCAGCGCCTGCAGGGCGTCGGCGCGGCCGGCGAATCCGTGCTGCCGGCGGATCTCGGCGGGCAGTATTTCAGGGACATCGGGCAGCGCCGATGCGAGGGCCGCGGCGATCACGGTGCGCAGCACGCGCGGGGTGAGTCCTTCAGTTGCGGGATGGATGGGGACGATGCGACCCGTGTGCAGCCGGTCGTCCTCATCACCGGTGAGAATCTCGAATTCGTCGACCGCCATACGCAGCGCGCCGTACCGCTCGACCTTTCCGTGCACGATCATACGCAGCCCTCGCCGGATCAACTTGCGGAGATATCGCTGACCGAACCAGGTCGCCTGGAGGATGCCTGTTTCATCGCTGAGCGCCGCGTGGAATTGATACACGCCATGCCGGCGCTCGCTGACGGCAACGACCGTTCCCTGCGTCGTGGCCCGGTTCCCCGGTGTGAGTGAGCCGATGCTGGCAATCCGGCTCCGGTCTTCGTAGCGATGCGGACGGTGATAGAGGAGATCACCGACTGTATGAAGACCCAGGCGCACAAGTTGCTGCGCCCTGGCGGGACCGACACCCTTGATGAACTGGGCTGACGCTTCGAGGGGGGAGCCGGGTCTGGAGCGGGCCGCCGGAGGCGCAGTGTGAGCACGTGTCGGCGTCATTCGCGGGTCTGTTCGCCGCACCCTGAGTGAACCCTTTCCTCACCTATGAGGGTGTGATAGAATGCCGTACCGTGTTCCCGTAGTTAGGAGGCTTGAGGATGGCAAGGGAGTGCGCAATCTGTGGAAAGACTCCGGTGACTGGGCACTCGATTAGTCACTCGGCGGTGAAAACCAAGCGGCGATTCTTACCGAACCTCCAGAAGGTCCGCGTACTGGTCGGCAAATCTCGCCGGCGTATGGTGGTGTGCACGAACTGCTTGAAGTCGGGACGAGTCAAGAGGGCCGTCTAGGCCCCCGCGCTCTCCCCGTTTCGCACTTTCTCCTTCAGTTCAAGAATCAAGCTCTCCACGTCATCCTCATCTAGCACGTAGCGCCGTCCGCAAAAATTGCAGTGCACCTCTACGTGGCCTTGCTCAGCTACGATGTCTCTGAGCTCGTGCTTGCCCAGGCTGGCGAGCACGCCTTTGACCTTCTTCAGCGAGCACCGGCAGGCAAAGCGGACGACTTGTCTCGCGACGATGCTGGTCCGAACCTCCCCCAACGCCGTATCCAGGATTTCCTCAGGGCTCCGCCCCGAGGAGACCATCGACGTGATCGTTGGAAGGACTTTAGCTCGCTCCTCCAGATACGTCACGGTATTCGCGTCAGCCCCCGGCATGAGCTGAACGATCAGTCCACCAGACGCAATGACCCGTTCTTCAGGCGACACAAGTACGCCAAGAGCTACGAGCGAAGGGGTCTGCTGCGACTGCGCAAAATACGCCGCCAGGTCCTCCCCAATCTCGCCCGAGACAAGCGGCACGCTGCCGTGGTAGGGCGTGCGCAAGCCGAGATCCATCGTGACGTGGAGTGTCCCTCGTCCGACCGCGCCGCCCACGTCGAGTTTCTTACTCGGCGTCAGCGGAAGATGCAAGGTGGGGTTGGCCACGTATCCCCGGACCGATCCGCCCGCGTCACCGGTTGCGAGCACACCGCCGAGTGGCCCATCGCCGAGGACCCGGACCGTGACTGATTGCCCGGATCTCAGCATTCCACCGATAAGACCGGCCGCCGTCAGCGTGCGCCCCAGCGCCGCTGTTGCGGTGGGCGCGGTACCGTGCCGGCGGCGGGCCTTCTCCACTGCAGCAGTGGTCACCGCAGCAAGCGCCCGGACCGTCCCATCTTCGGTAATCGCGCGAACCCAGTAGTCTGCCATACAGAGGCGCAGTGTTCTCCCTTTTGTATTTGCCCGAGAAGCCGCTATTTGTGGTTGATCACGATAAGGAGGCGACCCCGGCCGATTCGAACGGTTGCCGGAGTTGCCTCTATGACGTTGCTGATGGTCAGAGTTGTTCCCTGTCTTATTGTGGCATCTTTCATAGAATACCTGAAATGCTTCAAGGTGACGCCGGTCACCCTCGCAGTGAGCGGGATCAATGAGACGATATCACCGCGGCGTCCAGAGATCTCCGTGATCTTTCTTGCGAGAAAGGCTTCTTGTTTGTCGCCGATGATTGTTGCCCGCACACCCGCGGACTCTGCCTTGATGAGCAGCGTAACACTGGCCAGTGTCTGGTCGAGGCGGCCCCCGAGCACGCCCACGAACTCGACGTCCGTGACGCCCGCATCAAGGGCCGTATCGAGCGCCAGCTCAGTATCGATCTTGCCCTTGTGAACGGGATGGCGGAGAAGCTTCGCGCCGCGAGACGTGGCCCATCGTACCAACGCCGGGGGCGCGGAGTCGAGGTCGCCCACCACAATGTGCGGCGGGAAGCCCAACCGCCGTGCGGCACGCACGCCACCGTCCGCGGAGATCACGAGGTCAGCGCGGCGCAGCCGGCTGCGGAGATCCTGGCGAGGCCGCAGGGGGCCATTCGCGATGACGATGGCCACTCGCCTGGTCCGCCCTCCTCTCAACGTCTTAGGCAGGCTGCACCGGACGGATGCGTTGCATGGCCCGGAGGACCAGGAGAGTCAAGACAACGCTGATGACGACCTCAGGCAACATGTAGCTGCCGTTGTAGAGCGCCGAGTAGAGGACCGGGGAGACACCCTTAGGAGCGTATTGCGCAAAGAAGACAATGCCGGAGACAAGATGCGCCAGCCACCGTCCTGCGCCGCCGATGACAATCCCGAGCACCGGCCGCCCCGGGAAGAGCCCCGCCAATCCGAGCGCTCCAAATGCCACGGGGTAGTCGAGTAATACTTGGATGGGATGTGTGAAGAAGGGATCGAAGATATAGTTCACCATTCCGGCAAGTATCCCAGCCGTGATCCCCCACTTGGCCCCCCACCGCAGCGCGATATAGAAGATCGGGACCATGCTGCCGGCGGTGATCGATCCACCCTGCGGCAGCTTGTAGATCCTCACGTTGCTCAGCACCACCACAAGGGCAGCGGCGATGCCCAGTTCCACCAAACGTTGAAGGGCCTGTCTGTTCATGACATTCCTCCCGGAAATCAAGAGCCGCCAACCGAGCCAGGCTGGCGGCCATCTTCCCTACTCCCCACGCCAGTATTACCTGGTTCGGGTCCTATGGGTCGGCGTCGACCACGGACGCCCTCTCAGCCCGGCTCTCCCGAGCTCCCCACTTGCCTACACTATTCAAGTGTTAACCACCATTTTAACATAAGACTCCTGACTAGCAGCCGGGGCAAGAACGTCACTGTCTGAAGTTGTGCACGGCCAGCGCGAGGGAGGGTGGAGCCTTTGGCCGGGTCCCCGTATCAGTTTCAGTCGGGGAGAGGCTCCGCCCTCCCTCGGAGCTGGCCACGACCGCTGGATTCCAGAAGTCGCCACAATTCATCGCGATCCGGCGGCTCAAGTATTGATCGCGTCCCACCGCGTAAGATGACACGCTGGCGAGGGGTCATGATCCCGATCTGCTTGACCGGTATACCAGCTACTTCGAGGGCTGTCACCGCAATATTTTTCTCCGGTGTTGTGATCAGCATCGCCCCGCTGCCGATGAGCGCCAGCGGATCAATCTCCAGGGCCTGGCAAATAGCCGCTGTTTCTGGATGCACCGTAATCTGGTCGGCCCAGAGCTCTACGCCAATACCGGCGGCTTCCGCCAGCTCCCAGGAGCCCATGAGCACCCCGCCTTCGGTGACATCGTGCATTGCGCTCGCGCCTGACCGCGCCGCGATTGCGCCTTCGGGCACAACGCTGATCTTATCGATGAAGCCCCGGGCTCTGGTCAAGATCGCACGATCAACCCGCCCCACCAGTCGTGGCGCAAGGTCCGTCGCCAGAATGGCCGTCCCTTCAATACCCGCCCCTTTGGTCAACAGCAGCGCATCACCGGGGCGGGCTCCGCGGGCGCGCAATACCCTGCCCTTCTGGGCCTTTCCGAGCGCGGTGACAACTGCGATCGTCCGCGTGATCCCCGTGGTGACTTCGGTATGGCCGCCCGCGATTTCGACGCCAAGGGAAGATGCGGCTTCGCCGGCGTCTTCCATGATTTCCTTTAGATCGTCTTCTCTCGTCTCCTCGGCGAGGAGAAGCGTGAGCAGTATCGCAACCGGTTCTGCGCCCGTCGTCGCCATGTCGTTGCATGCCACGTGGACCGCATACCAACCCAACCGCTCGACGACACCGGTGACTGGATCGGAGGTGATCACCGCTACCCACTCGCCAAAATCGATCACCGCGCAGTCTTCACCAATGTGAGGACGCACCAGCACCTCAGGCCTCTGCACTCCGAGGTGGGAGTAGACCATCGCCTCGAGAAGCTGCGGTGGAATCTTGCCGGATTTCACCGGCCGGGTCTCTCCATCACCGCGCGCGGAACTCGGGCGGTGACCAGCAGCGCCACAACAATTCCAATTACGACCTGGACGACGTTGAATGGCAGCTCAGCGAGGGCTGCGGTCGCGGCGGTCCCCGATGTCGGCGCGATACCCAGGGACCTCGCAAAGAACGTCTGCGCCAGGAAATACCCGACGACCATCAACGCCCCGCCCATCAGTGTCGCACGCAGGCGTGAAGCCCCGGTGGATCCGGCGAGTCGGCCGACGACATATCCCTCGATGCCTTTGATCACCAGCGTAAAAGGAGCGTAGTACGGCGCCTGGGCCCAGACATCGGCGAGTGCGGAACCGACCCCCCCGGCAAGCATCCCCACCAGCGGGCCGTAGACGATCGCCGCAACGTATATCACCACTTCGCCGAGATTGAAGAAGCCTCGTGTCGCAGGAATAGGAACGGCAGTATACCGGGTAACAACAGCAGTGAGCGCGACGAAGATTGCTGCCGCGACCATATCTCGAGTTCTCATACTTACCCCCCTTGAAATTCGAGATAAATGAAAAGACGCCCTGATCGGGCGTCCTAGGGGCGCTCAGGCGCCATGTATGCAGCCCTCACCTCATACGGACTGTACCGTCGACCCCGGAATTCCACCGGGCCACGACCCTAACTACCGGTCGTCGGTCGTGGGTCGCAGGTAGTTACAGCTTTTGTCCCGTCTACGACCTACGACCTATCACCTACGACCCGCAGTCTGGGCCTCACGGGCTATCACCGCCGATCGGGAATCGGACTCGACGACTACGGTCGTGGGTCGTCGGTCGTTGGTCGTGGGGACTGCAATTATCTACGACCTACGACCAATGACCTATGACCGAAGTTTTCGGGTCCTTACCCTGCCCCAGAAGGCTACCCGAATGATACATCAGTCTGCTCAATCTGCACAGGCCAGCGCCGCGGACTCCGAGGCAAGAGGGGTCCCCGTGGTAGTTTCTTTTCGGGGAGAGGCCTCGGGGCCCACGAGCTGGCCACGATATGCTCCACAGGACTCGTGACGGCGTTTTGAGAATTGTCGGGGGTGACCGAAGTCGCCTATCTTCTTATCTCTCTAAATCGCAGTACGCCCGCGGCGGTGGCCCGCGAAGTCCGTGAAGTCTCAGGGGTTGTGGATGCCCATGTCACGATGGGCGAGTTCGACGTCATTGCGCTCGTCGAGACGGACCACACGAAGACGTTCCCCGCTGTGGCGGCTGCGATTCAAAAGATCGAAGGCGTATTGAAAGTCTCGACCTGCGTCGTGGTCAGACCCTAACCCGCAGTGGGCATGAGCCCCACCTGCAACTCACGCGTCCTCGGCCCGTCGAGCTCGACAAAAAGAATTCGCTGCCACGTCCCTAGACTCAATGATCCGCCTGAGAGCGGGACACATGCGCTGTGCCCCAGCAGGATCGCGCGGAGATGGGCGTCGGCATTGTCGTCGACGGCGTTGTGCTCGTAGTCTCGATCTGCGGGCGCCAGGGAATCAAGCCATCGCTCGAGATCCTGGTGAAGCTTCGTGTCACCCTCGTTGATGCACACGCCCGCGGTCGTATGCTTACAGACCACAACCACCAATCCATCCACCGCATCTAGGTCCCTGCACGCTGCGCCCACCCGATCGGTGATATCGATGATTTCGACGCGACGCCGCGATCGAATTTCGATGTCCTTCCACATCCTTACACCTTTAACGGCGGCGACACGATCGCCATGCGTTGAACGAGGTTGAGCGTGACTTCGAGGACGCGCAGGCCATCTTCGCCGGTGACCAGCGGACGTTCGAGGCCTTGAACGCAGTTCATGAAATGCCGGAGCTCGGCCCGGAGTGGCTCATCGCCGCGAATGAGCATCCGTTCGGTCTCTCCACCGAAAGGATGTATTGTGATCTGCTGCCGATGATAATCGAGGCGGATGCTGCGGTTTGCCGTCGTGACCTCAATTTCCGCGACTTTCTCCGCAGATACGCGGCTGGCCAGCAGCCATGCGACGCACCCTGAGGACATCTGCACTTTCGCAACCGCCAGGTCTTCGTGCGCGTTATGGATGCGCACGCCCATGCCTTCGATCTCGGTCACGCGGCCTCTCGTGATAGAAAGCACAATATCGATGTCGTGGATCATCAGGTCCAGCACGACGCCAACGTCCATCACACGCGTCGCATCGTAGGGCCGGACGCGTCGGGTCTGGATGAACACCGGTTCCTTCGCGAGCTGAACAAGACGCCGGACGGCCGGCTTGAATCGCTCGACATGGCCGACGAGCAGCTTGAGCTCGCGGTCATTGGCGAGACGGACGAGATCGGCTGCCTCCTCTGTCGTGGTGGTCATGGGTTTTTCGACCAGCACGTGCACGCCGGCATTCAGAAAATCGCGGGCGATCTCGTAGTGCAGCGCCGTCGGAACGACAATACTGACGGCGTCGACTTTGCCGATCAGTTTGCGATGGTCAGTAAAGGCCTCCGTCTTGTAGCGGTGGGCGAAACTTCGGGTTTCCGGGACCGCCAGGTCGACGACACCGACCAGACGGACATCCGGCAGACCGGCATAGACTCGTGCGTGGTGTTTGCCCCACTGCCCGAGCCCAACAACCCCGACATTCGTCCTGCTGCTCAACACAGGTTTCGGTCAGCCCCGATCTCGGGGGAAATGAACCACCGCCTCGATGATGCGTTCGAGATCACCCTCAGCGAGCGCGGGATGTACCGGCAGCGAGAGTACTTCCCGCGCAAGAGTCTCCGCGACGGGGAACTGCCCCGCAAACCCTAGCCGGCGGTAGGCGGGCGAGTTCGGCACAAGGTTGGGGTAGTAGACCCGGGTGCCGATCCACTGATCGTTGAGGTATTTCACCAGGCGGTCCCTGGACTGCGGAACCCGGATCGTGTACTGGTTGTACACGTGGAAACATCCCGGCGGTTCCGCCGGTGTCATCAGCCACCGCAATCGCCCGAGCCCGTCGGTCAAACGCGCAGCGTTGGCGCGACGGCGGGCGTTGTATTCATCCAGATGCTCGAGTTGACCCAATCCGAGCGCCGCAGCGAGATCAGTCATACGGTAGTTGTAGCCGATGACCTCGTACACGTACTCGCCAGCACCGTCCTGTCCAACGTTGACGAGAACCCGGGCACGGTGCTCGACGTCTTCGTCCTCAGTGAGAATCATGCCGCCTTCGCCGGTCGTAATGTTCTTCGAGGGGTAGAAGCTGAAGATCGCCGCGTCGCCGAACGTCCCGACCTTCCGCTCGTTGTAGCGGGCGCCGTGCGCCTGCGCGCAGTCTTCGATCAGAAGCGCGCCATGGCTGCGTGCGATCTCGCGCAGCGCCCCAAGACCGGCCGGCAAACCGTACAGGTGCACACATAGTATGGCCCGCGCCTTTTCGCGCTTGAGCGCGTCTTCCACGGCCTGCGGGTCCAGGTTGTACGTGTGCGGATCGACATCTACAAACAGCGGCCGCGCGCCGGCGTGAAGGATGGCGTTGCTTGTCGCGACGAACGTGAATGGGGTCGTGACGACCGTGTCACCGGCACCGATGCCCAACGCCTCCAGCGTAACCTGCAGCGCCGTGGTTCCCGACGAAGTGGCCACCGCCGAGGTGGCGCCGAGGTAGGCCGCAAACGCCTGCTCGAATTCCTTGACCTTAACCCCGGCCACCAGCCGTCCTGAGTCCAGGACGTCCATCACACGACGTTTCTCATCGTCGGTGATCAGCGGCTTGGCAATTGGGATGCGATGCTGAGTTCGCTGCTGAGTCTTCAACTTAAGCTCCTCTTAACTGTTCCGCATCGGTGGGCGTCGTCGGGCGCGTATCCTGAGATAGTGTCCTGTCATGACCCCCCTGCTTCTCGTACCACGCGGGGGCTGGATAGAGGCCGCAGGGGCTCAGGAATCTACCGACAAGTGCTCGTCC